>Ga0255338_1001030_pt1 | contig 61933 bp, 65 predicted proteins | sample MeOH1_35cm_T4_19_FD_203715 | JGI IMG/M metagenome (GOLD analysis project Ga0255338, IMG submission 203715) | Sandy soil microbial communities from University of British Columbia, Vancouver, Canada - MeOH1_35cm_T4_195 | ecosystem: Engineered > Artificial ecosystem > Sand microcosm > Unclassified ... | reverse complement strand
CCCTCGACTACGAAGTCGGTCGCGCTCTGCTCGGTCTCCGGCATCTCCTGCGCGACCTGGCCCATCTTCCATGCAGCGGGAATCGAGAACTCGCCGCTGTCTTCGTGCAGCGTGCCGTTGAGAAGGCCGAAGAAGGACGACTTGCCGGCGCCATTGCGGCCGACAAGACCAATTTTTTCGCCGGGGGTGAAAGTGACGGACGCGCGGTCGAGTACGACATTGACGCCGCGGCGCAGCGTGACATTACGGACGGAAATCATAAGGAGCCACTTCGGAGAGGATCAGCATGATAGCCGACCGGACGTGCAGGGCTGTCTCTTTTCTGAGCCGCTTGCGCTTTGCGGCGCCCACCGGCCACAAAACAAGGCAAGCCCTGGCGCACCGGGCGTACCGCCTGCGGGGCCAGCGAACATAGCGGTGAATGACGGTTCTTGGCCGAGGCGGTCGCTTCCCTTTTCCCGTCGCGCCGCTCCGTTTTGGAAAACCGCTCGCCGTGCCTCAACGGAGATTTAACTGGCCGGGGCCCTATACCCGCTCATCGGCCAGGAGCGACGTTACCCTGCGGATTCTAGTAAAGTAGGAAAAATTTACGGTAAGAAACACTATGGAAAAACCGATCTCTCTCGAACGCCTGTTCAAAGAAAAGATATTCCGGATCCCTGACTATCAACGCGGATATGCCTGGCAACGAGAACAGCTCAAGGCGTTTTGGGAGGACCTTGTGAACCTAAAGGAAGACCGGTCGCACTACACGGGGGTCCTTACGCTCACGGAGGTCAGCAATGCCGCTGTACAAGAGGATTCCAAGGAATTTTGGCTTGTCGATGACCACTCGTACCGCCTTTACCACGTTGTCGATGGCCAGCAGCGGCTGACGACTTTCGTCATTTTCATCCAGGCGTTCGCGGAATTTTTCAGGGTGTTGCCGGAACACCAGGGAAAGCCATCTGCCGAGATATACGTCACGGATAGCCTCACGCTCAAGGATCTCGAAGAGCGCTACCTATTCAAAACCAACCCTAGAGGCGGGTTCCGGACATACAAATTCGGCTACACGGACGACAATCCGAGCCAGGAGTACCTGCGTTACCAAATCCTCGGCGACCGCGGGGCAAAGAACGTCCAGGAGACCTTCTACACCTTGAACCTCGGCAACGCGAAGCGGTACTTCTCGGAGCAGCTCTCTGAGCTGCATCGGATTACGGGGGAGGCCGGACTGGCCGACCTGTACAAGCGGCTGACGAAACGCCTTCTCTTCAATGAATATGCCATCGACGACGAGTTCGATGTCTTCGTCGCCTTCGAGACGATGAACAACCGGGGGAAGAAGCTCTCCGATCTCGAGCTCCTCAAGAACCGCCTCATCTATCTCACCACGCTCTACAGCGACGACCAGGTCGACGAAGCCGGCCGCAAGGCGCTCCGTGATGATATCAATTTCGCCTGGAAGGAGGTCTACCACCAACTCGGAAGGAACAAGGCAAAGCCGCTGAACGACGACGATTTCCTCCGAGCGCATTGGATCAGCTACTTCAAGTATTCCCGGGATACCGGCCGTGACTACGCGCGCTTTCTCCTGGACGAACACTTTACGCCGCAGAACGTGCATCACCAGATCGAACGGGAAGTGGCTCTTGAAACGGTAGAAGAGCAGCGTTCGGAAGTGGATGCTGAGATAGAGGAACAAGACGCGGGCGCTCTATCCCCTCCTGACAATATCGGGTTGGCATCCGCCAGTAAACTCCCCCACTCTGCCATCAGCGATTTCGTAACGAGCCTTTGTGAGTCCGTGGGGCACTGGTTCAACTCCTTCTATCCGCATCTCGCGACCCGAATGTCCGACGCGGAGAAGATGGCGTTAGACCGCTTGAACCGGATAGGTATGGGCTACTTCAGGCCGCTTGTGATGGTCGTCCTCAAAGTTGTGCCCGACGAAGCCGAGCGCCTTGCGATATTCGGCCGGATCGAGCGGTTCGTGTTCATCGGGTTTCGGATCGGAACCGCCCGCTCCAATTACCGAAGCAGCGAATTCTACAATCTCGCGCGGGCCCTCAATCGTGGCGAAACGACGCTTCAACTGATTTCAGAGCGGCTAGACGCAGCCTTGAAGTACGCCTTCAATAAGGAAGACGACACGCTGCGTATTGACGAGTTCTACAATCTGCTTTTCAAGAAATTCGAGGCCGGTAGCGGTTACTACGGATGGCCGGGACTCCGGTATTTCCTCTATGAATACGAGCAGCATCTCCTTTCGCACAGCCGGCAGCCGAAGGTCGAATGGTCGGACCTTCTGAAGTCCAGCGGCGACCGTATTTCCATCGAGCACATATATCCTCAGACGCCGACCAAAGACTGGGAAGCGCCTTTCGTGGACGTCGGGGAAAAGGACCGCCCGCGTTACAACGGGACACTCGGCAACCTCCTGCTCCTTTCCATGTCGATCAACGCTTCCCTTCAGAACGATGCTTTCGCCGACAAGAAGAACCCAAGGTGCGACGCGGCGGGCAACAAGATACGGAACGGCTACAGCGATGGATCGCACTCGGAAATTGAGGTCGCGGGTAGTCCGGTCTGGGGGCCGGACGAAATACGGGACCGCGGCAAGCGGCTCTTGCGATTCATGGAGAGACGTTGGAGCTTTGCGCTGCGCCCGGAAGACCGCGAGAAGCTTCTGTTTCTTGACGGTGGGGCGGAAAAGCCTCCCGCTGAGGCTACCGCCTCCGAAGCTTCAACACTCGCGGTTGCAGTGCCGGAATGAGGCAGGCGGGGGAGCACCCTCCGCCACTTACGGCTCGTTGAGCTGAATGACCGAATCGGTCGAGAACCCGGCGACCGAAGCGGTCAACAAAGTGCGAAGGGCTGATTACAAGCTGCAGGCGCACAACGTTCCTTTACACCTTCTTGGCCCCAAGCGGCGCTATTCTCTGCTCCCCCGTGGGGGCGTTTTCTGCTCAAGCGATCCAGTTTTCGCACTGTAGCCCATCGATGCGGGAGAATTCCGCGGTGTTGTCCGTCACCAGCACAGCGTCCACAGCCATCGCATGCGCCGCGATCAGCATGTCGTTGGCGCCGATCAGTTGCCCCCGGCGCTCCAGGTCGGCGCGGAGTTGCCCATAGTGCCTGTCCGCGTCGCCATCGAGCGGCAGCACACGCAGGCCGCTTAGGGCCTGTTCGACGCGCTGTGCCAACGCTGCGGAGCCCTTCTTAGCCACGCCGAAGCGCAACTCAGCCGCCACGATGATTGACGTACACAACGAATCGGGCTCGACCGCGCCGATGCGGGCAGCGCAAGTCCCTCGGGTGTTACGAATGGCATCGGAAACGATGTTGGTGTCGAGCAGATAGACTGGCATCACAGGTCCACGGCTTCGGCAGGCAAATCGCCGATGTCCGGCCAGGCTTCCTCCAGCGGCGCCCATTGGGCCAGCAACGCGCGCAGCGGTGTCGTCGGTATGGGCTCGATCACCAGGGTGTTCCCTTCCTTGCGCAAGATGGCCTCCTCGCCCGGCAACTCGAACTCGCGCGGGATCCGAATGGCCTGGTTGCGGCCATTGCGAAACAGCCGGACATGCCGGCCTTCGGTAGTGGTGGTCACGATCGATCTCCTAGCATATGCCAAAGCATATGCCGCTTTCGATCATCAGGCAAGCCGCTTCATTGCGCTAAACAACAGCTATCGGCAACGACGCGAGAAAAAAAGTCGCCCGTTGGATGGCCTATTCAGCATATATCGGCGATCCGTCAGCTGCCGCGTGACCAATGACCTTCATCTGGCCGTTCCGGCCACAAGCCGCTGAAATCCCAACCGCCGGAGTGTGCCCAGTTCGATGTCGCGTACCAAAGTGTGGGTAGGCTCGCACACACCACCGAGACACCAACTGATTCGATCACCGGATGGGCTGCTCCCTTAATCAGAAACGCGGCCAGGATCCCCGCAAAAAAGGACCAACGAGAACGATGTAGAAAATGGGATCCATGCTTATGCGGGGATTGAGCTTACGGTCCATGACTAGCTCATCGGCCGACCTCCAGCAATTTACCCAATTTCTCGCCTATCGATCATTAAAAAATTTTCGCAACTGCGGCCGTCGCGTGACAAAGTCGTCAGAATAGATGACGCAGCCCCGCTCTCACCAAGACCTGCCGCTGTCCATCGGCCGCACCCGGCAACCCGGGAATCCAGGCCTGCGCGCTCGCCCCACCGCCAACACTCTGATAGACCGCTCCTATGTAGGTGTCCGTCCGTGTCGAGAACTCATAGTCCAGCGTCACGCCGAACTGATGCGCGTAGTTTTTCTCCAGGACCGCATTGCCGCGCTGGTATTGGTAATCGAGCAGGACCGTGGTGTTCGGCAGCACAACCTTGGTAACACCGGCCTGGAACACCTGAACGCCGCCGCCGGTGAAGGTGTTTCTCGTATTGGTATAGAGCGCATTGAAATTGGCGTCGCCAACCGCATAGCGCCCGCCCAGGCCCCAGGTCCGAATGCCATCCTTGCCATCGTTGATGCCCGCGTACCTCACCTCGGTGATCGCGGCGCCAAAGCCGAAGGGACCGCTGCCATAGCTGACCCCAGCGCTATAAGCGCGGTTGCGCGAAGCCTGCCCCGCCGCCTCCCCGAAACCATAAAGGCCGCCGAAGCTCAAGCCGCCGTAGTTCGTGCTGGTGAACTTGATGGAGTTCGCTATGCGCTCCGCGCCGCCGACGCGATCGAAATCCAGCGCACCGCCTGGCATCGTTGGAATGCCAAGACCACCGAACGGCCCCTGCCGGAGATTGTGCAAACTCACATACTTGAACGAGGAGCCATAGCGCTGCGGCGCCAGGACGTCGAAGCTGAAATCGTAGTGCTTGCCCAGCGTGAGCGTGCCCCACGAGGATGACAGCCCGACGAATGACTGCCGGCCGAACAGGCCGCCAATGCTAGCGCCATTGTCCAACGCATATTGGCCCTCGATCGTGAACACCGCCTTGGTGCCGCCTCCCAGCGACTCCGCGCCACGCACGCCGAACAGGTTGGGCGACATCATCCCGGTGTCCATCAACCAGTTCTGCTTACCGCCCTGGTTGCTCACATAAGTCACACCCGCGTCCATGATGCCGTACATCGTCACGCTCGATTGTGCATTTGCCAGTGCGCTAACAAGGACAGCACACAAAGGCAGCCATTGCCGACAGTTCATTTCCTCTCTCCTTTCCATGGATATCCATGCGTGAGACTGCGCCCACGTCATGGCTTGCGGCAGCCTCCGGCCCGCCTGGCCCGGCACCGCCCTTATCGTTTTTTTCGCCTTGATCGCTCTTGATCGTCGCAGCGCCGCCGGTCAGGCTGCTCGCACCGCTTCCCGGCCTCGGTCAGCCCGCCGCCGCGCGGCAATGCCTACCCCGCGTTCGCGTGCGGCACCGCCTTTCCGCCAAAGCGGATCGAGGTGATGCGCAAAACGGGATACAGGAGCAGGGAAACCGTGATCGAGACAAAGAACTCGATCGGTACCCAGGCGGTGAACACGTAATGCGCGAGCACGAAGGCGAGCACGCAGGTTGTGAGGCCAGGCCAATTCAACGCGGACAGGGCGTGTGCCCTGAACTGGTCCGGAGAGAAATAGCGCCTCACCAGAAAGTAGTCGGCAACGATGATGCCGGCGAAGCTGGTAGTAAGAATGCCGAGGATGGTGATGAAGGAATTGAACCATTCGAGAATCGAACCCGCGAGCATCAGCAGCGCAAGCACATTCGCCACCACCACAAACACCAGTCGGCCAGGGCGCCACGAGAATGCCGCGTCAAACAGGTTGGTCAACGATAGCGAGGCGCTGTACACATTGAGGACCTGCGCCTTCGACTGCGCCAGGACCATCAGGATGGTGCCGGCCACGCCGCCAAACACGATGAACGCCGCAGCTACGCTATCCGGGCTTTGCAGCGCCATCTGCTGAGCCGCGTCCCGGGCCATGCCGGTGTTCACATAGTAGTCCACCAGCGCGCCCATGCCGGCATACATCACGACGCCGCCCACGGCCAGCATCACGACATCCATGAACAGGTTGCCCAGCAACGCCGCGACCCCGATGTCCCTGGACGACTTCGCATAGCGGCCAAGATCGGCATCGATCATGGCCAGGGCCCCCGCCGACCCGATCATCACATTCACGCAGAACACGAACTTCCCGGAGTCGGTGTCGGCGCCAAGCGCCTTGAGCCCATCCGGCGGCAGTTGCGCCCCGAACGACATCACAGATGACCAGGATTGCCCCGATGATGCGATCACGTCGAAGACCATGTAGACCAGCACGCCGAGAAAGGCGACAAGGGTCAGGGAGGAGACACGCGACACCAGCTCGAAGCCGAATGCGGTGATCAGGATCCACGCCACGGTCAACAAGCCGTAGACGACAAGACGGCTCGTCATCGTGTCCGCGATATTCAGGTAGAACAGGAAGCCCTTGTAAAGCAGAGCGTTCTCCAGCGCGAGAAAGCCGATGATCATGAAGCCGAATACGGCTGCGGTAAGGATCGAACCTTTCTGGCCGAAGCCGTAGTAGCGTGACAACACAGTGCTGGACAAGCCCGTGCGGTAGGCAACGTGGCCCACACCCCACCCCAACGCGGCGCCGATCACGGTCACCATCAAGCCTGCGAGAATGCCGATCTTGATGCCCGCGACAAAGGTTGTCAGCGCGCCCACGAAGAGCTGGACCAGTGTGGTGACGATACCGACGGTGCTCCATGAAAGCTGTAGCCAACCCTTGCGGCTGGCGTCCGGCACGGCATCGAGGGCATGATCCTCGATGCTGGCGGCAAGGTTATCGGGATTGCTCATTCCATTCCTCCATAAAGATGTCATCGCCTGTCGTTGATGCAAGCTGCCGCCGCGGCGGCGAACCTCCCGGCCCACTGCCGCCCGAGCGACGCAACAGGTGTGTAATCCAGCGAAAACGGCCTGCGGTGGCAGGTCCGTTGCATGCCCTCGTGGATTGGGGCGTCGGCGCGATACGTCTTTTGCGATCGTCGACCGATGAACAAGCCTACGCCGATGGGTCAATAAACTTCATCCGTTCCAATATCTACGCGCATAAGCGAAAGCACGTAGTGACGCTGGCCCGTGGCGCCGCGAACGCCATGCGTACTTGCACCAGGAAGAGGAATTGACTACGCTGGCGCACGCGCTCCCTTTTCACGACGCGCCCGTTTCCGGAGCCATCGCCTTGTACCTGCCAACCAACTATCAAGAAGTCTTCGAGTACGCGAATGACATCATGGTGATCCACGACAAGAACACCGGCGAGATATTGCAGGCCAACCGCAAGGCCTGCGAAATGTACGGGTGCAGCGTGGAGGAACTGAGGGGAATGACGATTGGCGAACTCACCCGCAATCTGTTCCCGTACAACACCAGCGAAGGACTGCGCAGGATCCATGAGGCCGCGCGATCGCGCGACGGCCTGCTGTTCGAGTGGGTGATACGCAACCGCAAGGGCAGCGAAACCTCGGTCGAGGTGAGCCTCAAGACCATCACGCTCGACGGTATCGTGCGCGTGATCGCCATCGCCCGGGACATCACCGAACGCAAGCATGCGGAGAAGGCGCTGCGCCAGAAGGAACGCTACTACCGCCGGCTGATCGAACGCTCCTCGGACGGCATCGCCATCCTTTCCGAGACCGGCACGATCCGCTTCGTTGGCCCTTCCGTCCTGCCGCTGCTCGGCGTGCCATCGCGCTTTGTCATCGGGCGCCCGGTGTTCGATTTCCTCGACGAGGACAATAGCCAGGATCTGCGCGCGTTGCTGGCGGCGCTGCAACCGGAAGCCGACAGCACCCTGACATACCGCATCCTGCATCGCAACGGCAACTGGCGCATCTTTGAGGCGAGTTGCCGCAATCTCGTCGCCGATCCGGCGGTATGCGGCATACTCATCAACTTCCGCGACGTCACGCAACGGGTACAGGATGAGGAGCATCTTCGCGCGAGGGAGCGGCAGTTCGGGCACATTGCGCGGCTCTCAACCACGGGTGAAATGGCCGCCGCGCTCGCGCACGAGCTTAACCAGCCATTCTTCGCCATCGTCAATTTCGTTGCCGGCTGCCGCCGCCAGATACAGAGCGGACGCTACTCCGAGGAGAGCATTCTGGCTGCGCTGCAACTGGCGCAAAACGAGGCGGAACGCGCGGGAAAGATCGTCAACACGGTACGGAACTTCACCTGCAACGGGGACTATCGGCGCCAGACCGCGGATTTGCGCAACGTAGTCAACAACCTGGCTGACCTGATCGAAGTCCGCGCCAAGCACGCACATGTGGCGGTGGCCTACGATCTGGACACCAGGCCATGCTGGGCCGAGTGCGACGATGTCCTGATCCAGCAAGTGGTGGTGAATCTCGCTGTCAACGGCATTGAGTCGATCGAACAGGCCGGGTCCGCGCTCAAGCAGTTGCGCATCTCCGTGCATCGACTGGCGGACGAACGAGTCAAGATCATGATTTCCGACACCGGGCACGGACTGCCGCGCATCAGTCCGGACAAGATGTTCGGCGCGTTCTTCTCGACCAAGCGAGAAGGACTTGGCATCGGGCTCTCACTGTGCCGCTCCATCGTGGAATCGCACGGCGGCCACCTCTGGATGACCGAAACCGATACCCACGAGACGCGCTTTCACGTGCTGCTGCCGCGCGCCGCCGCTCAGGCGGCCTGACACCAGCGAAATTGGCCCGGCGAATGACGCCGGGATGGCAAGGGAAAATTACGGGCGCCTCGTCGGCGGAGCGCGTTGCCGAGTGCTAACGCGAAAGCGGCGACCAGTTCTCGCCGTGGCGATGCACCAGCCTGAGGTCGAGGATGACATGCCTGAATCGCCAGGCCTCGCCGGACCAGGACAATACGCTGTCATACCAGCCGCCGATCCAGTGCGAAGCCGGCTGCCCGCTCTCTCCGGCGAATTGCGCCAACTCCCAAAGATACCAGCGGCACCGCGCCTGCGTGAGATCTTCCTCGAGCGTAACCAGGGGCGTCACCATATAGTGCAGGCTCCAGACGATCTGTTCGGCCCCGATTCTTGCGAGATGGGCGACGATGGCGTCCCGCCCCTCGCAGCGCCCGAACCCCTCGGCTTCCCACACGGCGTCATCGAGAAACAGCGGCCCCATGATCTCGGGATCGTTGCGCCTGTCGGCGCCGCGCGCATATTGCCCCACGACCTGTCCGATCGCCTCGATTGCCTCCAGGCGGCGAATCCGCTCGCCGAGTGTCTTGTGCTTCATGCCTTGTCCCCGGCTCCCGGGGGCGAACCCGGGAGTCTTTTTGCGTCAGAAGGCGGCTTCGCCGTGTTCGGCAGCAAACCGGTCTTCAGCGAAGCTGAATGGAACCCCCGGGTTGCCGTTATACAACTCGATGTGCGGCGCTACCTCGGCCAGCGACAGCGACAACGCGAACAGGCGCGCGGTGGCCGCGGGCAATTCGCCTAGCGGATAGCCATCCAGATGCGAAAGAATGGCCGGCAGCTTCGGCAGCATGTTGTCGTAGAAGTAGCGCAACTCGCCCCGCGACGACGCCTTGCGCCGCTCCTGCCTGGCGTTCTGCGTCGGCAGTGACCAATCGGCCACCAGGGGCTCAAGCATCTCAAAGCCTTTCGGCAGACTGTTGTCCATATCTGATCTCATCCTCACTTTGCGCTCATGTATTGCTCCAGCACCTTGTAGCCATGCCGCAGCAGTATTTCCTCGTCTTGCAAGACCATATGGCTCTTGGCGCCGGACTCCAGCGCCGCATGCGTGTCCTCCATGGTGGCAGTGTCCTCCAGCCACGCGTTGCGCTGCAGGACTTGCGCGAACTCCACGGCCCACCGTTCGCTGTTGGTCTTGGGTTCCGGCACGTAGTACTTGCCCTCCCACAAGGTTTTGTTGTGCGCGACCGGCCAGAATTGATGTGTAAACCAGATTCCTTCCGAGATGTGGATCAGGATGTTCGGGAACACCACGCTCAGCTCGAACGAAAAATCCTCGCGGCGGCCAGGGTTCACCGATGGCGGCAACATCGAGGTGCCACGCTTGGCTACCAGCGAAGCCCCCGTAATTTCATTGGCGATGCGCGCGACCGGCGTCGGCTCCGCGTTCAGCGTCAGGCAAATGCCAGTGGTGCGATGGTCGCCAAACAGCTCCACGTCCGCCAGGCCGGTCGAGAACACATTGGGAAACGAGCCGGCGTGAATGGTCGAGACGTGGTAGGCCTCAGAGAAGGCATCCAGCGCGATCTTCCAGTTGCAGTCCAGCGTGGTGTGATAGCTGAAGCAACGATTCATGGCGCCGTAGGGATAGGCGGCCAGATGCGTGCCGATGCCGCCGAGATAGTCGCTCAGGCTCTGCGCCGGCATCTTGGCCAGGTTGATGAAGACGAACCCCTCCCAGACGTCGGTATGCACGGGCGTCAGGCCGCTGGATTCCTTCTCCCAGCACGGCGAGAACCGATCTTCCTCGGGCACGTGCGCCAGCTGGCCCTGCGCATCGTAGACCCAGCCGTGAAAGCGGCAGGTCACCACGGCCGCCTTGCTACGGCCGAAGGTCTCTTCGCCCTGCTCGACAATGACCTTGTTGCCGCGATGCGAGCAAGTATTGTGAAAGCCGCGGATCTTGCCGTCCTTCCCATGAATCAGAATCACGGATGTCTTGGCGAAATGGATCTTCTTGACCTTGTAGTCGCCGGGGTTCGCAATCTCCTCGATCCGGGCCACTTTCAGCCAGGTCTTCATGAAGACCTGCTCTTTTTCGCGCTCGAAGTACTCAGGCGAAATGCAAGGCTCCACGGGGATAGGCTCCATGCCCAGTTCCGGATACTTCGCGGCCCACCGCAGGCGTTCGTTTGGTGCGTTCATCGCTGCTCCTCTTTACTTCGTTAACATCGTTTATTGCTGCACGCCGGCGTCGTCCAGCCCGTACTGCTGGCGGGCCAGATGGCCGATGCCCAGGCGGTCCAGCACCGGCATCGGACATAGGAACGTCACCCGCGCCACGCCGGGCAGCCGGCTGATCTCAATCGAGCCCGCAATGGTGGCTCGGTTGAGAATCTCGTCATACGGCAGACCGGTCACCTTGGCGGCGCGTTCCAGGCCATTCCTGGTCGCGTCGTTCAGCGTTCGCCCGGAACCCAGAAACGTCAGCGGCGCGTTGCTTTCGATCTCGCCCTGCCCATAGCGGGCAGCCAGGGCGCGGACATGCGCGCGCTGCGCCGCGTTCATCGGCCGCGCCATCGGCGGAAGATCATCCGGACGCTGCAAAAGGATCGGACCATCCAGCGCCAGGCCCTTGACCACCTCCACCTGCAACTCCACTTCGCCGGCCACATCGGTCGCGTGACCGGCGATTTCTCCGTTACCTTGCTGCGCATGCATGTCGCCCATGTAGATGCCCGCGCCGGACACCTTGACGGGGCAGATGAGGATGGCCCCTTCACGCACGCTGTTGGTGTCCATATGGCCGTCCGTCTTGTGCTGGTCCAGCGCTTCCTGGCTCAGCGAAAACTGGTGCGGCGCGTCGACCAGGAAGGCGCCGAAATCCCCCGCGTTGTGCGAGTCCGGCATATCGATCGACGGCATGGTGCCGATGTTCCCGAGAAACGGTTGCATATGCGCGGCTATGCCGGGCATGTCGGCGCGGGCGAGCGCAAGAATGGAGTGCTGCTCCGAGTTCTCGGGTAGCAAGGCAAGCGCGGTGGGCGCGCCGGCGATCTTCCTGGCGGCGGCCGCGTCCACGGTGAGCGAAACCCGGTTATCCCGATCCAGCACGATCACATAGCCGTTGCTGAAGCGAAAGGCACTGACTTCCGCGCCGCAGACGTCGCAGCGGATGGCGTCCTCGCCAATGCCCTCCACCCGGCTGGGCGGGCTGGGCGTGCCACATGCCGAGCACAGCTTCGCCACAAACGGGTCGCCAAGATAGCGGCCTTCGACAAACTCCATCACCCCTGAAGAGGTGGCCTGCGATGTGACCTCGCAGCGCAGAATCTTCAGTGCCACCGCATCGCCGGGCTGCGCGCCTTCCACCGCGACCGGCTGCGTCACCTCGTGTCCGCCCTGGAAAATGGGCGTGATCATTGGTCCCCAGCAACCGGGCGGCGTCCCGGTGGAGATGCGGCCGCCGTTCTTGACCGGGCCGAGCATCTCCAGCCCCGGGCCGATCACGCCGCGGGTGTAGGTGCTGACATGTACAACGTCCTGAGCGGTATTTGTTGGCATGTTGTGTTCCTTTGAACTGACTTTGGACTAACGTTGAACTCACCGTGTGTAGACCAAAGCTTATGGCGCGTACGCGTGCGGCGGAATCCGTGCGGCCATCTAACGCGCTAGGGAAAAACACGTAGCACGCGAGGACCGGCGCGACACACGGCGTACCGGTGCCTCAGGACTCGAAGCGGCGTTTGAGTATGACCACCGCAATCGCCTGCACGAGCACCATCGCGTTGGCCAGCACCATCGGACGCGAGCCGATCGCGATACCGTAGCCCAGCCAGAGCGCCACGCCGAAGATAAACACCAGGTACATGCCGTAGGAAATATCGCTCGCGGAACGCGAGCGCCAGATCTTGACCAGTTGCGGCACAAAGGCCGCCGTCGTACAGCAGCCGGCCAGCAGGCCAACCATGTCTTCGATCGTCATTGCGCAGGCCTGCCTCAGAAATAGCGATCGAAATGCACCTGCGCGGCGGGCACGGCGTGCGCGCCCAGCAGCATCTTCTGCGCGGCCTCGATCATGGGTGGCGGCCCCGCGAGATAGAACTCGTATTGCGCCAGCATCTTGTCCAGTGTCTGCTCCACCAGCTCATGCACAAAGCCGGTGTGGCCGTGCCACATCCCCGTCTGGCCGAATTCCGGCGAGGACACTGTCGCGTGAAAGGCAATGCGCTCGCCGAAACCCGGCAGTTCGCGCAGCATGCTCTCCCCGCAGATGTCGCGCGGCGTTCTGCCGCCGTAGAAGAAGTGCAGCCTGGCGGACGACATCGCCGTATTCCCTGCCATGCCACGCGCGATCGATAGCATGGGTGCCAGCCCCGAACCGCCCGCGATGCAGACGATGTCGCGTTGCGCATCGGGCCGCAAGTAGGCGAGTCCGTACGGGCCGTCGATCACGACGGAATCGCCGGGCTTCATGTGCTCGAACAGCGCGGTTGTTCCCGCGCCTCGCGGCACGCGGCGGATCTGGAAGCGCCATTCGCCGGACGCATTCGCAAGGTTCGCCATCGAATAGGCGCGCGCGCCATCCACGCCTGGCAGTTGCAGCAGAGCGTACTGCCCGGGCAGGAACACCGCGGGACGCGGCCCGACGAAGCAGAACTCCTGGATATCGTGCGTGACGGCGCTGACCTCCCGCAAGACCGCCGGTATCGCCTCGGGCCGCGAGGCTGGCCGGCAAGCGTCGTCGAGCCGCAGCTTGACCGTGCAGCCGCTCCTTGGCCTGGCCTGGCAAGCCAGCATCCGTCCCTTCGTCCTGTCACGCTCCGACAGGCCTGGCGCATCGCCACGCAAGGTCTCGACCTCGCCCGCGAGCAGCTCGAACTTGCACGTGCCGCACGCACCCACGTTGCATTCATAGGGCAGGCCAAGACCAGCCCGCAAGCCGGCGCGCAGGAGGATGTCGCCATCCCGGCAGTCGAACGTTTCGTCGGTGCCGTCGATTGCAATGGAAAAGCTCATCGCGGCCTCACTTTCCGGAGCGAATGCAAACGCCATCGCCCTCCATGATGACCTCATAGGTCTTCAATGGCATGCTGCAAGGCGCGCCGGCTGGTTTTCCCGTCCTGATATCGAACGCGCCCTGGTGAAACGGGCACTCGACCAGCACGCCATCGATCTCGCCTTCGCACAACGAGGCTTCACCGTGGGTGCATTTGTCATCGGTGACGTAATACGCCCCGCTCAGATTGAAGACGGCGAGTGGCGGATGATCTGCAATCAACACCCGCTTCGCCTCGTTGTCCGGGACCTCGTCCTTTCGGCACAAGAAATGGATTACGTGTTCTGTCGTCGTCATAATGTCGGTCCTGGCCGCACTGCAAACCCCCGCGGGTGCGGCCGTTTATCCCTGCTGATCCGCGCGTTGGTGCGCTGTCACGCCATCAAGGCCGCGATCGGCGTCGCGCCCTGCTCCGGGCCCATGGCGCCGTAGCCGCCGTCCACCGCCAGATTGGCGCCGGTAATGAACGAGGCCTGATCGGAACAGAGAAACACCACGGCGGCAGCCACTTCCGCCGGCTCGCCCACCCGCCCCAGCATATGGAACGGTGCGGCAACGCGATTGGTCCTGTCCTTGTCGCCGCCCGAGACCTGGTCGAGTACGCCAGACCAGGTCCAGCCGGGCGAGACGCTGTTGACCCGGATATTGTCTTTGGCCAGATCCAGCGCCTGGCTGCGCGTCAGTTGCACCACCGCCGCTTTCGAAGCGGGATATAGCCAGCGACCCGCCTGCGCCACCTGCGCGCTGGTAGAGCCGAAGTTCACGATGGCGCCACCGCCACGCCGGACCATGTGCGGATACGCCGCGCGCAGCAACATGACGCCGCCCACCAGGTTCACGCCGAGTGCCTGGCTCCATTGCTGGCGGTCCGAGGCAAGCCCGTCATCCACATAGCTGCATGCCACGTTGACGATAAAGTCAATGCCACCGTATGCGGTCACCGCCGCATCGACGCATCGCTTGAGCTGCTCGTCCTGTGTCAGGTCGGTTTGCACAAAGCGCACGCCATCCGCGAACTCCCTCTGCAGCGCCTCGCCGTTCCTGCCATCGATGTCCGCAACCACGACGCGCGTGCCGTTGCGATGGAACTGGCGCACGATCTCCGCGCCGATCAGCGTCGCGCCACCGGTCACGATGGCGACTTTGTCTTGAAAGCATTTCATTGTCGTTCCCCGGAAAACAGGGTTAAAGAGCGGCCAGCGCGTCCTGGTTCAGCGGGCTGAGGATGCCCTTGCAGAACATCAGCGGCGCCGCCTTGCGCGACCGGTACCGCACGATCTGGCCCATCAGGATCAGGTGATCCCCGCCGGGGTAGATGGCGGCGGTCCTGCACTCGAGGTGCGCTACCGCGCCGTCGATCAAGGGAACGCCATCGAGACCGGTCAAGGTATCGACGCCCGCGAACTTGTCCGCCGCTGGCGCGGCGAACTGCCGGCAGATACCGGCCTGGTCGGCCGCCAGGATATTGATGGCGAAGCGCTGGCACTGCTCGAACGCCGGCAGGCTGGGCGATTTGCATGCCAGGTTCCACAGCACCAGAGGCGGGCGCATCGACACCGAGGTGAAGGAGTTCGCAGTGACGCCGATCCAGCGGCCATCGGCGGCGGCGGTGGTGACCACCGTCACACCGGTCGGAAAGCAGCCCAGCGTGCTGCGCAGCGCTGCATCCTCGAACGGCGCATCGGCCACCACGTGGCCATCAGCGGGTGAATGGCTAGGCTGCATTTGCCATCCTGTCGGAAACGAAGCGGTGCGCCGCGCCAACATCGGCGATCCACGGCCAGAAGTGGCTGGGCGCCTCGAAACAACCCACGAATTCGTCGGCGATCGCGCGATTCTGCGATGCCGCCCCCAACACGTGCATGACTGCTTCGCCCGGCGGTTCGAGCAGCAGGTTGGTGAATGCGGTGGTGTAGCTGGCGGACGCCTGCCAGAACGCATCGAAGGTGGATTGCATCCATGCAGCGTCGAAGGCCTCGCCTTGCGCCTCGCCAATGGCGCGCAACAGGTGGTCGGCCAGACGCGATGCATTGTTCGCGCCCTGCCCCGCGATCGGATCGTTCAGGCACACGGTATCGCCGATGCCCACGACCACGCGGCCCGATGGCAGCACCCCAACCGGCTTGCGCACGGTGGGCGTAAAGGCGCCCTTGAGCCAGGCGTTCGCGTCGGTCAGCCGGGCGTCATCGAGGTAGGCCGCGTCATCGGGGGCGAATTCACGCACCACCTGCCGGGCGATATTCAGCAACTCCTGGCCGTCCGCGGCGTCGTTGAAGCGGTCCATGGGGCCACCGGGGCGCGCCTCAAACAGAAAACTGCGGCACTCCCCTGCGGTATGCGTATAGAACGGCAGCGAGAAGAATTCACCCACACCCATCACGAAATTGAAGCGAAGCGGCCGGAAGTCCGCCTTCGGCCATGGCCGCTCGCCCAGCATCTTGGAACCACGCAGCAGCAAGGCGGCGAGCTGTCGCGGCGGGCTCTGGTGGCGGCTGCGCGCATCGTCCCGTGCAAACAGCGCATTGATCGGCCCTTTGCCGGCCGCGACGAAAGTCAGGGCGTTGTCCACGGCGATCTGCTCGAGATCGTCCAGCGTCACCGTCTTGATCACCAGGTTGCCGCCGCGCAGCTGGAACTCCTGCATCCAGCGCGCGAACTTGGTGCGTTGATCCAGCGCCTGTCCAGATTTCTCGTGGAGGCGGCCGGCGACGGTGAGCACGCTTTTGCCGGTCGGCTCCCGGAAATCCACCAGCATGCCCTCGCCCAGCGGCACTTCGGTTTCCCAGAAATTCAAGCCAAGCCGGCGCTCCATATCCAGGGTCTGGTTGAACAGGAAGGCAGTGCTCTGGATTCGGCTGCCGAGCAGTTGCTCAGGCGTGCGGTCGCTGTAAAGCGACACTTCATAGCCGCGGTCCAGCAGGCCGAATGCCATGTGCAGGCCGCACTGCCCACCCCCGATGACAGCGATTTTTCTTCTCATGCGTCTTCTCCTCGATCCACAACACTGGTGTCAGGCTCAAGATTAGAGGGACGCGCGGCGGGGGTAAATTCGTTCCTCCACCTAAGGCGATAGGTGCGACTACTTATCGGGAATAGACTGAACTCAGGCGTGGCTCGCGGAAGCGCCGGCCATGGCCAGCCGGACCAGTTCCGCGAGAGATGTCGCGCCGAGCTTCTCGCGGATATGCGCGCGATGGACTTCGACTGTCTTGTAGCTGATGTCGAGTTCGGATGCGATCACCTTCGAGGCCTTGCCTTCGACCAGCTTGTCGAACACCTCGCGCTCGCGCGCCGACAATTGATCCAGCAGATGCCTGGTGCGATCGCGCGCCTGCTCGCTAGCGTACCGGCGCTCGGCCAGCTGGAGCGCTGCCTGCACCTTGTCGATCAACGCCTGGTCGTTGAAGGGCTTCTCGAGGAAATCGTAGGCCCCGCCCTGCATCGCCCGCACCGTCATGGGGATATCGCCGTGCGCGGTCAGGAAGATCACGGGAAGCAGGAATCCCCTGGAAGCCAGCGCTTCCTGAAGCTCGAAGCCGCCGATATAGGGCATGCGGACGTCGAGCAACATGCAGCCGGGCTGCTTGGGGTCGGCCACGTCCAGAAACTCGCGTCCGTTGGAGTAGGCGCAAACAGTGAGGCCGACGGACTCGAGCAGGAACTTGAGCGATACGCGGACACCGCCGTCGTCGTCAACGATGTATACGACAGGTTTGATAGGGCCGTGCCTGGGACGGGCGACCACTTCTTGCAATGCTTTCATCGGCGTTCATGGGGGCAAACCGTGGGGGGGGGGCGGGTCCGCGAGCGGACCTGCACACATTGCATTTGCCTCGCGCGCTTGTCAATGCGTGAGGACCCGCCCCGCGCCCGCACGGCATGCCGCGCGCAGCCGATGCGCGCGCGCCGGTAAAGGGTCGCAAAGCGCGGGCGCCGCGCGGCCCTGCGGCGATATCAGGCCGCCTTTGTATAGCGCCCGCCCGACACTTCCTCTGCCGCTGCCTGCGCATCCTGAAGCACGAAGTCGAACTTCGCACGCGTGAAGGGCGCGGTGACGCCCAGGGACGCGTAAGCCGACGCATCGCCGACCTTATCGAGGGAAACGATCAACCCCTCACGCGTGGCGAAGGCGAAATCGTCATCGATAAAGGTATCGCCGGGAATATTGACCTGGGTCGTCAGCGCGCGCTTGCCTGCCGCGGAGACCATAAAGTGGATGTGGGCCGGGCGGTTGCCGTGGCGGCCCAGCAACGCGAAGAGTTCGGAGACCGGGCTGTCCGGGGGGATGGAGTAGCCCGGCGGCAAGAAGCTGCGGAAGCGATAGTTGCCCTCGGCATCAGTTTCGATACGGCGGCGGAGATTGTATTCCGGCTGCGCCGGATCGAAATGCGAGTACCTGCCCAGTTCATTGCAGTGCCAGACATCGACCAGCGCGTTGGGCACCGGCTTGCCGTCCAGGCCCAGCACACGGCCTTCCATCACGAACGTCTCGCCCTTATCTTCGTTACCTTCATCCAGCCGCACCTCCCTCTGATGCAGCGGTGCTCCGGCGATATACAACGGCCCCTCGATGGCACGCGGGGTGCCGAGCGCGCGGCTTGCAGCCAGGTCGGCTTCGTCTTCGCGAATATCCAGCAGGCGGTCAAAGCCGAGACCGGCGGTAATCAGGCCGACCATGCCGGCTTCACCCAACTGCGACAGCCATTTTGCCGCAGCCCAAAATTCATCCGGCTTGACGTCGAAATCGTCGATCGTGTGAAACAGATCACCCACGATCCGTGCAGTAATGGCTCGCACCCGTTCGTTACCTGCAGCAATCTGCCTGGAATTGACATGGTCCAGCAATTTTTGCGTAGTGAACTCTGACATCTTCATCTCCTCGTGTATTGAAATTCGACAAAACCTCTGTTGCCTTGGCACCCTTCAATCGCCTTCCGCGAGCATTGCTGGCAATGGACGCTGCGCGGTAGCGCGCGATAGCTTCCACCAGCATGCCTTCGCTCAACACCACTTTGACTTTCCAGAGATTCATCCTCATCGGGACAAATCCCAAGAGTTGGCAGTGGCACGCTCGCTCCCTGAGGGAAGGTTAGACGGATGCGCGACGGGGGTAAATTCGTTCTGCCACTTAAGACGATACGTAGGATCATGTATAGGGAATACACTGCTCCAGCTCATGGTTTGCATGCGGACACCACCGGACAAGTTCTTTTCGTTCAACTCGCAGAATGCGTACGTTATGCTGAATCCGTGCACCGACATGGACCCTTCCGCGCCAACTTAACCGCCTGCCCGCCAACATACGAGTGCGGCAGAATCATGGGGTGGAAAGTCCCGTGCGGAGGATGGACGTCTGCTTCCGGTTGTTCATGTGGCGCGATCATGTGGACGAACATCCAATGCCAGCCGACCGGCAGTTTTGCTCCTCCTCGGCACCGGGCAGGGTACTGCGGTCGAGTGTGGCTGCCATCCGCTACGTCGGATTCGCGCACGTCACGTCGGTGGCAGTCTGTCCGTGACCCGGCCGGCGCGTATCAATATCTCGCCGCCCTGATCAACGCCTTACCGAAAGCCAGGACCACCGATGCAGACCAGGCCTTGCTGCCTTGGAACATCTGCCTGCTTTCGGCATAGGTTCTGCCGCAATATGGCCCCGGGGTTGGAATCGTTGAACCGAGACTCACCCGGCATTGTCCGGCCTTCTGGTGCGGCACGACGGATGGTCTCGTGGAACGCTCAATTCGAAGCGCCAGCGCTGGGCGCGAATCGTCCGGCCTGTATCATCGCGCGAAATATGCTCAGCGAAGTCCGGGCGCTACATCGGTCCTCGTTTTCGTCTGCCTGCCGTATCTCCTTGATGTGCGGTGGGTGTTGTTCCCTATCGCCATGACTATCGGGATCCCGGCAAGGACACAGTGGAAGTTCTTTAAGAAGAGTCTTTGACCAGACAGCTGCCTGGATATCGCTTCGCCTTGGCCGCCAGGCTTGCTTGTCGCTCTCGGTGTTCTTTTTTCCACGTCCCACCTTTAGAACACATTCGCAACGAATTTCAAAACAGGCTCTAAGCATCAATGACGCCATCTGTCCTGCAGCATTGCCGACCGGCGATCCGTCCTGGCGGTTTGAGCAGACTGTGATCAACGCGATGCCCGGATGCCGAACCTGCGCGCGCGTGGGCTTGCACTACCTCTCCGACGACGAGCGTGGCTCGCATCTTTCGACACGGCGCGGCTTGTTGACAAAGCGTTTCTTCTGCGGCAACATTGCGCGCCTCAGGGAGCAAGGCAGCAGCGCGTCTTGGTTCTCTACGGAAACACGCAAGATCTCTGGCGAATTAGCTCAGTCGGTTAGAGCGACGGAATCATAATCCGCAGGTCCGGGGTTCGAATCCCTGATTCGCCACCATACGCTGGGTGCCTTCTCGTTCGGGGAGCGTACCTTGAAAAAGCCCCTTGGGATCCATGATCCCAGGGGGCTTTCTCTTTTGGTCGCCCGATGTTTTCAATTCCGGAGCGCCAGCAATGATCAATGCCTGTGCGTCCGGCCATTTCCTTGCGACTGAGCTTTCCGCAACGGGCGCTTCATACCATTCCCTGAGTATGGATGCCAGACCCTGTACTGCATTTGCAAGGGCAGCAACTTTAGCCTGTCAGCCGGAATCCTCAGGCGCCTCTCGAAACCGCAGGGATGCACTGTACGCAGATTCGCGAGTTCATCTTGAACAGCCGCCAATCGCTGCTGCACCAACTCTTCGTACTGCCTGGAACCGGGCGTTGCGAAAGTGAGCTTCACTGGAACCAGATCGACCTGCGTATTGTCACGCGTGCCTGGAGTAGCACGCGCCACTGTCGGTACATAGCCCTCGGCGCGGAAGGTGGCAGCGAACGTCCTGCCGTCCCGGCCAACGAATCACGGAAGACCGCGCTGCCCGCAAGGCCGCTGCGGGCAGCTTCGTGCACACCTGCCCACCCCTCAGGTATCTAGTTCCTCACCCACGCCACCCAAGGCTATCGAATAACTAGAAACCATCCAAACAATTTATCGACCGACCGGTCGGTTTATAAATATACTGCGGCATCGCCTCACAGGAAATCTCCATGTACACCCAATCTCTCGATCTCCCGGGCAACGCGCAACAGCCCGGCACGGTGCCGGCCGATACCTCGCCGCAGCAAGCGCATTTCGACGCCCTGATGGCGGCTGACGGCAAGATCGAGGCGCAGGACTGGATGCCCGATGCGTATCGCAAGACGCTGATCCGGCAGATTTCCCAGCACGCGCACTCGGAAATCATCGGCATGCAGCCCGAGGGCAACTGGATCAGCCGGGCTCCGAGCCTGAAGCGCAAGGCGATCCTGCTGGCCAAGGTGCAGGACGAGGGCGGGCATGGCCTGTATCTGTATAGCGCAGCCGAAACGATGGGCGTGTCGCGCGACCAGCTGGTCGATGCCCTGCACGCCGGCAAAGCCAAGTACTCGAGCATCTTCAATTACCCCACGCCCACCTGGGCGGACGTGGGTGTCATCGGCTGGCTGGTGGATGGCGCGGCGATCATGAACCAGATCCCGCTGTGCCGTTGCACCTACGGCCCGTATGCCCGCGCCATGATCCGCATCTGCAAGGAGGAGTCATTCCACCAGCGCCAGGGCTTCGACGCCCTGCTGTCGATGATGAAGGGCACCCAGGCGCAAAAGGACATGGTGCAGCAGGCGGTGGACCGCTGGTGGTGGCCGGTACTGATGATGTTCGGCCCGAGCGACAAGGATTCCATCCACAGCGGCCAGTCGTTCCAATGGGGCATCAAGCGGATCTCGAACGACGACCTGCGCCAGAAGTTCGTTGATGCCACCGTCGAACAAGCCCGCATCCTCGGCGTGACGCTGCCCGATCCGGACCTGAAGTGGAATGAAGAGCGCAAGGCGCACGACTACGGCGCGATCGACTGGGAAGAATTCTGGCGCGTCGTGAACGGCGACGGGCCTTGCAACAAGGAGCGCCTCGCCACCCGGGTGAAGGCGCACAACGATGGCGCGTGGGTGCGCGAAGCCGCGCTGGCGTATGCCGAAAAACAGGCCGCGCGGGCTCACAAGCAAGCCGCTTGAACAGGAGATGAAGATGAATAAGGAATGGCCGATCTGGGAAGTGTTCGTGCGCAGCAAGCAGGGCCTGGACCACAAGCACTGCGGCAGCCTGCACGCATCCGATGCGAGCGCGGCACTGCGCATGGCGCGCGACGTCTACACGCGCCGGCAGGAAGGCGTAAGCATCTGGGTGGTGCCGTCGGCGGCAATCACGGCGTCCGATCCTGCCGACAAGGAGTCATTCTTCGAGCCGGCCGGCGACAAGATCTATCGCCATCCGACCTTTTTCGTGCTGCCTGCCGAAATCGACCACATGTAAGACGAGACGCAATGATGACCACGCCCCAACATTTGTCGTACGTGCTGCGCCTGGCCGATAACGCGCTGATCCTCGGCCAGCGCAACAGCGAGTGGTGCAGCCATGGCCCGGCGCTCGAGGAGGACATCGCGCTGGCGAATATCAGCCTCGACCTGATCGGCCAGGCGCGGCTGCTGTACTCGCACGCGGCTACGCTCGACGAAGCGCTGAGCGGCGCGAAGAAGACCGAAGACAGCTACGCCTACTTCCGCTCCGAGCGCGAGTTCGCCAACTACACGATGCTGGAGTTGCCGCACTTCGGGCCGCTCGCAGGCACCGCACGCACCGAACGCGACTATGCCGTCACGATAGTGCGCAACTTCCTCTACTCCGCGCTGATGGCCCATCTGTGGACGGCATTGCAATCGTCCAACGACGAGCAACTGGCGGCCATCGCTGCGAAATCGCTGAAGGAGACGCGCTACCACCTCAGCCATGCCAGCGAGTGGCTGATCCGTTTCGGCGACGGCACGGCGGAGTCGCACCGGCGCGCGCAGGCGGCACTGGATTACCTGATGCCGTACACGCGGGAGTTCTTCGCAACCGATGCGGTGGAGATCGCGATGGCCGAGGCCGGCGTCGGTCCCCTGGTGGCGGGCCTCGAACCCGCATGGCAGGCAGACGTTGAGCAGGCGGTTGCCCAGGCCACCCTCAAGCTGCCGTCCCCGGTGAAACACGTTACGACCGGCAAGCACGGCGAACATTCGGAACACATGGGCTTCCTGCTTGCCGAAATGCAGTCCCTGGCACGCCAGCATCCCGGCGCCAGCTGGTAGATCGCCATGACCGCAGCCACATTGATGCATGCCGACACCACGCTGGAACGTGCCTGGACCGTACTTGAGGCGGTCCCGGACCCGGAGATCCCCGTGGTATCGATTCGCGAGCTGGGCATCCTGCGCGAGGTGCGCCGCGGCGCCGACGACGCCGTCGAAGTCGTCATCACGCCAACCTATTCGGGGTGCCCGGCGATGTCGCAGATTGCCGAGGATATCGGGCAGGCGCTGGACGCCGCCGGGCTCGTCCCCCATCGCATCGTCACCGTGCTTGCCCCTGCGTGGAGCACCGACTGGATGACCAGCGAAGCGCGCGACAAGCTGCGCCGCTACGGCATCGCCCCACCTGCCGGCAACTGCGGCAGCGGCGACGCCCCGCAGGAAAAGACCATCCGCTTCGTGCCTCGCGCAGCCGCCCGGGACAAGCCGGCCTGCCCGCAATGCGGCTCGGTGCACACCGAACTCCTCGCACAGTTCGGCTCGACGGCATGCAAGGCGCTGTACCGCTGCATCGATTGCCGCGAGCCGTTCGATTACTTCAAACCGTACTGACCGTACTGACCTGGACCGACATTATGGCGACTCCACAATTCCATCCTTTGCGTATCCGCGAGGTACGGCCCGAAACCGCCGATGCCGTGACCGTCTCCTTCGAGGTGCCCGAGGACCTGCGCGATGCGTACCGCTTCACGCAAGGACAATTCGTCACGCTGAAGGCGCATCTCGATGGCGAGGAGACCCGGCGCTCGTATTCGATCTGCGTGGGCGTCACCGACTACGACCGCGATGGCGAACTGCGCATCGGCATCAAGCGCGTGCGCGGCGGGCGCTTTTCGAACTTCGCGTTCGACACGCTGCAGCCTGGCCATGAGATCGAGGTGATGACACCCGATGGCCGCTTCTTCACCCACCTGAACGCCGACCTGTCGCGGACCTACGTGGCGTTCTCGGGCGGCTCGGGCATCACGCCCGTGCTCGCGATCATCAAGACCACGCTCGAGACGGAGCCGACCAGCCGGTTCACGCTGGTGTATGGCAACCGCAGCGTCGACGCGATCATGTTCGCCGAGGAACTGGAAGACCTGAAGAACCGCTATATGAGCCGGTTCTCGCTGTATCACGTGTTGTCCGACGATTTGCAGGAAGTCGAACTGTTCAACGGCGTGCTGGATCAGGAGAAATGCCGGGCATTCCTGGAAACGCTCACGCCGGCCGACGAAATCGACGAGGCGTTCATCTGCGGCCCCGGCCCGATGATGGACGCCGCCGAAGCCGCGCTTAAGGCAGCCGGCGTGGCGCCGGAGAAGGTGCACGTCGAACGCTTCGGCACACCGCTGCCGCAAGCGGGCGTGCCGCCCATCGAAATCACCGACGACATGCCGGCGGCGGACCTGGAAGTGATCATCGACGGCAAGCGGCGCAAGCTGCGGCTGCCTTATGTGGGGGTCAGCGTACTCGATGTCGGCCTGAAAGCGGGCCTTGCCCTGCCCTATGCCTGCAAGGGCGGTGTGTGCTGCACGTGCCGCGCGAAAGTCCTCGAAGGCGAAGTGAAGATGGAAAAGAACTACACGCTCGAACAACATGAAATCGACGATGGCTTCGTCCTCACCTGCCAATGCCATCCGGTGTCGGATCGGGTTGTCGTCAGCTACGACGAACGGTAAACGGTAAACGGTAATCGCAGTCCCGCAACCTCTGAAAAATACGCCCCCCGCAATGAATCATTCCCTCTTCAGCAAACACGAAAAGACGCTCGAGCGCGCCCTGGAAGCCATCCGGACGCGCGGCTACTGGAGCCCCTTCAACGAGATGCCCAGCCCGCGCGCCTATGGTGAAACCGCCGCCGCCGACGGCGAAGCGGCATTCAAGGCACAGCTTGGCCAGCCCTTCACTCTCGATCAACCCGGCAGCAATGGCACGGTCGGCGAAGAGCGCTCGCCATTCGGCCAGACCTTGCATATCGGCTACCCCAAAGCGGATCCGGACGCGCTGATCGCGGCGGCACAAAAGGCGCAGGCACAGTACCGCAAGGCCGGTCCGAAAGCCTGGGTGGGCGTGAGCCTGGAAATCCTGGCGCGGCTGAATCAGGCCAGCTTCGAGATCGCGCACGGCGTCATGCACACCACCGGGCAGGCGTTCATGATGGCGTTCCAGGCCGGCGGCCCGCACGCGCAGGATCGCGCGCTCGAGGCCATCGCCTATGCGTGGGACGCGATGCGCGACATTCCGGAGACGGCCTATTGGGAAAAGCCGCAAGGCAAAAATCCGCCGCTCGCCATGGAGAAGCGCTTCACCGTCGTGCCGCGCGGCATCGGCCTGGTGATCGGCTGCTGCACGTTTCCCACCTGGAACAGCTATCCGGGCATGTTCGCCGACCTTGCAACCGGCAATGCCGTCATCGTCAAGCCACATCCGGCCGCGATCCTGCCGCTCGCCGTCACCGTGCGTATCGCGCGGCAAGTGCTGCAGGAGGCCGGCTTCGATCCCAACGTCGTGACCTTGCTGGCGACCGCGCCCAACGACGGCCCGCTTGTGCAGTCGCTGGCCACGCGCGAGGAGATACGGCTGATCGATTTCACCGGCAGCACCGCCAATGGCGACTGGCTCGAGACACATGCGCCGCAGGCCCAGGTCTACACGGAGAAGGCTGGCGTCAACCAGATCGTGATCGATTCGGCGGAGGATCTCAAGGCGGTGGCCCGCAACATCGCGTTTTCTCTCGCGCTGTATTCCGGCCAGATGTGCACCGCGCCGCAGAATATCTATGTGCCGCGTGGCGGCATCAAGACAGCCGAAGGCACCGTCCCGTTTGAAGAGGTCGCCCGGTCCATCGCCGGCGCCGTGCAGAAGCTGACTGCCGATGCGGCCCGTGCCGTCGAACTCACCGGCGCGATCCAGAACCAGGGCGTGCTCGCCCGGATTGACCAGGTCGCCGCGCTCGGCACGCCGCTGCTCGCCAGCCAGCGTCTCGTGCATCCCGAATTCCCCGACGCAACGATCGCCACCCCGGTCCTGCTGCAGCTCGACGCCAGCCGCGACGAGGCTACCTTCACGCAGGAATGGTTCGGCCCGATCGCGTTTGTGATCGCGACCGACTCCAGCGCGCAATCACTGGCACTCGCGGCGCGCATCGCCCGCACGCGCGGTGCCCTGACGCTGTCCGTCTACAGCACGGACGAGGCGGTGCTCGATGCCGCCGGCGAGGCCGCCGTGGACGGAGGTGTCGCCTTGTCCGTCAACCTGACGGGCGGCGTCTTCGTGAACCAGTCCGCGGCCTTCTCGGACTTCCACGCAACGGGCGCAAACCCCGCGGCCAACGCCAGCCTTGCCGATACCGCGTTTGTCGCCAACCGCTTCCGCGTCGTGCAGAGCCGCAGGCATGTCCCGCAGCGCGAGCCCTCGTAAGCGTCGCTGACGAAGCCACGGATGCGCCCGTCCCGGGCGCTCAGGTGGCTTTGCATCGTCATCCGTAGTCAAGCCAGGGTGCCCGCTATCCGGCCGGCCGGCGCGCACGCGTCGGCCGGGTGGGCGCCGCTATGGAATTCCGGATGCTTGACGACCTGGCACGGCACCACGGCGAAGACCGTTGCCGCCCATAGCCGGGTTGCCGAGCCGTCGTGTGGCGCCCCCAATCCCGCCACCGTTCCATCCTATTCAGCCGCTTCACCCTCAGGAGACAACCGTGGTCCAGCCAATTCCCCAACCGGGCGAACTCGAGCCCATCGAACTCGCCAGCCGCGACGAACTCCAGGCGCTGCAGCTCTCACGGCTCAAATGGTCGCTCCGTCATGCCTATGACAACGTGCCGCACTACCGCAGCGCCTTCGACGCCGCCGGCGTGCACCCGGACGACCTGCGCCAGTTGTCCGACCTGGCGAAATTCCCCACCACCTCGAAGAAAGACCTGCGCGACAACTATCCGTTCGGGATGTTTGCCGTGCCCAGGGATGAGGTCGTGCGCGTGCATGCATCTAGCGGCACGACCGGCAAGCCGACCGTGGTGGGCTACACCGCGAAAGACATCGACACCTGGGCCAACGTAACGGCCCGCTCCATCCGCGCGGCGGGCGGCCGCCGCGGCGATACGCTGCACAACGCATTCGGCTACGGACTGTTCACCGGCGGCCTGGGCATCCATTACGGCGCGGAGCGCCTCGGCTGCATGGTCGTGCCGATGTCTGGCGGGCAGACCGAGAAGCAGGTCCAGCTGATCCGCGACTTTGAGCCGTCGATCATTCTCGTCACGCCCTCCTACATGCTCAACCTGCTCGACGAGATGGCGCGCCAGGGCATGGATCCGGCGGCGTCATCGCTGAAGATCGGCATCTTCGGCGCGGAGCCGTGGACGCAGGGCATGCGCGCCGAGATCGAGACGCGCGCGGGCATCCAGGCCATCGATATCTACGGGCTCTCGGAAATCATGGGCCCCGGCGTTGCCTGCGAGTGCATTGAAAGCAAGGATGGACCGGTCATCTGGGAAGATCATTTCTATCCCGAGATCATCGATCCGATCTCCGGCGAAGTGCTGCCCGACGGCAGCCAGGGCGAACTGGTATTCACCTCGCTGTCGAAGGAGGCCATGCCCATGATCCGCTACCGCACGCGCGACCTGACCACGCTGCTGCCGCCGACATCGCGCTCGATGCGCCGGCTGGCGAAGATCACCGGTCGCTCGGACGACATGCTGATCATCCGCGGCGTCAACGTGTTCCCGAGCCAGATCGAGGAGCTGATCCTGGGCATCGGCCGCCTGAGCGGCAACTACCAGTTGTGCATCACCCGCGAAGGGCATATGGACGCCCTGTCCGTCTCGGTCGAAGCGCGCGCCGGGGTCTGCGACGCGCTCACCGACAGCGACCGTGCGCAATTGGGACGCGAACTGCAGCACCGGGTGAAGACCATGGTGGGTGTTTCCACGGCGGTGCGCGTACTGAACGCGGGTGAGATCAAGACAACGGCCACCGGCAAGGCCCAGCGCGTACTCGACCTGCGCCACGTCGGCGCCTGAGTCCGGGCATGGGTGCCGCCCGCGCCGGATGAACGGCGGCGGGCGGCCCGGCAGATAAAAAAGGAAAGCAAAAAAGCGGAAGACAACGCCGCAAGCAAGATTCAAAACAGGAGACAAGATGATCACCATCCGCAAATTGATGGCAGTTGGCCTCGGCCTGGCTGCCCTGCCCTGGACCGCGGCAACGGCTGGCGCGGAACCCGCCTTCCCGAGCAAGCCCGTGCGCTGGATCGTGCCCTACCCCGCCGGAGGCGGTTCGGACTTCCTGGCGCGCTCCATCGGGCAGCCGCTCTCGACCCGCCTGGGCCAGCCGGTCGTGGTGGACAACAAACCCGGCGGCAACACCGCGATCGCCGCGGCGGAAACCGCACGCGCGCCGGGGGATGGCTACACGGTGCTGTCGGCGGACAACGGCACGCTGGTGTTCAACCCCGCGCTGTACAAGTCCCTTTCCTACAATCCGCTGAAAGACCTGGCGCCGGTTACGCTGCTTGGCCGCTTCCCGATGATCCTGGTGGTGGGTCCGGGGATACGTGCAAACAACGTGCAAGAGTTCATTGCCGCGGCGAAAGCCAAGCCGGGCGGCATCGACTATGCTTCCGCGGGTGCCGGCAGCCCGCATCATCTGGCGATGGAACTGCTCAAGGTAGAAGCTGGGCTGACCATGGTCCACGCGCCGTATCGCGGCGCGGCGCCCGCGCTGGCCGACGTTGCCGGCGGGCAGGTCCCGGCCATGATGGTGGATCTTGCCTCGGGCGCCGGTTTCATCAAGGGCGGCAAGGTCAAGGCACTGGCCGTGGCCAATCCCACCCGCCTGCCGCAGTTGCCCGACGTGCCGACCTTCGCCGAGGCCGGCTACAAGAACGTGGAGGCCGCCGCGCTCGTCGGAATGGTGGCGCCGTCAGCCACGCCTCCCGAGGTGATCGCCATCCTGAACAAACAGGTCGTGGCTGCCATCAGGGAGCCGGCGGTCAACAAGCGGCTGGTGGAGTTCGGGGTGGAACCCGTGGGCAGTACGCCGGCGCAGTTTGCCGACCTGCTGCGCAGCGAGACCGCTCGCTGGCACAAGCTCATCCGGGATCTGAAGATCAAGCTGGATTAAGGCCGGAGACGAGCGGTGCCGCCGCCCGCTACCGGCGGCACCGCTCCATCGCGCGCCAGTCGCCCGCCAATAGCCTTTACCGTTCGATGTTGCGCACAAAAGCTGCGTTGTCGCATAGCATGGTGGCAATGCACTCGCCGAGCTGCACGGACATCGATCTCTTGAGCAGAAGGGGCAACCATCATGGACCAGGGCTTTCATCACTTTTCCGAACTGTTCGCGCAACTGGGATTGCCGGCCAGCGAAGCGGAGATCCGGAACTTCATCGCCACGCATTCCCCGCTCGCCGACGACGTGCCGCTCGCGGACGCACCGTTCTGGACGACCGCCCAGGCGGCGCTGCTGCAGGACGAAATCCTCGAGGACGCCGATTGGGCGGAAGTGGTGGACCAGCTGAATGTGGCACTGCGATCCTCGAAATGACAAGATCGCGGCGCGCGCGGCGAATCTACCTTGAAGGATGCGTACGGCCCGTGGCAGTGCGGCGCGCGCGACCCCTCACTGGGGAGGCACGCACCTGAGCATGGAGGCGAAGTGATCCATCGAGATCTCGACCTCGTCCTCCAGCCTGACTCCGCCGAATTCCGCAAGTGGCTCGCCGGCTCGCTCGATACTGAAGACCACAGCCTTCCAGGTGCCGCCGGGCACCGAGAGCGTCAGGCGCGTATTGAATTCCACCTGGGGATCGATCCGGCTTCGCACCGTCACAAGGTCGCCCGCCTGCGGGCGGATGGCGCCAACCGCAACCACGTCGCCGACGAGCGGTTGCCCTGCCAGGTATGGTGCGCTTGCCATGTCTTCCTGATTCATGGTCCCGGACCCTCCTTTGCGTTAATCCTACAAAATGGCCGTCGTCTTTTCAAAGCGGGGACCGTGCGGAAGCACCCTATCGCACGCGCCGCCAGCGCCACGCGCGGCCGGCATTCACCGCGGTTGCAGCTTCCGGTATGCGTTGAAATGCCGGATCGCACGCATATCGTCCCCCAGGGCTTCATACAACCGCGCTGCATTGAAGTGGGCATCCGCGAACTCCGGGGCGAGTTCGATGCAGTGCCCATAGCTGGCCAGCGCTTCTGCCTGCAGCCCGTCGTCTTCCAGCGCGACTGCCAGGTTGAAGTGCATCAGCGGTTCGTCCGGCAGATGCGCAAGCCCGCAGCGGTAGAGCGCGACCGCCTCTCCGAAGTGGCCGGCGGCGCAGAGCATGCACCCCAGGTTGAGATAGGGTTCGAGATAGCTGCCATCGGCTGAGAGCGCACGGCGGTATGCCTGCTCCGCTTCGCCAGGCGCCTCGGCTTCCAGCTTGCAACCGGTCTGGAACCAGATGCTCGCTTCGGTGGACGGGGCTTGGTGCAGGGAATGGACGGCGGCAGCGCCGGCCTCCTCCGGCTCGAAATCCATCAGCAGCTGGCCCGATTCCGCCTGCCACTGCCTGACGGTGTCGCGGGTCGCCACCTCGTTGCCGATCGCGCGAATCCGCACACCGGTCAGCGGCGCTTCCTGCCCTCTGGACGCCTTCAGTTTCGAAAGCGCGCGCGAGATGCGGCGGCTCGGGATCTGCGCCTCGCGCAAGGAGTTCGCGGTTCGCAGCATCACCATGTCCTGGAAGGTGAAGAGGTATTCACGGCGCGCGCCGCGGCTTGGCGTGACCACGCCGTCCGCAATCAGCCTGGCGGCAACCGAGCGCGGGATGCCGAGCATGGCCTGGACCTCGCGCAACGTATAGAGCGTCATCTGCCGGTCACTTCTTGCCTGCCGCGCGGCGCGCGGGTGCCGGCGCGGGCGCGGTGGCGCGGCGTGCGGTCTTGCGCGCCTTCGGCGCATCCGGCGCCGCGGCCGTTTTCCCGGCTGCGCGTTTGCGCTGCTGCACACTGGCGCGCAACGCTTCCATCAGGTCGATGACTTCCGCGCCCTGCGTGGCTTCGCGTTGTTCCGTCACGGTGATCTTCTTGCCGGCGATCTTCTTGTCGATTGCCGCGAGGACCCGCGCCTTTTCTTCGTCGGCGTAGGCGGCGGGATCGTAGCTGCCCACCGAATTCTGCTCGATCAGTTGCTGCGCCAGCGCCAGTTCCGCGGGCTGTACGTCCGCCTTCTCCACATGCAGGTCGGCCATGGGGCGCACTTCGTCGGCATAGAGCAACTGCTGCAGGATCAGGCCATCGTCGCCAGGCCGCACCTGGACCATGTATTGCTTGCCTTTCCACACCCATCGGGCCAGCGCGCAGGTGCCGGTCCGGCGCATCGCTTCGGTCAGCAAGGCATACGGCTTCGCTCCGCGCTTGTCCGGGCCGAGGTAATAGGCATTGTCGAAGTAGATCGGATCGATGGCGCCGGCCGGCACAAACGACACGATGTCGATCGTATGGCGGCCCTCCGCCTCCAGCGCATCCAGTTCTTCCGGCTCGAAGACCACATAGTGATCCTTCTCGAACTCGTACCCCTTCACCATCTCGGAGCGCTCCACCACCACATCTTCGCGCAGGCAGATGTACTGCTGTTTCAGGCGCGATCCACACCCTTTGTGCAGCAGGTTGAAGCTCACCCCGGATTGGCTTTCCGTCGCGGTGTACACCTTGACCGGAATCGAGACCAGCCCGAAGCTGAGGGAAAGGGAAGCGATGGAACGAGCAGCCATGGCGAATCACCCTGCGAGGACGGGAGCGGGATCTTTCGCATATAGCTTAGACCGTGCCCGGCAAAGGGTTGAATGCACGGACGCCCGCGGCGGCAGAGTCGCCACTTTTGGGGCCTGTAAGCGATTTTTTGACGTGCAGGCTCAGCGGACCGGACGTGTAAATTCTGCGATGGACGGAGTCCGGCATGGCGCGGCGGCAGCCCCGCGCAATCGCGCTTGCCTGGGCAGCCAATGCCGACCTAAGCTCCATACAGAGGATCCTAAGCGCGGGTTGGCGCACAAACCATCGCGAAGGATCCTTTCATATCGATGTCGGAGTGATGCCAGAGCTATACCGCGTGGAACACCTGCGGCCTCTGGCCAGCCCGCGCCATGAAGCCCATCGCCTATCCGTATCCAGTGGTACAGGAGCGGGGAACGCTGAAATGTTTCCTGCTGGCGCTGTTCATGCATCTGCTGCTGGGCAGCCTGCTCTACTACGGCGTGCACTGGCAGAGCCGCACGCCGGCAGGCGTGGAAGCCGAATTGTGGGACAGTGTTCCCGACATTGCGCAGCCCCAGCCGGTGGTCCAGCCGAACCCCGAATCCGTGGCCAAACCGGAGGAAAACGCCGATATCGCGCTGCAGGCACAGAAGCGCCGCCAAGCCGCGGCGGCGGCGGAAGCCAGACAGGCCGAGCAGCGCGAGCGTCAGGCGGCTCTCAAGCAACAGCGCCAGAGCGAACTGGCACGCCTGCAAGCCATGGCCAAGAGCGCCCCCACCACCGGTGGCGTGGGCAACCGTGCGGGCACCGGCGCCGGCGCGGGCGGCGCTGCGTCGCCCGGCTACGCGGACCGCGTGCGGCGCCGCGTCAAGCCGAACATCATCTTCACCGAAGAGGTGGCCGGCAACCCGGCCGCGGTGGTTACGGTGCAACTGGCGCCGGACGGCTCGCTGCTGTCGGCCCGCCTGACCAAGTCCAGCGGCAATGCCGGCTGGGACAACGCCGTGCTGCGCGCGGTGGAGCGATCCGATCCGCTGCCGCGCGACGAGAACGGCCTGGCGCCCGCCAAGGTCATCATCACCTTTATGCCGAGGGAATAGGCAGGCAGCCAGACGGAGACGGCGCCAGACGGCAAGGCCCAACGAAAAACCCCCTCCGGATCGCAGGATCCGGAGGGGGTTTTGTCCTGGCAAGCCGGCGCGGGACCAATGAAGCCCCCCGCATCGCCCGCGCACTCAGAACGAAGGCACCATTGCGCCCTTGAACTCGTTCTTCATGAACTGCTTCACCTCTTCCGACTGGTAGGCAGCCACCAGCTTCTTCACCCACGGCTTGTCCTTGTCCTGGGTGCGCACCGCGATAATGTTCGCGTACGGGCTGTGGATATCTTCCAGCGCGATGGCGTTGCGGGTCGGCTGCAGGCCGGCGGCCAGCGCGTAGTTGGTGTTGATCACCGCCGCGGCCACGTCGGGCAGCGCGCGCGCCAGTTGCGCGGCGTCGAGTTCGACGATCTTCAGCTTCTTCGGGTTGTCGCTGACGTCCAGCGGCGTCGCGTTGACGCCATTGGTGCCCACGCCGCTCTTGAGCTTGATCACGCCTTGCGCGGCCAGCAGCAGCAGCGCGCGGTTTTCGTTGGAGGGATCGTTGGGAACGGCCACCCTGGCGCCTTGCGGCAGGTCCTTGGGCGACTTCAGCTTTTGCGAGTAGATGCCCAGCGGCGAGATGTACGTGTAGCCCACGCTGACCATCTTGTAGCCGCGCTGCTTGATCTGGCTGTCGAGATAGGGCTGGTGCTGGAAGCTGTTGGCGTCAAGGTCGCCGGCGTCGAGCGCGGCGTTGGGCTGCACGTAGTCGTTGAACTCCACGACCTTGATATTCAGCCCTTCGCGCTTGGCGACTTTCTGGACCACTTGCCAGACCTGCGCGTCCGGGCCGCTGACCGTGCCGACGCGCAAGGTCTGTTCCTGCGCCAGCGCGGCGCCCGAGGCCACGATGCCAAGCGTGGCGATCGCGATGGACAGGGTTTTCTGGATCGAGGGATAAAACATGGTGCTGCTATTCCTTTGTGCTGATTCGGCTGATTCGGCTGATTCGGCCAGGCAAGATGCCGGGCATGAGAGTGTAAACGGACGCCCGCTGCGCGCTCAATCCCCGCCCATCGCCTGCGTCTTCACGCTCGGCGCATCCTGCCAGCCACCGCCAAGCGCGAGGAACAGGTTGATCTGGTCCAGCGCGACCTGGCTTTCCGACGCGGCCAGCGAGGCTTCGGTGCTGGCCAGCGTACGGTCCGCATCGAGGCTGGACAGGTACGGCGAGCGGCCGGCCTGGTAGAGCTGGCGGTTTTGCCGCGCCACCTCGTTGGCCTTGTCGCGGGCATCGCGCAGGGCCGCGGTGCGCTCCAGTTCACGCGTATAGCTGCTCAGCGCGGACTGCGTTTCGCGCAGTGCCTTGAGCACCACGCCGTCGAAGCGCGCGAGCGCCGCCTCCGCGCCGGCTTCGGTGCCGTGGATGCGCGCGCGGGTACCGCTGGTCGGGATATTCCAGGTGATCAACGGGCCGAAGCCCCAATGCGCGGTCGGCGCCTGGCCAAGATGGTCCAGGATACCGGTAAAGCCGGCGGAAGCGCCAATGCGGATGGACGGATAGAGATCCGCCGTAGCGACGCCGATCTTTGCCGTGGCCGATGCGAGTTCGCGCTCGGCCTGGCGCACGTCGGGCCGGCGCTTGAGCAGCGCTGCGCCGTCGCCCACGGGCAAGGCCTGGCTCAGCCTGGGTTCTTCATGGCAGGCGTATTCCGTCAGCGACGCCGCGGTGGGCGGCTTGCCCAGCATCACCGCCAGGCGGTACGCCGCGCCTTCCTGCTCGGCCTTGAAGCGTGGCAATGCAGCGCGCAGCGTGTCGGCCTGGGCCTGGGAGCGCAACAGGTCGACCGGCTGGCCGCGCCCCGCGTCGACCATCTTGCGTGCCAGCTCGACGCCGCGGCGCTGCAACTCGAGCTGGTGCTCGGCGACTTCCAGTTCATGCGTGGCGGCGCAGCCCTGCACATAGGCCCGCACCGTCTCCGCGACCACGCCCACGCGCGCCTGGTCGAGCGCGGCCTGGCTGGCCTGCGCGCCGGCCAGCGCCGCTTCGTCCGCGCGTGCGAGCTTGCCGAAGAAGTCGATCAGGTAGGAAACGTTAAGGCCGACGTCGCCAAAGTTCATCACCGGAATCTTCTCTTCCTTGAGCAGCGGCTCTCCGGCGATCTGCCCACGCTGTGCACCGGCCAGGAAACGGGCCTCGGGCAGGTTCTCCGCCTCCACCTCGTGATAGACCGCGATGGCGCGCTTGAGATTGGCGGCGGCGACGCGCAGATCCGTATTGGCGGTCAGCGCTTCCTGCACCAGCTTGTCGAGCTTGGGGTCGTCGTACAGGCGCCACCAGCCGTCGGGCACGGCGCCGATCGACACGGCCGGGTTGTCCGTGCCGAGCAAGGGGCCATTGGCGGCGGGCGCATTCACGGTCGCGTTTTCCGGCACGTGGTAATCGGGGCCGACCGTGGTGCAGGCGAACAGCAGCGGCACCAGGGCCGGCAGCAAGGCTAGGCGCAAGGCGTTCACTGCACGGCTCCGTGGGTTGCGGCAGCCTGGCCCGAGGCCGCGAGCTTGTCCTTGCCGGCCGGCTCGCGCACCGATACGGTGGCCGTGCGGCCCGCCACCAGCCGCAGGTCAGCGGGCGGATTGTCCAGCACGATGCGCACCGGGATGCGTTGCGCGAGGCGGACCCAGTTGAAGGTCGGGTTCACGTTCGGCAGCAGGTTGGACCCGTTGCTGCGGTCCCGGTCCTCGATGCCGGCGGCAATGCTTTGCACATGGCCATGCAGCACGCCGGATTCGCCCATGATGCGGATCTCCACCGGATTGCCGATATGGATGCCATGCAGCTTGGTTTCCTCGAAATAGCCTTCCACGTGGAAGGAATTCGCGTCGACCATCGACAACACCGGGCGGCCCGTGTTGACGTAGTCGCCAAGGCGCGGCAGCCGGTCGTTCAGGTAGCCATCCACCGGGCTGAGCACGATGGTGCGCTCCAGGTTGAGCTTGGCGATATTGACCGCCGCCTGTGCCTGCGCCAGCGCGGCTTCGCCTTGCTGGACCTTGGCCAGGCCTTCTTCCACCACTTCCTTGGAAACCACCTCGGACAGCGTCTGGCTGCGCCGCGCCTCGCGGCGGGCCTGGGCCAGCGTGGCGCTTTGCGCGGCCACCGTGGCCTGCGCCTGCTGCAGCGCCAGCGCGAAGCGGTCGCGGTCGATCTCGAACAGCGGCTGGCCGCGCTGCACGCGCTGGTTGTCCTTGACCAGGACCTTGGTCACCAGGCCGGACACGTCAGGCGCGATCTGCACCACGTCGGCGCGGATATGGCCGTCACGCGTCCATGGCGCGACCGTGTAGTAATCCCACAGGTGTTTGACGACGACGACCGCGACCGCGGTGACGACAAGGGTGAGGACGATGGGTCCAAGCGTACGAAGATTGAGTTTCATGACTGCAGCCGATAGGCCAGGTAGACGGTGCCACCCAGGACGATCCCGTATAAAGCCAGATTGAACAGCGACCGGTGCCAGACCAGCCGGTAAAAACCCACACGCGCCAGCACGGCGCGCGTGCAGGCGGTGATCAGGAAAGCCACCAGCATCCACGCCAGCAGGCTCGGGACAAACACACCATAGACGTCGACTTCACCGCTCATTGCCATTGCTCGCTGTATGGATCGATTCCATGCTCATTTCTCGATTCCGGCCGGACTTGCGGCCTGGGCCACAGCCGGGCTCATTGCCAGGGGCGCTGCCGAAAACAAGGCGACGTGCATTTCCACCAGCGCGGCAAACGCCTCGCGCGAGGCCTGGTCGGCGCGCGATGCCACTTTGCGGATCGCGGTGCCCATCCTGTCGCGCAGCACCTGCGGCGGGACTTCGGCCCTGGCATCCAGGCGCGCCTGGTAGTAACTGGCCACGCCCTGCAGCACGCGCCGCACGGCACGCTGGTGTTCCGGCGCCAGCGCGGGCAGCTCGCGCTGCAGCGCCAGCGTGCTGAGCTCGACGCGCACTTCGGTGAAGCCGTCGCTGGTGGTTTCATCCTCGCTGGCGGCCAGCCGCGGCACGATCTGCGCCAGCCGGTCCAGCATGCGGGCGCGCAGGTTCGCGTGCTCGCCGGGTTCGCGGCCGGTGGCATTGCGGGCAATGTCGCCCCAGCTCGCGCGCACCAGCCGGCGCACCGCCGCCCTGGTGCCGAAGGGGCGGGCCACCAGGGTCCACACCAGCGCGAACAGGATGCCCGCGATACCCGCCACGTTGCCGTTGAAGAAGGCATTGAAGTCGGCGTTGTACGCGCCCTGCAGGCCAATATCGTTGGCCGTGACCACCGCCAGCGGCATGGCGATCAGCGCAAGCCGCGGCTGCGCCATCATCAGGCCGATGAGCAGGTAAGGCGCCGCGAACATCAGCACCAGCATCTCGAAGTCGTGCGCGTTGGGCAGGACCACGAACAGGTAGACCGTTGCCAAGACCAGGCAGACCACGTTCCAGCGGAAGAAGGAGCGGATCATCGGCGCCGGCTCGTCCATCGCGGCAAAGAAGCAGCAGGACACCGCGCCCAGCGCGACGGCGCCGGCGCCGTCCGCCCAGCCCGTCCAGATCCAGACCAGGCCCATGCAGAAGATGGCCAGGGCGGTCGTGGCGGTGGAGAACAGCAGCATGCCGTGATCGTAGTGCCGCGCCGCGCCCACGCCCCAGCGCTGGAACACCGGCGTCCAGTCGCCCTCCGGGGCGGCCTCGCCGATGCGGCGCTGCAGGGAGACGCAGTCCTGCCATAACTCCATCAGTTCAAGCAAGCGGCCTTCGGCGGTGGCGGCCAGCGCGGCGTGCCAGTCCGGGCCGGCGCTGCCGGCATCGAGTCCCGTGTCATCGGCCGGCGCGGCAGGAGACAACTGCAACGCGGGCAGCGGCGCCTGCGCGCCCTCGCTGATCCACGCCGAGACCAGCGCCATGTTCTGCGACAGCCGGCGGGGCACGCCCGCCGCGTGCTGGTGGAGCGCCTCCACCACGGAGGCCAGCGACGACAGCACGGGCAGCAGCATGGTCATGCGGCCACGCAACTCCTGCGCGTGCTTCACGCGCGCGGCGCTTTCGGCGTCGTAAGAGAGCTGGCTGATCAATTGGTCGAGCGCGAGGATGTCGGCGGCCAGCCTGTGCCTGCTGTGATGGCGCGAGACCTTGGCGGCCGGCTGCGCGGACAGCATATCGGTGGCCCACAACGCGGCATCGGCCAGCCATTGCGCGGATCTCTGGCCGAGCACCGTGGCCACCCTGGCCGGGAAGATGGTCGAGCCGACAATGCTCGCGCACAGGATGCCCAGGCAGATTTCCTCGGCTCGCGCCACCGCGATGTCGAACACGCCGCCGGGATCGCCCACGGCAGGCAACGCCACCATGGGCAGCGTATAGGCCGCCAGCATGAACACATAGCTGCGCGGCGTACGGTGCAGCAGGGCGATATAGAGCAGGACCCCGATCCACAACGCAACCGCGGCCATCAGCAAGACCGGCGCATTGACCAGCGGCGGCACCATGGCAACCGCCGCGGCTGCGCCCAGCAGCGTGCCGAGCACGCGGTACAGCGCTTTGGAGCGGGTCGCGCCGGTGAGCGGATGCGCCACGATATACACGGAAGCCATCGCCCAGTAGGGGCGCGGCAGGCCGAGGTACAGCGCGATGAACAGCGCCAGCATGGCCGCTGCAAAGGCTTTAAAGGAAAAGATCCAGTCTCTTCCGGTTGGCCAGCTCAACATGTTCTCAGGACCCGGAAGCGGTATTGGGCGCGGACTCGGCGGCGCGTGCGAGTGCGTCGAGAACGCGCATGGCGCCCTCGAAATCCTGCTCGCTGATGTCGGCGAAGACCGTGGCGCGCACTTGCTTGAGTTCGATCTCGATTTTTTCGGCCAGCGCCTCGCCGGCGTCGGTCAGCCAGAGCGTATTGGCCCGCCGGTCGTTCGCATCGACCTCCCGGCGCACCAGGCCGGCAGCGCAGAGCTGGTCGAGCAAGCGCACCAGCGATGCGCCTTCGAGCCCCACATAGTCGGCCAGCCTGACCTGGCGCACACCGCCGCCAAGGCGGCGGATAAACAACAAGGGCCCGGCGGCCGCGGCGGAAATGCCGTAGGCGGTGACGGCGCCCTGGGAGATCTGGCGCCATTGGCGGCCGGCCAGCATGAGCTGGCCGGTAAAGGCAAAACGGAGGGCGTCGATAGGAGGCATGGACGAAATGATAGCAGCCATATAGTTAGGATGCAAATGATCACCATGCGAAGCAATACCGCATTGCGTCGTGCGAATAATGCAGCACATGGACCGCCGGGCGGCAGTGCCAGCTCGCCGCCGCCGATATCCATGGGATATCACTGCCGCCGAAATGAATATTGGACACCTGGCGGCACGGTCCCTTAGCCTTTTGGGATAAACCCGGCCCCGGAGCCGGGGTACAAGAGGAGACCCGATGCACCCTGTCCGCCGCCTGCCGTTGGCCGCCATGGCCGCCAGCGCACTCGTGCCCGGCACCGGCGCCGCGCGCCGACTAGCCCCGGCGGCCCATCAGGATGGTGATGTCGTCCCCGCCCGGCAGCGGCACCGATCGTGCCAGCATTCCCAATGCCATGACATTCGTCGCCAGAGCATGGCCAACCAGACACGCCTGACACGCCTGACACGCCTGACACGCCAACTAGGAGACCCCGCATGACCAGCTTCCTGCGCTATGAACAACAGGGCCACATCGTGACCCTGACCATGAACGAGCCCGAGCGGCGCAACCCGCTCACCGGCAATACCGCGGTGGCCGACTTCCTGGATGCCATCGACCGCATCCACCGCGACACCAGCGTGCGCGCGGTGATCATCACCGGCGCCGGCACCGCGTTCTCCTCGGGCGGCAATATCCGCGACATGGAGCGCCAGGCCTCCGGCCAGGTGCCAGGCATGGAGATTCGCCAGGACTATCGCCTGGGCATCCAGCGGCTGCCGCTGGCGCTGTTCAACCTGGAGGTGCCGGTGATTGCCGCCGTCAATGGCGCGGCCATGGGCGCGGGCCTCGACCTGGCGTGCATGTGCGATATGCGCATCGCCTCGGAGCAGGCGCAGTTTGCCGAGAGCTTCGTCAAACTGGGGATCATTCCGGGCGATGGCGGAGCGTGGCTGCTGCCGCGCGTGATCGGGCTGTCGCGGGCGGCCGAGCTGACCTTTACCGGGCAGGTCATCGATGCGCGTCAGGCGCTGGAGTGGAATCTCGTTTCGCGCGTCGTGCCGGCGGAGCAGTTGCTGCCCACGGCCAACGAACTGGCGGAGCGCATCGCCGCCAATCCGCCGCATGCGGTACGGCTGGCCAAGCGCCTGCTGCGCGAAGCGCTGCACACGCGGCTGGATACGCTGCTGGAATTGTCGGCCGGCTTCCAGGCGCTGTCGCACCAGACCTCGGACCACCGGGAAGCGGTCTCCGCCTTCCTGGACAAGCGCCAGCCGGCGTTCACCGGCAGCTGATCCGGCACCACACCAACTTCCATCCACCACACATCCGGAGCACCGCCATGCAGCAAGCCGTCATCGTAGACGCCATCCGATCCCCCATGGGCCGGTCCAAGCCAGGCTCGGCCTTTACCGAATTGCATCCCACGGAATTGCTGGCGCAGGTGCTGGCCGGGCTGGTGGAACGCAACAAGCTGGACCCAGGGCTGGTGGAAGACGTCATCACCGGCTGCGTCAGCCAGGTGGGCGAGCAGTCCGCCACACCGGGCCGCGTGGCGTGGCTGGCGGCCGGTTTTCCCGAGCATGTGCCCTCCACCACCATCGACCGCAAGTGCGGCTCCAGCCAGCAGGCCGTGCATTTTGCCGCGCAAGGCATCATGGCGGGCGCCTACGATATCGTGATCGCCTGCGGCATCGAATCGATGAGCCGCGTGCCGATGGGCTCCGGCCGCATCGGGCAGAACCCCTACGGGCCGTCCTTCGAGGCGCGCTACGCGCCCGGGCTGGTGTCGCAGGGCGTGGCGGCGGAGCTGGTCGCGGCGCAGTGGGAACTGTCGCGCGCCGATCTCGACAACTACGCCGCGCAATCGCACCAGCGCGCGCACAAGGCGCAAGAAGCCGGCGCCTTCCGCCGCGAGATCCTGCCGATCCGCACCGCCGCCGGCCTGGTCCAGCACGATGAGACCATCCGCCCTACCACCACGGCCGAGCGCCTTGCCACGCTGGCGCCCTCGTTTCGCGACGAGGCGCTGGGTCAGCGCTTCCCGCAGATCGGCTGGCACGTGACCGCGGGCAATGCCTCGCAGATTAGCGACGGCGCCTGTGCCATCCTGCTGATGAGCGAGCGCGCCGCCTCGCGCCTGGGCTTGAATGCGCGGGCGCGTTTCGTGGCCTTCGATGCGTGCGGCGACAGCCCGCTGACAATGCTGACCGCCCCGATCCCGTCAAGCAAGCGCGCACTGGAAAAGAGCGGCCTTGGCCTCGATGCGATTTCCCACTACGAGATCAACGAAGCCTTTGCCTGCGTGCCGCTGGCCTGGCAGCGCGCGCTCGGCGCCGATCCCGCGCGCCTGAACCCGCGTGGCGGCGCGATCGCGCTTGGCCATCCGCTGGGCGCCTCGGGCGCGCGCCTGATGACCACCATGCTGCACGCGCTGGAAGACAGCGGCGAGCGCTACGGCCTGCAGTCGATGTGCGAGGCCGGCGGCATGGCCAACGCCACCATCATCGAACGGCTCTGAGCCGGTAACTGTGCATCCATACCAAGAACGAGGAGAGTCCAGATGAAACTTGCCAACATGTCCGCCGTCGTCACCGGGGGCGCCTCGGGGCTGGGCCTCGCCTGCGCCCGCCGCCTCACCGAGCGCGGCGTGGCCGTGGTGATCGCCGACCTGTCCGAAGAGAATGGCGCCGCCGCCGTGCGGGAACTCGGCGAGCTGGCCCGCTTTGTCCAGGCCGATGTCTGCGATACCGCGCAGATGACCCGCGTGTTCGACGCGGCGGACGCCCTCGGCACCATGCGCGCGCTGATCCATTGCGCCGGCGTGGGCGGCCCGGTGCGCCTGGTCGAGAAGGACGGCCAGCCCGGTTCGCTGGAAAAGTACGAATCGATCGTGCGCATCAACCTGGTCGGCACCTTCAACACGCTGCGTCTCGCGGCAGCGCGCATGGCCCGCAACGAACCGGTCGACGGCGAGCGCGGCGCCTGCGTGCTGACGGCATCGGTAGCCGCCTACGAAGGGCAGATCGGGCAGATCCCCTACGCCTCGGCCAAGGCCGGCATCGTCGGCATGACGCTGGTGGCGGCGCGCGACCTGGCCCAGCGCATGATCCGCGTCTGCACGATCGCGCCCGGCCTGTTCGATACGCCGCTGCTGGCGCGCCTGCCGGACAACGTGCGCGCCTCGCTTGGCGCCTCGGTGCCGCACCCGGCGCGGCTGGGCACGCCGGATGAGTTCGCCTCGACCGCGCTGCATATCCTGGAGAACGCCATGCTGAACGGGGAGACCATTCGCCTGGACGGCGCGATCCGCATGACGCCGCGCTGAACCAAAGCGCCGCTTGCGAGGCCCCGGTGCTGTCCACGGGGCCACGCGGCTTCGAATCTGGTTATCATGCTCCGGTCACCGCCACCGCACGCACGAACGCCGCGCCTCCTATGCGAAACCGGATCAACGAAGAAATCACCTTCCGCAAGCTTGAAGTCCTGCTTGCCTACATGGAGACCGGCAACCTCGCCAAAGCCGCCGAGGCGCTGGACGTGAGCACCGTCAGCGTGCATCGCGCGCTGCATTCGCTGGAGGAAGGCATGCGCTGCGCCCTGTTCCGCCACGAAGGGCGCAACCTGCTGCCGACTGAAGCCGCGCATGTGCTGGCGGATGTGGCCGACGATGTGATCAAGACCATGGCCGACGGCATCCGCGCCACGCGCCAGGCCGCCGGGTACTCGGCCGATCACATGAAGATCGGCTCGCTCTATTCGCTGACCATCCGCACCGTGCCGGACGTGGTGATCGGCATCAAGGTCAGGCGGCCGGAACTGCAGGCGGAACTCGTGCTGGGCTCCAACGCGGACCTGCTTTTCAAGCTCAAGCAAGGCGGCATCGACGCGGCGCTGATGGCCATGCCGGAACCGGATCCGGACATCGAGTCCATTCCCTTGTTCGAGGACGAGATCTACTTCGCCGCGCCAGCGGATTCGCCCTACGCGCAGCAAGCATCCATCGACCTGCGGCAATGCAGGGACGAGCCCTTCGTCACGCTCAGCGAGGGCTTCATCACCTATCAAGGCTTCATGGAGGCCTTCCGCATTGCCGACTTCACGCCCAATGTGGTGATGAAGGTCGGCGATATCTTCTCGCTGATGAACCTGGTCAGCGGCGGCGTGGGCTACGCCCTGCTTCCCGGCCGCGTGCGCGACGTGTTCCCGCACAAGGTGGCGCTGATCCCGCTGTCCCCGCAATACCGGCTGCGCCAGACCATCGGGCTGAGCTTCCTGCGGCGGCGCGAGCGCGATCCGAACCTGCTGGCGCTGGCGGCGGTGTGCAGGTTGGCGATGCGGGCGTCACAGCCGGACTAACCCACCACCGCCTTGGTCGCCAGAAACAACAACGACGGCCCCAGCAAGCACCCCAGCCCGGTGTGGAACGTCGCCACCAGCGCGCCATAGGGCACCAGTCTGCGATCCGTCGCCGCCAGCCCCGCCGATACCCCGCTGACAGTACCCGCCAGCCCGCCGAACACCATCGCGGCGCGCGGGTTGTTCAGGCCAAGGAAGCCTGCCGCCATGGGCGTGCCCACCATCACGATGATGGCCTTGATCAGCCCGGTGGCAATGCTCAGCGCGATCACGTCGGAGCTGGCGCCCAGCGCGGCGCCGGTCACCGGCCCCACGATATACGTCACCGCCCCGGCGCCGATGGTGGTCATGCTGACCGCGTCGCTGTAGCCGAACGCGCGCGCCACCGCGGCGCCCACGATAAACGGCAGGATGGTGCCGAGCAGCAGGGATATGGCGCCTACCAGCCCCGCCTTGCGCGCCTCGGTGACCTGCACTTCGAACGCGGTGGCGACGATGGCGAAATCGCGCAGCATGGCGCCGCCCATCAGGCCGATGCCGGAGAACAGCGAGATATCGGCCAGGCCCTTCTCCTTGCCGGTGGCGATGCCGCCGTAGTAGGCCAGCAGCAGGCCTATCACGATGGCAATGGCGGAGGCATGGACACGCCCGAAGGTCAGCCAGCGCGACAGCCGCGAGGACAACCACATGATGATGCCGACGGCAGCGAAGGCGGTGACCAGGCCGTTTTGCAACAGGATGGTATCCAGCAGGTGGGGAATGGATTGTGCGGTGGAAATGGACATGGCGGCCTCTCAGTGCGAAGCGTGGCTGGGGGTGGCTTCAGGGGACGGCAGCGGCGGCAAGGGCGCGTGGTCGCCGGTGCGGCTGAGCACGGCGATGCAGCAGGCCGACACCACCACCGCGCCGATTGCCGCGATCAGGGCTACCGGACCGCCGCGCAGCGCGGCCACCACGTTCTGCTGCGCGGCCATCGCTACCACCACGGGGATATACATCGCGCCCCAGAAGCCCACGCCCGCTTCGGTCTCCTTGGGCAAGAGGCCGCGCCCGTGCAGGTAGAGCCGTATCGAAATCAGCAGCAGCATCGCGATGCCGACGCCGCCCACGTTGGCCTTGACGCCGATCGCCATGCCAAGCAACTCGCCAAGGAACAGGCCGACGAGATGGCAGAGCGCCAGCAAGGCGGTTCCGTAGATGATCATGGTGCTGTCTCCTGATGGCCTGTCCGCGGGCTTGCGCGCAGGCTGGTTCTAGGTTTGCAGGTTGGCCCGCACTATGGGCGGCGGGTCCGCCGGTGCCGGGAGCGGGCTTGCGCGCGCACATCCGTCCGGTATGGATGCAATCTAGGCGAGCCGCCGCGGCGCATCAATCAACCCGGGGAGTGAATCGTTAGCATGGGATTAACGTCGCGCCAGCAGATGTGGATGCCCACAGTGACCGGGCAGGCCTTTGCCCGCCGCGCGGCGGCGTGCGGTGCGCACGCAGTGCGAGTGAACGCCTTGCATGTCGTGCCGCCAACACTTACACCTAGAGTAACGATGCCGCGGGCAGCGTCATTGCTTGTGCCGCACGCCGTACGTATCTTGATGCCATCACCCGCATCAATGCACACCGGAGACGCGATGCCGAACCCAGCCACGGACAGACAGTGGGACACCCGCCGCACGGAGAAGCGCCGCCGCCTCGCGCGCGGCGCCGCCTTTGCCAGCGGCCGCGTCGTGCCCACCGCCGACATCATCCCTTTTCTCGAAGCCATCACCGCGCCGGGCGACCGCGTGGTGCTGGAGGGCAACAACCAGAAGCAGGCCGACTTCCTCTCGCGCTCGCTGGCCGGGGTAGACCCGGCCAAGGTGCACGGACTGCACATGATCATCCCGAGCGTGAGCCGGGTGGAACACCTCGACCTGTTCGAGCGCGGCATCGCCAGGAAGCTGGACTTTGCCTTTGCCGGCGCGCAGAGCCTGCGCATCTCGCAGTTCCTGGAAGACGGGCAACTGGAAGTCGGCGCCATCCACACGTACATTGAGCTGTACGCGCGGCTCTACGTGGACCTGACGCCGAACATCGTGCTGATCGCCGGCTACAAGGCCGACCGCGACGGCAACCTCTACACTGGCGCCAGCACCGAGGACACGCCGGCGCTGGTGGAGGCCGCCACCTTCCGCGACGGCATCGTGGTGGCCCAGGTCAACGAGATCGTGGACGACCCCGCCGGCCTGCCCCGCGTGGATATCCCCGGCTCGTGGATCGACTACGTGGTGCAGGCGGACAAGCCCTTCTTCTGCGAGCCGCTGTTCACGCGCGATCCGCGCCTGATCAAACCGGTGCACGTACTGATGGCGATGATGGCGATCCGCGGCGTGTACGAGCGCCACCAGGTGCAATCGCTCAACCACGGCATCGGCTTCAATACCGCGGCCATCGAACTGATCCTGCCTACCTACGGCGAGTCGCTCGGACTCAAGGGCAAGATTTGCAAGTACTGGACGCTGAACCCGCACCCCACGCTGATTCCCGCCATCGAATCCGGCTGGGTGGACAGCGTGCACAGCTTCGGCAGCGAACTCGGCATGGAGAACTACGTGGCCGCGCGGCCCGATGTGTTCTTCACCGGCGCCGATGGATCGATGCGTTCCAACCGCGCCTTCTGCCAGCTTGCCGGGCAGTACGCGGTGGACCTGTTCGTCGGCTCCACGCTGCAGATCGACGGCGACGGCCATTCCTCCACGGTCACGCGCGGCCGCTTGTCCGGCTTTGGCGGCGCGCCCAACATGGGCCACAACCCCGGCGGGCGGCGTCATCCCACGCCCGCCTGGCTGGACCTGATCGAGACCGACGATCCGCTGGCGCGCGGCCGCAAGCTGGTGGTGCAGATGGTGGAAACCTTCCAGGCCGGCGGCAAGCCGACCTTCGTCGAATCGCTCGACGCGGTGCAGGTGGCGAAGGACAGCGGCATGCCGCTGGCGCCGGTGATGATCTACGGCGACGACGTGACCCATGTGCTGACCGAGGAAGGCATCGCGTATCTCTACAAGGCGCGCTCGCTGGAAGAACGCCGCGCCATGCTGGCGGCGGTCGCCGGCGTGACGCCGATCGGTCTGCGCCACGACCCCGCCACCACGCGCCGCATGCGCAGCGACGGCCTGATTGCGCTGCCGGAGGATCTCGGCGTGCAACGCAGCCAGGCAACCCGTTCGCTGCTCGCGGCAAAGAGCATGGCCGACCTGGTCGACTGGTCGGGCGGGCTGTACGAGCCGCCCGCACGGTTCCGGAGCTGGTGATGGCGAGCCCCGCATGGCTCGCCGGGCCGGGCATCGATGGCGCCTTCGAACCGGAGGCGATTGCGCTGGCGGATCTCGCCGTGAGCGCGCTGATCGACGAGGCCGCGCTGTCGCCCAAGCCCGGGCTGGTCGATAGCCGCGGCAATGGCGCGCATGCCGATCTCAACCTGGACCTGATGCGCATCTCGGCGCGCGCGCTGCACCCCGCCTTCGCCGAAATGGCGGCGGCGGGCATGCGCGCCGCCCGGCCCGGCGTGGCGCTGCGCGAGCGGCTGGGCGCGCTCGGCCGGGACGCCGAGGCCGCCATGATGCGCGCCACCGGCGGCATCAACACGCATCGCGGCGCGATCTGGAGCCTGGGCCTGCTGGTGGGCGCGGCTGGCGTGCACCGGGATACGTGCAGTGCGCATGGCGTAGCGCGGACCGCCGGCGCCATCGCGCGCCTGCCCGACCGCCATCGCCCCGCGCGCACCGGCAACAAGGGCGAACGCGCGTGCATAGACTACGGCGTCAGCGGCGCGCGCGGCCAGGCGCAGGCTGGCTTCCCCCATGTGCTGCGCGCCGGCCTGCCTGAGCTGCAGCGCAGCCGCGCGCGCGGCGACGCGGAGCCCAGCGCGCGCGTCAACGCGCTGCTGGCGATCATGCGCCGCCTCGACGATACCTGCGTGCTGGCCCGCGCCGGCCGCGAAGGGCTTGCGCTGATGCAGGAAGGCGCCAGCCAGGTGCTCGCGGCGGGCGGCATCGCCACGCTGGCCGGACGCCGCCTGCTGCGCCGCCTGGAAGCCGGCATGCTGGCCTGCAACGCCTCGCCCGGCGGCGCGGCCGATCTGCTCGCCGCCACTTTTTTCCTGGACCGGTTGCCGTCCGCGACGCCGCCGGTCCATTGCCCCGTGCAAGGAGACAACTAATGGAACAGCTCCAGTTCGAATATCCCGCCGGTGCGCCGGCAAGCCAGCGCGTGCTGGTAGGCGTGGTCGGCTCCGGCGACCTTGAAGTGATGGTCGAGCCCGGCACATCCGGCACCACCACCATCCATGTCACCACCTCGGTGGACGGCTACGGCAAGGTCTGGGACGCGCAGCTCTCGCGCGTGTTCGGCGCCGGGCCGCGCGCCGCCATGCGTATCCGCATCCACGATTTCGGTGCCACGCCGGGGGTGGTGGGCATGCGGCTGGCGGAAGCCTTCGAAGCGCTCGGCACCGATGGCGGGGAGCAATCATGAACCACGCATCCCTACTGACGCGCGAGAGCTTTATCGAGCTGGGTGCACGCGCACGGGCGCATGCGCTGCTCGATCCCGGCAGCTTCCGCGAACTGGCGGGCCCGTTCGATCGCCTGGTCTCGCCGTGGCTGGAACGCCAGGGCGTAGTGCCGCAGGCCGATGACGGCGTTGTGGTGGCCAAGGGCCGCATCGGTGGACAACCCACCGTGGTCCTCGCCATCGAGGGCGCGTTCCAGGGCGGCAGCCTGGGCGAAGTGGGCGGCGCCAAGATCGCCGGCGCGCTGGAACTGGCCGCGCAGGACAACCGCCGCGGCGTGCCCACGCGCGCCGTGATTTTGTTCGAGACCGGCGGCGTGCGGCTGCAGGAAGCCAACCTGGGACTGGCCGCCATCGCCGACATCCACGCGGCCATCGTCGACCTGCGCCGCTACCAGCCGGTGGTGGGCGTGATCGCCGGGACGGTGGGCTGCTTCGGCGGCATGTCGATCGCGGCGGGGCTGTGCAGCTACCTGGTGGTGACGCGCGAAGCGCGGCTGGGCCTCAACGGCCCGCAGGTGATCGAGCAGGAAGCGGGCGTCGCGGAATACGATTCGCGCGACCGGCCTTTTATCTGGAGCTTTACCGGCGGCGAGCAACGCATCGCCACCGGCCTGGCCGACCGCTACGTCGAAGACGACAGCGATGCCATCCGTGCCGCCGTGCAAGCGCTATTGGCAGGCGGCGTGCCGGCCGCGCACCGCAGCGAACGCTACGCGCACTACCTGCAATGCCTGGCCGAATACGATCCGGCGCGCCAGCCTGAGCCGGAGACCGTCCGCGCCATCTACGCACCCGGAGCAAAGTCATGAGTACAAGCACGAGTACAGCAAGCGCCCCAGGCCGCGGCGAAACCTGGCTCGCGGCGCTGACCCGCAACGCCCCGCGCCGCCCCGGCTATCCCGCCACCGTGCAGGTTGCCGACGCGGAGCTTGGCGGCCGGCCGGCACGCTTTATCGCGGTGGTGCCCGACGCCGCCAACGCCTACCCGCGCGTGCGCGGCGGCGAAGTGGGCCTGCTCGAAGGCTGGTCGCTCGCGCAGGCGGTGCATGAAGTCGTGCAGGCCGACCGCGACGCCGCGATCAAGCGGCCCATCGTCGCCATCGTCGATACCCCCAGCCAGGCCTATGGCCGGCGCGAGGAAGCCTTCGGCATCCACCAGGCCCTGGCCGGCGCGGCCGGCGCCTACGCCACGGCGCGGCTGCAAGGGCATCCCGTGATCGCACTGCTGGTCGGGCGCGCCATGTCCGGCGCCTTCCTGGCGCACGGCTACCAGGCCAATCGCCTGATCGCGCTGGACGATGCCGGCGTGGAAGTGCACGCGATGGGCAAGCAGGCCGCCGCCCGCATCACCATGCGCAGCGTGGAGGACCTGGAGAGCTTTGCCGCCAGCGTGCCGCCGATGGCGTACGACATCGGCAACTACGCCACGCTGGGGCTGCTGTGGAAAATGATCGGCGTGAAACACGCCGCGCAGCCGGATGCCGCCGATCTCGACACCGTGCATGGCGCGCTGCAGGCGGCGCTGGCCGATATCCAGGCCGACCCGCACCCCGATCTGCGCAGCCGCCTCGGCGGGCAAAACCGGCAGGCTTCCAGCCGCGTGCGCGAGGTACTCGCGCAGCAGTGGCAGGACTGAAGCCATGGCATGCCGCGCCGCAGGGCAATGACATGACCGCACGCACGCTGCTGCCGCACGACCTGCTGTGGCTCGCCGACCCGCAGGCCTTCGCCGGTGCCAATGCGCTACCTGCCTGGGCGACGGTCGAATGGCTGGCGCGTGCGCCGCTTGTCGTGCGGCGCGACCGCCTTGACGGTGCCCGCATCCCGGTCGGGCTGCGCGGCACCACGCGCGCGCAGCGCCACGCGGCGTGGCTGCCCGATAGGCAGGTGGCGCGCGTGGTGACGCCGGGCATGATCGCGCGGCAGGCGCGCTGGCGGGACCATCCGCGCCGCCGCGAATTGCCGGCGCTGGCCGCGCTCGCTCGCGTGGCGCCGCTGCTGGACGATGCGCAGGTGAACTGGGGCGTGACGGGCGGAGCCGGTTTCACGCTCGCCTCCGGCATCGACGTGCTGCATGCCGGCAGCGATCTCGATCTGCTCGTCACCGCCACGGTGCCGCTTGCCACTGGTGCTGAGCGGGCGCTTGCCGCCCTGCTCGACGCTACCGAAGTCCGCATCGATATCCAGGTGTCCACGCCCTTCGGCGCCTTCGCGCTGCGCGAACGCGCACGCACGGGCGGCCGCGTGCTGCTCAAGACGGCATACGGTCCCGTCATGAGCGAAGATCCGTGGCATCCCCGGAATTGCGGTACGCCATGAGCACGCTGTTCACCTTCCCCGGCCAGGGCGCCCAGCGTCCCGGCATGCTGCACGCGCTGCCCGCTCATCCGGCGGTGCGCGCCGCGCTCGACGAAGCCAGCGACGCACTCGGGCGCGATGCGCTCGCGCTCGACAGTGCGGCCGAACTCGCCTCCACCGTGGCCGTGCAGCTCAGCCTGCTGATCGCCGGCGTGGCCATGGCGCGCTGCCTGCTTGCCGAGGGCGCCAAGCCGGATGCCGTGGCCGGCCTGTCGATCGGCGCCTACCCTGCCGCGGTGTGCGCGGGTGTGCTGGACTATGCCGATGCGCTCAGGCTGGTGGCGCTGCGCGGCCAACTGATGGAGCAAGCATATCCGGACGGCTATGGCATGACGGCAATCCTGGGCATGGAACTCGGCCCGCTGGAACGCGTGATCGCGCAAGTGCACGGGCCAGCGTCGCCGGTCTACCTGGCCAACCTCAATGCGCCCGCCCAGTTCGTGATCGCGGGTGCCGCACCGGCCATGGCGCGCGTCGCAGCGCTGGCGCTGGACAGCGGCGCGCATGCGGCCAAACCCATCGCCATCAGCGTGCCATCGCACTGCGCCCTGCTCGACGGCGCGGCGGACACACTTGTTCATGCCTTCGCCGACGTGCGCCTTGACCGCCCGCGCCTGCGCTACTTCAGCGCCAGCGCGGCGCGCGAGCTGCGCGACCCCGCCCGCATCGGCGCCGACCTGGCGCGCAACCTCGCCGTGCCCGTTCGCTGGCACGAGACCATGCTGCTGGCGCGCGAATGCGGCGTGCGCCTTGCGGTGGAGATGCCGCCCGGCAATGTGCTGACGCGGCTGGCCGCGCCCCTGCTGTCCGACGGCATCGCCGTGGCCTGTGCCGACACGCGCATCGACAGCGTGGTAGCGCTCACGGCGCGCGAAGCGCTGCGGGCGTCCTCCTGAGCCAGCGCTTCAGCCCAGCGGCAATGCCGTGCTGTACAGCACCTGCTTGAGCGCAAAACTCGAACGGATGCTGGACACACCTGGGATGCGCGTGATCTGGTCGATGATCAGCCGCTCCAGCGCTTCCACGTCGGCCACCACCACGCGCAGCAGGTAATCGGCATCGCCCGACATCAGGTAGCACTCCATCACCTGCGGCAAGGTGGTGATGCGCCGCTCGAAGGCATCGAGCGTTTCGCGGCGCTGCTTGTCCAGCGAGATCTGGATGAACACCACCACCTTCAGGCCGAGCCGGCGCGCATCCAGCAGCGTCACCCGGCGCGAGATCACGCCCTGTTTTTCCAGCTGCTTGACCCGCGCCAGGCATGGTGAGGGCGACAGGCTGACGCGGCTGGCCAGCTCCACATTGGTCAGGCTGGCGTCTCGCTGCAGCTCGTTGAGAATCCGGATATCCGTGGCGTCCAGGTCAATGTCCAGCACGTTGCGCTCCCGTTTTTTCGAATAGCAGCATTCTATGCCGCAGCGAGCGGGATTTGCAGTTGGCTTCGGTTTTTGCTGCGGCGCAATAGACCGTAGACTTTCCAGCCTCCCCCACCCATCCGCGGCGGCGGGGCAATCTGGTCACGGAATCGAGTAGAAGCATGCAAGCACAACAAGGATGGCGCCGGTTTATTCCCCTCGCCTGCGCCGTGGCGATCTGGGGCGGCAACTGGCCGGTCATGAAGCTGGGCCTGACCCACGTCAGCCCGCTGTGGTTTGCCGCCGCGCGCTTTGTCTCGGCCGCCGCGATCAGCTTCCTGGTGCTGGGCGCCCTGCGCCGGCTGCGGCTGCCGACGCGGCAGGAGTGGCCGCTGGTGATCGGTGTGGGCCTGCTGCAGATGGCGGCCTTCACCGCGCTGGCGCTGTGGGCGCTGCAGTACGTGCCGCCGGGCCGCGCCTCGGTGATTGCCTATGCCACCTCGGTCTGGGTGATTCCGCTGTCGTCGCTGGTGCTCAAGGAGCGGCTGTCGCGCCCGCAATGGATCGCCACCGGCCTGAGCTATGCCGGTATCGCGCTGATGATCGCGCCAGCGCTGCGCGACTGGCAGCTGCATACCGCCGTGGGCCTGGTGATGCTGCTCGGCGCATCGCTGGCCTGGTCGCTCAGCATCATCCAGTTGCGCGCCAACCGCGCGGTGCGGCTGGGCGCCGACATGATCCCGTGGGAGACCGCGGTGGCCTCGGTGCCGCTGGTGCTGCTGGCACTGCTGCGCGACGGCGCGCCGCACTTCCTGTCGATGCCCGAGATCTGGCCGCTGCTGTTCTACACCGGGCCGCTGGCCACCGCGCTGACCTTTATCGTGGTGCTCAACATGACGCAGACCCTGCCGCCCGCCGCGACCTCGATCGCCATGCTGTGCGTGCCGGTGATCGGGCTGGTGGTGTCGGCGGTGGCGTTCCAGGAGCGCATCTCGGCAGATCTCTCGGCAGGGCTCGCGCTGATCGCGCTGGGCGTGGCAACCTCCGCACTGGCGCCCTGGCTGGGACGGCGCCTGCCGTGGCGCAGCGCTTGATTTCCGCTGAAGTTACAAGAAGACACAGTTGTATTGGCCCGCTAATACCTGACAACGGCGCGCCGCATTACAGTGGCGGCAACTACTAACCGGAGTCACCCGTGCGGAAACTTGCCACCCTTTGCGCCTTTGCCGCTGTCGCGGGCCTTGCTTCAGGCGCGGCCTTCGCGCGCGTGGACGTGGACATCGGCATCGGCCTGCCCGGCCCGGTGTTCGTCGCCCCTGCTCCGGTCTATCAGGCGGCTCCCGTCTACCAGCCGGCCCCGGTCTACCGCGCCGCGCCGGTCTACGAAGCAGCCCCGGTATATGTCGCGCCCCAGCCGGTCGTGGTGGCGGGACCTGGCTACTACGGTCCCAGATACTATGGCCGCGGCGAGCGCGAATGGCGTGAACGCGAATGGCGCGAGCAGCGCTGGCGCGAACGCGAGCGCCATGAGCATGAGCACGAATGGCGCGATCGTGATCGCGACTGGCGCCGCTGATGGCGAGGACATGGCTGTTTCTGCTGGCACTGCTGCTGTTGCGGCAAGCGCCTACGACACCGAGGCCAGCGGCAGATTCAGCAGCAGATTCTGCGGCTTCATCCTGAAGACGCCGGCCTCGTTCATCGCCGCGGCCAGATAGACCGGGCGGCCGGCAACGTCCGGCCTGACCACGGACGGATCGGCAAAATCCAGCCGGAACAGCGACAGGATGCGCCGTTGCCGCTCCGGCTCCAGTTCCTCCCCCCGGTACAGATCGTTGAGGATCTGCGTGGCCTGCGCGTCCAGCCCGATGTGCCAGGCCCAGTGCCGGTCCTCGATCGCGCTCAAGGGCATCACCGTCACTTCCACCCCGAAGAAATGCCGCACCCACCGTGCGATCATGCGGCTGAACGCCCCGAGCGCCGCGCTGCCGCTGGCGAAGCGGATCACGGTGTCGCGGCGTTCGTTGCGGGTCCAGTAAGCCGGGGCGTTGTCGCGATCCAGCACATCCAGTTCGACCTTGCGCGCGGGAATCTGCGCTTGCGCCAGCAAGCGTCCCAGTTCGCCGTAGACGCTCCCCGATGCGTGCAGTTCGACCGTTTCGGCATCGGCCAGCATGACCGCGCCCTCCTGCAACGACACTTTCTGCGCGCGGGAGAACAGTTCCGCCGCGCGCCATTCCATCGGGTCGGGGTTGTCATGCAGGATGCCGTGCACGATCAGGTGCGCGAGCTGGTCGATAAAGACCGGCGGTACGGTCACGTTGCCCTGGCGAAAGATATCCAGGTAAGCCGCCTCGACGGTGGGCGCCGCTAGCAGGCGCTCGCGCATGGCCAGCACCACGCCGTAGTTCTCGCGCGCATCGGCGTCCTGCAGCGCGGCAATCTCGCCGGCGGCCACCGGCCGCCGGGGATCCGCGATCAGCGCCGCGTGCAGCGCGCGCTCGGCGTCGCACGACGCCTCCACCGGTGCCACTTCGGGACGGCACCACCACGTACGCAGCAAGTGATCGCCGGGGAGCAGCTTGCCGTCGCTGTCGCGCGCGGCGGGGTCGAATCCGGAATGGGGCCAGGCGTCGCGAGGCCAGGAAGCGGGCATGATGAGCGGGGATACCGGGGCTGGAAGATCGCCCCAGTATCCCATAGGCGGAACCGGCTCAGCCCGCCGCGCCGCCCTGGCTGGCGCGCACCGCTTGCGCCAGCCGTTCCACGCCTTGCACGATCTGCTCATCCGAAGCCGTGGCGAACGACAGCCGCAGCGCGCCCGAGCGCTGCCCGTCCACGCTGAAGCTGGCGCCCGGCACATACATCACCCGCGCCGCGATGGCATGCGGCAGCAGGCTCGCCGCATCGGCCACGCCTTCGATCTCGCACCACAGGAACATGCCGCCCTGCGGGGTTTCGCCGCGCAGCGCGGGGCCAAAGGCATCGGCCAGCGCCCGCACCATCAGATCGCGCTTGTGGCGGTACAGGTCGATGATGCGCGCGGTCTGCCGGGCCAGCAGGCCATCGGCCAGGCAGGTAGCCATCGCCAGTTGCAGCCACGGCGACGTGCAGAGATCGGACACTTGCTTGGCGATCACGGCGCGCCGCAGGATCTCGGCGGGCCCCGCCATCCAGCCCAGCCGGAGCCCGGGCGCCATGGTCTTGGAAAAACTGCCGAGGTAGATCACCCAGGGCGTCAGCGCGGGGTCCTGCGCGGCCAGCGACAACAGCGATGGCAGCGGCTCGCCGTCGAAACGCAGGCTGCCGTAGGGATCGTCCTCCACCACCACGATGCGATGCTGCGCGGCGAGCGCCAGCAGCGCGCGGCGGCGTTCCAGCGCCAGCGTGCGGCCGCTCGGGTTGGCAAAAGTGGGCACCAGGTAAAGCAGCCGTGGCCGCTCCTCTTCACGGCAGTCGGCCAGCATGGCGGCAAGGGTCTGCACGCACACCCCGTCCTGGTCGGACGGGATGCCGCGCACCGCGGCGCCGGCCAGCCGCAGCGCCTGCACGGCGGCGGGATAGGTCGGCGTCTCCACCCACACCGGCGTACCGGGCGCGACGAAGGCCTGCACCAGCAGCTCGAACCCTTGCTGCGAGCCCGATGTCACCACGATCTGTTCGGGCGGCAGGGGGGCGCCGCGCCCGGCCATCAATGCCGACAACTCGCGACGCAGCGCTGGCATGCCTTCGGTCGGCCCGTATTGCAGGCATTGTGCCGGGTCGCTGGCCATGACCCTGGCCGCGGCGTCCTGCAACGCGCCGGCATCGAAGCTGGCCGGGGAGGGGTAGCCGCCGGCGAAGGAGATCATGCCCGGCAGGCTCATGTAGGGAAACAGTTCGCGGATGGGCGAGCCCTGCGGCTCCCGCATGGCGGGCGCGAAGGCGTACGGATGGACTGGCGTGCTCATGGGATGCTGGCGGAGAGAGGCAAAGGCGGGGCTGCGCGGCGTACTGCGAGAAATCTGGCCAGCCCCGCGCGGCAGCATGCGCGGGGCCCGGCGTCGGCCGCGCTCAGTCGACCGTGGCGCCGGACAGCTTGACGATCTCGCCCCACTTGCGGCGGTCGTTGCGGACCAGTTCGGCGAACGCCTCGGGCGTGTTCGGCGCCAGTTCGGCGCCCTGCTCGCGCAGCTTGGCCTGGATGGCCGGATCGCTGGTGGCGCGTGCCAGGTCGCGGCTGATCTTCTGCGCCAGCGCGGCGGGCAGGCCCTTGGGGGCGAACAGCCCGAACCACGGGCTGGCGTCGAAGCCCTCGACCGGACCGGCCGCCGCCACGGTAGGCACATTGGGCAGCGCCGCCGAACGGCCAGCGGAGGTCACGGCCAGCGCCTTGAGCTTGCCCGAGCGGACGAACTGGATCGACGCCGGCAGGTTGTCGAACATCACGTCCACGCTGCCGCCCATCAGGTCGGCCAGCGCCGGGCTGCTGCCCTTGTAGGCAACGTGGCTCATCTGCGTGCCGGTCATGCGCTGGAACAGCTCGCCGGCCAGGTGGGTCGAGGTGCCGTTACCTGCCGAAGCCATGTTCACCTTGCCGGGATTGGCCTTCAGGTAGGTGATGAACTCCGCCAGCGTCTGCACGCGGGCACGCTCGGCGAACGCCGGCGAAACCACCACCACATTGGGCACCTTGGCGACCAGCGATACCGGCGTGAAGTCCGCCGCGGCGTCATAGGGCAGCTTCTTGTACAGCGTGGGATTGATGCCGAACTCGCCGACCGAGCCCATCAGCAGCGTATAGCCGTCGGCCGGCGACTTGGCCGCCACGCCGGTGCCCACGATGCCGCCCGCGCCGGGACGGTTGTCCACCAGCACCGGCTGCTTCCACATCGCGGTGAGCTGGTCGCCGATCATGCGCGCCACCATGTCGGTGGTGCCGCCGGCCGGGTACGGCACGATGATGCGCACCGGCTTGTTGGGGAATTCTTCCGCGCTGGCGGTGGCCGCCGCGAGCAGGCCCATTGAAATGCCGCAATGGCCGATGATGCGAAGCAGTCGATTCATGCCGGTCTCCTCGTTTCCTTATGGTTGTGATGTCCCTCTCGTGGTCCGTCTCTCGGGGGGCGGGGGACGCGGGAACCCAGGACGCTGGGTTCCCGGAGATCGGCATTTTTAGTCATCAACTTTTTTACATCAAGCGAGATTTACGCATAGGATGATGACTTTTCTACATCAAGTTGCAGAGCCCATTCCCGCCAGGGGATTCCCACCAACGCATTGAGACCATGAGCGCCTCCCGCATTCCCAGCCTGAGCAGCCTGCGCGCCTTCGAAGCCGCCGCCCGCCACCAGAACCTGCGCCGCGCCGCGGCGGAGCTATGCCTGAGCGAGAGCGCCGTCTCGCGCCAGATCGCCGCGCTGGAGAGCCAGCTCGGCGTGGCGCTGTTCCATCGCGCCAACCAGCGCGTCAGCCTGACCCCGGCCGGTTCCCTGTACGGCTACCAGGTGCGGGAAAGCCTGCAGAAGCTGCAGCGCGATACGCTGGACATCATGGCGCACGAGGGCGCGGGCGGCATCGTGGAACTGGCGTGCGTGCCGACACTGGCGGTGGAATGGCTGATTCCCCGGCTGCCCGCGTTCTATGCGCAGCATCCGCAGGTGGTGGTCAATTTCAGCGCGCAGGCGGATGTGTTCCTGTTCGATGCCACGCCCTATGACGCCGCCATCCACTATGGCGAGGCCAACTACCCTGGCGGGCGCGCCGATCCCCTGTTCGACGAGGAATCCGTGCCGATCTGCCATCCGGACTTCTTCGCCGGCGAGGCGCCGGTCAGCGCAGAGCGGATCGCGCAGGCGCCGCTGCTGCATCTCTCGACGCGGCGGCTCGACTGGAAGAACTGGATGGAAGCCGCAGGCGTCAGCGACGTCAACGCCATGCGCGGCACGCGCTACGACCACCACAGCATGGTGATCAGCGCCGCCCGCGCCAGGCTGGGCGTCGGCCTGGTGCCGCGTTTCCTGGTGGAGGAATACCTGGCGCTGGGCCTGCTGGTGATGCCGGTGGCGCAAGCCATGTGCTCGCAGCGCGCCTACTACCTCGTCATGCCCGACTCGCGGCCCGTGAGCGACGCCATGTCGCGCCTGCGCACCTGGCTGCTGGCCGCGGCGCGGGACTTTGCGGCCCGCCAGGCAGAACGCCTGGAACGGCAAGCGACAATTAATCAAAAAATTTGAATATCAAATACGATACAGGAACGCATACCAGAGCCGCACCAGATCTATCCTTTGTCACATGGAGACGCAACATGTTCTCCCGATTTCAACAAGACAAATAGATCATGAAAGTCACCACCGCCCGCCTGCTCCTCGCTGCCGCCATCGCCGGCACCGCCCTGCTCTCGCTGAACTCCGCCTTTGCCGCGGGCACGCACGCCGGGGACGACTACGGCTACGTGCACAGCGCCACCGACGCCTACACCGACGGCGCGCGCAAGGTCGACGCCTTCAGCGACGGCGCCCGCACGGTATTCCAGGACTATCCGTTCGGCTTCGCGGTATGAAGGGCAACGGCGGTGCGGCGCGCGCCGCCCCGGCCGGGACGCACTGACAGACAGCAGGAACGCATCATGACCATCAAAGACACTGCCCTGATCCTTGCCGGATGGATTGCCGCCTGCCTGGGCAGCGGCTGCCTCGTGAGCTTCGCGGCGCAGGCACTGCAGCGCTGACAAGCGCGGCTGACAAGCGCGGCCATCCGCCCGTCATTCCTTCGCGCCAGCCGCCTCCAGTACATCCGTCAGCTTTCGGCCCGCATCGAGCGCCGCCGGAAAACCGCAGTACACCGCGCTGTGCACCACCAGTTCGCGCAATTCCTGCGGCGTCACGCCATTGGCCAGCGCCCCGCGCAAATGCCCGGTCAGCTCCTGCGGCCGGTTGAGCGCGATCAGCATCGACACCGTGGCCAGGCTGCGCTGCTTGCGGTCGAGCCCGTCGCGCGTCCACACCGTGCCCCAGGCGAATTCCGTCACCAGTTGCTGCAGGCCGACATCGCCCTGCTGTTGCGCGGCCTCGAAAGCGCGCTGCACGTATTGCGCCCCCATGACCTCCGAACGTACCTCCCGGCCGGCTTCGAAAGCCGGTGTCTGCGTATAAGCGGTGGGATCGTGCCTGGCTTGCGTCATTTGCTGTTCTCCTTTGCCGTTTGCGTGCGCACCGGCAGTCTGAACCGCGGCCGGCAACTTGTCCACGCGCCGGCTCTCCCTCAGGGCCCTTGCTCGTCGGGCTCCCGCGCAAAACCCTCCTCGCGGCGCGCGATGGCACTGGCCAGCCCGAATTCCCTGGCAAAGAGCACGATCAGCGCGAGCATGGCCAGCGCGCCGATCGCGAGCCGATAGTAGATCCACATGACGGCAAGCCGGAACAACCGGCAGAGTTTTCCTGTCTGCAGGGTAGGCTCCGGCACATAAAAAAGGCGCTTAGATGCCTGTGGCGCGGTGCAAAGAAGCCGACAAAACGGCAAGGAACGAAAATCGCCAAAGCGCGGAAACATGCACGCAATTTGATCTGGATCCTGGCAAGGCCGGCACGCGGGTGCCATGATGATGGCAGTGGCCGCCCCCAACACACGTGCAGGCACCGCCCCTTTCCAACAACGATTGCAGCCATACCAGGAGATAGCCGCCATGACCAACATCGTGCTCGCCACCGACGGTTCACCCTTTGCCGACGCAGCCGCCCGCTTTATCGTCGAAGGCAAGCTGCTGCAAAGCGGCTTTACCGTGCACGTGGTCCATGTGACGCCCGAAGTCACCGGCCAGGTGCGCGCTTTCGTCAGCAAGGACACCATCGACGCCTGGCACCAGGAAGAAAGCGAGAAAGCCATGAAATCCGTAGCGGACATCCTTGCCGCCGCGGGCATCGCCTTCGAGCAGCACGCACTGCACGGCTTCGCGCCGGAACGCATCGTCGGCTATGCGGCCAGCGTGGACGCGCGCGCCATCGTCATGGGCACGCACGGACGCGGCTCATTCTTCGACGCGGTGATTGGCTCGGTAGCGGGACGCGTGCTGGCGCACGCGCCGTGCCCGGTAGTGCTGGTGAAAGCACCGGGGAAGAAGTAAGGCCGAAAGGCCGAAGAGGCAAGGATAGAAGCGTACCGTCCGATCCACGAATCGGTGTAGCCGTGTGGAGCGCCCCCAAGGGCGGTCCCGCGATGCGAAGCGAGCCGTCAAGGTGTACCAGGCCGTATGGGGCGCCTCGTCGGCAGGCAAAAAGAGCGGAAAAGAGGGACCCATGTTTGAGTATCGCCTTAAGGCGATGCGAGTTTGGGTCCCGGCCGCTCTTTTTGACTGCCGACGAGGGGGTGTCGCCCCATCCGGCGCGCCTTTTTTGCCTACTTTTTTGGCAAGACAAAAAAGTAGGTCGCCCCCCGCAGGGGGGTGAAACTGCTTTTGACTTTAAGCCTTTAAGCCTTTAAGCCTTTAAGCCTTTAAGCCGTTGAAGTTAAGGAGTCCCCCCCTCATACCGGCCAAAGCGGCGCCTCATCCATCAACGCCACCTGCTCCCTCAACTCCAGAATCCTATCCTGCCAATACCGCGCACTCCCAAACCAAGGAAACGCCGCCGGAAAAGCAGGATCCCGCCACCGGCTGGCCAGCCAAGCGCTGTAATGCAGTAACCGCAGCGTCCGCAACGCCTCAACCAGATAAAGCTCCCGCGGCTGAAACTCCGCGAAATCCTCATACCCGGCCAGGATATCCGCCATCTGCCCCTGCATGGCGGCACGATCGCCCTCCAGCAGCATCCACAGATCCTGCACCGCCGGCCCCATGCGGCTGTCGTCGAAGTCGACGAAATGCGGCCCGGGCGGGCGCGAGCCAGCCTGGGACGCTTCGATCCACAGCACATTGCCGCGATGGCAATCGCCATGCAGGCGCAGCAGCGACACATCGCCGGCGCGCTCATAGCAGCGGCGCGCCCCCTCGATGGCCAGATCGGCGACGGCCTGCCAGGCCGGGCGCAGTTCCGCCGGAATGCAGTCCTGCGCCAGCAGCCAGTCACGCGGGGCCACGCCAAAGCGCTCCACGTCGATCGTGGGCCGCGCCTGGTAAGGGCGCGTGGCGCCGACCGCATGGATGCGGCCGATAAATCGCCCAAGCCAGGTCAAAGTGTCGGCCCGGTCCAGCTCCGGCTCGCGCCCGCCACAGCGGGGAAACACCGCAAAGCGAAAACCGCCATGCGCCAGCAGCGTGGTGCCGTCGCGCGCGATGGCCGGCACCGCCGGAATCTCCGCGTCGGCCAGTTGCTGCACGAAGGCATGCTCTTCCAGGATGGCGGCGTCGCTCCAGCGGCCAGGCCGGTAGAACTTGACCACCACCGGCGCGCCGCCCTCGATCCCGACCTGGCAGACCCGGTTCTCGTAGCTATTGAGCGCCAGCAGGCGGCCGTCGGGTTCGAAACCGGCGGCCTCCATGGCGTCGAGCATCAGGTCCGGCGTGAGAGTCGCATACGGGACGCCACCGTCATCGCCGGGAACCGGAAGGTCATGACCTGGACTGGACATCGCGCGCGGCCGCCTCGATGTGGATCAGCGCGTGGGCTTGGCGCGCTGGCCGCCCAGCAACGCGGCTTGCGGCGCCGGACGGCGGCCGCGCGGGGCGGCATCCTGTCCGGTGCGCGGCTGCGCTGCGTGGCTGTTGCCATTGGCGCCGCCGCCGGCGCGATTGCCGTTGGCGTCGCTACCGCGGCTGCGGTTGCCGTTGCCGTTGCCGCCCGCACGGTTGCCATCGACATCGCCATTGCGATTGCCGTTGCCGGCGGCGCGGTTGCCGTTCACCTGGCCGTTGCGCAGGCTGCCTTGCCCGGCCGCGGCCGGACGCCCGCTGCCCTGGCCGGCGCGCTGGCCCTGGGCCTGCGGCGCGCGGCGTTCGCCGTCGGCAGGTGCCGGGCCGCGGCCTTGCGGGGCGCGGGCCGGACGTTGCTGCCGCTCGCCGGCTTCCGCCGCCGGTGCCCGGCCGCGCGGCTGGCCGCCGCCGGCAGGTGCGCCGCGGCCGCGGCCGCCGCCATTGCCCTGGCCCTGGCCGCGGGCCTGGCGGCCCTTCTGGATCGGCTCGGCCGGGATGCTCGGATCGACCTCGAAGCCCGGCAGGATGGTTTGTTCGATCTGGCGCTTGATCAGCCGCTCGATGTCGCGCAGCAAGGCGGTTTCATCCACGCAGACCAGCGAGATCGCCTCGCCCTCGGCGCCGGCGCGTCCGGTGCGGCCGATACGGTGCACGTAGTCTTCGGGCACATTGGGCAGGTCGTAGTTGACCACGTGCGGCAGCTGGTCGATGTCGATGCCGCGCGCGGCGATATCGGTGGCCACCAGCAGGCGCAGTGTGCCGGCCTTGAACTCGGTCAGCGCGC
>Ga0255338_1001029_pt1 | contig 61988 bp, 52 predicted proteins | sample MeOH1_35cm_T4_19_FD_203715 | JGI IMG/M metagenome (GOLD analysis project Ga0255338, IMG submission 203715) | Sandy soil microbial communities from University of British Columbia, Vancouver, Canada - MeOH1_35cm_T4_195 | ecosystem: Engineered > Artificial ecosystem > Sand microcosm > Unclassified ... | reverse complement strand
GACGGCCTGCAAATGGCACTTTTCCGTGCTTCCGGTGCTCACCTACTTTTAGTACGCTGCGCTCCGGGTCACGGAAAACCACCATTTTCGGCGCGTCATCATCTGAATGTCGATCCGTCCTAACAGCATTTCCCCCCATTTTTCCCGCCATAGCGCGCCTCCTGCCGCTCCCGGAAAAAGGCGGTGCGGTCCATGGGCGCGTGATCGGGATGATGTTCCCGCATATGCCGTAAATAGACGTCATAATCCGGCACCCCGACCATCATGCGCGCCATCTGCCGCAGCCGGAGGAGAAAGACGCTCATTCCGCCGGCACCAGTCGTGTCGGAATTTCCCGTGCGGTCGGCGCCGTCACCTTTCGCGCCGCCAGACAGGTGCGGATGGTGAAGAACAGCACAGCCAGCACCACGAACAGGAAGATCGCCACCAGCCCGGCATCGACCCGGTCGTTGAAGATGATCTGCCGCATCTCCACCATCGACTTGGCGGGCGCCAGCACGTCGCCGCTGTCAGCCGCCGCGCCGAATTTGGCCGCATGCGCCAGGAAACCCACCTTCGCATCCGCCGAGAACAGCTTCAGGAATCCGGCTGAGAGAGTACAGATCAACAACCAGGCCGTCGGCACCAATGTGACCCAGGCGAACCGATCCCGTTTCATCCGGAATAGCACCGCCGTCCCCAGCATCAGCGCGATCGCCGCCAGCATCTGGTTGGAAATTCCGAACACCGGCCAAAGCGTGTTCACCCCGCCCAACGGATCGGTCACGCCCTGATAGAGAAAGAAGCCCCAGGCCGCGACGGTCAGCGCCGTTGCGACGATCCCCGGCGCCATGCTCTTCGTTTCCTTGAACCCCGGCACCATCAGCGCGATCAGGTCCTGCAGCATGAAGCGCCCGGCACGCGTCCCCGCATCCACGGCGGTCAGGATGAACAGCGCCTCGAACAATATCGCGAAATGATACCAGAAGGCCTTCATCGCGGGCCCGCCCACGACATGGGAGAAAATCTCCGCCATCGCCACCGCCAAAGTCGGCGCGCCGCCCGCGCGGGATATGATGCTGTACTCGCCCACATCCTTCGCGGTCTGGAGGATCATCTCAGGCGTGATCGGGAAACCCATCGCCGTCACCGCTGCCGCCGCGCTCGCCGCGTCCTTGCCAATCACCGCCGTGGGGCTGTTCATCGTGAAATAAATGCCTGGGTCGAGGATCGACGCGCCCACCAGCGCCATGATCGCAACGAAGGCCTCCATCAACATCGCGCCATAGCCGATCATCGGCGCATCTGCTTCGCTGGCGATCAGCTTGGGCGTGGTGCCGCTGGAGATCAGCGCATGGAAGCCGGACACCGCCCCGCAGGCGATGGTGATGAACAGGAAGGGGAACAGTCCGCCCGCCCAGACCGGCCCATTGCCGTTCACGAACGGGGTGACTGCGTGCATTTTCAGCGGCGGCGCCATAATGACGATCCCAATCGCCAATGCCGCGATCGCCCCGATCTTGAGGAAGGTCGACAGATAATCGCGCGGCGCCAGCAACAGCCACACGGGCAGCACCGAAGCCACCGCGCCATAGCCGATCAAGATCCAGCAGAGCTGCGCCGGCGTGAAGGTGAAGATCGGCCCCCAGACCGGCGATTGCGCGATGCTCTGCCCATAGACGATCGCCGCGAGCAACCCGACCAGCCCCAATAGCGAGACTTCCCCGATCCGCCCCGGCCTGATCCAGCGCGTATAGGCGCCCATGAACATGGCGAGCGGCACGGTAGCCGCCACGGTGAACATCCCCCAGGGACTCTCCGCCAGCGCCTTGACCACGATCAAGGCCAGCACCGCGAGGATGATGACCATGATCATGAAGGCGCCGAACAGGGCGATGGTGCCCGCGATTTGCCCCATTTCCATGCGGATCAGCTCGCCCAGCGACTTGCCGTCGCGCCGCATGGAAATGAACAGCACCATGAAGTCCTGCACCGCGCCTGCCAGCACCACGCCTGCGATGATCCAGAGCGTGCCGGGCAGATAGCCCATCTGTGCCGCCAGCACTGGGCCCACCAGCGGCCCGGCGCCCGCAATCGCCGCGAAATGATGTCCGAACAGCACCGTCCGATCCGTCGCGACATAGTCCAGCCCATCGGCCCGGCGGATCGCCGGCGTGGGCCGCGCCGGGTCCAGCCTCATCACGTTCCGCGCGATATAGAGCGCATAATAGCGATAGGCGACGAGGAAGCTGCTGACTGCGGCCACCACGATCCACAGCGCATTGACCGCCTCGCCGCGCGATACGGCCACCACCCACAGCGCCACCGCGCCAACGATCGCGATCATTATCCATGGAATATGCCGGGTCATCGCTCTCTCTGGCCGCCTGTTCGTCCGAAGGCAGCTACAGTAAGGCCACGCCTTGCAAAGACAATCGTCTCTTGCACGGCGCCTTCCCTTCGGGAAAGGGGCCTAATGCCGCAAATCCCGCCTGGACGGCCAATTCACCACCCCGCTCGCCCAAAGCGCCCACCAGATGATCACCGGCTGCACCGCCAGCCGCGGCCCATGATACCACCAGCTCAAATGCACCCCATTCAAGGGAATATCGCTCAGCGCATGATGAAAGTTCGCCGGCCAGACGCATAGCGCATAGAGAGCCAGCCCAATTCCTGCCGTCTTGCGCAGCGCCGGGATCATCAATCCGACCGCCCCCGCAATCTCCGCCGCCCCGGTCAGCGCCACCACCATCTCCGGCGCCGGTACCCAGCCGGGCGTGATCGCGAGGAAGCCGCCGGGCCGCGCTAAATGCGCTACCCCGGCCAATCCATAAGCCGCTGCCAGAACGATCCGCCCGATCCGTCTCCCCCGCCTTTCCGTCACCGCACGGTCGAATGTCATCCAAGCTCCATTTCAGCTTCATTCTCGCCATCCCAGACATGGGCGCGTTCGGCATGGACCTTTATCATCACCAGGCCAGGCGTGTCCGGTCCTTCCTCGAACCAACCTTGCAGATCGCTGTTCCAATGCGCTTCGAACGCATCGCGGTTGCGGATCAGGTCGGCACGGCCCTCCACGGCGATGAACAGCGGGTTCTGCTTGAGCAATCCGGTGCGCCCCTGAAAGGACAGGCCGACGCGTGGATCGCGTTCGATATCCTTGACCATCAGCGTGTCTTCGGTCGTGAAATAATAGCTGTCGCCGCCATAGGCGACATCCTGATTGTTGCTCATCGGCCGGGCGCCGATCTGGCCGCCGTCCGCATGGGTCGACAGCATCGCGAAATCAATGTCCTTCATTTTCTCCGCCAGGCTGGCGAGCGTCAACTGCATCATGGTCCACTCTCCTTGTCCTATTCTGCCCTTGTCCTATTCTGCGCAAACGCATGAAATCATGGCCGGCTCCCGCAGATTCGCCTTGCGGGAAAAAAGAACATATCATGAACAAATATTGTCGAGTCGCATGGAGCGAAATGCCATGGAAAGCCGGTCCACCCAGACCCTCTTCCGCCTCTTCTTCGCGTTGAAGCCCAGCCCGCTGATCGCGCGGCAGACAGACTATTTCGCTGAAACGATTGCCCATGGCGCCCGGCGCATCGCCGTGGATCACCAGCATGTGACGTTGGCGATCACCTGCGATTATGTCGACTATCCCTATTCCATCATCAAGGCGCTGCTGCGTGCCGGGACAGGTGTCATGGCCGAACCCTTCTACCTGCGGCTGGACCGGCTCAGTATCGGCAATCGCTCGGCGGCTCTGCGCCCATCGCATGGCGCGCCGCTGCTGAACGCGCTGCAAAGGCAAATCGTGGCGGGCATGAAAGGAGCAGGGGTGATGCTGCGGCCCGGCTGGAGCTTCAGCCCGCACCAGACACTATTCTACCGACACGGCCGATCAGAGGTGCGCCCCGTGGACGGGTTCAGTTGGCATGTCGGCCAGTTCATGCTGGTATGCAGCCATGTTGGCCGCACCCATCATGAAACATTGGCCACGTGGCGGTTGAACGGCAGTGGGCAATATAGCCTGTTTTGATTAAGTCAGCGTTTGCGCACGAATTCGGCGCGCAGCACCAGCCCCTTGATGCCGTCATAGCGGCAGTCGATTTCCTGGGGATCGCCGGTCAGACGGATCGACTTGATCAGCGTCCCGCGCTTGAGCGTCTGTCCCGCGCCCTTGACGGCCAGATCCTTGATCAGCGTCACCTGATCGCCATCGGCCAGCAGATTGCCGACCGCATCACGAACCTCGATGGCGTCGGGGGTGCCGGCCCTGGAATTCGCCTCAGCCGCGCTGATCCATTCGCCGCTGGCTTCGTCATAGACATAATCGTCGTCGGTCATGGCGCTTTATCCTTGCGTCACACTTTCCAGCACAGCCGCGCGCAGTTCCGCTATGCCCATGCCCTTGTCGCTCGATGTGGCGATGATGTCGGGATGGGCGGCAGGCCGCTTGCGAATGGCTTCCGCGACAGCCTGGGAGACCTCGGCCAGATGGCTGGCCTTCACCTTGTCCGCCTTGGTCAGCACGATGCGATAGCTGACCGCCGCCGCATCCAGCATGTCGAGAATATCGGTATCGACATCCTTGATGCCATGGCGGCTGTCGATCAGCACCAGCGTGCGCTTGAGCTTCGCCCGCCCGCGCAGATAGTCGTTCACCAGGAAGCGCCACTTGCGCACCATATCCTTGGGCGCGCGGGCATAGCCATAGCCCGGCATGTCGACCAGCCGGAACCGCAGCGGATCGCCCACGTCGAAGAAGTTCAACTCCTGCGTCCGTCCCGGCGTGTTGGAGGTCCGCGCCAACCCATTTCGATTGGTCAGCGCATTCAGCAGCGAAGACTTGCCGACATTGGAGCGGCCCGCAAAGGCGACCTCATTCACCGCCATGTCGGGCAGGAATTTGAGGTCGGGCGCGGATTTGAGGAAGGCGATCGGCCCGGCAAAGACCTTGCGCGCTTCCTCGATCAGATCGGCCTGTTCCTGTTCGGTCAATTCGGAGGTCACTGAGGTCGCAGCCTTATTTCGCGGTCGCTGCGCTCAGTTGCGGGTGGCGCTTGTAAAGCCACCACTGCTGCAACATCGACAGGCAGTTGTTGGTGATCCAGTAGACCAGCAGACCCGCCGCGAACGGCGCCATGATGAACATCATCATCCACGGCATGATCGCGAACACCTGCTGCTGCATCGGGTCCATCTGCGCCGGGTTCAGCTTGAACTGGAAGTACATGCTGATGCCCAGCAGCAGCGCCAGCAGGCCGATGCCCAGGAAGGCAGGCGGCGTGAAGGGCAGCAGGCCGAAGAGATTGACGATGTGCAGCGGATCGGGCGCGCTCAAATCCTTGATCCATAGCACGAAGGGCTGGTGCCGCATTTCGATGGTGAGCTGCAACACCTTGTAGAGCGCGAAGAAGATCGGGATCTGGATGAAGATCGGCAGACAGCCGGCGAGCGGGTTCACCTTCTCGCGCTTGTACAGCTCCATCATCTCCTGCTGGAGCTTCTGCTTGTCGTCCTTATGCTTTTCCTGCAGCGCCTTCATCTTGGGTTGCACAGCGCGCATCGCCGCCATGCTGGCGAACTGGCGCTGGGCGACGGGGAACATCAGGCCGCGGACCACGAAGGTCAGGCAGATGATGGCGACGCCGAAATTGCCGATGACCGTGAACAGCCAGTGCAGCAACGCGAAGATCGGCTGTTCGAACCAGTAGAACCAGCCCCAGTCGATTGCCCGGTCGAACAGCGGAACGCCCGCGCGTTCATAGGCTTGCAGCGTCTTCACTTCCTTGGCGCCGACGAACAGACGGTTGGTCTGCGTCATCGCCTTGCCGGGCGCGACCATGACGGGCGCGAGTGCAACGTCGGTCTGATATTGCGTGCCGTCACCCTTGCGCATCTGGCCGGTGAAGGCTGCCTTCTGGTCGGGCACCAGCGCGGAGAGCCAATATTTGTCGGTAAAGCCGATCCAGCCCCCAGTCGACTGGAAGCTCTGGCTCGCCGGACCCTTGGCGAGGTCCTTGTAATTCACGTCATAATTGGCCGCGCCGTTGAACACGCCCATCGGGCCGACATGGATGGTCCAGGTGTCGGGATCGGCCGAAGGATGCGCCCGGCTGACATAGCCATAACTCTTGATGCCCACCGCGCCGGCGCCGCTGTTCGACACCTTCTGCTGCGCGGTGATCATATAATTTTCATCGATCGAATAACGGATTTCGAAGGTCTGGCCCGCGCCATTGTTCCACGTCAGGGTGACGGGGCTGGTCGGGGTCAGCTCCTTGGCCGTGGCGGTCCAGACCGCGCTGCCGTCAGGGGTTTTCACCCCTTCGCCCTGCCAGCCGAAGCCAGCGAAATAAGCGTCCTTCGTGCCGCTGGGGCTGTAGAGACGGATCGCGGCCGAATCCTTGGCGATGGTTTCCTTATAGGTCGGCAGCACGATGTCATCGATGCGCGCGCCCTTCAGGTTGATCGATCCGGTGATCTTCGGCGTGCGGATCGGAATGCGGGGGCTGTCTTTCAGCACCAGCGCCAGGTCACGGATCGCAGCGGTGCCTTCGGCCGCCGGCGTGGAGCCGGAGGGCGTCAGCGGCGTAGCCTTGCCGCCCTCTACCTTGGTCGCGGGCGGATTGGCCGCAGGGAAGAAATGTTTGGTGACATAGGGCCAGCCGAACAGGATCGCCGCGGTCAGCAGCACCGCCAGAATGATATTCTTCTTGTCGTCCACGCTTGTCGGCTCCGCCGTATCTTTTTGAAATCTGTGTCAGGGGACCGGGTCGTAACCCGAACCACCCCAGGGATGGCATCGCATTAGCCGCTTCGTGGCCAGCCAGCTACCCTTCACCGCACCATATTTGCGGATCGCCTGAATGGCATATTCGGAGCAGGAGGGGGCATAGCGGCAACTGGGCGGCAAAATACGCGAAGGACCGAGCTGCCAGGCGCGCGCGATCAGAATCAGCAGGCGGCCGATCATTAGCCCGGCCCTGGCTTGGGCGCGCCTGGCTTTGGTGCAGCTGGCTTTTTCCGGGGCGGGCGCTGGGGTCCATCGCCCGTCGGACGGCTCATCACCTTGCGCAGCGCCTTCTCCATCTCTGTGCGGAGCAGGCCGAAATCGCGCTCGATGCCCTCGGATCGCCCGATCAGCACATGGTCGGCACCGGCCACGCCATGCGCCGGCAACAGCTCGCGCGCCAGGACGCGCAAACGGCGCTTCATCCGGTTGCGGATGACAGCGCCGCCAATCTTTTTAGTGACCGTGATGCCGATGCGCATCGCCGGATCGCCGTCGCCACGTTCGCGCACCAGCAGGACAAAGCCCGGCATGGGCGCGCGTCGCCCGCGATTCGCCGCCAGAAAATCGGCGCGCCGTGCCATGACGGCAGGCGCCCTCCCTAGCGGCGCGTCGTTCAGGCGCTCAGGCTCTTGCGGCCGCGCGAACGGCGTGCGCGGATCACATTGCGGCCGCCGGGGGTCGCCATGCGGGCACGGAAACCGTGACGGCGCTTCCGAACCAGATTGCTCGGCTGAAAAGTGCGCTTCATCGTTCATTCCTCAAAAAAATCTAAAGAATCGGGCGTGACAAAAAAGGGCCGCCGGGCGGGCGACCGCATGTCAGGGGGCGTCCGATAGGCAAAAGGGTAAGCCGAGTCAATGGTGGAGGAGGGGGTGGGAGGGGGAAAATCCGCCCTGCGCAAAGCATGGGGAGGGGGACCATCTTAAGGGCTGGCGGAGGGGATTTGGGCTGGTTACGGCCCGCGCAGTTGCTCCCCTCCGCCATCGGCCATGCCGACAGTCCCTCCCCATCTTCCGACAGGGAGGATTGGGAGAGCCTATTTCCCTCGCGCCGACGCCACCGCCGCCTTCAGCGCATCATAACCCACAGCCCCGTTCAACATCTGCCCCCCGATCACGAAGGTCGGCGTCCCACTCGCCTGCAACTTCTGCGCCAGTCCGATATTCGACTGGATCTCCGCATTATATTTGCTGTCCGCCATCGCCGCCTGTGCGGCTTTTGCGTCGATCCCGACCTTGGCCGCGGCAGCCAGGATCGTCTCGCGCGTCACCTTCCCGGCTGCATAGAGCGCCCGGTGATAGGGCATATATTGGTTCTTCTCCGCCGCCAGCAGCGATACCTTCGCGGCATTGATGCTCTCGTCGGACAGGATCGGCAGCTCGCGATAGACGACCTTCACGCCCTTGTCTTCGCCCAGCAGACGGGCAAGGTCAGGCAGCGAAGCCCGGCAATAGCTGCAGGCATAGTCGAAAAACTCGACCACCGTCACATCGCCCTTGGCCGCGCCTTCCCATGCCCCGGCATAGGGCGTTTCGATGGTCTGGCGGCTGGCGTCGATCGTGCTGGTCATCCGCTTGGCCTGCAATTTCTCGACCGCCTGCGGAATAATCTCGGGATGCTCCAATATATAGTCATGGACGATCTGCTCGATCGCCGCCTTGTCGCTCGCATCCACGCGGCCGGTACTCTGCGTGCCAAGCGCCGCTCCGGTCGCGGTGACGGCGATAAAGGCGAAAACGCCAAGGGTCATCAATATAGTCCTGTTGGAAAGCGCCGCACGAAAGCCGGGTCGCGAATTTTCGGTCATTTTTTCTTTCGCTTCTGTTCGACGGCTGCGCGGGAGACCATGGCGATATCCTGCGCGCGCAGATAGTCAACCGTGCCCTGCTTCAATCCTTGCATCGCGGCGTCGGCGCTGCGCAGCGCCATCTGGTCTTCGCCCATCATCGAATAGCGCTCCGCCGTCGCCAGCGCCGCGCGGGGCAAGTCGCCGCGATGCTCGTAAACGACGCCCAATTGATACCAGGCGAAGGGGTTCTCCCGATCCCGCGCGATCGCGTTGCGCAGAACCTTTTCCGCTTCAGCGAAGTTCGCGTCATTCTCCGTCGCGATCAGCGCATGGCCGAGCAGGGTGGCGATCAACGGCTGATTGGTCAGTTGCACCGCTTCCCGCAGTGGCGGAATGGCGTCGGCGGGCTTGCCGCTTTCCAGCAGCACCTGCCCCTTCAGCTCCAGGAAATAGGGATCGTGCGGCACGGCTGTCAACAGCGCATCGACCTCCGCCAGCGCCTTGTCCGGATAGGCGCTCTTATGCCAGGCATAGGCGCGGGCATAATGGGCCGGGATCGACTGGTCGCTTTCCGGATATTTGACGAGGGTCTGATTGGGTTCGGAGACAAAGCCGACCAGCTTTGCCTTGATCCGCTCGAACCGCGTTTCCAGCTTTGGGTCCATCGGCTTATCCCAGGCGGGATCGGCGCTATAGACCTCACGCAGCACATTGATGCGTTCGCCCGACAGCGGGTGGGTGCGGCCGTAACTGTCGTCCTGCGGGATGGCGAGGCGATATTCCTGGTTCTGCAGCTTCTTGAAGAACTCCAGGCTGCCCTTGCCAGAAATCCCGGCCTTGCTGAGATAACGCGCCCCGGCCAGGTCGGCGGAGCTTTCCTGCGCGCGCGAAAAGGCGAGGAACTTGCCCATCGCCGCCTGTTGCCCCATGCCAAGGATGCCCATGCCCGCTTCCGCGCCGCCCGCCGCGATCGCCGCCGCGCCCAGAACCAGGCTGAGCAGGGTGATGCCGGTCGCCTCCTTCATCCCCTCGCCATAGCGGATGACATGGCCGCCCTCGATATGGCCGATTTCATGCGCGACCACGCCTTGCACCTGATTCACATTGTCGGCCGCGGCGATCAGCCCGCTATGCACCCAGACATATTGGCCGCCCGCGACGAAGGCGTTGATATCCGGGTCGTTGATGACCAGTACCTGGACATTGCGCGGCTCCATGCCCGCCGCTTTGGCCAAGGGGGCGGACATGTCGGCCATGAAGGCTTCCGTTTCCGCGTCCCGCAAAATCTGCTGCGCCGCCGCCGGACGCGCCAGCAAGGCGAGTGACGCCGCGGCAATGGCGGCGACGCGAAGCCAGCGGGCGTTCATGCGATCATGGTTCGGCATGCCAAGGCGGTCCGGGGCAGGGGAAGAGGCTCCATCGCTGACTGTTAATGCCTTGAACGGGATGAACGGCAACTGAAAAGGGCTATGTAGCCAAGAAAGTCCAAGGTCCAATAGCGGCTTTGGGTGGGAAGCCCACATCATTTCCGTCATTTCACCGAAACTGGAATCTCGGACGATAGGGCATGATCCAATCAGACCGGATCGGATCATGCCCTATTGGTCTTTTGTTTTCCGCCTCTTCCAAGCCAGCAGATGATGCCATCTGCTTCGAAAAGGCTCCAGCGCGCGACCTGACCTCGCGAGATCCCAATTTTCGCTGGGACGATGATTGTCAACGTCCATTCCTGGCCGAAACCATACCCTACAAAAAGGACGTCACCGCCGCCATTGCGCCAGCTCCGATCACTCCGGCCAGCAACGCCACCACGACATAGCGCCAGCCGGCCCCGACCCGGATCAGCCTCACCTCCGGCAAAGGCGGCGGCGGCGGAGCGCCGCCCTTTTCGGGAAAGGCCTCCTCGATCCGCTTCACCAGCCCCGGCAGGCGTTGCAGGATGCGCCAATTCTCGATCAGCGCATCGGCCGCCTTCGCCTCCGGCCCCAGTTCCGAGCGCAGCCATTCCTTCACATAAGGCCCGCTCGTCTCCCACAGGTTGATGTCGGGATCGAGCGCGGTCGCCACGCCCTCCACCATCACCATGGTCTTTTGCAGGAGCAGCAGATGCGGCTGGGTCTGCATGTCGAAATCGCGGGTGATGGCGAACAGCCCGTCCAGCATCCCGCCGACCGACAATTCGCGCACCGGCTTGCCGCGCATCGGCTCGCCCACGGCCCGCAATGCCGTCGCGAACTCCTCGACATTATGATGGCTCGGCACATATTGCGCCTCGAAGTGGATTTCCGCCACGCGCTTGTAGTTACCGGTGATGAGGCCGTAGAGAATCTCCGCCAGCCACATGCGCGCGCGCCGGTCGATCCGTCCCATGATGCCGAAGTCGATGGCGACGATATCGCCATTGGCGGTGACGAACAGATTGCCCTGATGCATGTCGGCATGGAAAAAACCCTCGGCAATCGCCTGCCGCAGGAAAGCGTTCACCAGCCGCGACGCGATGTCCTTCACATCATGTCCGGCGCCGATCAGTGCGTCCCGATCAGAGATCTTGACCCCGTCGATCCACTCCATCGTCATGACCTTGCCGCTGGTGCGGTCCCAGTCGATGGCGGGCACGCGATAGCCGGGCATCGCCTCCATCGCCTCGCCCAGTTCAGAGGCCGAAGCCGCCTCGCGCCGCAGGTCGAGTTCGCGCGCGGTCCAGCGCTTCATGTTCGCGATCACCAGCCGGGGCCGCAACCGCGCCAGTTCGCCGCCCAGCATCTCGACATGGGCGGCGGCCCATTCATAGGTCTGGATGTCGCGGTTGAACTGGTCGGTGACGCCGGGGCGGATCACCTTCACCGCGACGTCCCGGCCGTCGGTCGTCAGCGCCCGATGCACCTGCGCGATCGAGGCCGCGCCCACCGGCTCCTCATCGAAGCGGCTGTAAAGCGCCTCCAGCGGCCGCCCGAAACTCTGCTCGATCTGCGCCCGGATGGTGGCGAAGGGCACGGGCGGCAACGCATCCTGCAAGCGCAGCAGATCGTTGGCGGCCTCATCCCCTACCAGATCGGGCCGCGTCGCCAGCGTCTGCCCCAGCTTGATCGCCGCCGGGCCGATGGACTGAAAGGCATCGGCATAGCGCGGCTGCTTAGGGACCCGCGCCCCGAACCGCGCCACCCGCACCAGCCGCCGCACCGGCGTCGGCGTCAGCGGATCGCGCTCGATCCCGGTCAGGGCGCCATGGCGCGCCAGGGTGCGGCCCCATTTCAGCAGCCGCCAGATATGCGTCACATGAGAAGGCACGGGGCTTTAAATCTTCCAGCCGCTGTGGATGGCAACCAGCCCGCCGAGAATCGGCTCGACCTTGGTCTGCACGAAGCCGGCTTCCCGGATCATCCGTTCGAACTCCGGCATGGGCGGAAAGCGCCGGATCGATTCGATCAGGTAACGATAACTGTCCTCATCGTCCGCCAGCAGCTTGCCGAGCCTGGGCACCAGCCGATGCGAATAGACGTCATAGACATCCGAAAAGCCCGGCCAGGTCGTGGTCGAAAATTCGAGGCAGAAGAAGCGCCCGCCGAATTTCAGCACCCGATGCGCTTCCCGCAACGCCTTGTCGATATGCGTCACATTCCGAATGCCGAACGCGATCGTATAAGCGTCGAAAGCGCGATCCCCGAAGCTCAGCTCTTCCGCATTCTGCTCCGACCAGATCAGCCCTTCATAGCCCTTCTTCTGCGCCCGCTCGACGCCCACGGCCAGCATTTCGGGATTGATGTCGGACACCGTGACCTGCGCGCCATGCCTGTGCATCCGGAAGGCAATGTCTCCGGTGCCGCCCGCCATGTCGAGGATCTGCTCGTCCCGGCGCGGTTTCACGCGATTGACGAACTGGTCCTTCCACAGCCGATGCGCACCCGCCGACATGGCGTCGTTCATCAGGTCATATTTGGACGCGACGTTGGAGAAGACGGCGCGGACCATCCCCTGTTTGTCGGCGGCTTCGACATCGCGATAGCCAAAGGAAGCGGTTTCACTCATGGGCGCACGCTCTAGAGCATTTTCCCGGGGAGAGGAAACCTCTGAGATCAGCTAAAATGTCCGGGAGCGCCGCATGCATGAAGTCGCCTGTTGCCCGGTCGGTTGACGCACGACATAGAAAGGCCATGCCCGAACTTCCCGAAGTCGAAACCACGGTCGCTGGCCTCCGCTCGGTTCTTGAGGGCGCCGTCCTCACCCGTGTCGAGCCGCGCCGCCCCGATCTGCGCTTCCCGATCCCCGTCGACCTGCGCCAGCGCCTGACCGGCGCCAAAATCACCGCACTGTCCCGCCGCGCCAAATATGGCCTGATCGACACCGATCGGGGCGACACGCTGATCTTCCATCTCGGCATGTCCGGCCGCTGGCGAATCGACCCGGCGGAGATTGGCGCGCACGACCATCTGCTGATCGAGACCTCGGGCGGGCGATTGCTCTCCCTCAACGACCCCCGCCGCTTCGGTTCGCTCGACCTTGTCCGCAGCGAGGCTTGGGAAAGCTATAGCCCCTTCACCCGCATGGGGCCGGAGCCATTGGGCCCGGACTTCACCGCCGCTGCCCTGGCGGCCAGGCTCCATGGCAAGGCGACCTCGATCAAGGCCGCGCTGCTCGATCAGCGCATCGTCGCGGGCCTGGGCAATATCTATGTCTGCGAAGCGCTCAACATGGCGGGCATCGCTCCGACCCGCGCGGCAGGCAGGATCAGCCGCCCGCGCCTCACCTTGCTGGTAGAGGCGATTCGCGAAGTGCTGACCGCCGCCATTGCCGCGGGCGGCTCCACCTTGCGCGACTATGCGCGGCCCGATGGGGAGCTGGGCTATTTCTCCAAACAATGGCGGGTCTATGGCCGCGAAGGGCAGCCATGCCACTGCGGCACGCCCATAAGCCGCCGGGTGGATGGGGGCAGATCGACCTTTTTCTGCCCGAAATGCCAGCGATAGCGGGGCGTTCAGCGGTTGACGCCCCTGATGATCCCTTGTAAGGGGCGCACCTTCACAGGGCTGGCTGGCGATTCCCGGCGGGCCTTTTCATGAGATTTGACGAGAACCGAGGACAGTAAATGGCCAATACGCCGCAAGCCAAGAAGCGCATCCGCCGCAACGCCCGCCGCGCCGAAATCAACGGCGCCCGCATCAGCCGGATTCGCACCCTGGTGAAGAAGGTCGAAACCGCCCTCGCCGCCGGCGACAAGGCGGCTGCGACCACGGCGCTTCAGTCGGTCCAGCCGGAACTCGCGCGTGGCGTGGCCCGCGGCGTGCTGCACAAGAATACCGCGGCTCGCAAGTTCGGCCGCCTGACGAAGCGCGTCGGCGCGCTGGGCTAAGCCCCAGCCACTTTCAAACTCGTCAGAAGAAATACGCCCGCCCCGCGATTCTCAGCGGGGCGGGCTTTTTCATGTTTCGTTCACCAAAGGGTCATTTTGGAGGAAGTGCCCATTTCCGGCGATTCTCTCTCGATTCGAGACAGGTGGCACCCAAGGCGCTATATTAAGTATCTGATATATATATGAATTTATTCAACCCGGCCTTTTCTGCGGGTTTGCCGAGTCAACGGCTTTATTTCACATTTTTGACTGCCAGTGCCCTTGATCCGGCGAAGCAGGCCTGTCTATTTTGATCCTCCGGCCGCCACTCGAATCGAATTTCCGGCGGCCATCAGAAGGTTAGTTGATGCACGAAACTCGGGAAGGCGGGGCTTTTCCGGAACGGGTTTCTGCGTCGCATCGCCCCTGCCTATGGGGGTGCAGTTGATGGGGGTCGACTGTTTATGAAGGATATTACGGCAGTGATTGGAAGTTTCAGCGGTCTCGACACGCAGCAGACTGCGCGCCTGGAGACGGCCTGGGCGACCATTCGCGCCGGTCTGCGCCGCGACATCGGCGCGCGCATGTTCGATCAGTGGCTGAAGGCCGCGCAATTGGGCGATTATTGCCCCGAATCGCAGACGCTCGATCTGCTGTTCGCCTCCGACTTCACGGCGAACTTCGTCTCGGGTCAGTTTGGCGACCGGTTGCGGATGGCGTGGCGTTGTGCAGGAGCCAGCGTGCGCGAAGTGCGCCTTCTACGTGCGCCCAATGCGGTCGGTCCCCGCATTCTGGAACTGCATCAGGCGGAAACGGCTGTCAGTCCCGATCACGCCGTTGCGGATGCCCAGGGTCCAGCTTCGAACTTTCAGCCGCGCCACAGCTTCGACGAGTTCGTGACGGGCGACACCAATCATCTCGCCTTTTCGGCAGCCCAGGCCATGGCCGGCAAGAGCCAGCCGCGTTTCAGCCCGCTCTTCATCCATGGCGGCACCGGCCAGGGCAAGACGCATCTGCTCCACGCCATCGCTCAGCTTTTCTCAAGCCATTCGCCCTCGGCCCCGGTCCTCTACATGTCGGCCGAGCGGTTCATGATGGAATTTGTGAACGCGATGCGCGCCAATGAGACCATGATGTTCAAGGCGCGGCTGCGCGCGGCGCGGCTGCTGCTGATCGACGACATCCAGTTCATTGCCGGCAAGGGGTCGACGCAGGAAGAGTTCCTGCACACGATCAACGACCTCATCGATGCCGGCGCCCGCATCGTCGTCACCGCCGACCGCGCGCCGCAGATGCTGGACGCGATCGATCCGCGGATTCTCTCGCGCCTGGCGGGCGGGCTGGTCGCGGACATCCGCCCGGCCGGGCTGGACCTGCGTCTTGCGATCCTGGAGGCCAAGCGCGCCATTGCCGGCGACCCGCCGGTCCCCGACGCTGTGGTGGATTTCCTGGCGCGCTCGATCCGCTCCAATGTCCGCGAGCTGGAGGGCGCCTTCAACAAGCTCATCGCATACGGCCAGCTCACCGGCCGGTCGATCGACCTTGAGTTCGCGCAGGGGATGCTGGCCGACGCGGTGCGCGCCAATGCCCGCCGGATCACCGTCGACGAAATTCAGAAGGCCTGCGCCGCGCATTACAAGATCGACGCGGCGGAGATGCGCTCCAAGCGCCGGGCGCGCGCGGTGGCTCGTCCCCGCCAGGTGGCGATGTATCTCGCCAAGAAGATGACGCCGCGCTCCTTGCCGGAGATCGGCCGCATCTTCGGCGGACGCGACCATAGCACCGTTATCCATGCCGTGCGCACGATCGAGGAATTGCGGCAGAGCAATCCGGATATCGACGCCGATATCCGCGCTCTGCAGCGCCAGTTGGAAGGCTGACAGGGGCGGGGCTTTGGATTAGGCTTCACGCCATGATCCGACAGCTTTCTCTTTTCCTCGCCGCTTTTTTCTGTCTTGGCTCTGCCTTCGCGCAGACCGCTGCCGCGCCGTCACCCGCCGATGTGCGGGTCGCGCTCGAAACCAGCGTCGGGCGCATTGTTGTAGCCGTGCATGTCGCCAAGGCGCCGGTCACGGCCACGAACTTCCTGCGCTATGTCGATCAGAAGCGGCTGGACGGCACGCTATTCTATCGCGGTGTCGGCACGGCCGATTATGGCTTCGTGCAGGGTGGCGCGCAGAACGATCCCAAGCGCGTCCTGCCGCCGATCAAGCATGAACCGACAAGCCAGACGGGCCTTACCCATGATGACGGCGCGCTTTCCATGGCCCGCTATGCGCCGGGCAGCGCGACCGGCGATTTCTTCATCGTGCTGGGCAAGATGCCGGGCATGGATGCGCATCCGGAGGCGGCGGGAGACAATCAGGGTTTCGCCGTCTTCGCCCATATTGTCGAAGGCATGGAAGTGGTGAAGGCGATCCTGGCCGCGCCCAAATCGCCCACGGCTGGCGAGGGCGTGATGAAGGGACAGATGCTGGAGCAGCCGGTGAAGATTCTGACGGTGCGGCGCATGCCCTGAAGGATGGTGGTTTAGGGTGGGTTGCGGACCCCATTTCCGTCATCCCAGCGAAAGCTGGGATCTCAGGCGATAGCGCACGGTCTAGCCTCACGAGATCCCAGCCTTCGCTGGGATGACGATATTATCAACGTCAGCAATTGGCCAACACCCCCCCAAAGAAAACCCGGCGATCATCGACCGCCGGGCAAAGGGGCATGGTTGGGAGCCGCCCTTCCGAAATGCCGTTCAGCCCTTCTTTTCGGGCGGCAGGGTGATCTTCACATTCTCGCCATTCTGACCGGGGAATCCCGTGAACATCGCGTCGATCAGGTTCGGCACCAGATAGGTTAGCTTGTTCGACAGGGACTGGGCCTGCGCCTTGCCTTCGAACAGGCGGCGATTGTCGGCGGCGCGGTCGATCTTCATGCTGAGGTCGCTGGTATAGACCGTATAGCTGCTGATGTCGTTATAGCCGCCGGGTCCGAACAGCCACGGATCATAAAAGCCATAGCCCCAGGGACGGCCCCAGCGCCCGCGCCAGCCCCAGCCGCCGTAAAAGAAGGGATCGGGCGCGCCGACGCCGGTCGAGCGCACCTTCTCGCGCCCATTGTCGACGCCGTAGGACACCCTGACGATCAGGTCGGCCCGCGCCGGATCGCCGGCCGCGACATAGCCGGTCTGGGTCAGGCGCTGGCCGACGAGATCGGCATAGTGCGAAAATTCAAGACCACCGGCGAGACGCGGATCGTCCGCAACGATGGTGAAGCTCTGCCCGGCGGGCGCCGGGAGCTGCTGAAAGCGGGCGACATCCGCCTTGAAGGAAGTTGCGCAGCCCGACAGCGCCACGAGCGCCAGGGCGGGCGCCGCGATCAGGCCGATCTTTTTGAAACGGGTCATTTTTCTGCGTCCTGTATCAGGCACTACGCCTGCCAAACATCTTGCGTCGTGCCATAGCAAAACGCAACTGAACATCGTTTGAACGCGCGTAACGGGCGAATGGGCGCAAACCATGTCCTGCCAACCTTACGACGGCGCGGGCAGGATTATTCCGTCGCGGACAGGGAAGGGGCCGCCGCTTTGGCGACCCCTGTGGCATCAGCGCATCAGTCCCATGGCGTCATAAGCGGCACGCAACGTCGGCGCGGCTGCGGTGGATGCCTTGGCCGCGCCTTTTTCCAGGATCGCGTCGAGCGCGGCGTCATCCGTGCGCAATTCCATGAACCGCGACCGGATCGGCCGAAGCGTTTCGACCAACAGCTCGCCCAGCGCGGGCTTGAACGCGCCGAAGCCCTTGCCCGCAAACTCGGCGCAGACGGCGTCGGCAGTGGTGCCCGCCAGCGTCGCATAGATGCCGACCAGATTGTTCGCTTCCGGACGCCCGGCCAGCCCAGCGGCGGTTTCGGGCAGCGGCTCGGGATCGGTCTTGGCCTTCTTCACCTTCTGCATGATGGCATCGTCATCGTCGGTCAGGTTGATGCGGCTCATGTCGGAAGGGTCGGACTTGGACATCTTCGCCGTGCCGTCGCGCAGTGACATGATGCGCGCCGATTCCTTGGGGATGATCGGGTCGGGCAGGGTGAAGAGTTCCACGCCGAAATCGGTGTTGAACTTGGTGGCGATGTCGCGCGCCAGTTCCAGATGCTGCTTCTGGTCCTCGCCCACCGGCACATGGGTGGCGTTGTAGACGAGGATGTCGGCCGCTTGCAGCACCGGATAGACGAACAGGCCGATGGAGGCGCCCTCGCGGTCCTTGCCCACCTTGTCCTTGAACTGGGTCATGCGGTTCAGCCAGCCGATCCGTGCCGTGCCGTTCAGCAGCCAGCAGAGTTCCGCATGGGCCGGCACTCGCGCCTGGTTGAAGAGGACCGAGCGGTCGGGATCGATCCCGGCGGCGACCAGCGCGGCGGCCATGTCGCGGACGTTGCGGATGCGCTGCTCGCGCCCCTCATGCACGGTGATGGAGTGCATGTCGGCCAGAAAGAAGAAGCACTGGCTGTCGGCGTCCATTTCGTCCTGCATCCGCACCCAGTTGCGGATCGCGCCCAGATAATTGCCCAGGTGCAGATTGCCGGTCGGCTGGATGCCGGAAAGGACGCGCATGTCTTGATCCGTTCTTTATGAGGTTGCACTTTTGCGGCGCATCAGCGCCTTGAGGTCGGACAGCCGATAGGCGCCCGTGACGAAGCAGGCCACCCCGTACAGCGCGATCCCCACGCCGACAAGCACGGCCAGCGCGACATAGCGCTGGATCATCACCCCGCCAAGCCAGGGGTCGAGCAGCCCTTCGCCCGCATAAAGCGCCGCGCCCATGGCGACAGCGGCCACGGCCAGCCGGGGCAGCCGCCGCCGCAATTGCGCATCGGCGGCGAAGTGTCCGCGCTTCACCAGCGTGGAATAGAGCATGGCGACATTGACGGTGGAGGACAGCGCCGTCGCCAGCGGCGGGCCGACATGGCCCATGCCTAGCTGACCAAGCAGCGGGATCAGCACGAAATTGCCGATGATGTTGATGACGATAGACAGCATCGCATAGCGCACCGGCGTCCGGGTGTCGCCGCGCGCATAATAGCCCGGCGTCAGCACCTTCACGAGCACATAGGAGGGCAGGCCGATGGAAAAGGCCGACAAGGCCCAGCCGCAGCGCTGCGCGTCCTCCACGGTGAAGCGGCCATATTGGAACAGCCCGCGCACGATCGGCTCGGCCACAATGATGAAGGCGACGGTGGCGGGCAGCGTCAGGAACAGCGCCAGTTCGATGCCTCGGTTCTGCGTGTCCATTGCCACTTGTTCCTGCCCGGTCGAAAGCAGGCGCGAGATGGTCGGCAGCAGGATGGTCCCAAGCCCGATGCCGATCAGCCCCAGCGGCAACTGGTTCAGCCGGTCGGCATAATAGATATAGGTGATCGATCCCGAAGCGAGCAGCCAGCCCGACAAGGCGGTGGAGATCAGCAGGTTGATCTGCGACGCGCCCGCGCCCGCCGCTGCCGGAACGATCAGGCGGAGCAACGCCTTCACATCCGCGTCGAAACGCGGCCGCTTGAGCTTCATCGACACGCCCGCCCGGCGGCAGGCCCAGACCAGCCAGAGCAATTGCAGCGCGCCGCCCACGGTGACGGAAATCGCCTGCACCCGCGCCGTTTCATATTCATTGGCGCCGTGGAACAGCCACAGTCCCGCGATCATGGCGACGTTGAGCAGGATCGGCGCGGCGGCATTCACCCAGAATTTGTCGAGCGAGTTCAATATTCCGCCCAGCAATGATGCCAGGCTGATCAGCGCCAGATAGGGCAAGGTGATGCGCGACAGCATGACCGCGAAGGCGAATTGCTCGGCCGTCGGATGCTGGCGCGAAAAGCCGCCGGAGAGCGCCCAGGTGATGGGCCAGGCCGCCGCGATCAGCAGCGCGGTAAAGACCACCAGCACCGGCAGCAACACCGCCAGCGCCCGCTCGGCAAAATGATAGCCTTCCGCGATTCCGCCCGGTCCCGCCGCCTTGCGGTTGAACATCGGGATGAAAGCGGCGGAAAAGGCGCCCTCGGCAAAGAGGGCGCGGAACATGTTGGGCAGGCGGAAGGCGACGCCGTTAAAGGCGTCCGACGCGAAGCCCGCGCCGACATAGCGCGCCGCGAGCGAATCGCGCACCAGCGCGAGCACCCGGCTGGCGAGCGTCAGCCCGCCGACCGAGCCAAGCGCCCGCACCAGTTTCATGACCTTTCAGCTTTCCCGATCAGCTCAGGCGTGACCGGCCGGTTCGCCCGTGGTCTGCGCCATGGCATTCGCCTGCTGGACATAAAGGCCGCCGAAATCGATCGGATCGAGCAGCAGCGGCGGGAAACCGCCGTCGCGGATCGCATCGGCCAGCACACGCCGGGCGAAGGGGAAGAGCAGGCGCGGCGCTTCGGCCAGCATGAAGGGCTGCATCTGGTCTTCCGGCACGTTGCGCATGCCGAAGATCGCGGCATAGACAAGCTCGACGGCAAAGGCGGTGCCCTGCGGCGCGGTCGCCTTGACCTCGACCTTCAGCGAAACCTCGACCACTTCCTCGCCCACCTTGTCGGCGCCGATGTTGAACTGGACGTCGATCTGCGGCTGATCCTGCCACTGATAGACGGCCGGGGCGTTCGGGTTCTCGAACGACAGATCCTTCACATATTGGCTGATCAGCGCGATCTGCGGGCCGGTGTCGGCGCCATTGCCGGTGGTCTGAATGATATCGGCTTCCTCGGCCATCTTATTTCCCTGGGGTTTAAGGTTCGTCTGGCGGGCAGAATGCCCGCGCTCGTTGATCCGCGCGCTTAGCAGGGGCGGCAGGGCGGGGCAATGCGGCACATGAAAAGCGGCCATTTGAATATGCGGGGAAACATGCTTATGTTGGCTGCGTTACAGTTTTTCAGATTCAGTCCAAAGGGTACGTGACCCCGTGTATGTGATCGTCATCCTCGCCATGATTGCCGGTTTTCTGGCGCTGCGGCTCTATTCCGTGCTCGGCAAGCGGACCGGGCATGAGCAGGAGCCTGCCCTGCGCCCGGCGGACGAGCGCGCGAAGGTGACGATCGTGCAGCCCCGGCCGGTTGCGGAAATGGCGGGCGATTCGGTGCGCCTTTCCGATGGCCTGATTGCCCCTGGCGGCGAGGCGGGTGTGCGCGCGCTGATCGCGGCGGACCGCAGTTTCGATGTCCCCCAGTTCGTCGAGGGCGCGAAGGCCGCCTACAAGATGGTGCTGGAAGCCTTTTGGCGGGGCGACCGGCAGGAACTGGAATGGCTTTGCGACGCCGATGTGCTGGCGTCTTTCGAGGAAGCGATCGCCGCGCGCCAGGCTGAAGGCCATGTCCTCGACAATCGCCTTGTCCGCATTGAAAAGGCGCAGATCATCGACGCCAGCGTCACAGGCCGCATGGCGGAGGTGTCGCTGCGGTTCGAGGCGGATATCGCCGCGGTTACGCGGGACAAGGATGGCCATGTGGTCGCCGGTTCGCTGACCGACGCGGTCGGCACCAACGATATCTGGACCTTCTCGCGCGACCTGCGCAGCACCGATCCCAACTGGAGGCTCAGCGAGACCGACGAGGCGGCATGAGCCTGCCGTCCTTGGGTGGAGTGCGGGCGGGGGGTGCGCTGGCCGCAGCGCTGCTGCTGTCCGCTTGCGCGGGCGGCGTGATTCCGCCGGGTGCGGGCGGGCCCACGCCGACGCGTCCGCCCCGTGGCGGCGAGACGGTAACTCGCCCCATTCCTTCCACGCCCCGGCCGACCTTGCCGACAACGCCGCCGATGACAGCGCCCACCGATGCAGCCAATGCGGTCAGTGCTGGCATCGCGCGCGGGCCCGATATTGCCGATCTCATTCCATCGGGCGAGCGTTCGCGCAAGGCGCTCCAGGCTTTCCGCCTGTCCTGCCCCTCGCTGATGAAGCGGGGCGACCAGAGCGGGCTGACGCAGGGAGCGGATTGGAACAGCGCCTGCGCCGCCGCCTCGAGCTGGCCCGAAACATCGGCCAATGAATTTTTCTCCCGCTATTTCGAAGCGGTGCAGGTGGGTGAGGGAAAGGCCTTCGTCACCGGCTATTATGAGCCGGAGATCGCCGGTTCCCGGACGCGCCAGCCCGGCTATCAGGTGCCGATCTACCGCCGCCCGTCCAATCTGGTCGACGTCAATCTCGGTCTGTTCAGCGACAGCCTGAAGGGCAAGACCATCAGAGGCAAGGTGGACGGCAGCAATTTCGTTCCCTTTGACGAGCGGTCGCAGATCGTTTCGGGATCGCTGGCGGGCAAGGGGCTGGAACTGGCCTGGGCCGCCGATCCGGTCGAATTCTTCTTCCTCCAGGTGCAGGGCAGCGGACGCCTGCTGCTGCCCGATGGCGGCGTGATGCGCATCGGCTATGACGGGCAAAATGGCCGCGACTATACCGGCATCGGCAAGCTGATGAAGGATCGCGGCTTGATCCAGGCCGGATCGATGCAGGACATCATGGCCTGGCTGCGCGCCAACCCCGCCGAGGGCGCGGCGATCATGGACGAGAATAAGAGCTTCGTCTTTTTCCGCGAGTTGACCGGGGCGGGCCCCCTCGGGGCTCTGGGCGTGCCGGTGACGCCGGAGGCGACGGTGGCGGCCGATCCCAAATATGTGCCTCTGGGCGCGCCGGTCCTGCTGTCGCTCGATCGGGCCGAACCCAACGGCATCTGGATCGCGCAGGATACCGGCGGCGCGATCAAGGGCGCCAATCGCTTCGACAGCTTCTGGGGCGCGGGCAGCGATGCGCGCAGCATTGCGGGCGGCATGTCGGCGCGGGGCAGTGCGCTCATCCTGTTGCCGCTGGGGTCGGCGGCGCGGCTCGCCCAGCCCTGACGCTATGCTGCGATGGCCCGGCGCAATCTCACATCCGAAGAACAGGCGCTCTGGACGGCGCTGACCCGGTCGGTAAGGCCGATGCGGCCTGGCGCGCGGACGCCCGCACTTCCGGTGGTGGCGGTCGAGGCGACGGACCCAAAAGGGTTAACGCTTCCCTCCGTTCAGACCATTGCCGCAGCCCCGGCGCGTACCCCGGCGATGACATTGGATTCGAGCTGGGAACGCAGAATCCGTAGCGGAAATTTGGCACCGGACATGGCCATAGACCTGCACGGGCATAGCCTGGCGGCGGCCCATGCCCGGCTTAACCAGGCGCTGGCCACGGCCTGGGCACGGGACGCGCGGATAGTGCTGGTGGTGACCGGCAAACCGCCCAAAACCACGTCTTCAGGCGGATCGCGCCGGGGAGCGATCCGTGGCGAGATCGGTCATTGGCTGGAAACCAGCAGCTATGCCGACCGCATCGCCAGCGTGCGGATCGCGCATCAGCGCCATGGCGGCGATGGCGCGCTCTACGTCATATTGCGGCGCAAGAAATAAGCCCTTTTTTGGGGATGCACTGACCTTTTCTTAACCACTGTCCTTCATATCCAGCTGATCCGGGATCGGGCTGCACGGGTAGGGAGGCACATGCAGGGCGTGACATTGACGAGCCGCGCCACCGCCTTCGCCTGCGCCGCGGGGGCGCTGGTGTTCATCCTCTCGCTGGTTTTGGGCCAGGGGCAGGCGACGGATATTGACGGCATTGGCCGGTCCCTCATCATCGCGATCCTGTGCGGCACATTAAGCTGGGCTTCCGCGCGCCGAACCGTGGCGACCACCGCCAGCGCCATAGACGGGGCGACTGAGCGGCTGCTGGCGGCGGCGCATGGCGACCTGCAATCCGCCGTGCCTGCCGACATCGGCCAGGAATTGCCTGACCTCTCCGTGGCGATGGAAAGCCTGTTCAGTCAGGTGCGGACCAATCTGGACCATGTTCAGGCGCTGGCCCTGTTCGATCAGGTCACCGGCCTTGCCAACCGCGCCAGTTTTTGCCGGCAGGTCGAACGGCTGCTGGCCGAGCGTAGCGAAGAGGGGTTGGCGGCCCTGTTCTTCATCGACCTTGACGGGTTCAAGGGCGTCAACGACACGCTGGGCCATGCGGCGGGCGACCAGTTGCTGGCGCGCGTCGCCGGGCGCCTGCGCGAAGTCGCCATGGCGCAGGCCAGCGCGGGGGTGGGCGATTGCCTGATCGGCCGTCTGGCGGGGGATGAATTCACCCTGTTCGTGCCCGCCCTGCCCGATCTGGAAATCGCCGGCCGGATTGCCCGCGCCATCCAGTTCGCGCTGCGCGAGCGGTTCGACCTGGGCAGCCAGCATGTCGACCTGGGCGCGTCCATCGGCATCGCCTGCTATCCCGAACATGGCGACACGCTGCCCGCACTGCTGCGCTCGGCCGATATCGCCATGTATCATGCCAAGCATCAGGGCCGTAACCGGGCGGAGATGTTCACCACCAAGCTGGCGCTGGAAGCCGCCGACCGCGCCGAACTGGAGCGCGACCTGCTGCTGGGCCTGCAACGCGACGAATTTCTGCTGGAATTCCAGCCGCAGATCGAGATCGGCAGCGGCCGGGCGGTCAGCGCCGAAGCGCTGGTCCGATGGGTGCATCCGGAACGGGATCTGGTCATGCCCAGTTCCTTCGTGCCCGTTGCCGAGGAAAGCGGCGCGATCGTGGCGCTGGGCGACTGGGTCATGGGGCAGGTGTGCGAAACGGCGTCGCGCTGGGCGCGAAGCGGCGTCGCGCAGCGCATCGCGATCAACATCTCTTCGCGTGAACTGGGACAGGCGGATTTCTTCCTGCGCCTGCGCCACGCCATGGACGCGCATCGCACTCCTGCGATCATGCTGGAACTGGAAATCACCGAATCGCTGGCGATGGACATGAACGCGTGGACGCTCGATCAGTTGAGCGCCCTGAGGCGCGATGGCGTGCGTGTGGCCATCGACGATTTCGGGACGGGCTATTCCAACCTGTCGCGATTGCGGGAATTGCCCGTCGACCGGGTGAAGATCGACCGTTCGCTGGTCCGCGACATCGCCGTTTCGGCCGAAGCGCGCACGATTTGCAGCGCGGTCGTCGGACTGATCCAGGGTCTGGGCATGGAGGTGGTGGTCGAGGGCGTGGAGACCGAGGCGCAGATGGAGATGCTGCGCGTGATCGGCTGCACCCTGTTCCAGGGCTATCATCTGGCGCGGCCTACAGGCGAGGAGGATTATCTCGCCCGCTTCGCGACTTCCGCGCTAATGCCGTTGGTCGGGCGCCGCTTCGTCTGAGCCGCATCTATCCGATTGGGGATAGCTCTCCTAACCGGCCAAGGCCCGCACAGTCACCAGCCGATAGATTTCCGTGAGGTCTTGCAGATCGGCGAGGGCCACGGCTTCGTCCAGCTTGTGCATGGTCCCATTGTTGAGGCCGAATTCCACCACCGGGCAGAGGCGGGAGAGGAAACGGGCATCGGACGTGCCGCCGGTGGTCGACAGTTCCGCCTCCACGCCGGTCACTTCGCGGATGGCGCCTGCGACCAGATCCGACAGCATGCCCGGTTCGGTCAGGAAGGGTTCGCCGCTGATCTTCGCTTCCACCGTGCCGCCTTCGGTTGCGGCGAGTGCGGCGATGCGTTCCGCCAGTTCCGCGCCGCTATGCTCATTGTTGAAACGGATCGAGATGCGCGCCTGCGCGGCGGCGGGGATGACGTTGGTGGTGGGGTTGCCGACGTCGAGATTGGTGATCTCGATATTGCTGGCCTGGAACCAGTCATTGCCTTCGTCCAGCACGATGGCGTCGATGGCCGACAGAATGCGGACGAGGCGCGGAACCGGATTGTCGGCCAGGTGCGGATAGGCGACGTGGCCCTGCACGCCCTCGACATTGATCCACATATTGACCGAGCCGCGCCGGCCGATCTTGATGATGTCGCCCAGCCGCTGCGTGGAAGTGGGCTCGCCCACCAGGCAAAGATCGGGGCGCAGGCCATGGGCGGCCATGCGGTCCATCAGAGCGAGGGTGCCGTGGACAGCTGCGCCTTCCTCATCGCCGGTGACGATCAAACTGATCGTGCCCGGCAGGTCTTCGGGCAGGTCGTGCAGTGCGGCGACATAGGCGGCGATGGCGCCCTTCATGTCGACGGCGCCCCGCCCGTAGAGCAGCCCGCCGCGCGTTTCCGGCAGGAAGGGATCGCTGGCCCAGCCATTGCCCGGCGGGACCACGTCCAGATGCCCGGCGAAGGCGAAATGCCTGCCCGGCCCGGTCGTCCGCCAGGCCAGCAGATTTTCCACCGGGCCGTCGGGCGCCTCCCCGGTCACGAAGCGGTCGACGGTGAAGCCCAGGGGTTTCAGCATCGCCTCCAACACCACGAAGACCTCGCCCGTGGCGGGCGTGACGGACGGGCAGGCGATCAGCTTCTCGGCTATGGTGATCGGGTCGGCATCGGTGCTGGTCTTGGTCATGGGGTTGCGTTAGAGCATTTTGAAGCCGGCTGGAACAGCCGGCGGCTCGCAAAATGCGGCAGAAACGGCAAAGCATTTTGAAGCCGGCTGGAACAGCCGGCGGCTCGCAAAATGCGGCGGAAAGCGGCACAAAAGCGAAGCGGCTTTGCCAGCAGGAGGATGCGTCATGCCCAAGATCGAGCTTGCAGCCATCGAACAGACCAATCGGACCGGCTATCCACAGGAATATGCGGGCGCGGTGGCGGGACGCTGGGTGCGCAAGCTCGGCCCCGCGGCCGGCCTTGCCGATTTCGGCGTCAGCCATGTGGTGCTGAAGCCGGGCGCGGCATCCTCTCAGCGGCACTGGCATGAAGATGAGGACGAGTTCGTCGTCATGCTGAGCGGCGAGGCGGTTCTGATCGAGGATGGAAGCCGGACCATGCTGCGCGGCGGCGATATGGCATCCTTCCCGAAGGGCGACCCCAATGGCCACCATCTGGTCAATGAGAGCGACGAAGACTGCGTGTTCCTGGCGGTTGGGCGCGTTCCGCTGGGGGATGCGCACTATCCCGATATCGACTTGCAATGGGTCAAGGGGGACTATCGCCGCAAGAATGGAAGCGGCTTTTGAAGCTGGACCGGCGGGCGTCGATGGCCCTGCTGGGCGCGTCGATGGCGGCTCCCAGGGCTTTGGCGGCGGCTCCGGCCGGGGTGGTGAAGCCGCCCCGGTTGCGTCCTGGCGACATGGTGGGGCTGGTCGAGCCGGCGGGCTTTACCGATGACGCCTTCGACCTCGATCTGATCAAGGAGACGATCGTCGCCATGGGGCTGGTGCCCAAGCCGGCGAAGCATCTGGTGGAACGCTACGGCTATCTGGCGGGGACGGATGCGGACCGGGCGGCGGATATCAATGCGATGTTTGCCGATCCGCAGGTGCGGGCCGTGTTCGCGACGCGGGGCGGATGGGGTTGCGCGCGGGTTCTGCCCTATCTGGATTTCGGGAAGATCAGGGCCAATCCCAAACTGCTGATCGGCTTTTCCGACATTACAGCGCTGCATCTGGCCTTCGCGGCGCGGGCGGGGTTCGTCACCATCCATGGGCCGAATGCGGCGAGCAGTTGGCCGCGCTTTTCCTGGGATGCCTTTCGCGCCGTGGCGTTTGACGGGGCGATGCCGTTGCTCGCCAATCCGGAGGAGCATGAGGACCGGCTGGTGCAGCGGAGCGGGCGTATCCGGACCTTTCGGGGCGGGAAGGCGAACGGGCGGTTGCTGGGCGGCAACCTGACCGTGCTGTCGACGCTGATGGGAACGCCCTGGGTGCCGGATTTCGAGGGCGCGATCCTGTTTATCGAGGATGTCGGCGAGCAGCCTTACCGGATCGACCGGATGCTGACGCAGTTGTCGCTTGCCGGGGTGCTGGGCCAGGTGGCGGGGGTGGTGTTCGGGCAGTGCACCGATTGCGGCCCGAGCGGGGCGTCTTACGGTGGCTTTACGCTGTCGGAGGTGTTGCAGCAGCATTTGGGCGCGATTGGCGTGCCGGCTTTTCAGGGCGCGCTGTTCGGGCATGTCGCCAGTCAGTTCAGCCTGCCGGTCGGGTGCCGGGCGGAGGTCGACGCCGACGCGGGAACGATCCGGTTGCTGGAGGCTGCCGTTCGGTAAGGCCGATCCCCCAGAGGCGGTAGCGCATCAATCCTTGTCGTCGGCCGGGCGGACATAGGCGCCATGCCCGTCCGGCGGCACCAGCGCCTTGCCCTTGATCGTCAAAGCGAGGGTCTGGAAGCCGGGTTTGGGCACATCCTCGGTCTTTTCGGCGGTTAGGATGACGGTGCCCTCCTTCTCGCTCCATTTGCCCTCTGCGAAGAGGTCGAGCGCGCCATAGACCAGATACCATTGAAAACGGCCGTCCGGATGGAGCATCAATTCGGAGCCTGTCTCCATCACCCCGCGCAGATAATAATGGCCCACGCGTTCGGAAGCCTGCGCCCATGCGGGGCTGGCGAGGAAGGCTGCAAGGGGCAGAAGGGCGGTGAGGAAGCGCATCCGGCGATGATGTCACGCTATGGCGCTTCGGAACAGGCTTGCCAGGCGTCAGGAGCGGATGCTGACAACATCGTCATCCCAGCTTTCGCGGGGTTTACGGAAATTTCGCGGGGCTTACGGAAATGATGTCCGCTCACCGCCCTAGCCCGCCGTGAAAGGCAGCAGCGCTTCATAGACGGGCAGGGGCGGTTTGCCTTCCACGGGAACCCCCCGCCGCAGCAGAAAGGCATGGCGCGCGATCTCCGCCTGCTGCTCCAGCCCATAGCGGTGGAAGGGCCGCCCCGGCACGATCTCATAGCCATAGCGGCAGAAGGGATGGCGCATCAGCGGCAGATACCATTTGCCGCCCCGCTGCGCTTGCCAGACATGGGTCATCTCATGGATGAAATGTCCCTGAATATGCAGCGGGCTGTCACAGAAATCCGTGCAAAACAGGCCGCTGGCCGGATGGAACCAGAGGTTGCCGTCGGGCGACATGGTGACTTGCCGGGGCTGCAAGGGCCACCATTTGCGATTATGCACCCGCACCCGGCCATAATCGATCGCATCAGCGAAGACCGAGCGGGCGAGGGCGGTTTCCGCCGCCGTCAGCGGCCTGCCGGTCAATGCGCCTCATGCTCCCCTGGCTTGGGTGCAGGGGTGACCGCGCCGGGCTTCTGGATGATCGCGTCGACCAGCAGGCGGTCGCCATTGGCGAGCAGGAAGGTGAGCGTCATCTTGCCCCGGCCGATCGCCGTGTCGTTGACGCCCCAGAGCATCAGATGCTTGCCGCCGGGCGCGAAGGCGACCTTCGACTTGGCGGGGATGGGGACGCTGTCGAGCGGCTTCATCGTCATCTTGCCGCCCTCGCTCATGCTCTCGTGCATCTCCACCTTCAGCGCATAATCGGTGAGCACGCCGCGCAGGGCCGTGTCCGCATCGCCGCCATGGGCGACGAAATAACCGGACGAGGGGGTATCCTTATTGGGGCTGAGACGCACCCAGGCCTGATCGACATAGGTGGGCGCTGGATCGCCGCAGGCCGACAGTGCAAGGGGAGCGAGGGTGATAAGGGAGAAATAAGCGCGCATGGGGAAGGCCTTCGTGACTGTCTCGTTCCGGTCGATTGACTAGCTAATGCTGGCAGCTTCTTGTGCCAAGCGAAAGCGCGCCTATATCCCTTTCGCAAACGGCCTTGCCTTGGCGCTTTCGTGAGGTATGGGGCCGTCAACCGCTGAATGTGATTTGGGGTTCAAAGAGGACAAGATGGCAAAAGTAATCGGTATCGACCTTGGCACCACCAACAGCTGCGTCGCTGTGATGGACGGCGGCAAGCCCAAGGTCATCGAAAATGCGGAAGGCGCGCGCACCACGCCCTCCATCGTCGCCTTCACCAAGGATGGCGAGCGCCTGATCGGCCAGCCCGCCAAGCGTCAGGCCGTGACCAATCCGGACAATACGGTTTTCGCGGTGAAGCGCCTGATCGGCCGCCGCTTCGACGATCCCATGACCAAGAAGGACATGGAACTGGTGCCCTACAGCATCGCCAAGGGTCCGAACGGCGACGCCTGGGTCAATGCCGGGGGCAAGGATTACAGCCCTTCGCAGATTTCCGCCTTCACCCTGCAGAAGATGAAGGAAACCGCCGAGAGCTATCTGGGCGAGACGGTCACGCAGGCAGTCATCACCGTCCCGGCTTACTTCAATGACGCCCAGCGTCAGGCGACCAAGGACGCGGGCCAGATCGCGGGCCTGGAAGTGCTGCGCATCATCAACGAGCCGACCGCGGCTGCGCTGGCCTATGGGCTGGAGAAGCAGGACGGCAAGACCATCGCGGTCTACGATCTTGGCGGCGGCACCTTCGACATCTCGATCCTGGAGATCGGCGATGGCGTGTTCGAGGTGAAGTCGACCAATGGCGACACTTTCCTGGGCGGCGAGGATTTCGACGCCAAGCTGGTCGAGTTCCTGGCTTCGGGTTTCCAGAAGGATGAGGGCATCGACCTCACCAAGGACAAGCTGGCTCTGCAGCGTCTGAAGGAAGCGGCTGAAAAGGCGAAGATCGAACTGTCGTCGGCGCAGTCGACCGAAGTCAACCTGCCCTTCATCACCGCCGACCAGAACGGTCCCAAGCATCTGGTGAAGAATATCACCCGTTCCGATCTGGAGCGGCTGGTGGCGGACCTCATCAAGCGGACGATGGAACCGTGCAAGAAGGCGCTGGCCGATGCCGGCGTTTCCGCGAGCGAGATCAGCGAAGTGGTGCTGGTGGGCGGCATGACCCGCATGCCCAAGGTGCGCGAGGCCGTGAAGGACTTTTTCGGCAAGGAGCCGCATACCGGCGTGAACCCGGACGAAGTCGTCGCCATGGGCGCCGCCATTCAGGCGGGCGTGTTGCAGGGCGACGTCAAGGACGTGCTGCTGCTCGACGTGACTCCGCTGAGCCTCGGCATCGAGACGCTGGGCGGCGTGTTCACCCGCATGATCGACCGCAACACGACCATCCCCGCCAAGAAGTCGCAGGTCTATTCGACCGCCGACGACAATCAGCAGGCGGTGACGATCCGTGTGTTCCAGGGCGAGCGTGAAATGGCGGCCGACAATAAGCTGCTCGGTCAGTTCGACCTGGTCGGCATCCCGCCCGCGCCGCGTGGCGTGCCGCAGATCGAGGTGACCTTCGACATCGACGCCAACGGTCTGGTCAACGTTCATGCCAAGGACAAGGGCACCGGCAAGGAACAGCAGATCCGCATTCAGGCTTCGGGTGGTCTTTCGGACGCCGACATCGACCAGATGGTCAAGGATGCCGAGCGCTTTGCCGAAGAGGACAAGAAGAAGCGCGAATCGGCCGAGGCGAAGAACAACGCCGAAAGCCTGATCCACACCACCGAGCAGCAGCTTTCCGAGCATGGCGACAAGGTGGACGCTGGCCTGAAGTCGGAAATCGAAACCGCGATCGCCGCCACCAAGTCGGCTGTCGAGGGCGGCGATGCCGAAGCGATGAAGGCAAAGGCGCAGGAATTGGCGCAGGTCGCCATGAAGCTGGGCCAGGCGATCTATGAGAAGGAGCAGGCGGCTGCGGCTGCTCCGGGTGCAGATGCTCCGAAGGCGGATGATGATGTCGTCGATGCCGAGTTCTCGGAAGTGGACGACAACAAGGCGTAAGCTGATGTGCTTGCCCCGTCATGGCTGCTGTGGTCATGATGGGGCAGGAACGCCGGGGGCGAAATGAGCACCGAAATCGATTATTACGAACTGCTTGAAGTCGAACGCACGGCCGATGCCGGGGCTATCAAGAGCGCCTATCGCAAGCTGGCGATGAAATATCACCCGGACAAGACCGGGGGCTGCACCGATAGCGAGGCTAAGTTCAAGGCCGTTTCCGAAGCCTATGAGTGCCTGAAGGACCCGCAAAAGCGCGCAGCCTATGACCGTTTTGGTCATGCGGCGTTTCAGAATGGCGGTCCGGGCGGCTTTGGCGGCGGACGCGGCGGCGCAGGCGGTTTTTCCGATCTGGGCGATATTTTCGAGACGATTTTCGGTCAGGCTGCGGGCGGCTTTGGCGGCGGCGGGCGGCAGGCCCAGCGGCGCGGGGCGGACCTGCGCTATGACCTGGAGATCACGCTGGACGAGGCCTATCACGGCAAGAAAACCGAGATAGAGATCGAGGTTTCGACGGCCTGCGAAAGCTGCGACGGTTCGGGCGCGCAGCCCGGGACGGGCGTCAAGAGCTGCGGCACCTGCCACGGCCACGGCCAGGTGCGGGCGCAGCAGGGCTTTTTCGTGGTCGAGCGGACCTGCCCTTCCTGCCATGGCGCAGGGCAGGTGATCGAAAGCCCCTGCCGTTCGTGCCGGGGCGAAGGCCGCGTGGACAAGCCCAAGACGCTCTCCGTCAGCATCCCCGCCGGTGTCGATGAAGGCACTCGCATCCGCCTGTCGGGCGAGGGCGAGGCGGGGGCCCGCGGGGCGCCCGCAGGCGACCTCTATATTTTCCTGCATGTGAAGCGGCACGCCATCTTCGAGAGGGACGGAACGACCCTGTTCGCCCGCGCGCCGGTCAGCATCACCACGGCGGCGCTGGGCGGCGTGATCGAAGTGCCGGGTCTCGATGGCCAGCGGCATGAGATCAAGATTCCGAGCGGTATTCAGTCAGGCAAGCAGATCCGTCAGCGGGGAGCGGGCATGCCCGTGCTCAACGGGCGGGGACAGGGCGATCTGGTGATTCAGGTGGACGTCGAGACGCCGACCAGATTGACGGCGAAGCAGCGGGAGTTGCTGGAAGCCTTCCGTGAGACGGAAACCGGCGAGGAATGCCCGCAGTCGACCGGATTCTTCAGCAAGCTCAAGGAAATGTGGGGGGATTGAGGCTCTGGGGGGGCAGGAGTATAGAGCGCTAATTCAAGCGAACTTCTTCCCCTCCCATCTCGCCCATGCGTAGAAGGGAAATCCCCCCGCCATCAGCAGGAAGCTTGCGCCGCTCGGCACCAGTCCAGCGCCCCACAAAGTCCACAGCGCATAAGCCAGCCCCACCAGCGCCGCCGGGACCACTAGCCGGAACCGCAGCGCCGCGAGCGCACAGCCGACATAGAGCCAGAGCGTAGCCGAGGTCGACAGCAGGGCCATGGCGGTGAACAGCGCGACCAGCCCTTGCAGGCTGTTGGCGATCAGCATCGATGTTCCCAGCATGCAGGACAGCAGTAGAGCGCGCACCGGCGTGCCGCGTGGGTCGGTCCCGGCCAGCCAACGCGGCACTTCGCCGCCCCGTGCCATGGCGAGCGGCACTTCGCCTTGCAGCAGCGTCCAGCCATTGAGCGCCCCAAGACAACTGATCGTGGCGAAGGCGGCGATGAAATGCGCGGGACCGGGCGACCAATAATGCGCAACGAAGGCGGCGAAGGGCGAGCCGGACTGGCTTTCCGCCGCGGGCAGGGTCAGCGCGATCCCGGAGCAGACCAGCAGGTAGATGAGGCCCGTCACCGCCGTGCCGATCAGCGTGGCGCGCGGGATGGTCCGGGCTGGATCGCGCACCTTGTCGGCGGCGACGCTGGCGGATTCGAAGCCGAGCAACGCCCAGAGGGTCAGCGCGGCCGAGGCGGTGATGCCCGCGCTGGTGAAGCCCTGTGCCGGAAAGGGCGTGACCTCCGCCTTGCCGCTGCCCAGCATCAGGGCGAGCAGGAGGAAGACCATGATGATCGGTATCAGCTTGATCGCGGTGGTGGCGAGCTGGGTCACGCCTGCGGCCCGCGCGCCGATCAGGTTGATGCCGGTGGTCGCCCAAAGAAAGGCGATCGAGACGAGCGCTCCCATGCCGGGGCGGTTGAGCGCGGGCAGGATGCTGCTGAGATTGGCGGTGGCGGCGACCGCTATCGTGACATTGGTGAAGATCACCGAAATCCAGTAGATCCAGCCGATCGCAAATCCGGCGAGCGGACCATAGGCGCGGGCGATGAACTGCGCCGTGCCGCCGGCATCGGGCATCAGCACCGTCAACCGCGCGATGACATAAGCGAGGATGAGCGATCCGGCGATGGTGAAGACCCATCCCGCCACGGCATCCCAGCCGTAGGGCGCGAGCGAGGCGGGGAGGAGGAACACGCCGGAGCCGATCATATTGCCCATGACCAGCGCGATGCAGGCGGCGAAGCCCAATGTGCGGCTGGTGGAGGGAGGGGCCGTGGCTGGCTGGATCATGTGCCGTTTGATGGGCTTATGCGGCGCTGGGTGCAATGGGGCATGGAGTTGAGACGAAGCGAAGCAGCCAAAGCCGATGGCTGCGAATGGCCAAAAGTGGATGTTTGATAATATCGTCATCCCGGCGAAAGCTGGGATCTCGTGAGGCCGGGTCGTGCGCTATCGCCTGAGATCCCAGCTTTCGCCGGGATGACGGAAATGATGTCTGCCCTCCACTCAATTCCCGCTCTTTCGAGGCCTGAAAACAGGAACGCTCCGGTCGGCGGATGGCCGAACGGAGCGCCTCGCCTCCAGCAACGCTTTAGATGCGGAAAAGTGGGAACCGGTTTAGCTACGCCGAACTGCGTTTCCGCTCAAAACGATGCGGCCACAAAAACTTAGAGCGCGCGACCTGCGTCTGATTTAACGCAGCGCGCTTTAAGCCGCCAGGAACATCTCCGGGTCCAGCGCCATCAGGCTGTCCGCGCCGCCCTCGATCTTGCGGCGGAGCGCGCCGGCGTCCGGCATGATGCGTTCCGCGAAGAAGCGGGCCGTCACCAGCTTGGCTTCGAGGAATTTGGCATCCTCCGCACCTGCCGCAAGCTGGGCGGCAGCCGCCTTGGCCATGCGCAGCCACATCAGGCCCGTCGCGACGATCCCCAATATGTGCATATAGTGCACCGCGCCCGCCCCGGCATTGTCGGGGTTCTTCATCGCATTCTGCATCAGCCACATGGTCGCCGCGCCAAGCTGGCCGCTCGCCTTTTCCAGCGCTTCGGCCAAGCTGGCCAGCTTCTCATCGCCCTTGGCCTCGGCCACTTCGGTGGCGATGATCTTGAGGAAGGCCTGGAGCGCCCGGCCGCCGTTCATGGGCAGCTTGCGCCCGACAAGGTCCATCGCCTGTATGCCGTTGGTGCCTTCGTAGATCTGGGCGATGCGGGCGTCGCGGACATATTGTTCGACGCCATTTTCCCAGATGTAGCCGTGGCCGCCGAACACCTGCTGCGCCGTCACGGCGACATCGAAGCCCTTGTCCGTGCCATAGCCCTTGATCACAGGGGTCAGCAGTTGAACGAAATCGTCTGCCGCCTGACGCTCTTCTTCCGTGGCGGCATGGTGGGAGAGGTCGACCTGGAGAGCGCCCCAGAGCATCAGCGCGCGCAGTCCTTCCGTCAGCGCCTTGGCCTCCATCAACATGCGGCGCACATCGGGGTGGACGAACAGGGTGTCGGCCTTTTCCTCCGGCTCCTTGGGGCCGGTGAGCGCCCGGCCCTGACGCCGGTCATGAGCATAGTGGGCGGCGTTCTGATAGGCGATTTCCGCTTGGCCCAGACCCTGGAGACCAACCCCCAGCCGCGCCGCGTTCATCATGATGAACATGGCGGCCAGGCCCTTATTCTCCTCGCCCACCAGCCAGCCGGTCGCGCCATCATAGTTCATGACGCAGGTGGCGTTGCCGTGAATGCCCATCTTATGTTCCAGCGATCCGCAGGAAACCGCATTGCGATCGCCCAGCGATCCGTCCTCTCTCACGAGGAACTTCGGGACGACGAACAGCGAAATTCCCTTGCTGCCCTCCGGCGCGTCGGGAGTCTTGGCAAGGACCAGGTGGATGATGTTTTCCGCCAGGTCATGCTCGCCCGCCGAAATGAAGATCTTGGTCCCGCTGATCGTGAAGCTGCCGTCCTGCTGGGGCACGGCCTTGGTCTTGATGAGGCCGAGATCGGTGCCGCAATGCGGTTCCGTCAGGTTCATCGTCCCGGTCCATCGGCCCGACACCATATTGGGGAGGTAGGTCCGCTTCTGTTCCTCGCTGCCCTTGGCGAGCAGGGCGGCCACGGCGCCGCTGGTCAGGCCATGATACATTTCGAAGCTGTGGTTGGCCGAGAGTATATATTCGCTGACCGCCGTCGCGACGACATGGGGCAGGCCCTGGCCGCCATATTCGACCGGCGCGTGCAGCGTGGTCCAGCCGCCCTCGACATAGGCGTCATAGGCTGCCTTGAAGCCGGTCGGCGTGGTGACGCTGCCGTCGGGATGACGGGTGCAGCCTTCCTTGTCGCCCACGGCGTTCAGCGGAAAGAGGACTTCGGCCGCGATCTTGCCGCCTTCGGTCAGGATCGCCTCGACCAGATCCGCGGTCGCATTTTCGAAGCCGGGCAGGTTGGTGTAGCGGTCCAGCCCCAGGACATGGTCGAGCACGAAGCGGGTGTCGCGGATGGGGGCGGTATAGCTGGGCATGATCTTCTCCGGACGATTCTGTTCTGGCGAGGGGATTATTTGTGGAGGACGGCCACGAACTGGGAGAGTTCCGCTATGGCTGCGTCGATATCGTCCTTCTGGCGGGTCAGAAGATCGATGCGCGTCTTGCACTTTTCGATGGTGACGCGGCGTTGTTCCTCATGCCCCTCGTCGGCATCGTAGAGGTCGATCATCTCGCGAATGTCGGACAGGCTGAAGCCGACCCGCTTGCCGCGCAATATCCACGCCAGCCGGGCGCGGTCGCGGCGCGAATAGATGCGGGCAAGACCCTGTCGTTCCGGCGCGATCAGCCCTTCATCCTCATAGAAGCGCAGGGCGCGGGCGGTGACGCCGAATTCTTCGGACAGGTCGGTGATAGTGTAAGATTGCCGGTCGCTGTGATCGGGGAGTTCGATGCCGGCGATGCTGGTGCGTTTGTCCATGGCGGGTGATGTAACGCTGCTTTACGTTTACGTCAAGGTGAGTATGCCGCCCCGGCGCCTTTTGTCCTAGTGACAGGGCGGGCGACCGCCGCTAGGGCTTGGCGCCATGATGGGGGCAGTCAGACGATCGGAATGGGCGAAAGGCCTGCTGGCCGCGCTGGCTCTGCTTGTGCTGGCGATTCAGCTTGTTGCGCCCTCGGGCTTCATGCCGGTGCGGACCGATCGGGGCGTCGTGGTGACGCTTTGCACGGGGCAGGGCGCGGTCAATGTCGTGGTCGACCGGGGGCCGGCTCCCGCTAAGGATCACGCGCCGGATGACGGCATGGCGGGGCAGCAGCATTGTCCCTTTGCCGCGTCCGTGCAGCCGGTGGTGCCGCCGCTGGCGTTGTCCGATCTGCCCTTGCCCGCGTGGCAGCTTGGCTTTGGCCCCATTGCCTTTGCGCTCAAGATCGGGCTGATCGCCCGGCTGGCTGCGCCGCCGCCGCCTTCCTCAGGACCGCCTGACTTCTGAAAATCCGCTGTTTCTCGTGCTTTTTCAGTAAGGTTGTCTTTTCATGTCCGTTTTTTCCGTTTCGCGCGGCGTTTCGCTGTGCGCGCTTGCCTGTTCGCTGTCTTCTCCCGCTCTCGCCGATGAAGTGGCCGAGCAAAGCCGGATCATCGTCACCGCCAGCCCCGTGGTCGAGGAAGCCGCGGCGAAAGTCGTCCGCACGCCCGGCGGGGTCGATGTCGTGTCCGCCGAGGAATTCGACGACAAGCTGGCCGTCTCCCTGCGCGATGCGCTGAGCTTTTCGCCCGGCGTCTATACCCAGCCGCGGTTCGGGCAGGAGGTGCGGATTTCGATCCGCGGGTCTGGCCTGTCGCGCGGCTATCATATGCGCGGGCTGACGCTGTTGCAGGACGGAATCCCGATCAACATGGCCGACGACAATGGCGATTTTCAGGAGCTGGACCCGCAGGTTTTCCAGCATCTGGAGGTCTATCGCGGCGGCAATGCGCTGCGGCTGGGCGGGTCGACGCTGGGCGGGGCGATCAATGCGGCGACGCCGACGGGGCGGACGGCTCCGGGGGCGGAGCTGCGGGTCGATGGCGGGTCGTTCGATACGCTGCGGGCCAAGGCGGCCTATGGCTATAGCGATGCGCAGGGCGATGCCTGGGCGGCCGTGACTGCAGACCGGTCCGACGGGGATCGCGATCATGGGCGGCGCAGGGCGCTGCGCTTCAACGGCAATGTGGGGCTGAAGCTCAATGACCGGGTCGAGACGCGCTTCTATGCCAGCGTGCAGACGATCCGGCAGAAGCTTTCGGGCGCGCTCAACGAAAGCGATGTGCTGGATCATCCGGCCAAGGGTAATTTCGCTGGCGATCAGGCGCGCAATATCGATTCGATCCGCTTGCAAAACCGCACCACGGTGCAGCTTGACGGCGGCGAGCTGGCTTTCGGGGTCTATTATAATGCCAAGGCGCTCAACCATCCGATCTATCAGCTCGTCGACCAGAAGTCGGAGGATCGCGGCGTCTTCGCGAGTCTCGATCTGGCCGGAGAATGGGGCGGGATGCCGGTCGAACTGACGCTGGGCGGCCAGGCGCGTTTCGGGCAGGGCAAATTCCGGCAGTTCGTCAATCTCAATGGCAAGCCCGGTGCGCCGACCTCCTATCAGAAGGCGCGGGCGCAGACGATCAACAGCTATGGGGAGGCGCGGGTTGCGCCGCTTTCCGGGCTATGGCTGATCGCTGGCGGCATTTATACCCATGGCGAGCGGCAGCTCGACAACCGTTTCGCCCCGGCGCGGAGCGGGGATGCGTCGTTCGACGCCTTCGCCCCAAAATTCGGGCTGCTGTTTGAGCCAGCGCAAACGATGCAATTCTATGCGAACTACAGTAGGTCGGTAGAGCTGCCGGGCTATATCGAATTGGGGCAGGCTCCAGCGGGCGGCGTGCCGGGCTTTACGCCTTTGGGCACGCAAAAGGCCTGGACGGCGGAGATCGGCACGCGGGGCACATCGGGTATCGCGCATTGGGATGTCAGCTTCTACCGCGCCGACCTGAAAGGCGAGCTGTTGCAATATAATGTGGTGGCCGGGCTTTATCCCGCCGCGACCTTCAACGCCAACCGCACGCGCCATCAGGGGATCGAGGCGGGGCTGGACCTTGTGCTGGCGCCATGGGCGACGCTGCGGCAGGTCTATCAATATAGCGATTTCCGCTTCCGCGACGATGCGCAGTTCGGCAACAACCGCCTGCCGGTGGCGCCGCGCCATTTCTACCGGGCGGAACTGAAGCTGGGGACCGAGCGGTTCAGCGTCTCACCGGCGGTCGAATGGCTGCCGCAAGGCGCGTGGGTGGATTATGCCAACACGAAACGGGTGGGCGATTATGCGACGCTGAACCTGGGCGCACAGGCGGAAGTGCGGAAGGGCCTCACCCTGTTCCTCGATGCGCGAAACCTGACCGGCGAGCGAGCCGTGGGGGACATCAGTGCCGTGGTCGACTATTCGAAGCTCGCGCCCGCGAGCCGGGCCATCTTCTATCCGGTCGAAAGGCGGGCTTTCTATGGCGGGGTAAGGGCGCGCTTTTAAGCGGATCGTCATTCCTGCGCAGGTGGGAACCCAGCTCCCATAAGAACGCGCCTTGTGCAGCGTCGGAGATGGAGTCCCGCCCGACGGCGTCAAGCACGATCTAACAGGGACTGGAGCCGACTCGGTAATAGGTTTAGGGGCAGGCGAATGTTGCGCCTTTCCGGATTGAAACTGCCCCTCGACCATCCCGCCGAGGCGATGCCTGTCGCCATTTGCGAGCGGCTGAATCTCGAACCACAGGAACTGTTGAGCCATGCCGTGGTGCGCCGGGGCAATGACGCGCGGCGGAAAAATGCGATCCAGCTCGTCTACACCGTCGATGTCGAGGTGACGGACGAGGCGGAGGTGCTGAAGTGCCATGCCGGGGACCATGACGTCCGCCCGCGTCCGGACACGGATTATAAATTCGTGACGAAGGCATTGCCGGGCTGGTCGGGCAAGCGGCCTGTCGTGATCGGCGCGGGGCCGTGCGGATTGTTCGCGGGGCTGATCCTCGCGCAAATGGGCTTCCGCCCGATCATCCTCGACCGGGGCAAGGTGGTGCGGGAGCGGACCAAGGACACCTGGGGCCTGTGGCGCCGGGCCGAACTCAATCCCGACAGCAATGTGCAGTTCGGAGAAGGCGGGGCGGGCACCTTCTCCGACGGCAAGCTCTATTGCCGGGTGAAGGACCCGCGCTTTCTGGGCCGCAAGGTGCTGGAGGAATTCGTCGCCGCGGGTGCGCCCGATGACATATTGACCGAAGCGCATCCGCATATCGGAACCTTCCGCCTCGTCTCCATGGTGGAATCGATGCGCCGCCAGATCGAGGGGCTGGGCGGCGAATATCGCTGGCAGCACCGGGTCGACGAGTTGCAACTGGAGCGGCTGGGCGACGGCATGCAGAAACTGCGCGGGCTGCATCTGGCCGACGGCAGCTTTATCGAGACGGACCATGTCGTGCTGGCGGTGGGCCACAGCGCCCGCCCGACCTTCGAGATGCTGCACCGGCGCGGCGTGCATATCGAGCCGAAGCCCTTTTCCATCGGCGTGCGCATCGAGCATCCGCAAAGCTGGATCGACCGCGCGCGCTACGGCAATTGCGCGGGGCATCCGCTACTGGGCGCGGCGGCCTATAGCCTTGCCCATCATTGCGCCAATGGGCGGACGGTCTACAGCTTCTGCATGTGCCCCGGCGGGCGAGTGGTTGCGGCGACTTCGGAGGAGGGGCGCGTCGTCACCAACGGCATGAGCCAATATTCGCGGGCCGAATTCAACGCCAATTCCGGCCTGGTGGTCGGCATCGATCCGGAGCGGGACTATCCCGGCGGGCCGCTGGCGGGGATCGAATTGCAGCGCCATTGGGAAAGCATGGCGTTCGTCGCGGGCGGTTCTTCCTATCATGCGCCGGGGCAGAAGGTGGGGGATTTCCTCGAGGGCCGGGCTTCGAGCGAGTTGGGCGAGGTCATTCCATCCTACAAGCCGGGCGTCACCATGACCGACCTTTCGCGCTGCCTGCCCGAATTCGTGTTGGAGGCGTTTCATGAGGCGATCCCTGTCTTCGGGCGGCAGATCGCCAATTACGACCATCCAGACGCCGTGATGACGGGCGTGGAAACCCGCACCTCCTCCCCGATCCGCATCACGCGCGGCAAGGATCATCAGAGCCTCAACGTCGCGGGCCTTTATCCCGCCGGGGAGGGGGCGGGCTATGCGGGCGGCATCCTCTCCGCCGCGATCGACGGGATCAAGGTGGCGGAGGCGGTGGGCCTGAGCCTCGCGGCGGGCTGACTCCTTGCGTCATGCGCCGTTCCGCTGATGTCCGAGTCGATGCGCCGGGCGCGACCAGCCGCCTTCGCAAAATGCCGTGATTGAAACGACTTGGCGAAGGGTGCTGCGATGGCGCGGAAACGCTGCTTCAAAATGGGACAAAATGGCTGAATTTTGAAATATTATGTATGTCGATGAGATCATTAATTTATATTGGTTACTAAACTGGCTGCCTTTGTAATATATAACGTCTCGCAGCTTTTCGGCCGGCCAGATGCCGCCGCAGCCGCTCCAATCATAATCCTACATCATCGCAGAGGAGGCTCTCATGCATGCCAAGCCCTTGATTTTGGCGCTTTGCTCATCCCTGCTGCTATCAACAGGGGTTAATGCCAGACAGCCAGGCGACCAACTGACGGTGGTCGCGTCGCCGGAAAAGGAAGTGACGTACGAGAAATGGCAGGACCGGACTGCGAACCGGCTGACCAACAGCGTTCGCCGGACCGCCAATCTGGCCTCCAACCATAGCGCGACCGGCTATGCCCGGGTTCAATTCCGTCTGGATGATGAGGGGCGGCCCCAGGCTATCGCTCTTGCCCAGCCTTCATCGTCGCGGTCCATCGATCGGATATCGATGCGGGCGGTCAAGACCATGGGGCGGTTGACGCCGTTGCCGCCGCAAATCGGCGCGGCTTCCAAGTTTGAGGCGTGGATTATCGTCGCCAACGATGCCTGGGAACGGGACGATATGCTGAGCCGGCTTCGTACGGATCATCGGGCACAGACGCTGGCGCGGTCAGGCGCCGAACAGCCCGTTCTGATTGCGTCGCGCTGAACGCCGCCCTTCCCCCGGATGGCGTTGGCGCGATGCGGAGTCTGGAGGAGTGGGAGGGTTGGCGACCCGATGCGCGTGGCTCAGCCGGCGCGCATCCGCCTCCTTTGCTCTTCCAGCTTCCGCTTTGCTTCAATGGACATAGGCGGCGGTGTAGGGGAGTTGAAAATAGTCGAGCCCGCTGCCGATCGCGCGGCCCAGACGCGAGCGGCTGTTCTGGAAGAATAGTTGCTTGATGTTTAGACCGATGCCGAAGAAGATGTCGCGTTCCGGCCTTATTCCGGCGGCGCGGTCGGCATTGGTGAAATTCTTGCCGCGATAGCCCAGGTGCAGTTCGATCAAGCGCAACGGGCCGTCACGCAACCCCGCGAAACCGGCGAGTTCAAGCGAGAGCAGAAAGCGCTGCTGTTCATAATGGCGCTTGCCCTTGAAGCTGTAGACTTCTGAATTGGGCATCATCAGCAGGCGGAAATCCAGCTTCTCCTCCAGCCCCGGTACCGTATGCCGCATCACCGAAAAGGCCGCGCCGCCGGTATTGAAAAGGAGGTCCTGTGGCGAAAAGCCGCTATCCTTCTTATGCGCATCCCACATTTCGCCATAGAGCATCAGTCCCATGGAGAGCAGCGCGGCCGGGGCAGCCGCGCTGGCCCGGTCATGGGTTTTGCGGGCTATCCGCGCGCCGAGAAATTCCGCGAACAGATAGGCGTTGAAGGCGTGGGTCAGCTTGTCGATGCCCAGATTATTGGTGTTCTTGCCGAACCAGCCCTCATCCTTGAAATGGAAATGAGTCGTGCCGTCCGTCCAATAAGCCTGCGTCGCGGTGATGTAGGCAAAGAGGCCGATGGTTTCCCATTTGGCGGCGTCTATGCGGCTGCCCAGCGAATGATGGCGCCGGTCGATATCGGCATCCGGAGCAGCCGGGCTTTGTGGATCGGCTGGCCCTTGCACGACAGGATTGGCTGGGGGCGGGTCGGCTGGCGGGGGGTGGGCTGTCATGGCGCCCAGGTCGAAGGCGGTGTCCATGAGGGCCAACTGGCTGGGAACGTCAGGGCGAAGGCCTGGATCAGCGCCACTTTGCGCGGCCGCGGAAGTGGAGCCGATGCACAGGGAAAGCGCGGGCAGGAAGGTCCATGCAGGGTGCATCTTATACTCCCCAATAAACCATGCCCATTTCGGGATCTCGCATGAGCCACTTGATTTATCGGGATAATTTACCGCTGTCAGATGGTTCAGGACAATTTGCGATAATGGATAATGGCTGCCCATAAATGCTTATTTCGTTGGTTGGATCATGGGATATGCAAAGGCATATTGCTTTTGTCGCAGTCGCGGCGACACCCGCTGAAACCCGAGGCCAATTCGGAAGGAGGCGTGAAGGGCATGAAAGGTGGCATCGCCGCCTCCCGGCTGCGAGCCCTAACTCCTGGAATGAAATGCGGAGGGCGGTCGCGCCTCGCATCCGTTTTGAGCGGAGGATGGGCGGATATATCCAATGACAGATAGCGAACGAGTGAAATTAATTCATTCGTATCAAAGCGATACATATCTATCGATTATCGTAAAATATCATGAAATAGGGTGAAGAGATCAATATAGAACTTACAGATGGATTTGCTGGCCGAGAACTGAACCGAGGCAAGGATGCGGGGAGTTGTTCTCGCTGTGGAATCTTGTGGACTGGGGTGTAAGCAAGCGAAGCCCGCGCCGGCACTCGGTGGCAGGCAGCGGCGAGGATGGGGGAGTGGACATGATCTTTAGCCTGGACGCCGCGCCGGCCATTGCGGGGTTGGAAGAGTGATCGCCGCCCTGTTCTTCGCATCCGCCTTGACCGTGGTCGATGGCGGCATGCTGCGCGTGAACGGCGAGCGTATCCGGCTTTTAGGCATTGAAGCGCCGGACGTCGCCAGCCGTTGCGCCAAGGGCGGGACGTGCGCGCCCATCAGTCCCCGGCAGAGCAAGGAAAGCCTGAAGCGCGCGCTGCGGGATCCCATCACCATCGTTCCGGTGGCCCGCGACGCCCATGGCCGTACGGTCGCGATCGTTTATGCCGGGGGGCTCAACATGTCCTGCGAGCAGCTTCGCAAGGGCATGGCCGTTTATAAGCCCGCTTGGGACATGGGCCGTCGTCTGGCCAAGGAATGCCGTTTCCTGTCGAGACGCTGATTGGCTTCGGCGTTCTCGGGGGGATGCAGGCGGAGTAAGCTTCGTTGGGGATGCGCACTTTTCGAGGAAAGTCTGGATGCCCGACGAGGATTCGAACCTCGATTGACGGAGTCAGAGTCCGTAGTCTTACCTTTAGACGATCGGGCATCAGGCGAGCCGACGGCTCACCGGAGACGCGCAGATAGGCGGCGATTTCGGATTGGTCAAGAGGATTTGCGACAGGCTTTCCGCACAATTTCATGCCCGCTGAGGACCGCCTCTCAAAAGAAAACCCGCCGGACAGGCTGTCGCTTCCGGCGGGCTCTTTTCACGGCCCGGCGGGCCATGAAGGCTGGGGAGCCAGCTCCCAGATAGGAAGCGGCTCCCTTTATTTCAAAGCGCTTACTCCATGTCCTCGGTGGTGAAATCCTCACCCTGAACAGCAGCCAGCGGATCGTCCCCGATGGCGGCTTCCGGACCTTGGGCCAGTTCGGCCGCATGCTCTTGCGCGGCCGTCTTGGGCGCGATCAGGTCCACCTGGCTCGACGCCCGCAGCGCGGCCCGCATCGCTGCGTCACGCGACGAGGCGGCAACGCGCATGCGGTTCATGCCGGCGCCGGTGCCCGCCGGGATCAGGCGGCCGACGATGACATTTTCCTTCAGGCCAACGAGCGTATCCTTCTTGCCCTGAACTGCCGCTTCGGTGAGGACGCGGGTGGTTTCCTGGAAGGAGGCTGCCGAGATGAACGAACGGGTCTGCAGCGAAGCCTTGGTGATGCCGAGCAGCACCGGCTTGCCGGCGGCAGGCAGGAAGCCGGGCGCCAGCTTGCTGTTGATCTCGTCCATTTCCTCGCGGTCGATCTGCTCGCCTACCAGCAGCGTGGTGTCGCCGGACTCGATGATCTCGACCTTCTGCAGCATCTGACGAACGATCGTTTCGATGTGCTTGTCGTTGATCTTCACGCCCTGCAAGCGATAGACTTCCTGGATTTCGGCGACCAGATATTCGGCCAGCGGCTCGATGCCGAGCACTTCCAGAATGTCGTGCGGATCGGGCGAACCGCCGATCAGGTTATCGCCACGCTTCACGAAGTCGCCTTCCTGAACGTCGATCACCTTGCTCTTGGGGATCAGATACTCGACCGACTCGCTGCCATCCTCAGGGACGATGGCGATCTTGCGCTTCGCCTTATAATCCTTGAGGAACTGCACGCGGCCCGACACCTTGGCAATGATCGCATTGTCCTTGGGCTTGCGGGCTTCGAACAGTTCGGCAACGCGCGGCAGACCGCCGGTGATGTCGCGGGTCTTGGCGGCTTCGCGGCTGACACGCGCCAGCACGTCACCGGCCTGAACCTGTGCGCCGTCATCGACCGACAGAGTCGCGCCCACTGCCAGCATGTAGCGGGCGGCTTCACCCGAACCGTCGTCCAGCAGGGTCAGGCGCGGACGCAGATCCTCCTTGGTGCGGGCGGCGCCACGATGCTCCGTCACCACGCGCTGCGCGATGCCGGTGGCTTCGTCGGTCTGTTCGGCCAGCGTCTTGCCGTCGATCAGGTCGACATATTTCACGATACCGGGCTTTTCGGTGATCACCGGCATGGTGAACGGATCCCACTCGGCAAAGCGCTCGCCCTTCGCCACGGGGTCGCCGTCGGCAATCAGGACGGTGGCGCCGTAAGGCAGGCGGTGGGTTTCGCGTTCGCGACCTTCGCTATCGATAATCGCGATCTCGCCATTGCGGGCGAGCGACAGGCGGCGGCCATTCTTGTCGGTGATGGTCGGCATGTCGCGCAGCTCGATCGTGCCGTCCGACATGGCTTCCAGGTTCGACGTTTCGTTGAAGTTCGCCGCGCCGCCGATGTGGAAGGTACGCATGGTAAGCTGCGTGCCCGGTTCACCGATGGACTGCGCCGCGATGACGCCGACCGCTTCACCGATATTGACCGGCGTACCGCGGGCGAGGTCACGGCCGTAGCACTTGCCGCAGACGCCCATCTTGCTTTCGCAGATCAGGGGTGAGCGGATCTTCACGGCCTGCGTGCCGATGGCCTCGATCTGCGCCACCAGCGCTTCGTCGAGCAGCGTGCCGATCGGCACGATGACCGAACCGTCCTTGCTGTCGACGATGTCCTGCGCCGTGGTGCGGCCCAGGATACGCTCGCCCAGCGAGGCGATGACCGAACCACCCTGAACGATGGCCTTCATCTCCAGCGCCTTCTCGGTGCCGCAATCTTCCTCGACGATGGTGCAGTCCTGCGAGACATCGACCAGACGGCGGGTCAGGTAACCCGAGTTCGCCGTCTTGAGCGCGGTGTCGGCCAGACCCTTTCGGGCGCCGTGGGTCGAGTTGAAATATTCAAGGACGGTCAGGCCTTCCTTGAAGTTCGAGATGATCGGCGTTTCGATGATCTCGCCGCTCGGCTTGGCCATCAGGCCGCGCATGCCGGCCAGCTGCTTCATCTGGGCCTGCGAACCACGGGCGCCGGAGTGCGCCATCATGTAGATCGAGTTGATCTGGGCCATGCGGCCGGTCTGCGGGTCCTTGGGCTGGGCGCGGATCTCGTCCATCATGGCGTTCGCCACTACGTCGCCGCAACGGCTCCAGGCGTCGATGACCTTGTTGTACTTTTCCTGCTGGGTGATCAGGCCGTCCTGATATTGCTGCTCGTAATCAGCCACCAGCGCCTTGGTTTCCGCAACAGTGCCTTCCTTGGAGTCCGGGATCACCATGTCGTCCTTGCCGAACGAGATGCCGGCCTGGAACGCGTGACGGAAGCCCAGCGCCATGATGGCGTCGGCGAACAGCACCGTGTCCTTCTGGCCGGTGTGGCGATAGACCTGATCGATGACGTCCCCGATTTCCTTCTTGGTGAGAAGGCGGTTGACGACGTCGAAGGGCACCTTGTGGCTCTTGGGCAGACATTCGCCCAGCAACATGCGTCCAGGCGTCGTCTCGAAGCGCTTCATATACTGGTTGCCGGCTTCATCGGTCTGCGGCACGCGGCTGGTGATCTTCGAATGCAGCGTCACGGCCTTGGCATAGAGGGCCTGGTGGACCTCCTGCATGTCGGACAGCAGCATGCCTTCGCCCGGCTCGCCTTCGCGTTCCATGGACAGGTAATAGATGCCCAGAACCATGTCCTGCGAGGGGACGATGATCGGCTTGCCGTTCGCGGGCGACAGGATGTTGTTGGTCGACATCATAAGCACGCGCGCTTCCAGCTGGGCTTCCAGCGAGAGCGGCACGTGGACGGCCATCTGGTCGCCGTCGAAGTCGGCGTTGAAGGCCGAGCAGACCAGCGGGTGAAGCTGGATCGCCTTGCCCTCGATCAGCACGGGTTCGAACGCCTGAATGCCCAGACGGTGGAGCGTCGGCGCGCGGTTCAGCATGACCGGGTGCTCGCGGATCACTTCGTCCAGAATGTCCCAGACTTCCTTGCGCTCCTTCTCGACCCACTTCTTCGCCTGCTTCAGGGTCATGGACAGACCCTTGGCGTCGAGGCGGGCGTAGATGAAGGGCTTGAACAGTTCGAGCGCCATCTTCTTGGGCAGGCCGCACTGGTGCAGCTTGAGTTCCGGACCGGTCACGATGACCGAACGGCCCGAATAGTCGACGCGCTTGCCGAGCAGGTTCTGGCGGAAGCGGCCCTGCTTGCCCTTGAGCATGTCGGACAGCGACTTGAGCGGACGCTTGTTGGCGCCGGTGATGACGCGGCCGCGGCGGCCGTTGTCGAACAGGGCGTCGACGGCTTCCTGCAACATGCGCTTTTCGTTGCGGACGATGATGTCCGGCGCGCGCAGTTCCATCAGCCGCTTCAAGCGGTTGTTGCGGTTGATGACGCGACGATAGAGGTCGTTAAGGTCCGAGGTCGCGAAACGGCCGCCGTCCAGCGGCACCAGCGGGCGCAGTTCCGGCGGGATGACCGGCACGACGTCGAGGATCATCCATTCGGGACGGTTGCCCGATTCCAGGAAGCTCTCCACGACCTTGAGCCGCTTGATGATCTTCTTGGGCTTCAGTTCCGACTTGGTGACGGCCAGTTCGTCCAGCAGCGCCTGCTTCTCGCCCTCAAGGTCGAGGTCCATCAGCATCTGCTTGACCGCTTCCGCGCCGATGCCGGCGGAGAAGGCGTCCTCGCCATATTCGTCCTGCGCGTCGAGCAGTTCGTCCTCGGTCAGCAGCTGGAACTTCTCCAGCGGCGTCAGGCCGGGCTCGGTGACGATGTAGGATTCGAAATAGAGGACGCGCTCAAGCTGCTTGAGCTGCATGTCGAGCAGCAGGCCGATGCGCGAAGGCAGCGACTTCAGGAACCAGATATGGGCAACCGGCGCGGCCAGTTCGATATGGCCCATCCGCTCGCGGCGGACCTTCGACACCGTGACTTCGACACCGCACTTTTCGCAGACGATGCCCTTATACTTCATGCGCTTGTACTTGCCGCACAGGCACTCATAATCCTTGATCGGACCGAAGATGCGGGCGCAGAATAGGCCGTCACGCTCGGGCTTGAACGTGCGGTAGTTGATGGTTTCCGGCTTCTTGATCTCGCCGAAGGACCAACTGCGGATGCGCTCGGGGGAGGCGAGGCCGATCTGGATCTGGTCGAAGGTTTCAGGCTTCTGGATCGGATTGGCGAAGTTCGTCAGTTCGTTCATATTTCACGTCCCTCTAGAGGGTAAAATTTTTCGGGCGAAGTGTGGGGAGGGGCGCCGCCGTCAGGCAGCGCCCCGCAATCCCCTTATTCCGCCGCCTGCGCGAAGCCGTCGTCGTCCTCGACCTCGTCCATCGCGGCGAGTTCGACGTTGAGGCCCAGCGAGCGCATTTCCTTGACCAGCACGTTGAAGCTTTCGGGGATGCCGGCTTCGAAGGTGTCGTCGCCTTTGACGATCGCTTCGTAGACCTTGGTGCGGCCGACCACGTCGTCCGACTTCACCGTCAGCATTTCCTGCAAGGTATAGGCGGCGCCATAGGCCTGAAGCGCCCACACCTCCATTTCACCGAAGCGCTGGCCGCCGAACTGCGCCTTACCGCCCAGCGGCTGCTGAGTAACAAGCGAGTACGGACCGATGGACCGGGCGTGGATCTTGTCGTCGACCAGATGGTGCAGCTTGAGCATGTAGATGATGCCGACAGTCACCTTGCGGTCGAAACGGTCGCCGGTGCGGCCATCGTACAAATCGCTCTGACCCGAGCTGTGCAGGCCCGCCAGTTCCAGCATCGCCGACACGTCGGCCTCGCGGGCGCCGTCGAACACGGGGGTCGCCATCGGCACGCCGCGCTGGAGATGCTCGGCAAGGTCGACGATCTGTTCGGCGGTGCGGCCGTTGATCTGGTCGGCATAATGCTCGCCATAGGTTTCCAACAGGCGGGTCTTGACCGCATCCGGCATCTCACCGGCCTGCGCGTTCGGATTGGCTTCCCGCCAATCTTCCAGCGCGTGCTTGAGCTGCTGGCCTAGGCCGCGCGCGGCCCAGCCCAGATGCGTTTCGAAGATCTGCCCGACGTTCATGCGCGACGGCACGCCCAGCGGGTTCAGCACGATGTCCACATGGGTGCCGTCTTCCAGAAACGGCATGTCCTCGATCGGCAGGATGCGCGAAATGACGCCCTTGTTGCCGTGACGGCCGGCCATTTTGTCGCCCGGCTGCAGCTTGCGCTTCACCGCGACGAACACCTTCACCATCTTGAGCACGCCCGGCGGCAGCTCGTCGCCGCGCTGCAGCTTGTCGACGCGGTCCTCGAACTTCTCGACGATCAGCTTCACCGCTTCGTCATATTGCGCCTTGACGGCTTCGATGCCGGCCTGACGGGCGTCGTCCGCAACCGCGAACTTCCACCATTCATGACGCTCGACCTCGCCCAGCAGGGCCTCGTCGATCTCCACGCCCTTGCGCACGCCCTTGGGCGCGGCCGTGGCGGTCTGACCCAGCAGCATTTCCTGGAGGCGGTTGAAGGTCGCGCGGTTGAGGATGGCGCGCTCGTCCTCGCGATCCTTGGCGAGGCGGTCGATTTCCTCCCGCTCGATCGCCATGGCGCGCTCGTCCTTGTCGATGCCGTGGCGGTTGAAGACGCGCACTTCAACGACCGTGCCGGCAACGCCCGGCGGCAGACGCAGCGAAGTGTCGCGCACGTCGCTCGCCTTTTCACCGAAGATCGCACGGAGCAGCTTTTCTTCCGGGGTCATCGGCGATTCACCCTTGGGAGTGATCTTGCCGACCAGAATATCGCCCGGCTCCACTTCGGCGCCGATGTACACGATGCCCGCCTCGTCGAGGTTGCGCAGCGCTTCCTCGCCGACGTTCGGGATGTCGCGGGTGATGTCTTCCGGCCCCAGCTTGGTGTCGCGGGCCATGACCTCGAACTCCTCGATATGGATCGAGGTGAAGACGTCATCCTTCACGATCCGCTCGGAGATCAGGATGGAGTCTTCGTAATTGTAGCCATTCCAGGGCATGAACGCGACCAACGTGTTGCGGCCCAGCGCCAGCTCGCCGAATTCGGTCGACGGGCCGTCCGCGATCACGTCGCCGGCTTCGATCAGGTCACCCACCTTCACCAGCGGACGCTGGTTGATGCAGGTGTCCTGGTTGGAACGCTGGAACTTCTGGAGCGTGTAGATATCGACGCCCGACTGGCCGGGTTCGATATCGCCGGTGGCGCGGATCACGATACGGGTCGCGTCGACCTGGTCGATGATGCCCGCACGCTTGGCCGCGATGGCCGCGCCGGAGTCCCGCGCCACGGTGCCTTCCATGCCGGTGCCGACGAACGGCGCCTCGGCACGGACCAGCGGCACGGCCTGACGCTGCATGTTCGATCCCATGAGCGCGCGGTTGGCGTCGTCATTTTCCAGGAACGGAATGAGCGAGGCCGCGACCGACACCAGCTGCTTGGGGCTGACGTCCATCAGGGTGATGTGGTCCTTGGGCGCCATCAGGAATTCGCCCGCTTCACGTGCCGATATCAGATCCTCGGCCAGCGTGCCGTCGGCGTTCAGCTCAGCGTTCGCCTGGGCGATCGTGTGCTTGGCTTCTTCCATGGCCGACAGATAGACGACCTCATTGGTCACCTTGCCGTCGATCACCTTGCGGTAGGGCGTCTCGATAAAGCCATATTTATTGACGCGGCTGAAGGTCGCGAGCGAGTTGATCAGGCCGATGTTCGGGCCTTCCGGCGTTTCGATCGGGCAGATACGGCCATAATGGGTCGGGTGAACGTCGCGGACTTCGAAGCCTGCACGCTCGCGGGTCAGACCGCCCGGCCCGAGCGCCGACACGCGGCGCTTGTGGGTGACTTCCGACAGCGGGTTGGTCTGGTCCATGAACTGCGACAGCTGCGAGGAACCGAAGAACTCACGCACCGCGGCCACGGCGGGCTTCGCGTTGATGAGGTCGTTCGGCATGACGGTCGACACGTCGACGCTCGACATGCGCTCCTTGACCGCGCGCTCCATGCGCAGCAGGCCGACGCGATACTGGTTTTCCAGCAGCTCGCCCACCGAGCGGACGCGACGGTTGCCGAGATTGTCGATATCGTCGATCTCGCCCTTGCCGTCCTTCAGGTTCACCAGTTCCTTGACGACGGCGAGGATGTCCTCGACGCGCAGGGTGGTGACGGTGTCCTCGGCGTCGAGGTCGAGGCGCATGTTGAGCTTCACGCGGCCCACGGCAGAAAGGTCATAGCGCTCCGGATCGAAGAAGAGGCCGGCGAACAGCGCTTCGGCGGTTTCCTTCGTCGGCGGTTCGCCGGGGCGCATGACGCGGTAAATGTCGGAAAGGGCCTGATCGCGTTCCTCGGCCTTGTCGGCCTTCAGCGTATTGCGGATCCAGGGACCAGTGGTGACATGGTCGATGTCGAGCAGTTCGAGACGGTCGATACCCGCCTTGTCGAGCTTTTCGAGATTTTCCGGCGACACTTCGTCACCGGCTTCGATGTAGATTTCGCCGGTCGACTCGTTGATGAGGTCATAAGCGCTGTAGCGGCCATAGACTTCCTCGGTCGGGATCAGCAGCGTCTCAAGCCCGTCCTTCTCCGCCTTGTTGGCGGCGCGGGGCGAAATCTTGTGACCGGCGGCGAACACGACTTCGCCCGACTTGGCGTCGACGATGTCGAAGGCCGGCTTCTGGCCGCGCCATGCTTCGGAGAGATAGGGGATCTGCCAGCCGCCTTCGCCACGGACGAAGACCACCTTGTTGTAGAAATAGCCGAGCATGTCCTCGGGCGTCAGGCCCAGCGCATAGAGCAGCGCGGTGACCGGCAGCTTGCGCTTGCGGTCGATACGGACGTTGACGATGTCCTTGGCGTCGAACTCGAAGTCGAGCCACGAACCACGGTACGGGATCACGCGAGCGGCAAACAGATATTTGCCCGACGAATGGGTCTTGCCCCGGTCATGGTCGAACAGCACGCCCGGCGAGCGGTGCATCTGCGACACGATGACGCGCTCGGTTCCGTTGACGATGAAGGTGCCGTTGCCGGTCATGAGCGGCATGTCGCCCATGTAGACGTCCTGCTCCTTGATATCGAGCACGGAGCGGGTTTCGGTGTCCTGATCGACCTCGAACACGATCAGGCGCAGTGTGACGCGCATCGGCGCCGCATAGGTGATGCCGCGCTGACGGCATTCCTCGACATCATATTTCGGGTCTTCGAGTTCGTAGTGAACGAAGTCCATCTCCGCGGTGCCGGCGAAGTCGCGGATCGGGAAGACCGAGCGCAGAGTCTTTTCCAGGCCCGACACATAGCCGATGGACGGGTTCGAACGGAGAAATTGCTCATAGCTCTCCCGCTGAACTTCGATCAGGTTCGGCATCTGCACCACTTCGTGGATGTCACCGAACACCTTCCTGATGCGCTTCTTCGCGCCGGTATTGCTGATCGTGGGGAGAGCTTTGGTCGCCATTGCGTATCCTGCCTGTTGCCTAAGCGTGTTATTCGTCGCATTTTTTCGCATCGCAGCGAAAATTCAGCCTGGCCTGTCGATTTCGGGGGTGATTCGCCCCTCTATCGCCACGCAAAAAAGTGCGGGCCGGGGCTGTCCGATCCGCACTGTCAGCGTCTGGTGACCCGCCGTTTTCGCCCAATCCCGCCGGTTTCGTGCGCTAAACGAAGCCGGTCCCCGGGCGATCCGGGGGACGGTTCCTGCTCCACCCAAAGGTGCGGCACGAACCGGATTTGAACAGCCCATATAGGCGCCGCGCTTTCCTTTGTGAAGGGGGCAGCTTGTCTGATCCAGTTTAGTTGCCGCTTCGGGTCGTTGCTGTAGAGAGATGGAATGATTCTCTCGGGCATTCAACCCCTTCCACCGATGGCGCGCCTTGCGTGAAGAGGCGGACGCGTCTGTGCTGCGCGTCTGTGCTGGCGATCGCTACGCCTGCCTTCGGCCAGGAAGAGGATGAAGCCTATGGCCAGTTGGCGGGCCAACGGATCGTCGTCGTCACCGCGCGCCGGGTTCCGGAAGCGCAGGACAAGGTGCCGATCAGCCTCGTTCGCCTCGACCGGAACGATCTGGAACTACGGGGCATCGACACGCTGGCCGATCTTGCCGGGGCCGTGCCGAACCTGACCGTTCCCAATGTCGGCGCCTTCGGGGCGCGGCAGCCGATCATTCGCGGGGTCTTTTCGCCTATCGGGGCGTCCACCGTCGGCCTCTATGTCGACGATGTGCCGGTGCAGATCCGCTCGCTGGAGGTGGCGGGCAATCCCGACCTTCGCCGCTTCGACCTGGAGCGGGTGGAGGTGTTGCGCGGACCGCAGGGGACGCTGTTCGGCGCCGATTCGATGGGCGGCACTATCCGCACCCTGACCCGCCAGCCTCAATTGCAAGGCTTGGACGCGCAGGTCAGCGGAGAGGCGGCGGCGGTCAGGGGCGGCGGGCTCACCCGCGAGGTGCAGGCGGCGTTGGGCGGCGCCCTCCTGCCGGGCCGGATCGGTGCGCGGGTCAGCGCCTATTATCGGCGCGATGCAGGCGTCATCGACCGGTTCGACCCCGCTTCCGGCGCGCTTTTGACGAACAATGTCGATCATGGCGCGGCGCTGGGCCTGCGCCTGGCGGTCAAGGCGGCCCCGAGCGAGCGCCTGGAGCTGACGCCGTCGCTTTTCTACCAGAGGACAGAGCGGGGCGATCTGCCCTTTTACGAAAGCAGCCTTGGTCCTTTCCGCCAGTCCGCGACCCTGCGCCAGCCCGGCCGCGACCGCTTCCTGCTGCCCAGCCTGACCGCCCGGCTGGATCTGGGCGGGGCCACGCTGACCAGCGTCACCGCCTGGCTGGATCGACGGAATCGCCAGATCGTCGACTATTCCGGCTTCTTTGGCGAGATCGTGCTCGGCGGCGCAGCGCCCGGCATCCGCACGCCGGGCGGCAGCTATAGCAGGACCACCGTCGACCAGCGTAATTTCACGCAGGAAGTGCGGTTGGCTTCAGATGCAGAAGGGCCTGTCCGCTGGCTGATCGGGGGCTTTTACGGCCGGTCGCAAATCGTCATGGAGCAGCGCGTGGTCGAACCGGGGATCGCTGATCTCGCGCAATCGCAGATCGGCCGGTCGATCGAGGAGATTTTCGGCCTGCCGCTGCTGCCCGGCGGCCAGAGCTATCACAGCCGTCAGCAGATTGGCGAGCGCACGCTGGCCGCCTTCGGGCAGGCGAGCTGGGCGCTGGCGCCCCGCTGGGAGGTGACGGCGGGGCTGCGCCTGTCGCATAATCCGCTGACTTTCCGCCTGATGTCGGAGGGGCCTTTCGCAGGCGGCAGCAACGCGGTGGGCCCCCGCCGCCAGAGCGGCACGCCCGTCACTCCCCATGCCAGCCTGTCCTGGCGTCCGGGGGGCGACAGCCTGCTCTATCTGAGCGCGGGCAAGGGCTTTCGCAGCGGAGGAACCAATGGGGCGGTCCCGGCGGCGAGTTGCGCCGCCGATCTGTCCGCCATGGGACGCACTGCCGCGCCGGACAGCTATGATTCGGATTCGCTCTGGAGCTTTGAGGCGGGGGTGAAGGCCGGGTTTCCCGCGCAGCGGCTTCATCTGTCGCTGGCCACCTTCCGCATCGATTGGGAACGCATCCAGCAATCGGTCTCCTTGCCCAATTGCGGATTTTCCTATGTCGACAATCTGGGCACGGCGCGCAACCGGGGTGTCGAACTGGCGGTGCAGGCCGAGCCGTTGCGTGCGCTGACGCTGGACTTTTCGCTGGGCTTTGTCGATGCGCGCTTTCGCCGCGATGTCGGGCTGGCCGGAGCGGCCAGCATCGTTGCCGCCGGGGACCGCGTTCCCTATGTGCCGCGCTGGTCGGGGACGCTGGCGGCGGAATATGGCTTCCTGCTGTCGGGTCGGCTGGATGGCTTCATCCGATCCGAATGGCGCCATGCGGGCCGCTATCGCCGCGCGCCTTCGACCCGGTCGGTCGCCTATGATCCGCGGGTCTATGCGGGGGAGGGGAGCGACCTGCTGTTCCTGCGCGTGGGACTTGGCCGGGATGGCTGGCAATTGTCTGCCTTTGCCGACAATCTGCTGGACAGCCGGGCGGTTCTCTACCGCAATGCGGAACTGGTGCCGGTCACCGGATCGCCGCTGCGCGAAATGGCGCAGCGCCCGCGCACCATCGGTCTGTCAGCCAGCATCGGCCTTTGACGGGCGCACCACCGCGATGATCGGCGCGGCCATCAGAGCGAGCGCGGCATAGACCGATATGGGCAAGCCATAGCCGCCGCCCGCCGCCCGCATCTGATCGGTCCAGAGCGGCGCCAGCGCGCCGACCAGGCTGATGATGGCGGTATTGAGGCCGAGCAGCCTGGGGAAAGCGTCCGCCTCCACCACATCGGCCAGCAGCATCGATCCCGACTGGCCCGGCAGTGCGCTCGCGACGCCCCAGATCATGACGAACAGCCAGACCCCGGCCATATCCAGGGCGCGAACCCCCATCAGCGCCATCGTCCCTGCCGCCAGCAGCAGCGCCGTCGCGATCAGGCTGCGCCGCGCGCCAAGCCGGTCGGCCAGCAGGCCGCCCATCAGCAGCGCGGGCAGACCCAGCAGATTGGCGCTGCTATAGGCCAGCACCGCGTTGGATTGCGTCAGTCCCTGCGCCATCAGGCTGGCCACCGCCGCGAACAGCACGCCGTTGATCGCGAGCTGCAACAGGGTCATCGCCAGGACGATGCGGCAGAAATCCGCGTTGCGCAGCGCGGCTCCGGTCGCGTCCGGACCGGCCGTCGGCTGGCCGCTGTCGATCCGGTTGCCGGGCACCAGCAGGACCAGCGGCGGGCAGGCCAGCGCCATGACCGCCGCGCAGAGCAGCATGGCCGCGCGCCACGTCCAGATCGCCATGGCCGCCCCGACAAAGGGTGGCACGAGCGCGCCGGCCACGACCGCGGCGCCCAGAAAGATCGCCAGCGCCATGCCCCGCCGCGCCACATGATGCCGGGTTATTACGGCGATGCCGGGCACGAGGGTCGATGCGCCGACGCCCAGGCCTGACAACGCCATGGCGGCCGTCAGGGCCAGCCGGTCCTGTGCCATGGCGGCAAGCCCATATCCGGCGGCGCTAAGCGCGATGCCGATCAGCAGGACCGACCGGGGCCCCACCTTCCCCAGCGACCAGCCGACCGCCAGGCTGGCCAGGCTCATCGCAAGCAGGAAGGCGGTGGCGGCGCCGCCCGCCTGACCCCCGAAATCGGCCGCGAGGGCGGGCAGGAACACGCCCAGCGACATCAGCGTGCAGCCCTGGATCAGCAGGGTGATCGCGGACAATGCGACGACTGGAAGCCAGGCGTGCTTTGCCTCACCATCTGCGGAAACCGGGGGAAAAGGGGAGAACCGACGGAACACGACGGCAGCATTAGCCGTTTTTTCAGCGATTTGAATGGGCTGATGTCCGATTTGTGCAATGCGGCAAGTGGAAGCCGCGTATATTCCCCTATCGCCAAAAGGCATAGGGAGTTGGGGCAAGGCTGTGATCCGCACGGAGGAAATCTACGACGCGGCGACCGATGATTCGGCGTTCGACCGGCTGGCTTCGACGCTGGCGGACGCGGTCGGCGCGCGCTCGGGCGTCCTGCATTGGGGTCGCGCCCCCCAACATGTCGCGGAAATATCCTATTCCGGCTATTTTTCCGATGCGCAGATGGCGGTTTACGATCAGGAATTTCGGGGCGACGACATTTGGGGCGTGGCGCTGGACCGGGCGGAAGCGATCAATCGGGTCTGGAATATCGAAGCCTTCGTGCCGGCCCAGGCCTATGAAGGCAGCCGCATCTACAATGAGTGGATCAGGGGGATGGGTGACGACACATTTCGCTGTCTGGGCGGCATGATTCAAAAGGATGGGACGACCGGCCATATCGGCCTGCACCGGGGGCGTACGCAAAAGCCCTTCAGCGAAGGCGAGGTGCGGGCGATACAGGACAGCATCGACCATATCGGCCGCATGTTCGCGATCCGCAGCAAGCTGGACCGCGCCAATCATTATGGCCGGGCGCTGCATGCGACGCTCGACATGGTGGGCCATGCGGTCTTCACCCTCCGGCCCAACGGCGTGCTGATCGACTGCAACCATCTGGCGGACGCGCTCTTGCGTCGTGCCGATGCGCTGAGCTTGCGGCAGCGGCAATTGAAGGCAAGCGATCCGCGCGATGACGAAGCCTTGCAGACTGCGCTGAGGGCCGCGGCGGCGCGACAGGGCGGCCAGGCGAGCGCAATCTTCGTCCATCGCGGACGAGGCCTGCCCTATGTGCTGTCGATCGCTTCGGTGCGCGTCGGCATGGAACGGCAGATCGTCGTGATCGTGACCGATCCCGCCGACCGCGACCTTAGCCTCGCGAGCCGCATCCGCGCGCTCTATGGACTCACCCGGGCGGAGGCGGAGGTGGCCGAAGCGCTTTGCGCGGGCCGTGGCCTGGAGGAGCTGTCGCAGGAACGTGGCGTGGCGCTCAATACGGTCCGGACCCAGATCAAGAATATCTATGTGAAGCTGGATTGCAGCCGTCAATCCGAACTGGTCGCGCGCATCGGCGCGTTGCCGCGGTTGAGCGGGTTCGAAGAGGAATAGATTTCCCTCTTACGGCTTGACCGGCGGCACCATGACCTGGGGCGGCGTTGCAGGCGGCGCGATCTTCACCACCTCAAACCTTTCCTTGCGCCGGACCCCGACCAATTCCGGAGGGGCAGCGGGCGGTGCAGTGGCGGTTGCCGCCGGAATCCGCTGGCGCATGCATTCGTCCTTGTTGCCTCGCGGCGTCTGGATGCAGTTCCACAGCGAGCGCTGCAATCCCGTCGCGCCGTTGTGGATATAGGCGAAGGCCATGTTTTCCATCTGATCCCCCGACAGCGGCAGGCCGGCGGGTGCGCTTCCGACGCGCCATGCCATGATCCGGCATTCGGGCCGTCCGGCGCAGAAGGTTTGCGCCATCGTCGGCCAATTGTCGGGCATAGTGGTCCGGCCCAGCTCGACGAGGAAACTCTTCGCCCCCGGCGCGATGGCGATCAGCCGCACGCCCGCCATCATATGGCCCAGGGAATCCGCGCCGATCATCTGCTGTGGCCGGGCGGCGAGATCGGCCACCGTGCCGCCGGCCAGGACCAGCGGCGATGGACCGGCGGCTCCGTCCGCTCCGTCCTGATGCGCGGCCGACAGGCGCGCGATGCGGTCGACCAGCGGCTCGCCATTCTCCCCTGTCCGGCGGAAAGCGGGTGGCGTCCCCCACCAGCCCCGCCAGCGGAAGAAGAGGTGCGTGCCCACGGAAGAAATCTTGTCCAGGCTGCCGCTCCAATAGGGCACGACCCAGTCGGTATGATAATGGGTGGCATAGCCGACCGGCTTGTAGACCTTGCCCGCCAGCGCCGATTTCGCGATGTCCCGCGCCCTTTCCCACGCCGCCTGGGTCGGCGTGCGGGTAAGCGCGCCGTCGCAGGTGAAGGTGAACTGGCATCCGGTCGCACGCTCCTGCCCCTGGAAGACGACACCGCAGACAGTCTTGGGAAAGGCCGGATGCCGCACCCGGTTCAGCACCACCTGCGCCACCGCCCGCTCGCCCACGGCGTCGTCGCCTGCCTCATAGATCTGCGCTGCGGCCAGGCAGTCCGTGGCGCGGGCGAGGTCGATCTGCGACCCTGAGAAGATGAAGGGCCGCGCCGCCGGATTGGGCAGGCGGGAAAAGGGAATGGCGGCGTTGAACGCCTGCGCCTCATCGCGGCCTAGCGCATAGGTCTGGACGGGCGCGACCGCCGGGGGTGGGGTCGTCGGACGCTTTAACCTGGCAGCGGCGACGGCGTCGAGGCGCGGTTGGCGCGAAGGTGTCCGCGCCTCCCATGCTGCGACCAGGCCGGGCAGGCCGACGAACAGCACGAGCCAAAGCAGCCACATCGCGCGATGTGGCTGGCCGTGGGAGGTTTCGTCGATCATGCTGCCTGTTTGTGCGCCTTATTCGGGCAGGAAATCGGGAACCGACAGATAGCGTTCGCCGGTGTCATAGTTGAAGCCCAGAACGCGGCTGCCCGCCGGGAGTTCCTTCAGCTTCTGGTCGATCGCCGCCAGCGTCGCGCCGGATGAGATGCCGACCAGCACGCCTTCTTCCCGCGCAGCGCGGCGGGCGAACTCCTTGGCGTCGGCCGGATCGACCTGGATCACGCCGTCCAGCAACTGGGTATGGAGGTTCGCGGGGATGAAGCCCGCGCCGATGCCCTGGATCGGATGGGGGCCGGGCTGGCCGCCGCTGATGACATGGGACAGGGTCGGCTCGACCGCATAGACCTTGAGGTGGGGCCAGAGCTGCTTGAGCACCTGCGCCACGCCGGTGATATGGCCGCCGGTGCCGACGCCGGTGATCAGCGCGTCGATCGGACTGTCCGCGAAGTCGGTGGCGATTTCCTGCGCGGTGGTGCGGACATGGACGTCGATGTTCGCCGGGTTCTCGAACTGCTGCGGCATCCAGCTATTGGGCGTCTGCTCGACCAGTTCCAGGGCGCGCTCGATCGCGCCCTTCATGCCCTTTTCGCGGGGCGTCAGGTCGAAGCTGGCGCCATAGGCCAGCATCAGGCGGCGGCGCTCCAGGCTCATGCTCTCGGGCATGACCAGAACCAGCTTGTAACCCTTGACCGCTGCGACCATGGCCAGGCCCACGCCGGTATTGCCCGATGTCGGCTCGATGATGGTGCCGCCGGGTTTCAGGTCGCCCGATGCTTCGGCCGCCTCGATCATGGACAGGGCGATTCGGTCCTTGATCGACCCGCCGGGGTTGGAACGTTCGGACTTGATCCACACTTCGGCGTCACCGAACAGCCGGTTGACGCGGATATGCGGCGTGTTGCCGATGGTTTCCAAAATGCTGGATGCCTTCATTGCGCTTTCTCCTGCATGGGCTCGGCCGCCCTGTTTTCGGGTGGGTCGAAGGTACGGGCAAGGCGGAGTTCTGGAAAGAGCCGTGCCCAGATAAGGGTTATCACGATGGCGCCGATGCCGCCGCCGATCACCGCCGCGACCGGGCCGATCAGTGCGGCGAGGAAGCCGGATTCGGCCTCGCCCAATTCATTGGAGGCGGAAATGGTGAGCTGCGACAGGCTGGACACGCGGCCGCGCATCTCATCCGGAGTATGAAGCTGGATCAGCGACTGGCGGACATAGACGGAAACCATATCCGCCGATCCCAGCAGGATCAGCGCGCCGATGCCGACTTCCGGCGCGACGTTGCGCGGCAGGAAGGCGGTTGCGCCGAAGATGATCGTGGCGATGCCGAACAGGATGACGGCGCCCAGCATTTTCAGGCCGACCTCCGTCTTCATCGGGCGGAAGGAGAAGAAAAGGGCGGTGACGCCCGCGCCGATGCCGGGGGAGGCGGCGAGATGGCCGAGCCCTGCCGATCCCACATGCAATATGTCGCGGGCATAGACCGGCAGGAGCACCGTCGCTCCGGCCAGCAGCACCGCGAACAGGTCGAGCGTGATGGTCGCCAGAACGAGCCGATTGCCGCGGACATAGGTGAGACCGTCGATCATCTGGCGCACCGGATGACGGCTGGTGTCGCGGGGCGGCTGAGGCACCGGGCCGATAAGCAGCATGCACAGGAGCGCTACGGCGAACAAGCCCGATGCCAGCGCATAGGCGCTCCAAGGCTGGATCGCATAGGCATAGCCGCCCAGCGCCGGCCCCGCGATCATCCCCGTCTGCCAGACGACGCTGGAAATGGCGATGGCGTTGGGCAGCACTTCGCGCGGCACCAGATTGGGGGCGAGCGCGCTATAGGCCGGGCCGTTGAAGGCGCGTGCGATGCCGACGATGGCGGCGATGCCGAAGATCAGCGGCAGGCTGACCCTGCCCTCATAGGTCGCAAAGGCCAGGGTTCCCGACGCCAGCACCAGCAGCATGAGGGTGAAGCGGGTGATCTTGCGCCGGTCGAAATGGTCGGCCACCCAGCCCGTCACCGGGGTCAGGAAGAAGAGGGGCAGGAACTGCGCCAGGCCGATGAGGCCGAGTTGAGCCGAGGCGGCGCCCGTGCTCATCGTTTCGCGGGCGACATTATAGGCTTGCCACGCGAGCACGATCATCATGCTGTACTGCGCCAGAACCGCCGTCAGCCGCCCCAGCAGATAGGCCCGGAAATTGCCGAAGCGCAGAGGATGGCGGGGGATGGAAGGGCTATGCATCGGCCCTCCTTAGCGCTTGCACAATGACTCTCGCAACCTGATCGGTAGAGAAAAGGCGCAGCAATATTTGGGGTGATGATGGTCTGGCTTTAGAGCGCGCTGCGTTAAATCTGACACAGGACGCACGCTCTAATTATTGGTTGCCGCATCGTACGGAAAACCGGTTCCCACTTTTCCGCACGATGCTCTAAGGTTTGTGGGGATTCATCGTGAATTGATGACGGTCGCGACGAGGTAGATCATGGCCTCGAAACTGCGATCGGTTTTGCAGGCGCGCATGGCGATGCGCTTGAATTCCTTGAGTTTGCAGAAGAAGTTTTCGATGAGGTGGCGCCACTTGTACATTTCGGTGTCGAGCGGGATGGATTTGGCGCGTCGCGGGTGCTGCGAGATGACGATTTTTGCGCCCCGCTCGTTGAGAACGGCGACGATATCGTTGCTGTCGAAAGCCTTGTCAGCGAGCAGTGCGCCGAACTCGATGCCCTCGATT
>Ga0255338_1001028_pt1 | contig 62046 bp, 59 predicted proteins | sample MeOH1_35cm_T4_19_FD_203715 | JGI IMG/M metagenome (GOLD analysis project Ga0255338, IMG submission 203715) | Sandy soil microbial communities from University of British Columbia, Vancouver, Canada - MeOH1_35cm_T4_195 | ecosystem: Engineered > Artificial ecosystem > Sand microcosm > Unclassified ... | reverse complement strand
GGCTTCCTGCTCTTGTTCCTTTAGCTTTATTGTTCTTTCCGCCAATAGGCGGCCCTTTCAGGTAAGGCACTTACCCTTGTGATCCATTCCATTCTCCCTTCCCATCCCTTTGGGCTCTGAGCCATTTTCCTTTTATTGGAAGAAGTTATTGCAACTATGTGGTTCCATTAAAACTGTAGCAACTTTATATGCGCTTTTATGGTTAGGATACTTGCAGGTAATAGTTGTTGGGTGTATAAGTGATATCAGAGTGGCATATTCTCTGGACTGGAGGCGCCTCATGAAAGGATCGAATGGCAACGAAAGTATGGCCCTGCGAGTCGGTCGTGGGCTTGGTCGCATGGCGGCTCCGGTCGTGGCGATGGAGGCCCGTTTTTGGGGGCTGCTGGCCAAGGTCGGAGCACCACTGCCGCTGCTGAACCTGCTCAAGCGGATCGCTCGCCTGGCCGCTGTGGCAGCCCTTGCTATGGCTTCCGTCCAGTATCTGTTCCCCGTTCTGGTGTTTCTGTTTGCCCTGTATGCGGTTTGTGCTCTTTCAAGTTCAACGAATGAAGTTAAAGAGCCCTCGCAAACCAATAGTAATGTTCAGCGATATGCTAGTGCTTTTAATAAGGAGGGATGGCGTGATGGCCTTTGGGGGTATGGGCACTACGATGATAAAGGGAGAAAGTGGTAGGCAATAAAATCACCTGCCACTTTTGTGCTTGTCCTTTCTTTTTATGCGTTTTTGATTTTCGAGCTTACTGCTCCTGTTACGCCATTCTGCACTTGTTGCCCTGGTGTAGCACTCGCAGACTCCGCTGTTGTTGCTCCGTTTCCAAGCCCGTTCAATAGATTGCCGAAACTATGTCCCGCCCAGCTCAAGGCGGCCACCCAGAATGCTGGCAAAATCAGAAACATCGCCCCCATCACGTAGTTGAGCAACATATCCCCCTGCATATTGCCCAGGCCGATGATCGGATCGAAGTTGGCATGGGGCGCCGTGTTGCCGATAGGCGAGGCGTTGCTCGCGTTGTAGATCCCGTTGCCATACAGCGCATCCATCACGGTGCTGTCCACCCAGCGGGCCAGCTGTAGCCAGAAGTCCACGAAGATCAGCGCGAACTGGGCGAAGGTCAGCGTCATAGCCGTTTCCAGGCTGTAGGTGCCCAGTACCAGGACGAAGGGGATGCAGATGATCAAGGCCATCTTCAGGAAGGCCATCGCCATCGGCGCCGCCTGACGCACGCTGTCCATGGCCGGGAAGTAGGCCAGCGAGCCGACGGCCTGGCCGAGGCCCGCGGCCACCCGGGACAGGTCGCCATACACCGAGCTGCCGACTTGGCCGCCGTAGTCGGCGTACACCTGGCCCTGGGTCAGGAGCTGCTTCTTCGGCGAGACCAGATCGCGGATTACCGCGTCGTTGACCTCGTCCTGGGACAGGAAATGGGCCCACTTGGCCAACTGGGTCAGGGTATCGGGTTGCACCTGCTTCAGCAGACGATCCCGCAGCCCCACCCCGGCATCGCTCCACCACTGTTTGCAGGTCGGATAGCCACCGCCGCCCGTGGTCTGGGCCAGGCCCGCATCCCGGGTGGCGTCATACGGCCAGGCCACTCGCGGGGTGTGGGCGCGAAACCCGGAAAAGCCGTCGTCGTAGTAGCCGCTGGTGGTGAGGAAGAACTTTGAGCCGATCCAACTGACGTCCGCGAGTTGCTCCCGGCTCAGGCTGGGCTGGGTCATGAACAGCTTGGCTCGGGCGCGGGCGTAGCAGTCGTTGGTGAAGTCGGCGACCTCCTGGGCGAGCAGGGGATCGCCGATGCGGTTGGCATTCACCTCCATGCGTAGCTGTTGCAGATCCAGGCCGCAGGGAATCGCCGCCACCGAGGCGGCCGTGACCGCCTTGGATAGCGCGTGGACGAACATCCACCACAGCGGCACCTGGGCGCTCTGGCCGTTGAGCGTGCTGAAGGCGGTGCTCCAGCCGGTCTCGGCGGGCTTGGGCGAGCTGTACTGACACTGCTCGGAGCGGGTCCGGTCGTACTGGATCGTCGAGAAGCTGACCGTGCCGGCCGGGATGAGACCGAGCATGATGACCAGCATCCCCACATAGAAGCGGTTCTCCACCCGGGCGAGGGCCAGCGCGCCCTTGTTGCCCTCGTCCGCGCCCTCGCCACGGGCCCGCAGCCATTCCTGGACGACGATCGCGAGGAACGGCGCCGCGAACAGGCCGCTGTCGCCGATCATGTTCCAGATGCTGCCATTGATCAGCCAGCCGACCAGGGTCAGGTAATACTCCAGGTAATCGTTGGTAAAGAGTTCCATGGGGGGGCCTCAGATGGTGCCGGCGTGGCGTAGCTCGAAGAGCAGGAGGGTCATAATCACCAGCAGCTCGCAGCGCCACAGCCGCCAGGCGTCTCGGTCGGGGTTCTGCCGGCGCAACCGGGTGCGGATCGGCCACCAGAGGGCGGCGAGGAGGCCGTACAGCGTCAGACGCCAGGCCAGCAGCGCTCCGGCATGCAGGTCGGCCCAGCGGCGATAGTGCTCCAGGTCGCCGAAGATCCGGGCGGCCAGCAGGGTCAGGCCGAGAGCCAGTCCTACGGTCAACACGAACGGCCAGAGCAGTCGCCAGGCTATGCGCAGGCCGCGCCGGCCGTAGCCCAGCACACGGTGGGGCAGGGCGGCGGGACGGGTGAGGGAAGTCGGGTGATCCATGGTCATTGGCTCTGGTTGGTTTTCTCGATGCGATCGAGGCGGTTGGGCAGCGGGTCGCCCTGGAACACGCCTTTGGAGGCGCTGCGGCGGGCGCCGGCCCGTTCGAGGATCGAGGTGGGCGAGTTACTGGCCAGGGAGCGGCGCAACTCCAGCTCGGTGCGCAGGTTGTCGATCTGCTGCTGCAGGTGGTCGTTCTGGGTGCTGATCGTCTGCTGGGCGACGTCGTTGACCGCCACGTTGGGCTCCTGGCTGCCGGCCAGCATCGTGCGCTGCAGGAGCAGGGCCTTGCCCAGCACGTCGGAGAGCGCCACCTCGGAGGCCAGGCGCTTGGCTAGGATGTCCTGGTCGTGCTCGGTGCGCAGGGCCTCCACCACGCCGCGGGTGACGGGCAGCGATTCGCTGCTGGCGGTGGCCAGGTTCTCCGGAGTCAGCGGTTGGCTGCCGGCGATGAGCTGCTGCAGGGCCTGGAGCTTGGCGTCGTAGGTTTCCTGGATGATCGGCGTCAGCCCGGCCCCGGCGCTCGTGACGGTCTTCTGGCAACTGTTGCAGGTCTGCTGCTGTTGCTCGCCGAGCACCCGGGTGGCGAAGCTCGAAGCCGCCTGCGGCGTCGGCCAGGTGCTGCAGACCATGCCGCCGTTGCACGAGGCGCCGCCGGTCGAGCCGGTATCGGTCGGTGCGCGCCCGGTCAGCAGGTTGTAGCCGGCCCGGGTGACGTCGCCGACGACCCGGATGGGCGGCTGGCCGACGCCTCCGGCACGTTGGCCGCCGATCCAGGTCACCCCGTTGTCGTTGCCGTCCGCCTCGGCCTGGGCCACGGCGGACACCGCGTCCGTGCTGCTGGTGAGCGCCTGGGTCATGGCCTCGCCCTCGGCCAGCTTGTTCCAGCCGGTCTTGCCGCGGGTGACGTCGATCATCTTGTCGGCGATGGCCCGGCAGGTGGTCTTGGAGCGGTCGAAGTCCAGCCGTGCCTGCAGGATGCCGTTGGTGATGAGGTTGTAGAGCGCCGGGTTGGAGCGCTGCAGGATGAGCCCGGGTAGCGAGGCGACCGCGCTGGTGGCGTTGGTCAGCACGCTGGACATGATCGTCTGGAAGCCCGAGGTCGCGCCGTTGAGCTGGTTCTGCAGGGTATTGGTCAGGCTCATGTTGCCGCAGACCAGGTTGTTGTTCCAGCCGCCGCCGATGGCGATGCTGTCCATGTTGCCGGCACTGCCCATCGTCACGGCGTTGCCGCCGCCGATGCTGTAGAGCACGTCGTCGCCGATGACGCTGCCCTGCTTTTCCAACTGGAGAGAGTCGGCGGCCGTGGCCAGGGCGCTGCTCAGGCCGACGACGAGGCCGACCGCTCGGGTGATGCGTTTCATGAAATGCTCCTGTCGGGGAATGGGCGCTATCCGCTAACTGTTTGATTTCTGTTGTAATCTTGCTCAGATCATGGCGTGGGATTTCATGGAAAGTCGGTGCTGCCGAGGAAGGTCTGGCCGACCCGCTTACAGCAGGCATAGGGGCGCCAAAGCGCCCAGGCATAGCCGCCGTCCGGGGACTCGGCGTGCGACGCCCGTTCGGGAAAGACGGCGCAGGACTGGCTGAGCTCCGGGCTGAGTCGCTGCCACTGGCCGGTCGAGGCGTCGCCCTCCTTCAGCGCCCCGGCCGGCCAATAGCCGTCTTTGGCCTTGGCCAGTAGCGAGCGGTAGACGTGGGGCTGGCCCGAGCGGGTGGTGATGTCGCCGGCCCGCTGGGCGATCACCGCGGCGGTCTTGTAGTCGTCGGCCTGATGCAGCGAGCCGCTGCGTGGGTAGAGGTTGCCCCACTGGTTGCCGGACAGCGTGCTGCCGACCTCGCGTCGTCCTGGGATTAGGGATTCCGGATAGACCATCTCCGGCAGGCCGTAACGCCAGGCCAGGACATCGAGGTTGCTGAGGAAGTAGGGGACGAAGGGCGTGGACGCCCCCGGGCAGGCATAGCCGAAGGAGCGGGCGAACTGGCGGAAGAGCGCCGCGCCGGGATGACCGATGACGTCGGCCTCCTTGAACTTGGCGAGGTTGTTCTCCCCGACGTGGTTGGTCGTGCCGTCCCCGCCGGCCTGGGCCAGCGGCGTCGGCAGCCCCAGGACGGACATCTCGGTCCAGGGATTGTCGCCGGTGTTCGCATAGCTCGAGACGACGGCATCGGGCACGTAGTGCCGGACCTTGACCGACGTTTTGACCGAGCAACCGAACGGGGTGCAGAGCAGCCAGTAGCAGATCCCGACGATGCGGTACTGCAAGCAGTCCGGCGCCATCACCGAGGCGGTGATCGCCGCAGTATTGGTGCCGGCGGCTGCCGGAAGAGCGAGGGCGAGCAGTGTCGCGGCCAGCGCACGTCGGGTCATGGCCGTCCCTCCCGCTGCCGGTAAGCGTCGATGCGGGCCAGGGCCTGGCTTACGTCGGTCTCGCCATAGACCACGTAGCGGCGATCGACCACGACCGCCGGCAGCTTCTGCACCCCGACGCTCCAGGCCTCGACCAGGCCCTGCTGGGCGGCGGCCAGCTCCTGTCCCCAGCGGACGCCGGCAGGCCCCTGCAGGCGCTGCCGGAAGGCGAGCGCGGCCTGTGCCGGATCGGTCGATAGCCCGGCGGACAGCTGCGCCTCAAGGCGCTCGCCGGCATCCAACTGGATCAGTCGAACGCCCGGAGGCACCGACAGGGGATGGGCGCTATCGGTGACCGCCCAGGCCTCGGCGCGGGCCGTGGCCAAAGTGCCGGCCTGGAGCAGGAGCAGTAGGGGCGTGAACAGAAGGACCCGGCAGGGTCGGGCTGGTGGGCGAGGGACGGTGCGTTGAGCGAGCATGGGCGGTACCTGAAGGCGGAATCGGGTACAGCACAGCGGATTGCGGTGGGGGCGTCAGCAGGAAACCCTAATTGGGTTGGAAAGGATTAATGAGGCGATCGGGGAGGGAATTGAGATTATTGCTCTTTAAGGCATGTGTGATCGGCAAGTCTCGTCCCAAATCGGACCGATGATTAAGTGGATAGATTGGTTCGATTCGTTGCCGCAGAGCAGATTCTTTCGCACCCGTAGAAAGTACCGTCTAGACTGCGTTTGCCTAGCCGCAGCATTGCGAACAGGCCTCTTTCATTGCAAAAGGACAGGCATATGAAAGCATATGGAGCTGAGTTTCTAGGGACTTTCTGGTTGGTTTTGGGCGGTTGCGGTAGCGCAGTGCTGGCTGCCACCTTTCCCCACGTAGGGATTGGGCTTCTGGGAGTTGCTCTGGCCTTCGGCTTAACGGTTTTGACCATGGCCTACGCCGTTGGGCATATCTCCGGGGGACATTTCAACCCCGCTGTGTCCATTGGGTTGTGGGCTGGCGGGCGACTCCTGGCTAAGCAGTTGCCGCCATACATCGCTGCTCAGCTCCTGGGCGGACTTGCTGCAGGTGGCGTGCTCTATCTGATCGCCAGCGGACACGCTGGCTTCGATGTATCCGCAGGCTTCGCCTCCAACGGTTATGGCGAGCACTCACCTGGCGGCTACTCACTATTAGCTGCCGCAATCAGTGAAGTGGTGATGACCGCATTCTTCCTCCTGATCATTCTCGGCTCTACCTCCAAGCGCGCACCAGTCGGATTCGCGCCAATCCCCATTGGCTTAGCGCTGACGCTGATCCACCTGGTGAGCATCCCGGTCACCAACACTTCGGTGAACCCGGCACGCAGCACCGGAGTTGCTCTGTATGCTGGTGGCTGGGCTATCGATCAGTTGTGGCTGTTCTGGGTGGCCCCGATTATTGGTGCCCTGCTCGGTGCTCTGGCCTACCGGGGAATTAGTAGTGCTGGGGATTGAAATGGGCGCTCTCCTCAGGGCACCTCTAAAAATTTACTGCTGAGCGCGTGCTCGGGAGCGCGATACAGTTCAACGCGCCTCCTATTCGTCTCGGCATAGGTAGCAGATACGCCTGCCCCAATCCCGTGTGCTATTGGGGTTCTTGAGCTGTCATGCCAGGCGTTCTCGCCAGGAAGTCAGGATGCCCAGGATCAAGCTACAGAGAGGTCACGTCTGCGAGCCGATCATCTCGGTGGAATCCGCCTTCCGGTCGGCCGTCCCCTGCGCTGCCACGACGCGGTTGCGGCCGCTGCGCTTGGCCTCGTAAAGCATCTCGTCCGCCACCTTGAGCGCCTGCCCGACGTCTCCGCCGTGCTCCGGCCAGCGCGCGACCCCGAGGGAAACGGTGATGTGCCCGACCGGCTCCATGGCGGCCTGCTCGACTCCACGGCGCAGACGCTCGGCGACCTGGCGGGCGATGTCCAGCTCGGCACCGGGCAGCAGGACGACGAACTCCTCTCCCCCCATGCGGCAGAGCACATCGCCCTCCCGCGAATTGACCCGCATGACGCCCGCGAGCAGCTTCAGCACCTCGTCGCCGACATCGTGCCCGTAGGTGTCGTTGACGTTCTTGAAGTGGTCGATATCCAGCGCCACGATCGCGAACGGCTGCCGCTCCGCCTTCCAGGCCGAGAGGGCCATCTCCATGCCGCGGCGATTGTTCAGGCCGGTCAGCGGATCGACCTGCGCATCCTGGCGCAGCCTGCTGATGTTCCGGTTGATCAGGCCGATCCCGATCAGCAGGGCGCGCTTCAGCTCGGAGGACTCGAAATACCAGGAGCGGATGCGCTGGATCTGCCCGGCGCTGTCCGGGCGGTCGATACCCCGGGCCCCTTCGGCCAGCTGCCGCAACGGCCGGGAAATCAGCCTGGCGAACACCCAGATGAACAGCACGATGATCACCGCCAGTGGCAGCGTATTGAGCACCACGCTTTCCATCAGCACGTCCAGAGCCGCCAGCGTGGCCAGCGTGGGACGCTGGGCGACGACGCCCCAGCCGGTAGAGGGCACGATGGCATAGCCGGCCAGCATGTCGACGCCCTGGCTGTTGTGCAGACGCATCTGCCCCGACTCGCGGCGGAGCACGGCATCGATGACGGGGTTCGCTCCCACCTGCGTACCGATCCGGTCGCCATCCTGGTGATAGAGCAGACGGCGCTGATCGTCCACGACATAGAGATAGGAGCCGTCGCGGTAGTAATGCTCGCCCAGCAGGCTGTTCAGGATGCTCTTCTGCTTCAGGTAGATGGAGCCGCCCACGTAGCCCTGGTATTGCCCGGCGGCGTCGAAGACCGGAGTCGAGATGAAGACGATCAGATTCCCGGCCGCCGAGACGTAGGGCTGGCTGATCAGCGGACGGCGCTCGCGCAGGGCCGCCACGGCGCCCGGAGAGTCCAACTGCCGGCCGACCAAGGCCAGGCTGTTGGGCGAGGTGGCGCGAACGATGCCCTGCCCGTCGACGACGGCCACCGAGTTGAAACTGTCCGTCTGCAGGCGGACGCGCTCCGATTCGTCGAACAGCAGGGCGTCGTCGGAGAAGCGCTTCGCCAGGCGCACCGCGCTGTATTGCAGCTGCTGCATCGCCGAGTGGATGAAGTTCTCCGTGCTGGCGGCCAGCTTGGTGGCGTAGGCGTGATTGCTCTCGAGGGTGTTGTCGATCAGTTGCTGGCGCTGGACTTTGTAGCTGGCATGGAAGCCATTCACCATGGCGAAGATGGCGCTGGCCAGGGCCAGAGCAATGATCAGCAGGCGCAAGTCCACGCAAATCGTGCGCGAATCGTCTTTCGAGCCCCGAATTTCCACTCGCTCCCCCAAGAGTTCGATCATGGCGAATCGCCAACTCTACACACGAGGAGCAAGACCATACAGTCTTTTAGCTCTCTCTCGGCTGTCCTAGAGGCTCTTACGGTGAAGTCCAGCAACTGCCGATCTCGATGAAGGGGAAGCGCGAAACCGATGCCTTATGCCGATCCAGTCTGAGTTAGGCGCCGTTTTTTCTACCCCCCGTTTGGTTCCGATCCGACCGCGCTTCTAGCCTTGATGCATAGGCCACGGACATTTCAAAGACATAGATGGCCTTCAGTCACTGCCACACTGACGCTTGAGGGGATACTGTGAATAATGCCTTCGAAATCATCCGGTTGGTCGAGGCAGAGGGGGGCTTCCTCGGCTTGAGCGACGACTGCCTGTATCTGTGGGTAGAGCAGGAGCATATGCTGTCTTTCGAGCTGATGGAGTCGTTACTTGAGCACCGGGAACTGGTCATCGAAGTGCTACGGGCGGCTCATCACCACCCGAGGCGCAAAGTCTGGAAGGTCCAGATCCCAGATTACCAGTTCACGCTGATCGGCCCGCCCATGAGTCACAACCAGGCTCTAGCCATCGCCCGCTGGCGATGGGGCAATGCCGAGATCATTGATTGACTCGAGCCCCTTCCCTATCCCTGTAAGCAGGGCAGAAAGGATTACTGCGGGTCATGCGGGTATGCTGGGGGATCGCTCATCGCCGGCGGATAAGGCTTATGCCTTGGGACGCTGCCGAGATGAGCGTTTAGTCGGTTGGGGGCAGGCGAGTTGAATCAGCCGCTCACGCAGTTCATCTCCGGCAGAGTAAGAGATCACACTGGCATCCACTAACCCTGCCAGCCAGCCGTGCAGAAAAAGAAAGTCTCGCTCCCGCTTTGCGGAATCTACCTTCGTGGCCAATTCCTCCATGAAATCGGTCCACTTGTGGGCTAGCTCCTTTGGCAGCAGCTCGGCTCTGCACCACTCATGCATCGGTTCAGCGTTCAGCATGGTTCGCTCCACAACCCAGGAGAGACCTCAGCAGACAATCCGATACGGTCTGAGTCAAGGAAGAGGGGACAACCGGGGCCGACTCGGATCAGGTCGGGGGCGGATGGGCGGATGGTCGTGCCCATCTCCCGACGCTCCAGGTCCCTACAAGCGTGACCAGTGGGTGAGCGCGGCCTGCGCCGGATCGGTCGACAGCCCAGCAGACAGTTGCGCCTCATCCAGAATCAGCCGAACGCCCGGGGGCACCGACAGGGGATGGGCGTGATCGGTGACCGTCCAGGCCTCGGCGCGGGCCGGGGTCACGCTGCCGGCCAGATGCATCCGAATTACCTCCTCTTCTGTCCGTGCGCTGCCGATCGTGATATCGGCTTGCATTGGCAAGTCGTACGTAAGAGGCTTTGAGGCTTTATAGTCAACCGAATTTGGTTGACGACAGCATCTAAATTAGGGAATATTTTTGCCAATCGCGCCCGATCCTCTGGTGCTGGCTAGTCCGGCATTACGTTCGGGCCTTCTTATTTTTGGAGACATGGAAGTTGCTGGCTCCGAAGCCTTTCCGCACCTACCCTGACCTCGTTAACCTGCTGATCCAGCGCAACATGCAGATCGCTGACCCGGCCCGGGCAGAGCGTAAGCTTGCGCAATTGGGGTATTACCGGCTCAGCGGCTATTGGCATCCGGCGAAGGAGTTTGTCCGCGATGCTCAGGGGCAGAAGGTTCTGTGCCCGTTTACCCAGAAGCCCCTTCGCCGAGACTGGTTTCAGACCGGCACTTCCTTCGATGACGCTGTTGCTCTCTACCAGTTTGACAAGCGCCTGCGGCTGCTGATGCTCGACGCAATAGAGCGCTTAGAGGTAAACCTTCGAACCGTGATTGCTCACGAGGTGGGTTATCACGATCCGATGGCCTACACCGACCAGAACTTCATCCAGCCAAAGCAGGCGCAGAATTTCCTAACGCGGAGCGGCAAACTCAGAAACAAGTGGACCGAGTGGTCGGTCCGTCAGCAAGAGCTGCTGAATCGGAGCACCGAAGACTGTATCGAATGGCACCGCCAGTCAGGGAGGCCCATTCCGTTCTGGGTTGCTGTGGAGGCCTGGGATTTCGGCACCCTTTCCAGATACTTCGAGATGCTAAAAGGGAGTCATCAAAACCGAATTTTGCGTAGATTCGGCTTGAATGATGCCAAGATCTTTGCTCGCTGGCTGCAAGAGATCAACCTGTTGCGCAACCGCTGTGCACACCATGCCCGGATCTGGAATCAGGTTTCAGCGAACGCGCTCTCTACATTGCCGAACGAAGCGTACTTCCAGAGAATTAACCTAGACCCGAAAGCGCTCACCAGAATCTACGGCATCATCTCTATCATGTGGTTCCTGCTCAGGCGTGTCGCGCCGAGTTCGTCGTGGATCCGTGATGTGGCGGACCTGATCGACAGTAAGCCGGGATTGCCCGGGTGCACATTTGCCGCCCTCGGGCTCCCGGCTGAGAGTGGGTTCCAGCGGCAGCTGTTCGGGATCTAGCTCCTTTGACAGCAGCTCTGCTCTGCACCACTCCTAGCAGACAATCTGATACGGTCTGAGCCTTCGGATTCTATAATTATCTTTTGATCGCGAAGGGGAAGGAGAAACTCCTCTGACTCTTGAGTTTGATCGTATCAAAGATGTTGATCTGGCCTGGTTTCCTACGAGTTCCACCAGCCTTAGTGACCACCTCAATGTCAGGGTTTTCTAGCATGGCGATGTGGATGTCATCGCTATGCGCGGGCGTGTGGTTGTAGATTCGGTTGTAAAAGTCGCCCATGTTCAAGGCATCACCGAATTCTGAGATGACTCGGGGGATATCTTCCAGTAACTGGTCTTTTGCTTCTTCGCGTGCAGAGGAGTCGAAAAGATACAGAGTGAGTTTCTTTTCCTCTTCGGGGTCATGCGCAAGCATGTTCAGGCCCGAGCGACCACAGTGGGCTTGCGATTTGCTGTTGTCATGCAGCACGTTGTTGTATACCTGGCGAGCTCTGTAAGAGTTGGCCAAGTGGATTAGCCAATAGCGCCAGCCCCCGGGATTATTAATCGAAAATGGACTTACATATTGGGCGCATCTTTGGAAGTTGGTGAACACGATTTTCTCTGCAGCACCCAACCATCTCTTCTTATGCATCAATTCGTTCAGGGCGTCGAGGTCGTACCTGCTCAGCGACAAGTAGGCGAGTGTGCCCTCAAGGGCTTGGGGGTTGTCTCTCTGCAGAAAGGCGAGCAGCGAGTCAATCATGAACGTGTAGAACACTTCAGCTGACGTGTAGGAGCTCATGATGTCCACCAGAGTTTCCTTGGCGACATGACTATGCCCACACTGATCCAGGTTAAATACTACGTTCGCGATCCGATAGCGTTGCAATAGTGCTTTGATCTCAGGATACGCTTTTTCAAACTCGGTGTTGAGGTACTCAACTCTGATCGTCAGATGGTCGTTTGACTGGATGCTCTCCATAAGTACGGGGGTTAGGTTCTGCTTTAACAGCTCCACCACCGGCTTCGAGTTATCATTCAGAATCAATAAGCATTCAATGTTAATGAGCGGAAGATTTTGTTCGGCTCGATGAATGTTAATCGCCTTGGTGGACCGATTCAGCTCTTCGATGAAAATGATAGGGGAGCCCGGCGCGCCACATTTATATCGACCGCCTCCAGCAAAGCCGTCAACTACAGCTAACCGAAACCGGTCCCTCTTGGGAAGCTTGCAGCGAGTTATGACGTACTCGTAGAAATATTCGCGAAGGATCTGATGTTTCTTCTTCGAGTGTTCAGCGAGAACGGCCCCGTCCTCCCACTCGTACTTCTTGATTGACATTCTAATATCCCTATCATGGGGTCGAAGTAACTACAGAGGTGAGGTGCCTATAATGTCGATAGGCATTTCATCCCATGTTTTGCCTCTATACTCTCGGCCATTCGCCTTCTTGGATCGGCGAATGTTGTCTTTTCCCCACGTTCCCCACTGCTTGAAGAAGAAGGCGGTGCCACTTTCAAGGCATTGACTGTAAATCTCGTCAACCCATCCTTCATTGATCGGACGTGCCTTGTTTCCGCTCTCACCGCCCACGATAGCCCAATCTATTCCAGAAAGATCGATGGTGCCAACTGGGCCAATCAGCGGCTCGAAGGAAATGAAACGGATATGGGCAGGGGTTTCTTTGATATGCAGCACTCTGTCGGCAGTATCGCTGCATTCGATAGACGTTCCCAGCCATACGTTTGGCAGGACTTCACGGATGGTGCCCTGAAGGATCTGTTTCATCCGCTCGGGGCGCTTAGTCAGGATCTGGTAGTTGTGATGAGGCGTTTCGCGCATCACTTTCCACACGTCCTGGATGAAGCTGTCGCTGACTTGCTCGTGGAACAAGTCACTCATCGAGTTTACGAACACCTTGCGGGGCTTCTTCCATCGATAGGGAATGGCTAGGGATTCCCTATCCTCGATGATCTTTCCGTTCCAGAGTACGCGCTTGTTCTTCTTACGCGTCAGGCCGGCGTATTTGGTCATGCCCATCGCTTCAAGGCGCCTTGCCATCTCCATGGCGTAGCAGTTCTTGCAGCCTGCGCTGATGATTGAGCAACCTGCCACCGGGTTCCAGGTGGAATCAGTCCACTCGATCTGTGTTTCTGCCATTTCCTTTCCTGGCCTCACGTTGGAGGTTCTGCCTAGCACTCTAGGTATCTAAGAGTGCGAATCCGGCTGTTATTCTAGAGAAAACTCGGGCCGAATGGTTCTGCTGAAGAAGAGGGGTCGACTCAGCCCTCAAATTCGGTGGTTTGAAGTGCAACCGAATAGGCGCGCCCATCTGCCTGTTCGTTCGCTTCCTGGATCAATAATTACCCCCCGTTCGCTGTAGCAGCTGGATGGCGGCAGTGACGTGTTGGCTCAAGGTGGCGCGTTCTTCCGAACGTCCCCGCCAGTACCCGCCGGCGTTGGCGAGGCGGGTCATCAGCTCCAGGTCCTGGTCGCGGCGGGCGGCCTGCAGGTACTGCTCGGCCAGCTCGGGCGTGTGCAAGAACAAGGTGCGCTCTGCTTGCTGGCGGGCATCCTGCTCGCTGCGGCAGATGTACGAGACATGCCCGCCCTCGATTCGGAACGTCCACTCGTCGGGGGGCGCGATGAAACGGGGATCGTCGGCGTAACCGCCTCGGCGGGCGAAGTCCACCAGCCGGCCGATCTCGATGAAGGGAAACGCGGGATGGGGTTTGATGGAGGGCATGGCGGGTTTCCTCACGGAGCGCTGGCGAGCCAGTCGAGCGCGGACAGGAGCGTGGCTGCATCGGCCGCGCCTTCCAGGCGGATCGAGCGGCCGGTCTGGTTATCGGTGAGCCGCAGGGTCGGGGTGGCCTCGATGCCGCTGGCCGAGGCGGCCGCCGCCTGCTGGCGAACGGTTCGGGCGATCGTCTCGTCGTGGGCGAGGCACTGCTCGAGCGCCTGGGTCTCGACGCCCGGGATCGTCAGGGGGCCGGGCAGCCCCTGGCCGCTGCTGCGGGTCTGGCGAAAGACCTGCTCGACCGCCCGCCAAAACGCTTCCTGGCCGCCCAGTCGGCCGGCGCACTCGGTCAGGCGCGCTTCGCGCCCGGCCGCCGGCTCGTGGAAGGGCAGCGGCCGATGCTGCCAGGTCCCGTTCACCTCTGGGTGCGCCTCGATCCAGGCCTTGAGGCCGGGAAACGCGTCCCGGCAGTAGGGGCACTCCAGGTCGGCATACGTGGTGAGCGTGAAGCGCGCCTCGGGCGCCCCATAGACCCAGGGGCCTTCAGACGGTGCATCGGTCTCGGGCGTCTGGCCGGTGGGCATGACCAGGCCGATCAGGGCCAGGAGGGCGACGGCCCCCCCGGCGATGCCCCATGGCGCCTTTGGCCTCATGTCGACGGCCCCTGGCGGTTGAGTAACTCGGCTTCCAGGGACTTCAGCAGGGCCTCCTGGGCTTCCTGCGGTTGCGGATGGCGTTCCAGCCAGCGGCCGACCGCCCTGCGCAGCTGCGCCTCGATTTCCCGTCGGTCCACGGCGCGCTGCCGGACCGTCTGCAGGTTCTCGATGAGCACCGGGGCGCAGACCTGGAGGACGGCCAGACTGTCCTCCTGGGGCTCGCTCAGCAGCTCCGTCAGGCTGTCGATCAGGTTCTGGGTCAGGGTGTCCATGGCTCTCATGCCTGGCTCTCCGGTGAGGCGGTGGGGGTAAAAACGATGGGCAGCGAGTCGATGCCGCGCTTGCGGTCCAGATCGGCCGCCACGGCCAGGGCGGCCTCCAGCTCGTCGCAGCCCCGAGCCTGCATGATGTCGTAGCGCTGTTTCTTCTCTTCCGGCTCGGTCATGGCCAGGGCGAGGCAAAGGCTGGGCGGCACGACCCGGAACAGCAGCTCCATGGCCTTGGACAGCACGACGCCTTCGGTGAACTTGCCCGACTCCTTGCGCGCGGACAGCATCAGCGCCTTCTGCGCCGGCTTGAGTTCGCGGAACCGGGCGATCTTCTCGACCTCGTCCGGCGGCATGTTCAGGCAGATCCACCACTCGATCATGTTGAGCAGCGCATGGGCTTCGGGCGGCACGTCGTCGACGTTCTGGGTGGCCATCCAGAACCAGGCGCCGAGTTTTCGCCACATCTTGGTGATCTTCACCGAGTAGGGCGACAGCAGGGGCACCTTGAGCTGAATGTGCCCCTCGTCGGTGAAGAAGATCAGCGGGCGTCCCTTGAACTGGTCGCGCTCGGCGATGTTGTTCACGGTATTGAGCAGGGAGATGTAGGAGATGGCCATCTGGGCGGCATAGCCTTCGCGGGCGTAGGTCGCCAGATCGACCACGGTGACGTCGGCCTCCGGCCAGGCCGAGCCCGGCCGGTTGAACATCTCGCCTTCCGCGCCCATGCAGAACAGGCCCATCGCCTCGGCCATCTCCAGGAAACGATTGCGCCGTGACTCCGGCTGGGAGGTATCCGCGCCGGCGAGGCGCAACTGGTCGCGCACATCCTCGGGCAGGACGATCCGACCTTCGGCATGGCACTGGCGAGCTGCCTCGAGGATGCACTGACGGATCGCACTGCGATCGGCACGGGTCAAACGCTGGTCCTCCTTGTCCTCGCCGCCGGTGATCATCAGGCGAGCCACGATCTCCATCTCGCCCAGGATGTCCCGCTGCTCGTCTTCCTCCGTCTGGCTGGCGACATGCTCGTCGGAGGCCTCCAGCTCGTCGGCGCCCAGCACCCGGATGCCAGCAGGCTGCTCGATCAGCTTCACGGCATCGGAGAAAGGCGCCAGGCTGACACCGGACCCGGGAGACAGCCGGACGCGGTTGACCGTCAGGCCCAGGCGCTTGGCGAAATCCCCCATCAGGCCGAAGCTGTTACCGGCCTCGACGATGAACATTCGCGGTCGGTAGAGGGCCAGAATCTGGATGAGGATGTTGGTCGCCGTCGCCGACTTGCCCGCCCCGGTCGGGCCGAAGATGAACATATGGGCGTTCATCTGCCGATCGAGCTTGTTCAGCGGATCGAAGGTGAGGGTCTCGCCGCCCCGGTTGAAGAAGGTGATCCCCGGGTGGCCGGTGCCGGTGGCGCGGCCCCAGACCGGGGTGAGGTTGGCCACGTGCTGGACCAGCATCATCTGCGTGTACCAGTCCAGCCCGTGCTTCTGGTTCGGGTCGAAGTTGGCTGGCAGCCAGCGCAGGTAGCTGTTCAGCGGGGCCACCTCGTCCTGCGGCATGACCGGCTCCATGCCGGCGCCGAGCAGGGTGTTGCACAGGTCGAGCGAGCGCTGCTCGAGGATCTGCTCGGTCTCGCCGCGCACGAAGAAGGCCACGCTGCCTCGGTACAGCTTGTGCTTGCGGCCGATCAACTGGCGGGCCTGCTCGACCGCCTCGCGGGTCAATGCCGAGGCCTGGTTGTCGCCCACCGACTTGCGGTGCAGGCGCTCCAAATAGCTTTCCAGCACGTCCTGCGGGGTGACCACCAGGGTGAGGTTGAGCACGGTGTCTTCGGGCAGCTTATCGAACAAGGCGTGCAGGGCATCGCCGCCGCTGCGGGTCTCGCCGGTGAGGTGCCCGGTGGGCGGCGGCTCGCGCAGGCGATCGAGCAGGATCACCCGGTGCGGCTGGCCGTCGAAGTACCAGAGCCCCTTCTCGAAACTCGAGACCGGCTCCCGGTAGAACAGGCACTGGGAGAAGTCGTCCCCGTCCGCCAGGGGCAGGGTGTCTTCCTCGTGCTTGAGGCGGGTATTGATCAGCTCGAAGAAGCGCTCCCGGTCCTCCCGGGTCGGACCCAGCATGTCCGGGTGGGGATTGAACCAGCGCAGCAGCCAGTGGCGGATGTCCTGCCCGTCCATCCGGCGGGCGGTGAGGCCGGCGTTGGCCAGCGCCCCGCACAGCCGCTTGCAGATGTTGTTGAGGTAGGGCGCCGGGGCCTGACCCCGGATCTTGCCGTCGCCGACGCTGCGCCGGTAGACCACCATCCGCACCCGCCGACGCTGTCCGCGCCAGGGTAGCTTGGACACCACGTTGTCCTGGAACAGGCCGCCCGGCTTCGACACCGCGGCGAGGTGATGGCGGAACAGTTGCAGGTAGAGCTCGGTGAAGGGCGCGCCCTGGGCCCGGGGCTGCACGTAGTCGCGCAGCCCCGCCAGGTAGTCGTCCCAGCGGGTCTCGTCGTTGGCGAAGAACTGGATGACCCAGGGGGAGGTGTCCAGCTCGTCGAAGCTGTCCTGCAGCGCATTCTCCAGGGCGTCCCGCGCCTGACGCAGCCAGTCGGGATCGCGCCCCTCGGTGCCGATCGGCGTCAGCTCGAAGAAGGCGGCGAGGGACTGGTTGTCCTCGAGCAGCATGGCCTGCTCGTCGGGCAGGTACTCGACCCAGGGCAGCAGCTCCACGAAGCTCGGATTGGCCCGGTACAGCGCGGCGACGTCGTCGACGGTGGCGGGCTTCTGCTTGGGATCGCGCCAGGCGCCCGGGGCGGGAATACCGTGCGCGGCCAGGCGATCGAGATAGCGTTGCCAGGCCTCCTCGGCGGTGCGCTCGGCTTCTCGGGTGGCCTTCAGCCCATCGTCGGCGAACAGCCGCGGCCGCTTCGCCGGCACGCTGTCCACGTCAGAAGCGTCGTCAGTTTCCGGAGGTTCCGGGGCTGGTCCAGCGACCGTCCATTCGGGGGCTGTCTCAGTGGAGCGCGGTTCTGTTTCAGTCTCTATTCGAGTGGAATTACGTTCCGTTTCCGCTGCGGCGATTGAGTCGCCCTCGGCCGCGTTGACCTCGGCGCCTTTATCGTGCCGGAACCATTCGAACCATCCCATCAGTAATCCTCCACGCGCTCGCCGGGCATCGCGTATTGCACGCGCTGGTACAGAGGGAAGACGGTGGTGTAGCCCGGGACCGGCGCCGGATCGGAGCCGGCCAGGTGCGGGAACACGTACATCACCAGGTCGGGGTTGGGCAGACGGCGGAACTGGCTGTAGATCTCGTTCTGGGCGGTTCGCGAGTAGCTGGCGTTCTCCGCCAGGGGCGAGCCTGCGTTGACCGGGCGGCGCAGTTCGGCGCGGGCATCGAGCAGTTGGCGGCCGGCGGCGCTGCCGGCGCTACCCACCGTGCCCTGGTCCCACACATCCAGCATGGTCTGAGGACCGTGCGGGAGCAGTTTCTCCTTGCTGGTCGAGCACCCGGCCAGCAGGCCGATGGCCGAGCACAGCAGGAGGACCCGAGGGGTTTTGGACTTAGTCCAGGTTGGCCGAGACATGGCTGGCTCCTGTGCGATGGTCGACGGCGCGACCCTTGAGTTCGTAATCGATGGCGAGCTCCCGATCCAGGTGGACGGCCACCTGGGCGCCGGGCTGCACGTAGACGGCGGCGAAAGCCTGGCCGTAGAGCTTGTTCATCCAGTCGGAGATATCGCTCACGCCTTGGGTCAGGATCTGGCCCATCGCCTGGTTGCCGGAGAGGCCCGTGCTGCCGAGGGTGCCGCTCGCGTTGGAGATGTAGGACGAGCTGTTGCTGTTCTTGACCAGCGACGCGGCGGCCGCGCCGGCGGCCGTCACCAGGGCCTGGTTGCCGATGTACTCGGCGGCGTTGCTGCGGCGCACGCCGCTGATGCACGGGATCCCGTAGGGATCGCTGATCCAGCCCAGGCCGTTGCCCTGGACGGGCGCGGGCTGGCCGTTGACCGCGCTCTGGTTGTTGTTCTGCTGCGACGCGCCGTTCTCCTGTGGGGCTGGCAGCGTGCGCACGCGTCCGTCGTGGAAGACGAAGGTCAGGCTTCTGATCTGGCCGCGGACGCAGGACAGGGTCCAGTCGCCCGAGGCGGTGCCGGTGGCCACCGCCCCGGCCACGTCGGGCAGGTCGATGCCGTTGGCCGTCAGGTTGTCCGGGCCGATCAGGACCTTGAACGGGTAAGGGTCGTTCACCGTGCCGTCGATCGGCACCCGGCCGATGAGGGCGGACATGGCCACCGAGCCCATCAGGGTCGAGTTCTGCGGCAGGGTGTAGACTTTGCGCACTTGCCGGCGGGCCTGCTCCTCGGTCTCGACGTGTTCCGCGACCTGGCCGGCGCCGGCGCTCAGCGCCTTCTGGCCGCGCTCCACGGACTCGCCGAACGTCGTCGGAAAGCTGAACCCGCTTGCCGCTTGTCCGGCGCCCGAGGCCAGCGGCCTGCCGTTGGCATCCAGCGCCGTGGCGTCCTGCGGCTCGATCCAGATCACGTCCGCGCCCGGTGGCTGGAACTGCTGGCCGTCGCCCGGCTGCACGCCCAGGCCGATCGGCAGCTCCGATCCGGTGGCGGCCGGGCGGTTTTCGAGCCGTTCCCAGCGCTGCTGCAGCTCGCCGAAGAAGTTCTGCTGCTGCTCCCGGACCTGCTCCAGGCTGCTCTGCATCCGCTGATCCACCTTCTGGTCGATCGAGCTCAGGCGCTGTTTGAAGACCTCGTTGTCCTCCTTGAGGCTCTGGTTGTCCTTCAGGGCGTTTTGCAGCTGCTCCTTGAGCTGGCGGCTCTCGGCCACCATGGTCCGCAGGGTATCGCTGGGGGTGTCGCCCTCGATGCCCAGCGCCTTGGCCTGGTCGGGCGTCAGGCTTGGGTGGGCGGCGTCCGGGGCCGGCGCGGAGCGGTCCCGGAGAACGCCGATGGCGACCAGGCAGGCCAGCAGGACCACCGGCACCACCAGGAACTTGAGCAGGGGATTACCTTTGAGCGTGGCCATCGCGGTCCTCCGGCGCCGGGCGCGGGTCGGCGGCCCCCAGGGCCGGGATCAGGGCGCGTTCCAGTCCGTGCCCCTTGGTCACCAGGTACAGCACGGTGGTGTCGCTGGCGTCACCACGTCGGCCGAGGTCCGGGTGCTGGAAGGTCGCGGTGGCGAAGTCGCCGAGCAGCTCGCGGGGATCGAGGACGAGCCGCTGCGCGCTCCGGTTGCGCAGCTTCACGGCCGTCACCCAGTGATCGTCCAGGCGCCAGGCCCCCAGGGCCGAGGCCTCGATGGGCAGGCCGGGCAGCAGGTGGGCCAGATCCAGGCGGCGATCCAGCTTGACCGGGGCGATGCCCTCGACCGGCTCCACTGTGCGCAGCGGCGCGTACAGCGTCTGCGCGGCATAGCGGGTCAGCACCACGGGGATCGGCGTCTCCCGCCGGGGCGGCGTTGGTTCGTCCTCGTTATCGGACTCGCGGGTGGCTTCCGGACGTTCGGCGACGGACCGCGAAGGCACCGAACGGTCACGACCATAGTGTTTGGGCGCCGTCTCGCCCGGCACGATCCGTACCGGCTCCAGGGGCGCTTGGCCCTGGGCCGGCGGCGCGGCGGCGATGTCCACCAGCAGGAGCTCGCCGGTCGCGGCATCCTGCAGCTGCAGGCGGCTCGGCTCGATCGGCGCCTGGGCCAGCAGGTACAGCGCGCCGCCCGTGCTCTGCACGCGCAGCTTGCCGTCCAGGCTGCGGGGCAGGCCGACCCGCACGTTGCGGTCGACGAAGACGATGCGTTCCTGGCCGACCACCAGGGGAATGGCCAGGGGGATGCGCTCCCAGCGCTGGATTTCCACGGCGCGGGCCTCGGCCAGCCCGAGCAGGGCCAGCAGGGCCAGGCCCAGTGTCCCCCGGCGGCTCATGATCCACCCCCGACCGGGATCTCGGCCGTGGCCTCGATGCGCTGCGGTGTGCCCGCGTAGCAGTCCCAGACCAGGCCGAACGGGTTGCGCTCCGGGTCCACGTCGTGGCGCACGATATGCAGCGGATAGCGGGCCAGGGCGCGCTTGACCCGTTCGCCGCCGTAATACTCGTCGGCGGTGATGTCCAGGGTGACTACCCAGTCGTTGTCAGAGAGCTGGCGGACATGCAGGGTGGGATCGTCTCCATAGCCCCGACCGGGGATCTCGTAGACGCCGCGGACCCGCTTGCGCAGTTCGCCGGCATTGCGTCGTTGTTCGAAGTCGCTCTGCAGCTGAGCCGTGCAGGCGGGCGTGAGGTAACTGCCCAGGGTGTGCAGGTTGCGCTCGTAGTCCGCTTCGCCATCGGTCGGCCAGCGGTTCATCTGCTGGAAGAGATAGAGGCCGAAGGTGTAGACCGACTCCGGCGGCACGTCCCACCACTTGCGGGTACTGCCGGAGCGCAGATCCGGCGGCACGTGGATGGTCAGCTCGCGGGGTGCGCTCCACCAGGCGTAGCCGAGGCCCAGGCACCCCAGCGTGAGGATGGCGATCCCGCCGCGCAGGGTCCGGATGTGTTCCCGCTGCGCATCGGAGAGCTTCCAGGCCCGGCTCATGCGAACCTCCTGCGTTTGCACAGCCAGGCGCCCGAGCGCAGGACCAGTCGGGCGCTGTTGAACGAGGTCGGACCGTACTCGGCCAGCGCGAGCTGCGACTGGCGGTTGAGCCAGGTCTCCGGCCGCCCGCGCTTCAGGCGCCGCAGCACGCGGGCGCCCACCGACAGGCCGAGGGCGCCGCAGACCAGCGCTCCCAGCAGCGGCATGGCGGGCGTCACCACGAACGCCAGCGGTATGCCGCCGAGCAGGCCGGCGCCGGCGGACAGGCCGATCGTCAGCCACATCTCATCGGCCGTCAGGCCGCCAATGATCACGGGCTGATGGTTCAGGCGGCTGGGCAGAAAGCGCAGCGTGCCATCGTCGAGTGCATCGAACATGCCGGCGGCTCCCATGGCTCAGAGGATCTTGGTGGCCTGGGTCACCAGGAACACGATGATGCCGAGCAGGACCGCCCCCACGGCCACGGTCCCGCCGAGGTCGGCCCACTTGGCCTTGCCCAGGTGGATGTCGTGATAGATACCGATGGAGTGACGGCCGACGATGAACAAGGCGAACATGCAGAGGCAGACGCCGATCAGCATGGCGCCGTCGTAGGTGTAGTTCTGGATGGTCAGCAGCCAGTTGCTGCCCTCGCCCCGGGACGGTGCCTGCTGTTGCGGCAGGGCGGCGAGGACGCTGGCCGGCAGGGCGGCGAGCGCCAGGGTCGCGAAGCGCGTCAGCGGGTGACGGGCGCCATGGAACAGACGGGAGAGAGACAGCATCGGACAAAACTCCTTGGGTCAATGAAGCAGCAGGAAGGACAACGTCATGCAGAGCACTATCCAGCGGACGGCGTAGGCGGCGGCTGCTTGGCCGTCGAGGGAACGCTTCGCCCAGCCCCGGTAGAGGCTGAGCAGGGTCCAGGCGCCCCAGAGCAAGACGAGTGCGAAGGTGAGCGAGAGCCAGAAGAGGCTGACCGCGCTCGGCGTGAAGCCGCTGGCGGCCTGGAAGGCCGTGACCTGGGCGCCGCTCATGGGCATGGTTAACGCTCCCCGTCCTGTCGGTAGCGGCCGGACAGCTCCACGGGATCGCGAGGCTGGGCGCGGGAGGGGGCGAGGTAGTCCTGCAGGCCCTGGCGGATACGGGCGACATCGCCGGCCAGGCGCTGGTAATCGAAGTGGTAGCGCTCACCGGGATCGTGGGGCAGGTCGGCACTGCGGCGGGCGACGGCCTCGACCGCGTTGAGCTGGCGGATCATGACCTCGAGGTTGACCGCTTCGGAGGCCGTGCCGGCGGCGCTAGCCGAACCGGCGACGGTCAGGGCGCCGAAGGCGACGAGGCCGAGGAGGCCACGGAGGAGGGAGGGGCGATCGTGCATGTTCACGGCGAGGGCCTTGGACTACCGTTCGGGGTGTGGTCCAGAGCATGACGAGCCGGTCGGGACGGGTCAGCAGAAAACCCTTTTTTGGTCGGTTAGGGTTTTTTGGGGAGCTTGCAATGCTAGGGTTGGTTTGCTTGGAGAATGCAGGGCGCCTTGATCAGCCGTGGGCGGCCAACCCGGTGCTCCTCATGCGGGCGCGTATTTTCTCATGCGATAATGGCGAATTGTCCGTACTGCTCGTGGAAGCGCCTGTGTCGCACTTTTCGCATGACCTCCGGGAAAACGCCTTGGTATGTCACCCTTCAGGAGGTTTCAGCTTTGGCGCTATTCCGGAAATGCCTCAGTACAGTCTCCCTGGTGGGGATATTTTTCTTCGTGCGGGTGTGCATCTGGGGCCGAATCGCGGATTCGGTGTGCGGCATATCTGGGAAGCCCACCAGAAGGACCTTGCGAAGCATGGTTGCACATCCATTGAGAGCATTGCCGTTCACATCGCTTCGATAGTTGTGCCTAATGCTCCCATTTATTGTGAGTTCCGCGAGATTAAGAAGGAGCAGCGAGTGGCTGTTCTCAAGCTGAAGATGGGCTCGTTGATTTTGGAGGCCCGTCATGAGCGGCGTGGTTTTGGTTACTACGTTGTAACTTGGTATCCACAGAGCCGTCCCAGTGGGACCTTGGTGGGGCGAGTTGTGGCTAGGCAGATATGACAAAGGCGCCACATGGGCGCCTTTGCTTGAATATGTGAGGAGCGGTCGCAGCGATCCTTTAGCACCTGGCTTAAGCCTTCGGGGTCAGAATCCGCTCACGGGGAGCGTCACCGCTTCGGAGAGTGCCAGTTTCTCCGCTGCCGAGATTTGAGGGGGCCAATGTCTGGCAAGCCAAGCCTCAAGATGCGCAGTTGCAGTCCTCATTGACCATTTTTGACCAGTTATGACCGCGTCGTCAATATCGGCGCCCGCTATGCCTCCGGAGTATTCGGGGGCAGGCTTTATGGGGGCAGCCCCCCTTTTTCCCCCAGACCTCATGCAGCGCCTCGTCGTTCTTGATGATCTCCGCCTCGCACTTGGCTGTGCTGAAAAGCCCAGTCCGTTGGTGGGCCGCGCAGACGCCATTCAGCCGGGCGTGCTGCACCAACTGGTGGGGGCGGCTCCGCTTCGCACGCAGCTCATCCTGCATCCGCTCCAGCCACTCCAGTTCCGACTGCTTGACCGGGGCGAGGGGGCGGGCTCCTGTTCCGTCGGACAGGAGCGAGCACGCTATTCGAGCAGATCTCACCCGCTTGTGTTGTCAGGCCGGACTGATGGGTATCGATGACTCCATGGCCACCGGGGCGAAGATCTCAATCGCATTGCGACCGGATTGTTTTGCCCGGTACATGGCCTCGTCGCCTAGGCGCAGCAGATCGCGTGGGGTGTTGGCGTGGTCAGGGTAGAGCACTACGCCGACACTGGAGGAAATGTGCAGGGTATCGCCGCTGGCAGTGACGAACGGTACTTCGAGTCCGGCACGAATCTTTTCCGCGACGCACAGGGCATCGATATCCGAGGTGATATCCGGCAGCAGGACGACGAACTCGTCGCCGCCGACGCGCGCTACCGTATCCGATGCGCGCAGGACTGCCAGCATGCGTTGGGCGACCTGCTGTAGCAGCCAGTCGCCGGTTTCATGGCCGTACTGGTCGTTGACCGGTTTGAACTTGTCGAGATCGATATACAGCAAGGCCAGTCTGCGCTGGCCACGCCGGGCCTGGGCGACCAGTTGCGCTAGGCGGTCCTCCATCAGCCGGCGGTTCGGCAGGTTGGTCAGGCGATCGTAGTAGGCCATATGGCGGATGACTTCCTCGGCTGCCTTGCGATCGCTGATATCGCGGCTGATGCCGAGGATCTGGCTGGGGCGGCCGGCCGCGTCGAGCAGCAGGGTGGCGGCTACCTCAGCGGGGATCGAGTGCCCATCCTTGTGCGGTAGCTCGGTTTCGAAGGTTTCATGGCGCGACGGGCATTCCGGCGCGGCCAATCGTGCGGCCAGCTCGCGCAGGGCGCTTCGGAAGTTCGCCGCCTTTTCCGTTCCGACCAGTGCGTCCAGCGGCTGGCTGAGAATCTCCATCGGCGTCCAGCCGCGCAGACGTTCGATCGACGGGCTGATGTAGCTGAAGGTCAGTGCCGGTAGGTCGACGATCCAGATCACGTCGTTGCAGTTCTCGGCGATCAGCCGGTACATCTCCTCGCTGTGGCGCAGCGCTTCTGCCAGGCGTGCGCGCTCGACTGCCAGCTGGACGAGCTTGGCGTAGTCCTCGATCAGGCGGATCTCCTGGTCGGACGGTATGGCCGGCTGGCGATGGTAGATCGCGAAGGTCCCGAGCACCTTGCCTTGGTTGTTCTTGAAGGGCTGTGACCAGCAGGCGCCGAGTCCGGCCCATTGGGCCAGTTCACGAAAGCCTTTCCAGTAGGGATGCTCTTGGATGTCCTCGACGATCACCCGCTCGCCGCGGAAGGCTGCGGTGCCGCAGGAGCCGGCGCCTTCGGCGATTGGCACTCGCGCCGTCGCTTGGCTCCAGAAGGCGGGCATGCTGGGGGCTGCTGCGTGTAGAAGCGCGCGGCCATCCTCGCTGGCGAGCAGGATCGAGCAACAGGTGTCGGGGTGTCGTTTCTCGATGTTGAGCATCAGCTCATTCAGGATGTCGGTGAGCGGAGTGTTCTCGCCGATCTGTTGGAGGATCCGGTTGTTGATGCACAGATAGTGGCTGTGCTCTTCGAGTGCGGCTTCGCTCTGTTCACGTGCCTCGGTCAGGGTCTGCAGGTGCTGGCGAGTTTCATTCAGCCAGCCAATCACGCTATCGGGCTTCGCCGGGACGGGAAGAGCGGGCGGGGAAAGGTCGCCCTTGCCAATGCGCTCGATTTCCGCCCGTACCGCTTCGGGTGAGGCACCGAGCAGCGTGCGTAGCGACAGGTAGTTGCGCCACAGCAGGGATAGCCACAACAGGCTGAGGCCGACGAATGCCCAGCGGCCCATGCCGGCATAGAAGACCGCTTGCTCAAGGGCCGTGTTTTGGTCCGTCAGCTTTGCGAAGTCATCGAGCGGTCGCAGGAGCGCTTGCTTGGCGCGCAGATAGGCTTCGTCGAGCAGGATGTCGCGAGCGCGTTGCCGATCCTCTTCGGCATTCGGGTTGTCGCTTCCGACCAACCGCATCGCCTCTTCTTCCGCTTCGACCAAGGCGGTCGAGGCGAGCAGGGCCTGGTTCAGCAGGAGCCGTTCCTGCTCTCCCAGGCCGGCTTCCGCGATCCTGTCTCGCAGGGATGCCTGGCTGCCCCGGCTCTCGCTTGGCAGGGGATCGCCGGGCATGCGCTCCCAGTAGGGGCGACCCTGTTCCGGTTGCGGCTTGCGGCCAGCCTGGATGTCCAGCATTTCCTGATAGCGCTGTGCGTAGGCTGGATTCCCAGTGGCGATATAACCTTGCGCCATCCTGCTCAGGCTGTCCGAGGAGTGGCGTAGTTCGTCAGCGAGCAGCAGCGAGCGTAAGCGCTGCGCGTTCGCCCGTTCGACTTTTTTCTCGGCAAGGAGGTAGCTGGCAAGACTGGCGATCAACGTGCCGAAGGTCAGCATCATCAGCGCCATCCAGAGGGTAATACGGCGATTGCTTCCGATTCGAGTCATGGGATTCAGCAAGGCTCCGTCAGTTTCTATTTTCATAAAGTATGAGCCTGCCAGAGTGGTGATTCTAGAATGTGCATCTGGGGGATTCCGGCGTACGATGGTTCGAGCGGTCACCGTAGCCCCACCAATCCAGGCAGTCTCTGCCAGCGGAAGTCGGCAAGGGCGTGGTGTTCCGATAGCGAATCTATTTCCGATGTCTTGAGCGAAGTCGATCTTCAAGACCGCCAGTAGGAACCGGAGCCGGGCCCAGGGGGGCGAGCCTGATCGAGAGCGAGGCGAGTCCGGTGCGCAGTCGTTGCGTCTGGCCCCTCCGGCACCCTCGGGCAGTAGGCCGGCCTACTCGATCACCTGCCCACCTTCTGTAAGCTATGGCCTACACGAAATCTGGAGCTTTCCCCATGTGCTCAAAGCAGCCGCCTAAGTACACTTAATCCCACAAAGACGTCGAAGGAACGACGCAGGCTGACCAACGATGGCGGCCATGGAGAAGTCGCAGGATAAGCGACTGCTCGTCAGGACGATGAGCAAACGGACCATAGGACAACATGAATGGCGAGGCTAATCCCCTCGCCGTTTTTGTTTGTGCCGGAAAAGGTTATCCATCATCTGATGCAGGCCACTGAACTTAATATTGTGCCAAGTTCGAATCGCTATCGTCTTGGCATGATGTGTTTGGATGTCGGTGAGCCTGTTCGCAATAAAGCGGGTCAGCAGGAAAAAAAGCGGTAGCTGGAGCAGTGTCTTGAACACGGAAGCAGTGTTTCCCCCCTTATGGATAGGATTGGCAGTCTTGTTGCCAGTGGCGGTATGGCTGGTCTGCGGTGTGATCGATCAGCATCGCTGGAGAAATAAGCCCTTCACTCCAGTGTCAACGGATAGCAGCCTTGGGCGCCGTCTGAATGAATGGGTTGTCACGCATCCCGCCTCGGTCATCATCGGCTCATGGTGCGCCCTCCTTACCGTCTACATCTTGCTTTGCGGGCTGTTCGCCTGACAGCTGCAGACTTGCATCCGGTTTTACTCAGTTCGGAGGTGCCAGACCAAGGCGTCTTAAGCACGCATGCCTGTGATAGAGTTCACAACTCACCGTACCGTAGTTGGTCGCGACTTCGCCCTCGGGATAAGCGACTTCAGGGAAAGGAAGAACCACCATGGAGCATGACGAGCAAGCAGTACAACTCTCACAAAAAAGCAGCGCTCGTGAGCACACCAAGCCATGCCAGACCAGCCCGCATCGCACTCACTGTCAGGATTGCAGCCTCGCCGCTTTATGCCTTCCGAACTCGCCAAACCCCGATGACAGCGGGGCCACAACCGAGATCGTCAAACGGAGCAGGCCGCTCAAGAGAGGCGAATATCTCTATCGACAGGGCGACCAATTCAGTTGCGTATTCGCCGTATGCTCCGGCGCCCTGAAAACCTTCAGTCTGAGCGGCAACGGCGAGGAGCTGATCACCGGCTTTCACCTACCCAGCGAACTGGTGGGGCTTTCAGGCATGGGCAGTAATATCTATCCGGTTTCGGCGCTGGCATTGGAAGAAACCCTGGTTTGCAGAATTCCCTTGAAGCAACTGGACGAGCAGCCCCTGGAGTTCCCCCATCTGCGTCGCCGGCTGATGGGATGCATGAGCCGCGAATTACGCGACAATCAACAGATGAGATTTCTGTTGTCGAAAAAGAACGCGGACGAACGCATTGCCGCCTTTCTGATCGACCTGTCCGCACGCTTCCGCAGTCGCGACCTGCCTGCCAATCAGTTTCGCCTGCCCATGTCACGCAACGAGATCGGCAGTTACCTCGGCTTGGCCGTAGAAACGGTATCGCGGGTTTTCACCCGTTTTCAGCAAATGAGGCTGATCGCCGCGGAGGGTAAGGACGTGCACATCCTGGCCCCCCTCGAACTGAGCACCCTGGCGGGCTGGCATCTGGATGACAGTCCGATATGAGTCCACAGGTCTCCTCGGGCACTGAGCGTCGGTGAATCGACTGCTCCCTCACGACTAAAGCCCCGTCCGCCGGTGGGCCGTGTAGACGGCATTCAGCCGGGCATGCTGCATCCGCTGGTGGGGACTGCTCCGTTCCGCTCGCAACGCGTCCCGTATCCGCTCCAGCCACTCCAGTTCATCGTTGTGTTTGCTCGAATTGATGTCGAGGAAGAGCGGGGCAATCGTGAAGTCGTAGTAGATGCTCGTAATGCGCTAATGTAGTGGCTCGACAATTTCTAGGCGGAATGCTTTATGAAAACCTGTGTTTACCTTTTTATGGGGAGTATTTTGATGCTCTCTTTTGGCGAGGTTTATGCTTCAACTGTCCGCTGTGGAACAGAGATCGTTAGTACCGGAGATTCGATTGATCAGGTCTTGGCTAAGTGCGGTAAGCCCGCAAGACGAGAGGCATGGGGACCGGCGTTGAGAAACAATGGTGTTCCCAAAAATGGGGCCGTTAGTGAGGAAACGTTGGTCTATGGCCCAGATGGTGGTGCCTATAGGTATTTTCGATTTATTGAGGGGGAGCTTGTTGAGGTGCGTACTGAGCGAGAGTGAGGGCATTTTGATGATGCCCTCAGCGGTCATGGTTCTAATGCGCTGCGTATATGATATCCAGCACGATATTCAGGTTGAACTGAGTTTGGCCTACAGAGTTAACGCTGAATTCCGTGCCCTCTTGGGCAACCTGAATAGCTCTTACTACATAGTTTCCGTCAGTGGGCGTCACTACAAGCTGAGCTCCATTATATTCAAGGGCTAGATTTGTACCGGCTGAGGCTTTGATTGCGGCAAGCATGTCGGCCAGATTGGTTGCTTGGGCTGTGTTAATGTTGAAGAAGTTGTTCGAGTTGCCAAGTTGTACCGTTGACAAGGGCTGGCCAGAGTAGAATTGTGCTCCATTCAGGTTGATGGAGATCTTTCTGTTGCTCGCTGTTTGTAGTAGTGTTTTTAGGTTTGGGGTTGTGAGAGCTTGGGCGGAGATTAAATTAAATCTTGTGTTCTGATTGGATGCTGCGATGGTTTGTTTGATGAAGTCAAAGTTGACTTTTGTGACATCTAAGCTGATTGTGAAGTTGCGCGAGCCTGCCGCGGATAGGAATTGTCCAAAGTAATTCGTAGAGATGTATTCGCTATTTATTAAGGAGAATGAGATGTTGGCGCCGCTGGGGCGATCTAAAAGATAAAGAATTTTGGCCGGTGAGGCCTGTTTTCCGTCGATTTGAGCCTGAAGTCTACGGCTTCCTGCTGCGTTGATAGCAGTCGCTATCCCCGAATCGGTCATCGATGTAATCGAGCTTAGTGTCAGGCTAGTGTTTAGTCCGTTTGCGTAGCCTAGCAAGTATTGTATTTGAGACTCGTTAGTGGCTGCACCATTAATTTGTGCGGAAAATGGTTTGTCTCCTACTGCTGAGTAAATAGATTGGATTTGTAGCGAGGAATATGCGTTGGCTTCGCGAAGCGAAAGTGAAGCGTTTGGATTGGGTCTGCAGGCGTTGAATAAGGCTAACGTCTGTGTGACTGATGCAGCGCTTCCATCTATGTCGATTGATATCTTTTTAGCGCTTGCAGACTGGATTGCGGACACAAGTTCGGATTGAGGTCTTCCATTGGCGTTTGCTACTGAAATTGTTGTATTGCTTCCAGCAGCCTGCATCAGTTGAGATATTTGGTTAACGGTTATGTAGTTACCTTGGCAGCTTATATTAAGCTTCATTTTTACTTCCTTGCACTGATGGGGTGAATTGGTTTAAGGGTCTATTTGGTAGATCTCTTGTTCGTCTCGGCTGTGTGGTCGATAAGTTGTTGTGTTGACAACTTGGTCGTTCGAGAATCTTACTTGCGTTACGGCTCCATTTGTGGGGCCGTAAAACCACAGGGTTATTGCTGCGTGTGGATATTGAGTGTCTTGGGGGGCGTTTGGGGCTATTTGTAAGATTCTTTTTCGGTCAGGCTTTCCACATTTTCTCTCAACGGTCTCATAAGAATCGCCTGCCGATACAACTCCACTGCGACAGAGATATCCAGCGGCAGCGTAATCTGTAATTAGGACTGTGGATGCAAGAAGTGTAATTTTGGCAAGCCTTAGAAATACCTTCATGGGTATGGTTCTTTCTTGGAATTTGGTTTGCTGGTTTTTGGTTTTACTGCGCTTGTTGATAATGGAGGATTTATGTGCGCTTGGCTGTTGATTTGTGTCAGTCGTTTGGCGATTGCGCTTGGTTGTTGCTTCATATTCGGCATTGCAGCTGAATAAGAGTTCGGGAATTGTGATGCGCTTCTGAAAGTTATAGAGCCTCCCCCTTCTTCCCCCAGACTTCGCGCAGCGCCTCGTCGTTCTTGACGATCTCCGCCTCGCACTCGTCTGCGGTGAAAAGCCCCGTCCGCCGGTGGGCCGTGCAGACGGCATTTAGCCGGGCATGTTGCATCAGTTGGTGGGGGCGGCTCCGCTCCGCACGCAGCTCATCCCGCATCCGCTTCAGCCACTCCAGTTCCGACTGCTTGACCGGGGCGGGAAGGGACGGGCTCATGTTCAGCTCCTGGAAGACGATGGGTGGGCGTCCTTATAGCGCTGCATGATCTGCAGGACCAGCGAATTGAGCGCCAGGATCTTCATGGCTCGCGTCACGGCCACGTACAGCAGGTTGAGCTCGTCGTCGCGCTTGCCCGGATCGAGGTCGGGGGAGAGCGGATCGGCCGTGAAGTCGTCGTAGAGACTCACGAAGTCCCACTCCAGCCCCTTCGCCTTGTGGGCCGTGGCCAACGTCACAGTCGCATCGAGCTCCGCGGTGACGGAGCAGCGGCGTAGCCGCTCGATCCGGGCCGGCAGGTCCGGATAGGCGTCGATGAGGCGGATCGAGCGGAGCATCTCGACGTCCTGGGTGGCCTTGGCGATCGTCACGTACTGGTCGTAGTCGCGGAAATCCCGCAGCAGCTTGTGGTTCTGGACCTGGTGGTCCAGGCCGCGGCTGAAGTAGTAGAGGTCCTCGAGGTCGCGCAGCGAATAGCTGTCGATCCCGCCCAACCAGAACATCTGGTGCCGCTCGTTGGATAGGCGCAGGGCGTTCTCGATCACCCCGCTCACCGTGCGGTGCAGGTAGGTCCGGTGTGGGAGATCCGCCGGCAACTCGCGCTTGACCAGGGTGCGCTCGCCGAGCCCCTGCAGCTTCACCGTCTCGCCCTTGTAGCTCAGCAGGATGTTGGCCACGTGCGCCACGGCTGGGCCGAAACGGAAGCTCTGAGTCAGGTAATGCTTCTCGGCATCGCGCATCGCCGGACTGCTCAGGGAGTCGACGGCCCCGCGAAAGCGGTACAGCTGCTGATGGCGGTCACCGACGGTCACCTGGGTGATCTTTTGCCGCTGCACCAGGTCGGCGATGACCGGGTTCACGTCCTGGCCTTCGTCCAGGAGGATGGCGCCGAACCGCTCGCTGAGGTCCGGGCAACTCAGTTGGTAGAGCTTCAGGTAGCCGTCATGGGTGATGGGGACGCTACGATCCTGGAGGTCCACCATCCGCGCCCAGACCTGGCCGGCCAAGCAGACGACCTGGGCGAGATACTGCTGCTGGGCCGAGGTGAGCATCCGCCGGCCCTCGAAGCGCGAGCAGTGCTCGGGGCCGAGGGCCATGTCTGCGCTGGCCATGAAGGTGTTCAGGGTGTCGACGACATCCCGTACCAGTTCCCAGTTCTGCGAGTCGAGGGTCCGGGCGATGTCGGTCAGTCGCAGGTTGCCCGTCTGCTTGTGCTGGTACTGGCTCCCGTAGACCGCATAGGCCAGGCCATGGGCGGTCTTGCAGGTGACATTGCGCGGAAAGCGATTGCGGGCCGCCATCTCCACCGACTTGTTGTAGCAGAGATAGAGCATGCGAACCTGATGATGGTGGCTCGCATAGCCCACCAGGGTGGTGGTCTTGCCGGTCCCGGCGAAGGCCTGGATCAGCAGTTTCCGGGCGGACGAGTGAATGGCAGGATATTGCTCTTCGGTCCATTGCATCGTTGGGCTCCTGAAATCTTGGCTGATGGGGATACATCATGTTGTTCGGGCTGGGGGCGGTCTGGAGTAATAGTTTTATGGAGGGAATATGAGTCCGTTAAAGTTTGCAGTTATGGTCGTTTTCATTGGCATTTTGGTGATGTTGTATATTCTTTTTTGGGGAATTGATGGAGCTATTCCTGTAGTGAACAATTACTTTTGATTTCTGTTTTCTAGTCGAAGGGATATTTTGTAAGCGATGGAGGCCGATAGTGCAGTGATTGCCAATATCAAACTGAAGAGCGTTGCGATGACGGCCGCGATTTCAGGTAGATGCGGTGTCGACTGCCCCGTCGCCATGGCGGTTATTGGTGGGATCAAGTGTCGGGTAGTTATCTCGGCTGAGAAGTGCAGAGACACTAGAATGATGGCCCAGATAATGAGTTCATAAGGAGTACGGCTTCTGGCTCGAAGTTGCAAGGTGATCAGTATCGAGCACCAGGTGGCAATGATATTAAGGCTGCTTGCCAAAGAGATGAGCAGCCAGAACTCGCTCACGTCCGAATGCTTGAGGTAAATCCTATAAAACACGAGCGTATAGATGGCAATGGTCGCCAGAAGGGCGAGGAGCCCGGACTTCCATAGCTGTTTTGCGAGGCACTGTTTATCGGTTTTCGACATAAGATTTCCTCTCGGGATCGGGGCTGAAGGCATCGCGGGTACTCCAGGTCTCACAGGTACTTCTTAAAGGTCGACGCGGTCAGGCTGACCGAGAAGCCGAGCAGGGCGGCGCACGGCAGCAACACCAGGAGCGGGCTGACGCTGATCGGCAGGGCCAGGTACAGGGTCCAGGGCAGGATCGCCAGGGGCACCAGGGTCCCCCGTACCTTGTGGTAGAGGTAACTGGACTCCCGGCCCGCCCCGAACTTGCGCAGGTCCCGGCGGACCAGGCCGTCGACGAAGCCGACCAGGGCCGCCATGGCGAACAGGGGGATGGCCAGCGTCAGGATGACCAGGCGCACGCAGAAGACCTGCACGGTGAACAGGGCGGCCAAGCCGTAGTCGGCCAATTGGGTCGTGGCCATCCCCGCCAGGTAGCGGAAGTCGAGCCCGTTACCGTGGGGGCCTTGGGCGGCAATCCCGGACTGGCGGGCGAACCACTCGGCCAGGCCGGTCTTCACGACACCCCAGTCGTAGAGCGTCTGGACCAGCCAGGTCGCGGTCCGGCCGGGCTCCTGAATCAGCGCGCTGTGCAGGAAGCCCTGGGACAGCCACTCCAGCTCGTGATCGAGCATGGCCTTGGCGTGATGCCAACCGGCTTCAGGCCAGAAGCAGTACAGGCACAGCCATTCCACCAGGATGGCGCCGCCGAGGGAGAGGAACATCACGCCGATGAAATGGAAAGGGAAGCCGAGCAGCGAGCCGAGGAAGGTCGTTTCCCGGTCCTGTTGCTGCTGGGCGCGGTCGGCCACATCGCTCATCGTCAGGCCCCTTCATCGGTGGCGGCGAGCTGGCGGAAGCCGTCGACCAGGTCGTCCGGCAGCGCCTCGTTGAGCGCCCGCTGCCCCGGCGTCTCCCACCAGCCGCTGTCGCCGGCGCGGCCGACCTCGTAGGTCTGGCGCATGTTCGCCGCCAGGGCCTGCAGGTCCGCGGGCATGACCTCGTCGGGATCGTGGGCCGGCAGGGGCATGCGCACCTTCCAGAGGTTACCGCCCTCGATCAGGGCGAAGCACTGCCCCTTGGGCAGGCCGACCACATGGGCCGGTTCGATCATCGGCACGCTGACGGCGCCGATCTGGTCGTGGGTGTTGGAGGTGAAGGCGGTGTTGCCGTTGGCGGCATCGCTCGCGCTGCTCGCCGGCGTGACCGAGTAGACCTGCACCTTGGGCAACTGGCCGGTCAGCAGCTCTGCCGTCGCGGTCTCGCGCACGCGCAGCATGAACAGGTTGTTGAAGTTGCCGATGATCTGGCCGGCCTTGGCGCGGTTGCCGATCCGCGCCTCGATATCGGACAGGGTTTGGGTGTAGGCCGTGACCTGCATGCCCGCACCGCCGCCCTTGTTGATCATCGGGATGAACTCGTCGCCGATCAGTTCGTTGAACTCGTCGGCGTGCAGGTTGATGGCCACCTTGCTGCCGCCCGAGGCGCCCGGCAGGCCGTCGTCGATGCCGAACTTGTAGAGATGACCGGCCACCGAGACCAGGTCGGAGAACATCGAGTTGCCGACCGCCGCCGCGACCTCGGTGTCCGACAGGGCGTCCAGCCCGACGTAAACCACCGCCCGTTTGCGCACGACCTGCATCCAGTCGAAGATCGGCCGTGGGTCGTTGACGTCCTGGTAGTCGGGCGAGATCAGCTCGGCCATCCGCCCGGTGGTGAGCTTCTCCAACAGCGGCAGGAGCGAGGCGACGATCTTGTCGAAGTAGGTCTTGTCGTAGCGCACGGCACTGCGCAGGCCGTCCATGACCGGATCGGCGACACGGGTCGCCGACAGGTATTGGTCGATGGCCACCACCCGCAGCGGCTTGCCCTTCATGTTGAACGGGATGTTCTTGTCGTTGAGCTTGCCCTCGATCACGATCACCTCTTCCCAGGCTTTCGGCCCCTGCTCGCTGAAATACTTCTGGGCGTACTCGAGGAAGAGGCCCTCGATGTTGATCACGTGCTGCTGGATCTGCAGGTAGTCCGGCCGGCGGCCGAGGGCGACCAGGGCGCGGGCGATGATGTTGACGAAACGCCAGGCGAACTCGCGGAAGGCTGCCGAGTTGCCTTCGCCCGACAGCTGGCCGGAGATCCGGCTGGCCACCTCGGAGATGCGGCCGAAGCGGCCGACGGCGTTGTAGCGCACGGAATGGTCCGGCCAGCCCAGGTGGAATACGTAGAACTCGCCCAGGCGGCCGGCACGTTCGCACTCGACGTACATGCGCTTGAGCAGGTCGGCGTCGCCCTTGGGATCGAACACGATCACCACCTCGAACTGGCCGTGCTTCCGGCGGCGAATGTCCTGGGTGATGAACAGCTCGGCCAGGCGCGTCTTACCCACCCGCGTCGTGCCCAGCACGATGCTGTGACCGACCCGCTCGCCCAGCGGCAGCGTCACGTCCTGCTCGTCCGGCTCGATGCCGTGCAGGCGCGGCAGGCCGCCGACCGGGGGCAGGGGGCGTACCGGATTGAGCGGGCTGTCCCAGGCCGTCGCCCTGGCCAGCAGCGTCAGCGGGAAGGGCGCGAACTCCAGACGGGCCTCGAAGCGCCGGGCCCACTGGGTCAGGGCAGAGGGTTCGACATACTCGGCGAACGTCGGCAGGTAGGTGTCCATCAGGCGCTGAGTGTGCTTCTGGGTCCAGCGAAAGCCTTTGCCGACGAACAGCCGCTGATTGCTAACCGGGATCTCCTTGCTGGTCATGCTGTAGGCCGGCAGCCGGCGAATGTTGCGCCGATAGCGCAGCACCTGCAGGGCCTGGCGCAGGCGGACGGAGCCGAGGCCCAGGAAGGCCAGGGCGGTTACCAGTCCGAACAGCGGGGTGAGCGCCAGAGCCCAGGGGGCGAACAGGCAGAGGAAGGCGCCGGCGGCACAGACGTAGACGGTGTAGAGCTCGACGGCCGGGCGCAGCAGGATTTCCAGGGTGTGTTCCTGAGCCATGGTTGGACTCCTACTGTTCGAGGGCGCTGGAGGTGATGAGCACGGGGTAGTGCTTCAGGCCGAGCCGCTCGGCCAGGTCGTCGCCGGCGGTGGGCACCAGTTGCAGCCCCGGCGCGGCCCGGCGCAGGGCCTCCAGGCGGTCCTGATTCTCGACATTGACGACTAGGCCGACCGCTTGCAGCTGTCGTAGCCGGTCCCCGCGCTGTTGCAGCCAGCGGAAGGACAGCGCGTCGTCGCCGACCAGGAAGAAGGCGGACAGCCCGGGCGCCCGGATGGCTTGGCCAGAAACCGGCCCCGGGCTGAGGCGTGGCGAGCGCAGGGGGAGCCCCTGGGCCGCTTCGAGCGGTGCCAGCGGCGGCGCCGGATCCGGCTCGTCGGGTTCCGGGCTGATCCGCTGGTAGTAGGGGGCCGCGCTGACCCCGCCGCGGTCCTCGACCACGGTGAGCGGCGCGGCCGGCACCGCGGTCGGGCCGATCAGGAGGCCGGCGAGCAGGGCGTACAGGGAGCGAGTCATGGAGTCGTGGCCAACAGGTTGAGGCCGGTGACCCGGCTGAGGTGTTTGGCGAAGGCGGCACGGTAGCGCTCGGCCGGCTTGCCGCCGGCCGGTCGGTGGTAGCGGCCGGCGACGGTGATCCAGTCGCTGCCGTCGGCCCGCAGTTCGGCCAGCATCCGGGCGGCCACCTCCAGATTCTTGTAGGGGTTGAGCGCCTCGCAGGGCGGTCCCCCGCCGAAGCGGTGGCCGTTGTGGCCCATATTGACCTGGGCGAGGCCGACATCGACCCGCTTGGGACTCACCGTGTTCAGGGCGATCAGCAGCGCGGTGCAGGCATCGGCGCGGGTAGCGAAGCGGTAGCCGGCACCGGCCACGTTCAGGGTCCAGGGCCAGGGGACCAACTGGCCCCGCAGTTTGGCGCCGCTCTCCTGCAGGGCCACGGCGTAGAGGACCTCCGAGGGAATGCCGGCCCCGTGGGCGGCCAACTGGTAGGCCGGTGGCGGCAGCTCGGCGGCGTGGGCCGTGAGGGCGACAGCGCCCAGCAGTAGTCCCACCAGGGGCCCGAGAGGAAGCCAGTAGCGACTCACTGACGCTGCCATTGCCCGTCCACCTCGCGGACCACGGCCGGCAGTTCCCCGCCCAGGCCGAGGCTGACCCAGCGGCCGCCGTCGTGGTTGAGAGTGATCTCCCGGGCGCGCACCCGGGCCGGCTCCACGCCGGCGAGGACGGCCCAGCGCCGGATCTGCTCGTCGGCGCCTTGGCTGCCCACCATGTAGAGGTCGAACGGCGTCTTCTGCGCCTGCAGCGCCTTCACCCGCTCGATGCAGCGGGGACAGTCGTCCTTGACGAAGACGGCCAGACGTCCGCTGCCGCGGGGGGCGGTGACCGGCGAAGCAGCCGCGCCGCCCAACTGCACGACTGCCATGCCCGGATAGAGGCGCTTCCAGGCCTCGTCGTAGGCCTGCTGGTAGGCCAGCTCCTGGCTGACCCGGCGGGCCTCGGCCCGCACCTGCAGCTCCGCGTAGTGGCGGCGCTCGTCGTCCGAGCGCGCCTCGGTGCCCAGCGCGGTGAGCGGATCCAGGCCGGGAGAGTAGATCCCGCGAGGCCCCTGCATCAGCGTCTGGTAGCGCTGCCACTCCTGGTCGGTGAGATGCCAGGCCCGCGCCGCGGCTTCCCCGCTGAGGCGAGCGTCCGACTGCACGAGCTGACTCTCGCGTTCCTGGGCGCGGGCGGTGTCGGCAGCGGCGATAGCCGGCAAGAGGGCCAGACAGGCGCCGGCCAGGGGAGTCAGGAAAGGAACACGCATGGGGGCCTCACGGGGTCAGGGAAAGGGAACGGGAAGTGCCGTCGACTGCAAACTGAGCGCGGTTGCCATCGATGCCGTTGAGCCGCCAGCGGGTGCCGCCCACGGTGTCGCCTGGCCTCACCAGGTAGATGTCGCTCAGGCTCGTGCTGCCCTGCGGGGCCACCGAGAGGAAGCGCTCCCCGCCGCGGTACTCCAGGCCGATGACATGGAAGGGCGGCGGCGTCTCCGCGACCTGGGCGGGCTCGGCTGGGCGGGGTTTCGGCGAGAGACGGGGCTTGGGTTTGGCCGGCAGGACTGGCGACGGAGCGAGCCGGATCTTGCGCAGATCCTGGAGATCGGTGGTCAGCTGCTCGACCTTCACCTCCAGCATCACCACGTCGTTCAGCCCGGCCGCGCCGCGCCGGAGCTCCTGGAGCGAGTCCGTCAGGCTGTCGAGGCGGTTGGACAGGGCCTGCTGGGCGGCGCGGAAGTCTGCATCGGAAACCGGCTGCTCCACACCGTCCCCTTCCAGGCGGGTCTCCGCAGCACTCAGGCGCTTGCTAAGGGCGGCGATGCTGTCCTGGTCGGCGGCGTGCTCGAGTACGGCCTGGACCTGGTGGAGCTGCCAGAACAGCCAGGCGACGGACACGATGAGGGCGACCCACAGCAGGACGATGCCGGTGGTGCGGAGGGGCAGGTGAAGTGGCAGTTTGGGACGTTGCATGGCGGACCTCACTCGACGTGAGGCCACCATGGCAAAGGGAGACAGAGCGGGTCAGCAGGAAACTCTATTTTGGTCGGTTAGGGTTTTTGATTGGGGGATACGATAGGTTAGTGGATACCCGTTACAGGTCTGAATTTGACGGCGCCATGCGAGCTGGGGGAATCAGGTGGAGATACAGTCTGAGAGGCTGTGCTAATGCAGACTATCCACTGAAGGACTACTGCTCACGACCCCTATAACCGCTTATACGCTGGGGAACTCAAGTTGGAACGCCGTCCAACCATCCTTGGAAGTACACCAGATGTGCCCCTGATGCGCTTCGACAATGGTGCGCGTGATGGCCAGGCCCAAGCCGGCATTGCTGGGGCTGCCTTCTCGCCTGGCTGGGTCGACACGATAGAAACGGTCGAAGAGTCGATCGAGGTGCTCCTCCCCAATCGTCTCCCCTGGATTCTTCACGGTCAGTGTGGTGATGCCTGCGGATTGGTGGATTGCAATCTTGATCACACCCTCGGCTGATGTGTAGCGCATGGCGTTGGTAAGCAGGTTGGAGATCGCCCGGGTGAGCATCAACTCATCCCCATGAAGGGTGCCCGCACCTGTGCACTCAAAGCGGATGTGCCGCTCGTCGGCTAATAGCTGATAATAATCGAGCAGTTTGGCCAGTAGATCCTGCAGAACGACGGGTCTGCTTTCGGGAATTATCAAGCCATTGTCCGCTTTGGCCAGGAACAGCATGTCATCGATCATGCGAGACATGCGGGTCAGTTCCTCCAGATTCGAATACAGGTTTTCCTGATACTCCTCGATGCTGCGAGTGCGGGTGAGCACTACTTCGGTATGCGTCCTCAGGTTGCTGACTGGGGTACGCAGTTCGTGGGCAATGTCGGCCGAAAAGTTAGACAGCCTAGTAAAAGCGTCCTCCAAGCGGGCCAACATGCTGTTGAAAGCTCTGGCCAGTTGCTTCAGCTCTGCTGGAAGAGGCTCCGAAGGGATGCGCTCCTTGAGCGAGTGAGCCGAAATCGAGGCGGCCACTTGGGCGAAATCGCGTAAGGGACGTAGACCGCTACGGACCAGCAACCATCCGAGCAAGGCACTGAATAGCGTGCAGGAGATCAGTCCGCCCCAAAGCCAGTGCGCCAGAGTCTGAGAAAAGGCCAGGTGCGTAGAGACATCGAGCATCAACATGATGGTCAATGGCAGTTGCCGTCCAGGCAAACTGATCTGCCTCGTAACACCGCGCCAGAGCTTCTGTTCCTCCTGCCACTCCCATTCGCTTTGCTTAGAGAAACGTGCGTAAGCTTCGCTCAAGCTAGGATTCGTCACGTCGCCGAACAAGACCTTGCCGCCTTCATCGACGATCTGCGCCGACAGCCCCTGATGGCCTCCCAGCAAGGCGCGGAGCTGGGGGCGAATCAGGTCGAAATGCTCCAAGCGGTCTATACCGCGCAAAATCCCTTCGCTGGCGTCGAGCTTGTCCTGCAAGGCATGCTGATCGAGGAGTTGGAAGTGCAGGTGGCTGAGATGGTTGAAGACCAAGCCGGCGGCAGCCAGAACAGTGGTAACCACCAGCATGAACATCAAGCTTAGCCGGGCGGTCAGGGACAGGCGCTTCACTTGTGCTCCGGCGTATCGAGCATATAGCCCATACCACGAATGGTATGGATCAGCTTGAGTTGGAAATTGTCATCGATCTTGGCGCGTAAACGCCTGATGGCGACCTCGATGACATTAGTATCGCTATCGAAGTTCATGTCCCAAACTTGCGAAGCAATAAGGGATTTCGGTAATACCTCGCCACGTCTGCGCAACAGGAGTTCGAGTAGGGCGAATTCCTTGGCTGTCAGGTCGATGCGTTGGCCGGCACGTATGGCTCTACGCTTGAGCAGATCGACCTCGAGATCGGCAATTCGCAGATGCGAGGTCGCGGGCATGTTGCTGCCTCGTCGCAGCAGGGTGCGTACTCTCGCCAGGAGCTCGGAAAAGGCAAAGGGTTTGACCAGGTAATCGTCAGCTCCTAATTCCAACCCCTTCACCCGGTCCTCGATCTGGTCCCGAGCCGTCAGAAAAAGCACAGGTGTCTCTTTTCCCGAGGCTCGTACCAGACGCAGCACTTCCCAGCCATCGAGGCCCGGCATCATCACGTCCAGAATCAATAGGTCGTAGGTTTCGCTGAATATGCGCTGCAAAGCATCCGTGCCGCTCTGCACCCGGTCGACAGTGAAGCCGGCTTCGCTCAGCCCCTGCTGAAGGTAGAGTCCGGTCTTGGGTTCATCTTCGGCTACCAAGAGTTTCATGGCGTGACGGTTCCCATCTGGATGGCGCTGCCTAGTTTGTCGCCATGGCGGCAACCCAGCCAGTAACTGACGGAAATGTAATCTTTGCTTCAGCCTACTGTAAGCCGGTGTCTCTTATGGTTAAGGCATGAAGGAATCGAGTAGCTGAGCCTGTCCGTAAAGCGAAATGCATGAAGGGGGAATTCGTTATGTCTCGTCAACGAGAAGCCTCGCCGGGATTTTGGCGCTCTCGCTATGGAATCGGCTTTATTGTCATGGGCAGCGTTGCTGTCTATTACTTGCTGACAGAGCACCGGGCCCATGTGGCGAGTGCACTGCCCTACCTGATCCTGCTGGCGTGCCCCTTGATGCATTTGTTCATGCACCATGGGCATGGCGGCGGGCATCACGCTGGGAAAGAAGCCGATAGGAAAGAGCCTCATGAGCCACGGTGAATCAGCTTACGGCTTGTGGACGCTAGTCTTCCTAAACTCTGCTGTTTTCCTGTTCTTCGCGTTTAGCTTCTTCAAGCCACAAACAGCCCGCGATTGGCGAGCGTTCGGCGCGTTCACCGCTTTTATTGTCGCGCTGTTCGTAGAAATGTACGGGTTTCCTCTGACGATCTACCTGTTGTCCGGCTGGTTGCAGAGTCACTATCCCCAACTCGATCCGTTCTCTCATGAGGCAGGCCATCTGTGGTCAACCCTGCTGAGGCAAGAAGGGGATCCCCACTTTAGCCTCTTCCATATCGCCAGTTATCTTTTTATCGGCTATGGCTTCTATCTGCTATCGAAAGCCTGGCACGAGCTCTATCACGCGCAGCGACGAGGAGGCTTGGCCGTGTCTGGGCCTTATGCCTACATCCGTCATCCACAGTACGTGGCTTTCGTGCTGATTCTGTTCGGCTTTCTCCTGCAATGGCCGACGCTGCTCACCGTGCTGATGTTTCCGTTTCTGCTTTACATGTATAGACGCTTGGCTATTACCGAAGAAGCGGCCATGCGTAAGCAATTCGGCGAAACCTATGATGGCTATGCCCTTGTTACACCTCGCTTTTTTCCCCATTTTCGCCGAGGGAAAGTTCGAGCGTGACTTGCTCGCTTGAGACAAATCAAGACAGAGTCCAGGCCAGCTCATCAGGCTACAGTCATTACCAATTAGTAGGCTGACGTTAAGGGAAAGGTATGGCTTCTCATGAGCACACCGATCATTCTCACGAAGATCTGAACCATGCGACGCACTCTGGCAGTTTATCGACCAGGCAGATTCAGCCCGATAGTAAGACGGGCAATGAACTCGTTGATAATGCTCTGAAGGATCCGGTCTGTGGAATGTCGGTCACGGAGCGCTCCGAGCACCATCATCAGTATCAAGGTCAGAGCTACTATTTCTGTAGTACACATTGTCAGGAAAAGTTCTTCGCTGATCCCGCAAGTTTCCTCAACCAGGGCCAGGCCAGCGTCCCGGAAGTCTCCTTCTACGTCTGCCCGATGCATCCGGAAGTGAGTCAGGATCACCCGGGTAGTTGTCCCAAATGCGGCATGAAGCTGGAGCTGAGGCGAGTCAAGCCAGAAACAGCCTCTTCGCCCGAGCATCCTTTGAGAGGTATGGGGCACTCGGAGGCTGTACCGTGTCACCCTGGTCAGGAGCATATTCATGGCGCAGCTGATGGCCAGCAGCGTGCTGTCGCAGCCTTGAAAGATCCGGTTTGCGGAATGTCGGTCACGGAGCACTCCGAGCACCGTCATCAGTATCAAGGTCAGACCTACTACTTCTGCAGTTCGCGCTGTCAGGACAAATTCATGAACGATCCTGAGCGCTTTGTAGAGCCTGCTGCAGCGCCCCGGGAACAGACGCAAGCCCCGGTCGGAACCATTTACACCTGCCCGATGCACCCGGAGGTCCGCCAGGATCATCCAGGCAATTGCCCCAAGTGCGGCATGGCCCTGGAGCCGGAAATCCCTAATCTCGACGAGGACAATCCCGAGCTCAGAGACTTTCGCCAGCGCTTCTGGAGAACCCTGCCGCTGACGGCCATTGTCGTTATCCTGGCCATGTTCGGCCATCGTCTGCACTGGATGGACATGGCGGTACAGAGCTGGGTAGAGCTGGGACTTTCGCTGCCCGTCGTGCTCTGGGCTGGCTGGCCGTTCTTCTCCCGCGGCTGGCAATCGCTGCGTAACCGCAGCCCGAACATGTGGACTCTGATCAGCCTGGGCACCGGCGCCGCCTTTGTCTACAGCGTGGTGGCGACGGTCGCTCCCCAGGTTTTCCCGGCGTCCTTCATGGCCATGGGCCGGGTGGCCGTATACTTCGAAGCAGCGGCCGTGATCATTTCGCTCACGCTATTGGGGCAACTGCTGGAACTCAAGGCGCGCTCCCAGACCTCGGCGGCGATCAAATCCCTGCTCGGCCTGGCTCCCAAGACGGCAAGACGTATCCGTCCTGATGGCAGCGAAGAAGACATTCCCCTGACCCACGTTCACGTTGGGGACCGGTTGCGTATCCGTCCGGGAGAGAAGGTGCCGGTTGATGGTGTCGTGGAAGAAGGCAGCAGTTCCATCGATGAGTCCATGCTGACCGGGGAGCCCGTTCCGGTGACCAAGCGCGTCGGCGACCACGTGATTGGTGCCACGCTGAATACCAGTGGGGCGCTGGTGATGCGCTCGGAGCGGGTCGGTTCGGCCACCATGCTCTCGCAGATCGTCCAGATGGTGGCCCAGGCGCAGCGCTCAAAGGCGCCGATGCAACGCATGGCAGACGTGGTGGCCGGATACTTCGTGACGACGGTAGTGACCATCGCGCTCCTGACCTTGCTGGTCTGGGGGCTGTTCGGCCCTGAACCCCGCTGGGTGTACGGCCTGATCAACGCCGTGGCGGTGATGATCATCGCCTGTCCGTGTGCACTAGGCTTGGCCACGCCGATGTCCATCATGGCGGCGACCGGCCGTGGCGCCACCCAGGGTGTGCTGTTCCGCGATGCAGCAGCCATCGAGCATCTACGCAAGGTCGATACCTTGATCGTCGATAAGACCGGTACCCTAACCGAGGGACGGCCCGCTTTCGACCGGGTTGTGCCAGCAGCCGGCCAAGACGCCGATGAAGTGCTGCGGCTGGCAGCGAGTCTGGATCAGGGCAGCGAACACCCGCTGGCCGATGCCATTGTCCGCGCCGCCCGGGAAAAAGGGCTTGCCCTGGAGAAGCCGGAGAGCTTCGAGTCCAGCTCCGGCATCGGCGTGCGCGGTCAGGTTGGCGGCCGTCAGTTGGCTCTGGGCAACACCGCCCTGATGGAGCAGTTGGGGGTCAAGGTAGACAGCCTGATGGAACAGGCCGAAGCCTTGCGCGGGGAGGGGGCAAGCATCATGCACTTGGCAGTGGATGGGCGACTGGTCGGTCTGCTGGCGGTGTCCGACCCAATCAAGTCGAGTACGCCCGAGGCGCTGGCTTCCCTGAAGGCCTCTGGGTTGCGCATCGTCATGGCCACCGGCGACGGTCTGACCACGGCCCGCTCGGTCGGTGCTCGGTTGGGTATCGATGAGGTGCATGGCGAGGTCAAGCCTATCGACAAGCTGACCTTGGTCGAGCGCCTGCAGAAAGAGGGGCATATCGTTGCCATGGCTGGTGACGGCATCAACGATGCACCGGCTCTGGCCAGGGCTGACGTGGGCGTGGCCATGGGCACCGGGACCGATGTGGCTATGAACAGTGCGCAAGTCACCTTAGTCAAAGGCGACCTGCGCGGCATCGCCACGGCACGGGCCCTGTCGGAGGCCACTGTTCGCAACATGAAGCAAAACCTGATGTTTGCCTTCCTCTACAACTCGCTGGGCATCCCGATCGCCGCCGGCGTGCTCTATCCCCTCACCGGCTGGCTGCTCTCGCCGATGATCGCAGCCCTGGCCATGAGCCTGAGTTCGGTATCGGTGATCAGCAACGCCCTGCGCCTGCGCAAGGTTTCCATCGACTGAACGACAGACCGCTTGACCTTGCCATCATGGCAAGGTCAAGGATGGCTACGAACGTTACCCAGCACTAATCAACCGTTAGGAGATCCTCATGAACAGCATTGATCTGCAAGTCGAAGGCATGAGCTGCGGTTCGTGCGTCAAGCATGTGAGTGAAGCTCTGCGTCCTCTTCCCGGAGTCAGCGAGGTACACGTTGACCTACAGGCAAGGCGTGTGCGGGTCAGCGGCGAAGCGGATAGCGCACAGCTGATCGCGGCCCTGCAGGAGGCTGGCTATCCCGCGCAACTGGCTAAGTCGGAAGCCACTCCCATGGTGCCCAAAACTGGCGGCTGTGGGGGGCACGGGCAGGGTGGCGGTTGCTGTTGCCACTGACCCAGCCCGCCAAGTGCTCGGACGGATTCATTTTCAGATACATGAAGAGGATGAACATGAAAATTGAGCCCGCCACCAAACATCGGATGCTTCGCAACGTAGCCCTCGTTGCTTTACTCATGACGCCGGTCGTGCAGGCATCTGAGCCGCTGCTCATTGATGTCCATCGTGACGCCAAGTGTGGATGCTGCAAGAAATGGATCGAGCACCTCAAGGCTAACGGGTTCGAAGTGCGGGATCATGTTGAGTTCGATATGGCCGCCGTAAAGCACCGTTTTAGTGTGGCTCCCCAACTGGCTTCCTGCCATACCGCGATCATCGATGGAAAATTCGTCGAGGGGCATGTGCCTGCCGTGCAGATTCTCAAATTGAAGAACCAGCCTGATCTGCTCGGCATCGCTGTACCCGGCATGCCGGCCGGCTCGCCTGGGATGGAATACGGCCGAGTACAGCATGCTTACCAAGTGATCGGTCTGACCTCTTCAGGAACTAATCGCGTAATGGCCAGCTACCCCGCCAACTGAGATGCAGGCGGGACTTCACCAACGCATTTGTCCACATCACAGGGGCTTTCACCCTTTCTCTGCCAGGTAATGCGGCTTTGATCGCAATAGCACATCTTTGAGCGGATTGAGGGTGTGTTCCGTCTTCCCCGTCATTCTTTTCCGTTTGGTCGTAATATGTGGCATTTAGCTATCAGTGGGCTGGCTCAGACCCGCCCAGCCGCGTAATAGGATTTCTTCATGAAAGAACAGTCTGCGACCTTCGCGACAGTACGGACGTTGATCGAGCAGTGGCGCTCTGATGCAAGCGGCACCTATCAGAGTTGGTTCCTCTGGCCGGAGCGGATCAAGAATTTCCGCTCAATCCGACGGGGGCTAGAAGCGGTAGTTGCGGAAATCGAGGCCGGTACGTTCGGTAATCAGTACAGGGAGTCTTCTCTAGAAACAGTGGTGGGCTCCATTGCGGAGCAACGGCAGATCTTCAAAGGAGCGGATCATGCATTCCTATGGAAGCCCAAGCTCCGCATACCCGATATCTATGAAAATCGGGAGAACCAACTGGCCTTTGGACGGTTCCTTAATCACTGCGCCTGCTGCAGCAGCGAAGAAGCATTGCTGCAGGCCATTCGGACTCTGGACGCACAGGCCATCAAGGGGCTTGGCCCGGCCGCCGCCAACTTGCTGTACTTCCTTCATCCGACCCTGATTCCCCCCTTCAACACGGCCATCGTCAAAGGCTATAACCGATTGACAGGTGCCGCCGTCAAGCTAGGAAGCTGGCAACAGTACTTGGCGATGCGCCAGGGCATTCTGTCCCTCAATCGGGAGCATCGTGACCTGCTTTCCAATGACTTGGGTGCTATCGGCGGGCTGTTGTTCGATATCGGTAGCGAACGCTATACCTTGCCGCCGGCTGAGAACACAGCCGAGTCTCTCGCCCGCTGGCGGGGCGAGCTGGACCGAATTCGGGAGGAATCCGCCAAGGTGCTCAAGGCGCAGGCCAAGGCTCAGGAAAGCGATGAAACCCATACCCAGATTCAGGGGTGGCTACGTGATTTAGGCAAAGCGCTAGGCTTTAAGGTCTGGATTGCCTCCAATGACCGCTCCCGTCCCTATGGCAATGGCCGGCTCTCGGATGGTTGTCTGGAAAATCTGCCTAGCACAGTAGGGGCAACCGATACGGTTCGGCTGATCGATGTCCTATGGCTTGATGCAGATAAGGGGCGTGTCGTGGCGGCCTTCGAGGTTGAGCACAGCACAAGTATCTACTCGGGTATTGTCAGGATGCTGGATTTGGCACTGGCCGCGCCTGAGCACGAGGAGGCGAGCTATTTCCTGGTAGCTCCGGATGAGCGTGAAGGGGAAGTTAGGGATCAGTTGCGTCGGCCGGCGTTCCGTCGCATTGGCCGGCTAGCTCCGCGTTATCTACCGTACAGCGAGTTGCGCACTCATCGGGAGGCGATTGCCCGTTTTGGGCAGGGGCTGCATCCCTTGGAGTCGCTTGCTCGGATACTAACTTGAGGCTCTTCGACGACTCAAACGTCGGAGATTTCCAATCTATGATCACCCGGTATTAGTGATAAGGGCTATGTAGCAGTCAGGCTGGCCGCCCATCCATTGGTTGGAGGGGTAATTGCCTTTCATTATATTCACGTAATGCTCGGTCGTTGCGCGAGATTTCGGCTCGGTTGATGATGCAGACGAGCACGTGAGTGCGCAATGTGAAGTTATGTCATACTTTGATCTCACTGCATTTTCTGGCGTGATTTCAGCGGGAGGCTTTGATCTTTCGCGGACCACCATCTCTTCACGACTTTCTCCAGTTCAAGCACTACAAGGGGAAAAGCACCCACGGTGAGTGACAGGGCGCAGTCGGCAAGACTCAGCGGGCTGATGCTGAAGAGTTCCTGGGTTGCCGGTGCATGATGAATACCCAGTTGGACCGTGATCGACAGCATCACGATAAGAAACAACTTCATATTGCTGAACAGTCCGATTTCCCAAAATGGCCGATTCGGGTCCCTGGCGGAGAACGCACGTAGCAGTTCTCCGAAAACAAGCACCGAGAAGGCGAGATTGCGAGCCTGATCGAGATCCCGGGCCTTCAAGGCCCAACTAAAGACGATCAACGTAGAAATAGCTTGCAGCGCCCCGGCGAACACGATATGACGCCATTCGCGCCTTCCAATAATCTGCTCACCAGCCGGGCGGGGCGGATGGTTCATGGTGGATTCGCTGCTTCTGTCGGTGACCAATGCGAGTGCGGGGAGTCCGTCTGTCACAAGGTTGATCCATAACAAGTGCAATGGCAGCAAAATGGGCGGATAGCCGATGACCGCGGCTATAAATACGACGGCAAGTTCGCCGAGGTTACCCGCCAGCAAATAGGCAATGGCTTTGCGAATATTGTCGAAGATACTGCGGCCTTCCTCCACGGCCGCAATGATCGTTGCGAAATTGTCGTCCGCCAGGACGATGTCGGCGGCTTCGCGGGTGACTTCCGTGCCCGCCTGGCCCATTGCAATACCGATATGCGCCTCTCGAAGCGCGGGCGCGTCATTGACGCCATCACCCGTCATTGCAACGATTGCGCCGCGGGATTTCCATTCGCGCACGATACGTAACTTGTCTTCCGGTGTGGCCCGCGCGTGGACGATCTGATCAGGTGCCTGATTCGGTTGCAGGATTCCTAGTTCGCGCGCGATGGACTGGGCGGTGAGCGCGTGATCGCCCGTTATCATCACGGTGCGGATTCCAGCGGCGGAGGCTCGGGCAATCGCATCGATGGCCTCGGTCCGGGGCGGGTCTGCAATGCCAAGGAGTCCGATCAGCTCCAAGTTCGACTCACCATCCTCCGGTCCGACTGCTATGGCCAAAACCCTGAGCCCACGTGCAGCCATGTCGGAGGCCGCCTCCAACGTGCCGGGCGGTACCACGCGGGCTCGTTCGGAGATCGACTCCACGGCTCCCTTGGCATACAGCACGCCATCCGAGCGGAAGATCGACATGCGCTTGCGATCGGCATCGAAGGGGTAGGTCGAGAGCCGCGTCCGGGTCGCTTCGATCTGCTCGCGCCTGATGCCGCGTTCGGCTGCGGCAACCACGATGGCGACCTCGGTGGGGTCTCCGACCCCGCTGCGTTCGTCTTGCGAAAGATCGGCGTTGCTGCAGGCGGCCGCGGCATCAAGTACCCGTCGATGATCGAAGCCCCATATCTCGCGGACGGCCATCACTCCGGTGGTCAGCGTTCCGGTCTTATCCGTGCAGATGACTGTGGCGCATCCTAGCGTCTCGACTGCCGCGAGGCGCCGCAACAAGGCACGGCGCGCGGCCATGCGTTGCATTCCCACCGCCAGCGCAATGGTCACGATCGCAGGTAGCCCCTCGGGAACCGCGGCCACGGCGAGCGAGATGGCTGATAGCAGGATATCCATTGCGCCCAGCCCTTGTCTCCAGCCAAGGAGCGCAACGGCGATGACGATCCCCAGGCAGATGAGCATGAGTCGGCGGCTGAGCGCCGCGAGGCGCTTTTGCAGCGGCGTCGCCTCGTCCTTTGCCGTCGCCAGGAGATGTGCGATACGGCCGAGTTCGCTATGCATGCCGGTGGCCGTGACCTGGGCGAACCCTGAGCCTGTGGCGATGCTCGTGCCTGAAAACACATAGTCGCTGCGCTCGGCTAGTGGCCCAGCGGGCGCGCTGGGCCGTGTCGTTTTGTTGACGGGCGTACTTTCGCCCGTGAGCGCTGCCTCCATCGTGCTCAACACGTTTGCTTCGAGCAGGTGTGCATCGGCGGCCACGATGTCTCCGGCTTCAAGCGCCAGGAGGTCTCCGGGGACGACGCGGGTAGCTTCGATTACCTGCAGGCGACCGTCGCGAACGACCCGTGCCCTTGGCGCCGTCATTGACCGCAAGGCGAGTACTGTCCGTTCGGCATGGTATTCCTGAAAGAAGCCGACGAGCGCATTAAGGATGACGATGGTGCCGATTGCGATCGCGTCGATGATTTCGCCGAGTGCTGCCGAGACCAAGCAGGCTGCAAACAGCAATCCGATCACTGGGCTGTTGAATTGGGATAAGAGCAACCGCCAGGGGGAATTGGTGGGCCCGCGCGTCAATTCGTTTGGGCCGGCCTCGTTTAGTAGGCAATCCGCTTCTGCGCTGGTCAGGCCGGTGCGTACGTCGTCGATCAAAACGGCAGTAGCATCAACATCACTCATGGTCGCCCCTCGTTTTGACAAGCCGATGGTCGAACGGCCAACGCAGCCAGACAGTATAGGCTGTTGGCAGCGCTAGCAGCGCCAGAAGCATTCAGAGCCACAGCCCTCCGACGATGTCCTTATGCTCGCGCATCTCGACCCCACATGCTCGAAACGCTCGCACGCTGTAACCGCCATTTCCTATGCCATTCATGATCTTTTCCGTGCATCAAGAGTCGCTAACAAAACCACAGGTGGGAAAGCCTGCAACCCGTGCCAGCCTTGATGTGCAATGTAGCAACGGCAGGGTTTGTTAGTCCCTCTAAACATCTGCCGAGCTGCAAAGGCAGGGGATGCAAAGTCAATCATCTGCTTCAATGAACTAATGTCTGTGAAAAATGGATAACTATCAGAGCATCGATAATGGGGAAAGCACCGATGAAGCCTCAAAAGCCGACCACCGTGCTGTCCAGTACTCAAGGCACCGACCTGTTGCCGGTTTCGGTAACGGCACTGCCTGAGCTGGCAACTGCGCCAGCCACTGCTGCACTGCTATGGATAGCACTGTGGCGCTATCAGGTGGACCTCTGGCAACGCGGTGTGCTCTTTCTCGACGTCCTGCGCAAGCGCGGCGACAACCTACTGGAGCACGAGCAGGCAGGCCTGCCACCGCTACTTGCGTTCGATTATGAAACCATTCTCGATGCACGCAGCTTCGAGCGACCAGCCAACTATGCCTTGCTTCACATCACCGGCTCGGGGACGAATCGCCACGAGCATTGTTTTGATGCGACTAAGCGCCCGCTGATCATTATTGACCCGCGCGCTGGCCATGGCCCCGGTATTGGCGGTTTCAAACGCCATTCGGAAGTGGGGGTCGCCTTACATGAGGGGTACGCCGTTTATTTCGTGGTGTTCTTTCCAGAACCTTGTCTCGGCCAAACTCTCGCCGATGTGTTGCATGTCTTGCGCCGCTTCGTGAAGGAGGTGAGTGGGCGCCATGGCGGTCGGGCACCGGTACTGTACGGAAACTGTCAGGCAGGCTGGGTCATCACCCTGCTATCAGCTGGCTGTGTAGGGTTGGCCGGGCCGGCAGTGCTCAACGGCTCGCCCCTGTCCTACTGGGCTGGAGCCGAAGATGTGAACCCGATGCGCCTGGCAGCTGGATTTGTCGGTGGTGTGTGGCTTCCCCACTTCCTTTCCGATCTGGGTAACGGCCGCTTTGACGGCGCCTGGCTGATCCAGGGTTTCGAGGCCCTCAATCCGGCCTACGCATTGTGGGACAAGCTCTACCAAGTGTTTGCCAACGTCGACAGCGAGCGGGAGCGGTTTCTCGAGTTCGAGCGCTGGTGGTCGGGCTTCTATTTTCTCAGCCGCGAGGAGATCGTCGCTATCGTCGAGAACCTGTTCGTCGGCAACAAACTTGAGCGTGGCGAGGTGCGGATCTGTCCTGGTTGCTTTGTCGACCTACGGCACATCCGCAATCCGCTGCTGATCTTCGCTTCCAGTGGCGATAACATCACTCCGCCGCACCAGGCGCTGAATTGGATTCCGGTGACCTATCCGACGACTGCGGATCTCAAGGCCGCCGGTCAGCGCATCGTCTATCTACTCAACCCTCATGTGGGCCATCTCGGCATCTTTGTTTCGGCGAGCGTTGCCCGCCTGGAGCATCGGGCAATCTTGGAGTCACTGGACGCGTTAGAGGGGCTCGCGCCGGGCCTGTATGAAATGCGGATCGTCAACTCGACCGGTGATCCGAACTGTCGCAACCCGCAGTACGAGGTGGTGTTCAAGGAGCGGGGGGTGGATGACATCCGCTTTGATTATCCGCCCCAAGCATTCGAAACCGTACGGCGGATCTCCGAGTTCAATGAGTTGCTCTACCGCTGCTTCATCAGTCCGTGGGTGCAGGCCGGCACCACGTCCTGGATAGCGCTGGCGCTGAAATGGCTGCATCCGATGCGCACCAGCCGCTATCTGTTTTCAAAGAGGTTTAGTTCTTGGATGTCAGCGGTGGAGATGCTGGCCCCGTGGGTAAGCCAGTATCGCCAGCCGGTGGACGCAGCCAATCCCTGGCTGGCGGGTGAACAGAGAACAAGTCGAATGATCTCCAGCAGCCTGGAGGCGTATCGCATATGGCGGGACGGGGCGCAGGAGATCTTGTTTACGGCGCTATTTGGCCGAGCAACAGCGGCTGTACTACGGCGCCGCAGCATCGTCGGGCCATTATCAGCGCAGCATAGTGCCGAGTTCTCGAAGGACGGAAAGCCCGCCTAGCAGGACAAACAGCAGATAGAGGAATGACTTGCTACTGTCTCGGCAGCAGCCCAGGCCAGTTATGTGCCCAAAGGGTATCCTGAAAGGTGGTTTCTCTACTCAGTGCTTCTAAACTTGGGTGTATATGAAAAATCAAAATTCTTTTCGAATTGATTTTGCAAGTGGCTATAAGTGACCTGACAAAAATGTAATTTTTTGTTTTTCATGTCTGTGGTATAGAGATATAGAAATCTCTTTCGGGGGCTTCGTTACCAGCTTTTCTTGAAGCTTAAGGCGTATCGCCGGTAGAAGGCGAAACTAAGCGGATCTCCATGGCCATTTGATTTCACCATTGATGCTGGGCACGTACTCCTCATCGTAAAAATTCTTGGGTTCTGGTTCTCTTTTAGGAGCATCCATGTCGCTGTTTAAAGCAAAATCCGTAAAGCTGACCTTTGCGATGGCCATGCTTTTACCTGTTTCTTTGGCCATGGCCGAGAATGGTACTCCTGGGGCAGTGGTATTAGACACGATTACTGTATATAAACAGGGTCCGGAAACGCATGATTATACCTATGGGATGCATCTGGATATTGCGAAAGTGGTGTCTACTAAGTATTTTCCGCCTAAGCCTGATTTTTGTGGTGTTATTCCTGCGGAAATGACCTATGAAGACTCTAACGGGAAGCTTCATGCTATTCGCTATCTGTATCCTGAAACCACGGGATGCAGGAATTAATTAGAAAATAATACACTCGTTATGGAGTGTGTTTAGGCTCCATTCAGCGTGCGGCTCACTAAAAGGATTAGGGCAGCTAGTCGCCTCTTGACTCTATGCCATTGTATTAGGCTGGACAGGGTGGCCCAGCTGCCTGGCTCCGTTAAAGAGCCGCCGGGCATGCACGAAAGCTTTTCTTCAAGGGATCTGTCTTTCTTTGAGGTGTGTGCTACTTGCTTTTTGAGCGCCAGATCTGAGCGCATGCTGTACGAAAAAATAAAGAAAAGATATTACCCCACTGTTCCGAGGTTGCAGGAATGGAGCTCCGAGCTTTGCTGGCTTCCCTTGCTTTTTTCAGTGCTTTCATTTGGGCAGCTGAAGATGAGCTGGATCTGAATAGATTCCTGTCGGAAGTTTCTGCCGCGAACCCGGCCATCGAGGCCTCGCAAAGTCGTCACTCGGCGCTCGTAAATCGTGTAAAGCCGGCTGCTACTCTGGATGATCCCTTTGTCGCCGCGGGGATTGATGAAGTGCCGTTCGGTGAGTACCGGGCGGATGTTTTTCGTTATCAGGTCAGTCAGGCTATCCCGTTTCCTGGAAAAATAAGCCAGCGTGAGTCTATTGCCAAACATAAGGCTCACATTGCTGACCAAGATACAGAGGTTCTTCGTCGTGAATTAACTGTGATAGCGACGCAGTATTTTTTTAGGGCGCATTATATTGATGAGGCCATTGCACTCAATCGTGAGTTGTATCGATTGGTCGAAACCTCCGTGCAAAGTGCCAAGGCCAATTACCAGGCCGGAGGCTCTGATCATCATGATTGGCTACTTGGAAAAATCGAACTCGCCAATCTAAACGTCGAGCATAGCAGACTAGTTAGAGAGCGGAACTCAATACATGTCCTAATGAATGAGTTGCGTGGGCGCGCTCCCGCTGAGGCAGTAGGGAGAGTCGTGGTGCATCTGAGGAAGGATGAACCTGCTGATGAGGTGGCCGACCTCAGGAGCCAGCCGGAACTCAAAGCTCTTGATGCTCAATTCGAGCGAGCTGAGAGTGAGCGCAAGCTTGCCAAGCTGGCCTATTACCCGGATTTCGTCGTGCAACTGATGGCTATGCAGCCTAACGGCGGAATGGAGACTGCGAACTGGGGCGTAATGGTTGGGGCGAACGTTCCGCTGTATTTCTCCCGAAAACAATCAAAACTTGCAGATGCCGCCGTGGATGAGCAGCACGCCGTTGAAATGGAGCGACAGTCCCTCCTCAACAAGCTCAACACCGAGATGTTCAACGCCAAGCAACAATTGATCACGGCCAAGGATGTGGTTGATCTCTATGAGCGCGAGGTGATGCCGGCAACCGAACTCGCCCTCGTCAATGCCCAGTCAGCCTATGCGTCACAGCGAATGCAGCTCAAGCAATATCTGGATGTCTTGAAGGTATACCGGACCCAGAAACTCGAATTGGTCGCGGCACTCACTGATATCGAATTGGCGAGAACGCGGATTCGCGAACTGCTGTCATCGCCGCCGCTCATGAAAATCGCTCCGAGCCGCCCGAGTCTTTTCGGAGAGGCAGATATGGGAGGGAGCATGGGCAGCACCGATCCGGTCTTAATGGGGAGCGGTATGACCGGAGGTAAAAATGTGAGAAAGGCGCCTGCCGCTTCGGATACAGGAGGCTCCTCGGGCATGGGGGGAATGTGATGCAGTTGGTCACCAAAGCGATCGGTGTTATCTGTCTCTGGATCGGTATGGCTACTGTCAGCTGGAGTCAGGACGCGAACCATGAGCATGCCGTTCAAGCCCCTGGAGCGGTCCCAGAGGACCGCGTGCCAGTCACTGTTTCTCAGCAGGCGCAAGCAGGCGCAGGCTTAAAAACCCAGTTGGTTACGCGGGAAACGCTCGTGCACACAATTCGCACCGTTGGCAGTATCGCAACGGACCAAACTAAAGAAGCACGTGTCAGTATGCGAATCAGTGGCTGGATAGAAAAGATTCACGCTGGCTATGTGGGGAAGTCAATTAAAAAGGGTGCGCCGCTATTTGATCTTTACAGTCCCGAGCTGGTCAGCACACAGAACGAATATTTGTCCGCCATTCGTCAAGGGGGGGCAATAGGTAACGAGGTTGCCGAGACTGCCGCGGCGCGCATGCGTTTATGGGGGCTCTCCAATACAGATATCGCCAAGCTTAGAGACAGAAATAAGGCGCAACGCACTATTACATTTTATTCCCCCGTCGATGGCGTCATTCTCAATAAGGTGGCGGTTTTAGGCTCCTATGTAACGCCTGAGACAGAGCTTTATTATCTGGCAGACCTCTCCAATGTGTGGCTATTGCTAACGCTCTATGAGGCTGATCTCTCTTTGGTTCAGGTAGGTGATGAGGTTAATATTACGCTGCCCTATGACAAAACAAAAAAATACGTTGGGCATATTAACTATATTTATCCAGAGCTGGATCCGGCAACACGAACCGTCAAGGCCCGTGTGGATATCAGTAATTTAGATGGCTTTCTGCGCCCAGGCATGTTTGCTAACGCCGAGATTCAAAAGGCGCTGCCCAACATGTTGGTGGTTCCCGATGATGCAGTCCTGGATACCGGCGTCCGTCAGCTAGTCTTTGTAAAGGCCGACGATACGACGTTTGAGCCGCGGCAGGTGGAAATCGGGCCTCATATCGATGGCAAAATGACCATCTTGTCCGGTTTGAAACAAGGAGAAGCTGTCGTAGTCAGTGCAAGCTTTCTGATTGACGCAGAAAGTCGCATGCAGGCGGCTCTTCGAAAAGGCAAAGCAGCGGCGCCTGGTCATGGTGACCACGGGAAAAAGTGAGTCGGCCCATGATTCAGAAAGTCATTACTTGGTGTTGGAACCATTCTAAAGCAACATTGGTAATTGCATTGCTACTCAGCCTGTGGGGTGGATACTGTCTCAAAAATATCAAGATTGATGCCCTTCCTGATCTGTCCGAAACACAGGTCATCATCTTTTCCGAGTGGATGGGGCGAAGTCCTGATTTGATAGAGGCGCAGATTACTTATCCGCTCGTCACTGCTTTGTTGTCGGCTCCCAAGGTTCAGGTGGTCAGAGCCTTTTCGATGTTCGGGATGTCATTTGTATATGTCATCTTTGAAGACGGGACGGACATTTATTGGGCTCGATCACGCACGCTGGAATACCTGTCCAAACTGAGTGGTCAATTGCCGGCTGGTGTGACGCCATCCATTGGGCCCGATGCATCGGGTGCCGGTTGGGTTTTTCAATATGCCTTGGTTGATAAGTCGGGGCAATACAATCTTGCTGAGATCAAAACCTTTCAGGATTGGTATTTGAAATACTGGATCAGTAGTGTTCCTGGTGTTTCTGAGGTGGCCAGTATCGGGGGGTACGACAAGCAGTACCAAGTGGAAGTCGATCCCAATAGGCTAACGGCATTGGGCGTTACGTTAGATCGAGTGGTTACTGCAATTCGCAAAAGCAACAAAGATGTGGGTGGACGAACCCTGGAAATATCCGAGCGGGAATATTATGTTCGCGGTCTGGGGTATGTAAAGAATCCCAAAGATGTTGAAAACATTGCGATCGGTTTAGGCCCCGATGGGACACCACTAAAAATCTCGGATGTTGGCAGAGTCTCCTTGGGGCCGAATATTAGACGTGGCGTATCGGATCTAAATGGTAATGGCGACACCGTCGGGGGTGTTGTCGTGATGCGTCAGGGTGAAGATGTATCCCGCGTTATCGGTGCAGTGAAAAGCAAGCTTGCTGACGTCAAAGGGGCTTTTCCGCCTGGATTGGAGCTGGAAATCGTCTATGATCGATCGGATTTGATTGCACAGGCTGTACGCACGCTGCGCGATAACTTAATTGAGGAAATTATCTTAGTCTGCCTTGTTATTGGCGTGTTTCTATTTCATGTGCGCAGTACGCTGGTTGTTGTGATCACGTTGCCGCTAGCGGTGCTCATCTCACTGATACCCATGTACTATCTAGGTATCAGCCTTAATATCATGTCGCTGGGCGGCATCATTCTCGCTATCGGCGATATCGTTGATGGTGTTGTCGTATTTATCGAGAACACCCATAAAAAAATCGCCGAATCCGACGACTCTTGCTCGCGTGCCGAACTGACGCTGGATGCTTGTCGTGAGCTTGGTCCTGCGATATTCAGCTCACTGTTGATTATCAGCGTTTCGTTCCTGCCGATATTTGCTCTGCAGGCACAGGAAGGAAAGCTTTTTCATCCCCTGGCGTATACCAAGACCTTCGCAATGATTGCCGCCGCACTAGTGTCAATCACCATTACGCCAATTCTGATCGCCTTTTTCGTGAAGGGTCGCATTCGCCGTGAAGTTGAAAACCCAGTGAATCGCTGGCTGCAGAATTGCTATCGACCGTTGCTGGTCTGGTCATTGCGGCATGTCAAATCCGTTGCCCTGGGGACGCTTGCATTCATTGTCTTGTCGGGTGTGGCCTTTACCCGCCTGGGGTCAGAGTTTATGCCCTCGTTGTGGGAGGGTGACTTACTGTATATGCCAATCACCGTTCCGGGTATCTCCGTCACGTCCGCTGCCGACTTGCTGACTCGGCAAAACCAGGCCATTAAATCGATACCGGAAGTCGTTTCTTCTTTCGGCAAAGCCGGTCGGTATGAAACGCCGACTGATCCGGCGCCAATGTCGATGTTCGAATACACCATTCGCTTGAAGCCTCAGGCTGATTGGCGGCCGGGGCTGACCCAGGAGCAACTGCTGCAGGAGCTTGATGCCGCAGTGGTGGTGCCTGGCATCAATCGAGCCTGGACCAAACCAGTCCGGGGACGCAATGACATGCTATCTACCGGTATTCGTACACCAGTGGGGATCAAAATTTTTGGCAAGGATCTCACTGTCATCGAGTCGATCGGGCAGCAAGTTGAGGCGGCTTTGGCTGGCGTGCAAGGTACCCGTAGCGTTTATGCCGAGCGCATTATCGGAGGCTACTATGTGGATTTTGAGCCCGATAAATCGGCCTTGGCGCGTTACGGGCTGACTATCGACGATGTGCAGATGGTGGTGGAAAGTGCGATCGGCGGCATGGATGTATCAGAGACGATCGAGGGTCGAGAGCGTTACTCGATCAATGTTCGATATCCACGAGAGCTGCGCGATAACGTGGAAAAAATTGAGCGTATCCTCGTGGCCACCCCGACTGGTGGGCAAATCCCGCTAGGCCAACTCGGGCGGTTGATCAACCGCATGGGACCTCCCATGGTATTGGACGAGGGGGGCTCGCTGGCAGGCTATGTCTATGTGGACCTGGTTGGGCGTGACCCAGGCAGTTATGTAAATGATGCAAAACGGGCAATCGCGGACTCCGTGCAAATACCATCTGGCTATTTCATTACTTGGACTGGCCAATATGAATATCTGGCCCGCATGCAAGAGCGCATGAAGTTGGTATTGCCGCTCACATTGATCCTGATCTTTGGCTTCCTGTACTTCAGCATGCGGTCGAGCTCCAAAACCCTGTTGATCATGACTGCGGTACCACTATCGCTTAGTGGTGGCCTTATCTTGATGTGGTTGCTGGATTACAACACCAGCGTTGCGGTTTGGGCTGGAGCTATCGCCCTGATTGGAGTCGCTGTAGAAACGGCATCAATCATGATGGTTTTTATCGACCAGGCATGGAGCCAGTGGCGGGCATCAGATCGTTTGAATACGGTTGACGATACGTTGGCTGCCACGATTGAGGGGGCCCAAAACAGCTTACGTCCGGTCCTTATGGCTGTAGCCATGAACGTCTTTGGTCTGGCTCCTGTCATGATAGCAACGGGGTTGGGGGCGGATGTGATGAAGACGCTAGCAACCCCCATGTTCGGAGGCCTGTTCTCCCTTGTACTGTTAACTGTGCTGGTCATCCCCTGTGTCTATCGGACCGTTTACGGCCGCTCGTTCCGACCTATTGATTCCACTACCACAAGTACGTTGTCTTGAATCGACCAGCTATATGAATAACGCCGATGAACGCCGCCGCGAATTTCAATCGGGCACTGTTTTCAGTGCTCGGGGATGGATTATTCAAACTGTCGAAAGAAATCTGACAAAACTGTAATTTTCGCCTCAGTTTGCTGAAAGGCCCAAGTGGTTAGTCTTGCTGCTAAAGAAAGGCGCTCAGGTGTCTCTTGCATTGTGTTAAATGCCAGGCGCCGGTCATCCAGTGCCAGTTTTCCGTCTGCCTGATTGGATATGAGCGGCATGCATTGCAAAACCTCACGGCGCACCTTCGTCAAAGGCCTGGCCGCCGGCGGCGTCCTCGGAGGCCTGGGTCTTTGGCGTTCCCCTGTTTGGGCTCTGACCAGCCCCGGGCAGCCGACGGTGCTTGGCGGTACCGAGTTCGACCTGTGGATCGGGGAAACGCCGATCAACATCACAGGCGCAGAGCGTACCGCCACCACTATCAATGGTAGCTTGCCCGGACCGCTGCTGCGCTGGCGTGAGGGAGACACCGTTACCTTGCGAGTGCATAACCGCTTAAGTGAAGACACTTCGATTCACTGGCATGGCATCCTTTTGCCGGCCAACATGGATGGCGTTCCAGGGTTCAGTTTCGATGGTATCGAGCCTGGCGGTCAGTATGTCTACTCCTTTAAGGTCAAGCAGAGTGGTACCTACTGGTATCACAGCCATTCAGGGTTCCAGGAGCAGACAGGCGTCTACGGGCCGCTAGTGATCGAGCCGCGGCAACCAGAACCTTTTGCCTACGACCGCGATTATGTAGTGATGCTGAGCGACTGGACCGATGAAAAACCGGGACGGGTGCTAGCCAAGCTGAAAAAGCAGTCGGACTACTACAACCGAAGACGTCGCACTGTCGGCGATTTCATCCATGATGTCGGCGCCCATGGCTGGAGTGAGACACTGAGCGAACGTTGGGCCTGGGCGAAGATGAAAATGACGCCCACGGATCTGGCCGATGTTAGTGGCGTCACCTATACCTACCTGATGAATGGCCATTCGCCAGATGGCAACTGGACGGGAATCTTCCGTTCCGGCGAGCGCATACGCTTGCGGTTGATCAATGCGTCGGGCATGACTTACTTCGACTTCCGCATCCCCGGTCTGAAGATGACTGTGATAGCCGCTGATGGCCAGCTAGTCGAACCGGTGGAGGTCGACGAACTGCGCTTGGCGGTGGCGGAAACCTACGACGTCCTTGTCGAGCCGGATGGCCGCGAAGCCTATACCCTGTTTGCCCAGTCCCTAGACCGGAGTGGTTTTGCCCGCGGCACCCTGGCGCTACGTCAGGGACTAGTCGCGCCAGTGCCTGTTCTCGATCCGAGGCCTGTGCTCACCATGGCCGACATGGGGCACGGTGGCCATGGAGGGCATGCTGGCCATGGGGCTGGGGGATCGAGTGGCACACAGGCTCAAGACCATGACGGTATGGAGGGCATGGGTCATGTCGGAATGGGGCAGATGGCTCATGGAGACATGCAATCTTTCGAGAAATCTGCCATGGACCATAGCGGAGGCGAGAGGAGTCATAACAACCACTCCAGCATAGCCGTCGCAGGCAGTGCCATGCAGACCCATCCGGCGACTGAAAGGGGCAATCCGCTAATCGACATGCAGACCATGATGCCCGTCGCCAAGCTGGATGACCCCGGTATCGGCCTGCGCAACAACGGCCGCCAGGTGCTCACCTACGCCGATCTACACAGCCGCTTCCCTGATCCTGACGGTCGTGAGCCAGGGCGAACCATCGAACTCCACCTGACTGGACACATGGAGCGCTTCGTCTGGTCTTTCGACGGGGTGCAATTCGCCGATGCCCAGCCGATCCGGCTGAGGTACGGCGAAAGGCTGAGGATCGTTCTGGTCAACGACACGATGATGCATCACCCCATCCACCTGCATGGCATGTGGAGCGATCTCGAAGACGAGGACGGTAACTTTCTTGTACGCAAGCACACCATCGACATGCCACCCGGATCCAAGCGTAGCTACCGGGTGACGGCCGATGCCCTGGGCCGCTGGGCCTATCACTGCCACCTGTTGATGCACATGGATCTCGGTATGTTCCGTGAAGTCCAGGTGGAGGAATGACGGAGATCCAACCATGAAAATCAAGCACAAAACCCTGCTCTCTACCTCCCTGGCCTTTGGCCTGCTTGCTGCTCTGCAACTGCCACTGGCTAGCGCACAGAGTGAGCATGACGCCCATTCCTCGCAGACGCCCTCGTCTCACAGCTCCCAACCGGTCGAGAAGACCCACGACAAGGCCATGAAACATATGAAGGAGCATGTCCCCGAGAAAATGGATCACTCCGGGAGAGGCTACACCCATGAGCAAATGCGCCAGAGTCACGAACATCAAATGAAAGAAGAACAAAAGCAAATGGACTCCTACCAGGGGGAGCAGGAGCGGACGCATCAGCACTCCAAGGAAGGAAAGGATGGGCAATAAACTTCCCTTTGCGCTGGCTCTGAGCCTAGGTGTGATGGCCGGCGCACAAGCGGAGGAAATGCACGACCATGCTGCCCATGCCGAAGCAGGCGGGGCAGCTACCCCAGGAGAGCATGCCTATCCATCAGCCAAGAGGGTCATGGATCATGCTCATGGAGGGACTTCGGGCATGCCTATGAGTCATGACGGGCACCATGCAGAAGGGCGACCGGCTCAGTACAGTCGGACACCGATTCCCGTACTGACCGATGCTGACCGTGCTGCGGCCTTTCCGCCAGTACACGATCACTCAATACATAACGGTGGTGGCATCAATTCTTTCGTATTGATCGACCGGCTGGAGTGGCAGGACGCGGATAAAGGCAATGCGTTCGATTGGAGTGCCACCGGTTGGATCGGCGGCAACATCAATCGCCTCTGGTTTCGTTCCGACGGCGAGCGTACCAACGGTGTAACCGAGCAGGCGGAGCTTCAGGCGTTCTGGGGGCATGCCATCGGCCCTTGGTGGGACCTCCTGGCCGGAGTCCGTCAGGATTTCAAGCCAGGCTCGCCGCAAACCTGGGGGGCGATTGGCCTTCAAGGGTTGGCTCTTTACGACTTCGAGGCTGAGGCCACCGCTTATTTCGGCGAGGGGGGCCAGGCCGCCTTGCGTCTGGAAGGTAACTATGACATCCGATTTACCAACCGGCTGATTCTGCAGCCGAGAGGGGAGGTGAATCTCTACGGCCAAAACGACCCGGCACGCGGAGTGGGCTCTGGGCTGAGCGACGCGGAAGCAGGGCTTCGGCTACGGTACGAAATCCGCCGGGAGTTTGCTCCCTATGTCGGTGTGAGCTGGACTCGTGCTTTTGGCAACAGCGCCGATCTGTTGCGAGATGAAGGCCAAGGCGTCAGCGATACCCGTCTGGTAGCGGGGCTACGCGCTTGGTTTTGAGGCCTAGAATGAATGGAACAAGCAAAACAGTAGTCCTGACCGGTCTGGCCACCCTGGTGGCGGCCGGCATCCTGTATTCGGGGCTGATCAATGTCGGCGCCGACGATCCCCATCTGGCTCCGGTGTATGCGCTCTTGAACATGGCCCGGGAGCGGTCGAT
>Ga0255338_1001027_pt1 | contig 62107 bp, 51 predicted proteins | sample MeOH1_35cm_T4_19_FD_203715 | JGI IMG/M metagenome (GOLD analysis project Ga0255338, IMG submission 203715) | Sandy soil microbial communities from University of British Columbia, Vancouver, Canada - MeOH1_35cm_T4_195 | ecosystem: Engineered > Artificial ecosystem > Sand microcosm > Unclassified ... | reverse complement strand
ACGAGCCCATCGGCGAGAAGTGCCCCAACTGCGGCAAGGACTTCGTGAAGCGCCACGGCCGCTACGGCGAGTTCATCTGCTGCATCGACTACCCCACCTGCAAGACGGTGAAGAAGGAGATCCTGGCCGTGCCCTGCCCCAAGTGCGGCGGCGGCCTCAGCCCCCGCAAGACCCGCTTCGGCAAGGTCTTCTACGGCTGCGTGGCCTACCCCAAGTGCGACTTCACCGCCTGGGACAAGCCCGTCCCCGTCACCTGCCCCGCCTGCAAGAACCCGAGCATGGGCGAGAAGACCCGGAAACCACGCGGCAAGGACCCCATCCAGGTGCTGCTCTGCCCCAAGTGCGGGCATGAAGAGCCGATGGGATGACAGGCCGTAGTCCGCATCTGTGCCGCTTTGATGTGAGGGAGCCCCGTTCGGGACCCCTCTGGACTTGCCTTTTTTATCATCACTACGACGCACACAGGTTCAATCAATACAGCACCGAGTAGCCAAGCTGTATAGAAATAGGGCGAACCGGATTTCGACCGGTTCGCCCTATTTCTCTGTGCTCCATGTGATCGGGCAATCACAACCGAATCTCGAGTAGTGATGTTTCCGGTGCGCGAAGAGCCAACAGCCGATGATCCAAGAGCCAGGGGCTTGGATCGCATTGGTCAATACAAAACCGCAGCCCCATAAAAGGGCCTGTGGAATCAAGGCATCAAGGTTTAAGTTCACGCAGCGACAGAGGAATGCTGGACAGGGATTGTCCACCGCCTGACCTGCTGGTTCCTGATCGCCGAGGGGTCTGTCCTTGGTCCGATTTCATTGCATTCTAAACGGGAAATTTTGAGAGGTACGATTTTCATGTGCTACTCATAGGCTGTAGCCCAATAGTCATCATCCCAGGACAATCCGGTGATGATCACGAACGAACTCCATCGATTTGGAGCCCGTGTTCGCGAATTGCGCGAATCACTGGGAATCTCCCAAGAAGTGTTGGCTGACCGTGCCGGTCTGCATCGGACGTATTTGGGTGGTGTAGAGCGAGGTGAACGCAATATTGGTTTACTCAATATTTTGCGAATCTCTGCCGCACTTGAGGTGCCACCTGAAGAACTCTTGAAGAGCGTTCAGTCGCGCAAAAGGAAGGCTTAATGGTGAATCGTCGAATCCCTGCAAATCCCGGCACTAGCATAGAGTCAGGGAAGGACATTCGCTACGGGCGCGGCAAATTTACGCATCATGGTAATTATATCGATTATCAGACTATGATTGCCAATCATCCGAATTACAGAAATATGCCTGGTGCTTTTACTGCGGACGGGAAACCTTTTTGGCAGGTTAGTTCTGGAAAAACGACATCCTTTTATCATTACTATGAAGCACGGAGAGATTGGTGGACAGCAAAGGCTGATGAACTTGAGTTGCCCGGTGTTGGGCAAGAAAACGATAGATGGACCATCGCAGCCCGAAAAATCCATCCGGTGGGGTATAGGGATTGTCTGATTTGTGGTGAAAAGAAAAATGTTGGTTATTTCTATCTGAATGCTCCAATTGCGAATCGATTAAATAAAATTTTCAAAAAACTTATCGTACAGCCATTGCAGCCTATTGGAACTGTTCTTGCAATCTTAGCGACCGAACTCAAACCGCCTCAACTTGAAGTATTACTCTCAAGTATGTTCCCAGAACGACAGAAGTATTTTTTAGAATTCGGGTATACGGTATCCGCATTTGAGAAAAGTAATTACCTGAGAACACGTTGGCTAAGCCCAGGTTTCATGGGAAATCCTCCATATAGATTTGACGGCCTTCACGATTACTGTACCGCGTGTCGGAAATCAAATGATCCAGGACGTTCAGATAAAAATATGCAATCGTATAACCATGATCGTCGAGCTTTTGAATGGTGGGCAGAAGGTAATTGGGCCCTGGCGGATGCTCTCTACAACTCCGCAGGATCTGGATTCTGTAACCTGTGTTCACCGCCCAAACCCCTAAAGAAGGTTAGTCCTGATCACATTGGACCACTCGCTTGTGGATTCAAGCACCATCCTTATTTCAGGCCGACCTGTACACCTCACAACAGCAGCAAACAAGCCCGAATGAGAGTGCAGGATGTAACAGACCTAATAACCTATGAATTGCGTACCGGCGAATCTCCAGCAAGTTGGCATGTGCGGCCACTCTGGGATCGCTTAAAGCGATCCGTGCACACGAGTGAACAAGCTGTCGAACTTTCTGCCATTATGCGAGCGATGCAGGACCTTTACCTTAGGTGTTTATTTGGGCTTCTTGAGAGTGGGCATGCGAGGTTCTTAAGAACGTTACTCCATCCGGAATATGCACTATGGACCTATACGTTTACGAACCTCAACACATCCGAACTCACTTTCGCTGGTGTTCGCGAATCAGGGACAGACAATAAAAGTCGCAGAAGTCTCAGAGCACGAACGGTTCGAATCGCATTTGAAGAATTGGTTAATTATGTCAGAAAAGAAGTGCCAGAACGCCGGATAAGACAGATATTCAGTGATCAGCACCCAGAAGTAATTGCGGCTATAGTTGCCCAAGCAAACAAAGATAATCCCGAGGAAAATGACAAAAAATGGGCTGAGGCAGCTGGGAAGGCCCAATCCAATCCAGGTATCTGTGAGGAGAAAATTGGTAGGCTTCTCGAAGAGGAGTCTCTAAGCGCGATCGAAACCGAACGTGATCGTAGACTCAAAGGCTTTATGCTTGCTCAATTCGAGGAGCTTGCAAACAATGTGAGCCTATAAAGCTGACTGTCCTCATTGCGGCTAGAGACATGAGTTTAGGTATATTCTGCTAGCATTTCATCTATCGAAATTATACCCTTGATCCACCGATTGAAACCATGGCGGTAGTGATTATCCGCCCCAATGGGAAAGGACGAGTCCATGAGCGGAGGAAGCCCGTATAGGGCCTCTCCGGCCGTGACAGGATATGGGAGTGATTCGAATAAACCTCTCGGTTCAAGGGATTCACGCCGCCCTTTGCACTTTTCAAAAATTACTGGCGGGGGCTCTGGAACCTGAGAACCACGAATTCCCACCAAGAACACCCTTCGCCGCATCTGTGGAACACCATATTGTTCGGCGTTTAAAATCCATGGCCTAGTCCCGACAGAATATCCGAGATCCATAAGTGCCTTTTGGAGGTCCGCAATTACTCGTCCCTTATCGAAAGTCAGAAGGCCCTCAACATTTTCAAGCACGACCAAGGAAGGCTTCAAGGCTTCAACAAATTCCAAAAAAACTACCGCGAGATTATTCCTGGAATCGTCTGCTGAACGCCATCCCGCATGAGAAAATCCCTGGCATGGGGGGCCACCGATCACAGCGCCTACCTTCTTCCCTTTAAGCTTTTGCTTAATTGCCTGTATTGTCTCCCTTTTTTGGTCAATATCAGAAAGGTCGGCCTGTAGAAAGAGTGTTCTACTAGCCATGGCAGTAGCAGTAGACTCGCAATCGCGGTTAAAACAATAAGTCAACCCGATGTTCCTATCGTATTCAACGGCTACTGCAACAGGCAAACCAGCAAGTTCTAGCCCAAGACTTAGCCCACCTGCACCAGCGAAGAGATCGATAACAGAATTCCCTCCAGTGTACTTTGCAAGATGACGGGCAACGGCATATCCCAACAATGGTGGAACTGCGTTGCCGATTTGCTTACGCACCGTAGAGTCAGTGCCCAGAAAGTGGTACCAATCAGGGAATGATTGCAGCCTGGCAGCCTCGCGATTGGTTAAAGTTCGGTCAGCCCAAGGGTGGATATTTGTACCATTTCCAGGACGGTTGTAATAGGTTGCAATGGTATAGGCAGGCTGGTCTGGACGAAGACGACCATAGTAAGTCGTCCTCACAACACCTCGCCATTCGGACATCTTCCTGATTTGTTCAAGTCGCTGTGACGGAACTGTGTCTGGAATGTCCATCCAATTCCCGCCTTGGGGAACGTAATGGATGATTTCCCGATCGAGGGCTGAAAGTGATGGGGCTACATGCTGGTGCCAGCCTTCTCCTTCAAGAAGGTTTGCGGGGACTCCGTGCTTGTAGAGGTAATCCACCATCCCAGCAACACGGCTTCCACGGTTGTCATTCAGTGAATTGAAAATGATTAGAGTCTGGTCTTTGGTCAGCCCATATCCCCAAGCCACTAACGCATCCGCGAAATCTTCCATTGGTGTGGCTATTTTCCCCCCTGTTGCTGAATCTTGGTAGGCGCAGGCTAAAAATTCTCCCGCCACCGCAAGCAATCCTATGAATCCAGGTTCCTGAAGGCAGACTGGAAAATCATCAATTTCGTAATTACTGACATGGTTGTTACCGCTGTATATCCGAAAGTACCACTCCACGACCGAACTATTAAGGAGAACTGCGAGGGCAGCTATAGCCTCCTTTTCTTCCACCGGCGCGTCAATCACTCTTAAATAGTTGCAGGAGTTGCCCAACACAACGCCAGCAGGTACGATGGAGAAACTCAACCTTCGTCCCTTCTGAATATATGAGCACTGTCGTCCTGCAAGACGAAGTTGCTGGGTGTCAGCATATTTGGGGGTATCACGGTACCTAGCCGCGTAGGTCTTGGGGTCCACATAGCTTGGTAATGCTGAGGTTTCTGGCTTACGAAGTATGAACCGTTCGATATGATCCCCGCGTACCAATCGTAAAGAAGTCGGTTTCAGCCGCAGGAATTCCTTGCCTTGGGTCTGGTCAAGTTCTCCACGAGCATTTTTCACCCAAGGTATTTCCTTTAACCTTGGGAGTTCTTGAAGATGGACGCAGATATCATGCTGGGCGTGTGAAACCCGGGGAATTCTTAGAAGATCGGGATCTAGTTTGATCAAAGTATCTACCTCAATTGAATACGAGTCTTCAATTGTTAAGGCTCGGCCACTAACAACACTGTTAATAAGGATGGAATCAGGCGAATCACCCGGCGAAAGACATGTAATACCAGTGGGTTGACTTACCGTTGCGAACAATCCAGTGTTTTCTGGAAATAGGTATACTACCTCTAACATTCGACCAAGTATTATTTTTCGTCTAAGTTCCAGGCCATCGCGGTCACCAAACCAAGTGCTGGGAGAAATAAACACACATCGGGCGTTGTGGGTCATAAGGTTTTGGGCAATACCAATAAAAATTCGCTGGTAATCGAGTGATCCCCCTGAAATACCAACCTCTTCAGCTACATGCCGGTAATTTTCTGTTTGCTGACGTACTCGGTCACGCCAAAACTGTTCTTGAGTTCCAAGTGAATGCTTGGCAACTGACACACGTGTTTCTTGGTTTGTAAGTATATTTTTTAAAAACTTTATCCTTCCATAAGGGGGGTTCATGACGATGCAATCATAGGTCCTATCACTAAATTCGCTTCTTCCGTACATTGCGATGGCATCGCCAACCTGGATGGAGAATTTCGTCATTAATCTCAGGCGCTTAATAAGGTGATCAATGATTTTCTTGAGTAGTTCTGCCGTGAAGGAGTCCTGTTCGATAGCTTGAATTTCAGCGATTTCAGCACCACGTTCTGAGGCCTCAAGTAGGAGTGCGCCAATGAGGGCCCCACAACCTGCCGCAGGATCAATAGCTTTCTGAATGCGCGTTCTATCTCCGATTGCGAGGCGAGCGATTAAGGTCGCAATCTCGGGGGGTGTAAAGAAGTAGCCATGCTGCTTGGAAGCACCGAGGAATTTAAGGATTTGTTGAGGATCTCGGGGGTCTTGAATGGCGTTGACACCTAGTTCCGCAATTCGTGAGCATAAGTAAAGCTGGGTCGCTGCAGGAAGCTCTTGTTGTAGAACCGCCTCGATAGCTATTCTAGTGACAGTAAGCGTGAAGGAAAGAGCCAGTAGAGGGCAATCACCAGAGTATGTTTCAACATGATCGCGGAACGGCGAGTGATGAACCAGTTCTGCAGCGGTGGCTTCTGAAAATGCCGAAAGAAACGATGAAGCGAGTCGCACACTGATGCTTGCTCTTAATGCGCGAGCATCTTGATCGATCTTTTTCTGGAGAAGGGGGATTCGATTCTCATGCCCCCCAAGAGGAAGCGGCTTAGCTTCTTCCCCGATCTCAAAATTCCGTGTTGTGGACTTGTCCATTGGTGTTGTGGTCTCCCAACCTATTGCAGGATTTCTAATCTCTAGGATTTCCCGAGATGAGCAAATGAAAATGGAACAGCCTTATCCTGGTGTCGAGTGGTAAATTCCTCAAGCGCGAACCGAACGATAAAGGCAAGCGAGGTTCTGTTTGCATCAGCGATGGTTTCAAGTATGTTTCGTTGGTCTGACGTAAGCGAAATCGTAAGTCTGTGTTCGCAGCGAGAAGAAGGTTTATTAAGTTTTTTCATCACCCTTCACCCTTTTTCATCAAGTGTCATCAATCCTCATCAGTATGGTGAGTGTTGAACTGCTGTCAAACAAAACCACTCGGCAAAGGGAGATTGAGCCTCCAATACGAACAGATTCGTTCTGCGGATTAATAGGCTCAAAGCTCTATAGGCTGACACTTGTAGAAAATTATGAAATCATTTGTTAGACAATTAATGGCGATTCAATCTTGGAGGAGTCAACCTGATTTCGGTGCCCTCTTCAGGAGTTCGGCAAAGAGAGACAGCGGCTGATGGTGACAGGTAAGCCCAATCTAACCACACAGAGCGCCCCTGGCCGAACACGAGACCCACCACCGCGGCCAGCTCTACCTAATGGCCAGCCTCCACGGCCGCGCCGTCCCCCCCTCTTCGACCTCACCGAAGAACAGCTCGCCGCCAAATCCCTCCCGAAAAGCTGAATTAGCCACGGATTCACACGGATGGACACGGATTAAAAGAAATTAAACCGGTGATGCACGGTGATGAACGGTGATTGCGCGCCGCGAGCCTCCCGCATGGGCCCGCCGGAGGCGGCTTCCGGCCAAGCCGGAAGGGAGCCGGGGGCGCCGTGGCCGCGCTCCCAGAAGGCACGGCAGCGGCGCCCCCGGCTCCGCCCAGGCTGCCTCGTCGCAGCAAATCACTGGAATCACTGAAATCAGTGGCTAAAAGCAGTTGGGGTCGACGGAACCCTCACTGCGTCGGTTCAGAAAAGGGTTTTTTGCCGGGGATATACGGGGATGTGCGGGGATAAAGCTCGCCATCTTTCATCCCCGTCCATCCCCGCCCATCCCCGGCAGATATCTTTCCTCTCACCCAGCCCAGCGCCCGGGCACCACCCAGGCTGCCGCGTCGCAGAGCATCACTGGAATCACTGCAATCACCGGCGAAGGCGGTTTCTCTTTATCGGTGTTCATCAACTTTTATCGGTGTTCATCAACTTTTATCGGTGTTTATCGGTGTTCATCGGTGTTCATCTTTTACCGGTGATGAACGGTGCTCCATGCGGTCGATCTTTCCATCGCTGCCCATCCTTGCGAGCATCTGCACCGCCGCTCATCTCGCCTGCGCCAAGGCCACCGCATCGGCGCCTGCGGGGAAGCGGAGCTGCCCGGTCGAGTCGTTCACGGCGCGCCACACCGCCTCGGCCACGTCGGCTTCGCGCGTCACCGCCGCCGGCTGGGCGAACGCGGCGAAGACCTGCTCCGCGAAGGGCGCGTAGGCCTCGGGAATCAGCCCTTCCATGCGCTTGCCCCCGTTGCTCGTGAAGCGCGTCGTCGGAGCGTAGCCCGGCTCCACCAGCTTCACCCGCACGTTGAAGGCCTCCAGCTCGAAGGCGAGCGACCCGGTAAACCCTTCGATGGCCGCCTTGCTCGCGGTGTAGACCGCCGCCAGCGGCATCCGGGCCAGCGTCGCGCTGGAGGTCACGTTCACCACCACGCCCGACCGCCTGGCGCGGAACTGGGGCAGCACCGCCTGCGTCATGGCCATCACGGCGAAGGTGTTGGTCTCGAACACCTCACGCGCCGTGGCCATCGGCGTGGCCTCGAAGGCGCCGACCACCCCGATGCCCGCGTTGTTGACGAGCGCATCGATGGGCCCGCAGGCCTCGAGCGCGGCCCGGATGCTGGCCGGGTTCGTCACATCGAGCGCGAGGACTCGCAGCCGCTCGGACCGGGGCAGGACGTCCTCGCGCGGCGTCCTCATGGTGGCGACCACGTTCCAGCCCTGGGCGAGGAAGTGGCGCGCGGTTTCGAGGCCGTAGCCGGACGAGGTGCCTGTGATGAGGACGGTGTTCATGGTGGCTTCCTTTTTTGGGGTCCACCTCCGGGTGGACCTGCCTAGAATGGGAATCCCAAGCCGGACTCTCAATAATCATGAGTCCGTATTTCATTCGCGAGCGTCCAGACATGAGCGACCCCCTTTCGGAAGTCATCGCGCTGCTCCAGCCGCGCACGGTGTTCTCCAAGCAGATCAGCGGCGCGGGTCGCTGGGCGGTCCGCTACTCGGACTTCGGCCACCCGAGCTTCAGTGCCGTGCTGGAGGGGAGCTGCCGCCTCGCCGTGGATGGCTGCCCTGCCCTTACCCTCGAGGCGGGTGACTTCGTGCTGCTGCCCGCGACGCCGGACTTCACCATGTCCGGGTTTGACACGGTGGAACCCGAGCGCATCGACCCGAAGGTGGCGCCGGCCCCGACGGAGGAGGTCCGCCACGGCACGCCCGATGGCCCCCCCGATGTGCGGATGCTCGGCGGTTACTTCATCTTCGACTCTCCCGATGCGGCCATGCTGGTGTCGCTATTGCCCGCGGTGGTGCATGTGCGCGGCGTTGAGCGGCTCTCGGTGCTGGTGCGGCTCCTGGGCGAGGAAGCCACCGGAGAGAGGCCCGGCCGCGACCTCGTGCTCTCGCGCCTCGTGGAGGTGCTGCTCATCGAGGCCCTCCGGGCGGCACCGGAGGGAGACGCGCCTCCCGGGCTGCTCCGCGGGTTGGCCGACGCGCACCTCGCGCCAGCAGTGCGGCAGATGCATGGCCAGCTCGCGCGCCCGTGGACCGTGGCCCAGCTCGCGAAGACCGCCGCGCTGTCGCGCTCGGCCTTCTTCGAGCGCTTCACGCGAACCGTGGGCCTCCCGCCCATGGAATACCTGCTCACCTGGCGCATGACCGTGGCCAAGGACCTGCTGCGCCGCCACGATCTCGGCCTCACCGCGGTGGCCGAACGCGTCGGCTACGGCTCCGCGAGCACCTTCAGCACCGCCTTCAGCCGGCACGTGGGCCAGCCCCCGGGCCGCTACGCGCGAACGCTCGCCGCCGAATCCAAGACGAAAAGCTGAATCCGCCACGGATTCACAGGGATGGACACGGATTCAAAAAGGTTCAGCCGGTGATGCACGGTGATGGCGCCGCGTTTCCCGATCAATGGTGAGACTCAGGGATCAAGGATCAGATGAAGCGGAGGACAACGGAGGAACTGAGGAAAGCGGAGAAAAACGGATTCGTTACCTGCTTTTCTCCGCTCCCCTCTGTCGCTCTGCTTCCCTCCGCTTATGGATGCTTTTCAGCCCGGGACGGCACCCGGGAAAGTGAAATCGGAGCCACGGATTCACACGGATGGACACGGACTCAAAAAGATTCAGCCGGTGATGCACGGTGATAAACGGTGATGGCGCGCCGCGAGCTCCCCGCATGGGCCCGCCCCCGGCTCCGCCCAAGCTGCCTCGTCGCAGAGCATCACTGGAACCCCTGAAATCGCTGGCGAATAAGCAGTTGAGCCACAGCCCCGCGCCAGGCTGGTTCAGGAATCCGTGTGAATCCGTGGCCAACCCTCCCCCCGGAACCCATCCTAGGGTCCGCTTTCGGTCCGAGGAGGCTGCCATGCCCATGACCAGGCTCGAGGAATTCCTCAACAAGAACGGGGTGGCCCACCAGGTCATCCCCCACGCGCTGGCCTTCACGGCCACTTCGGTGGCGGGGGCCGCGCACATCCGCGGGAAGGAAATGGCCAAGACCGTGGTGGTGAACCTCGACGGCCACCTGGCCATGGCCGTGGTGCCCGCCGACCGGAAGGTGGACCTGGAGCGCCTGCGCCAGGCCACCGGATCCGTGACCGCCGAGCTGGCCGACGAGCGCGAGTTCAGCGGCGACTTCCCCGGCTGCGACCCCGGCGCCATGCCCCCCTTCGGGAACCTGTACGGCATGCCGGTCTACGTGGAGCCACACCTGGCGGCCGACGCGGAGATCGCCTTCAACGCCGGCACCCACACCGAGCTGATCCGCATGGCCTACAAGGACTTCGAGCGCCTCGCGCACCCGATGCTCGTGGACATGTAGGGCCGGCGGGTCCGCGCCCCGAACCTCGCGAGGTGGAGCGCCCTCGGCGCCGGGAGCATCGTGCCCCGGCGGAACCTACTGGAGGACGCTCTTCTTGAAGGTGGTGACGATTTCCCCGGCCACCGCGGGATAGACCTCGTCGACCGACCCCTCGCGGGGGCCGCTGCCTTCCACCTGCAGCAGCTCCAGGCTTTCCCCTGATGCGTCCTGGATGGCGAACTCGACGACGAACCTCCGCGCGCCCGGCTCGGCCCGCATCACCGTGACGCTCAGACGGTACGGGCTGTCGGGGCGGAGGACGCCCTCCAGCGAGCTTTCCAGGGCCGCGGCGAACAGCCAGGCCCGCTCCGGGGTCTTCCAGCCGATCCGCCCGTCCCAGGACACCCCTCGCTCCCGCTCGAAGGCCTTGGGCAGGCTGAAGGGCAGCTGCTTGGGAACCTGGGCGGCGGCGTTCCGATGGACCGGAGCCCGGTCCATCTCGGGCGACCAATGGGCCGCCAGCGCGACTCCCCCGAGTCCAAGCAGGGCGAGCAAGGTGCAGAGACTCCTCATCACGGGCGATTCCTTCTCGGACGGGTTGCAAGGTGTGATGGAAAGGCAATGGGGCAGAGCGTGTCGGGACAGGGAGTGGAAACCTTTCACCGCCTATCGGCAGAAATCCGGGCGGCGTGAGCGGTTTTCCCGGTTCCAGGGCAGATCGGACGACCAGGGAATGGCGGGGTCTCCAGCGCACCAGCCCTTCACGGGCGCGAGGCGAGGCAGGACCAGCTCCAGATTCCCCCGGGGCACGGATTCTTCTGAAGCTGGGATACTCCCCCCATGTCGCCCCCGGCCCCTGTCCATCAGCGCACCCCTGCGGACCGCCCGCTGCTGGTCCTGCTGCCCGGCCTGGACGGCACGGGGCTGATGTTCGAGCCGTTCGAGGCGGTCCTCGGCCAAGCCGGCTTCGAGGCGCGGGTGGTGCGCTACCCGGCGGCCCTGACGTCGTATCCGGCCTGCATCCATCACGCCCGCACGCTGCTGCCCCGGGACCGGCCCTTCCTGCTGCTGGGGGAATCCTTCTCGGGCCCCGTGGCCGTGGCCCTGGCCGCGGAGGAACCGGAGAACCTGGTCGGCCTGGTGCTCTGCGGCACCTTCGCCCGGAACCCCCGGCCGGGCCTGGCCTGGGCCGCGTCGCTGCTCGGCATCCTGCCCGGCCGCCTGCCGCTGTTCCTGATCCGCTTCCTGCTGCTGGGCCGCTGGGCCACGGGACCGCTGATGGAGCGGGTGCAGGCCCTGCTCCCCCAGGTGCCCGCCGGCACGCTGAAGAGCCGCCTGCGGTCGGTGGTGGCCGTGGACGAGACACCCCTGCTGACCCGCCTCCGCGTGCCCACCCTGGCCCTCGTGGGGGCCCAGGACCGGCTGGTGCCCCCGGCAGCCACCGAGTGGCTCCGCACCCACCTCCCCAATCTGGACATCGCGCGGCTCCAGGGCCCCCACTGGCTCCTCCAGGCCCGCCCCGACGCCGCCGTGCAGGCCCTCGAGGCCTTCCTGAGCCGCCTGCCGCAGGCCGCGGCAGAGCCGGGCAACCCTCTTACAGCCAGTGCTGGCGGTGCCGAAGGGTGAGGGCGCGCCGTGGGTTCCCCGGTCGACGAGCGAGTCTCAGGGATGAAACGAACCAAGGAAGGGGAGGACAACGGAGGAACTGAGGAAAGCGGAGCAGGACAGAATTCGTTGCCTGCTTTTCTCCGCTCTCCCCAGCGGCTCCGCTTGCCTCCGCTTGGTTAGGCGGTTCAGCCCGACGCTACCCGGGGTTGCGCCACACTCCCGGCTGCGGGAAGGCCATTCCTGGGATACTCGCCCCATGTCGCCCCTCTCCCGCCCCGCCTTTCGCTGGTCCGTCCTCATCGGGCTCTGGGCGCTGGTGGGGGCGGTGCTGTGGATCCTGCTGGTGCAGGTCTTCCTCCTGGCCCTGAATCCCTTCTGCCACCTGCAGGCGCCGGGCGCGGCCCACGTGCAGGTGCGCAGCGTGGACCGGGACGCCGACAGCCAGATCACCGACTTCGTCACGGTGAAGCACGGCGACGCGGAGCGGGTGCTGCGCCTGGCCAAGGCCGAGGCGGAGGAGCTGCGCGTGGACGACGAGGTGTGGATCCTCGATGCCTGGTACGCGGATGGCCTGCGCCCCACCCAGTTCCGCCTGACGCTGCTGCGCGTGCTGCTGGAGTACCCGGCGCTCCTGCTGCTGCCCGCCGCCTGGGGCCTGTGGCGCGTGCGCAAGGCGAAGCAGGTGGCCGACGCCGCCCCGCTCCCGCCCGTGCGCCGCACCTTCACCGACGACTTCCACCTGCGGGCGCAGCGGTTCGCGAAGCCGGTCGAAGACAAGAAGGAATCCGCCACGGATAAAGGCGAATGAAAGCCTCCACGAAGATGGACACCAGCCTCTAGGCACAGGACATCCGGGCCTGCGGCCCCCGGTCGCGCGTTGCGCGGCCGGCTTCGCGGGCGGCGGCTCCGGGTGGCCTCCATGGGCCACCATGGCCGCCGCCCGCGAAGGGATGTCCGGGGTGGGTCGAGTTCCATTCGCGCGCTTCGTGCGCCCAAAGGGCGCCTTCGCGTCCTTCGTGGTGGATTTTTCTTGGCTGAGACTGACCAGTTCCCCACCTACTTCGCGGGTTCCTTCGGGGGCTTGGGGGCCCAGAAGGCCGGGTCGCTGGCGATGACGTCAGAGTTGGGGTAACTGAGCTTGGGGCTGAAGGCGAAGAGCTGGTTCTCCACTCCGTTGACCGTGTCCATGAAGGTCTTCTGCATGGCCTTCTGGCCCTCCTCGCCCAGGGCGTCCAGGAAGGATTTATTGGCGGCCTCCATGGCGTCCATGTCCGCCAGGGACTTCATGGGCCGCAGCACCACGAAGGTGGGCGACCAGGTGCCGGCCTCCACCTCGTAGAACGCGAAGGAGGCCGGGAAGTGGCTCTTCTCGTAGGCGGTGAGGGCCATCTTCACGCCATCCTCGAAGGCCCTGCCCATGCCCTGCTTGATCCGGAAGGTGCGCACGCGCATGTAACGCATCTTGCCGATCTCCACGGGCGGCCCGTAGCTCAGGTCCTTGCGGAGGGTGCCCAGGAAGCTGCGGGTGCCGCCGAGGTGGTCGCCGTCCTTCAGGGAGATGGCGTCGATCTCCTTCTTGAGGGCCGGGTTGCTGTCCCCCTCGTTGTGCTTCGCCTCCCAGTCCGCGTACGAGCCGTAGCCCATGATGAACCAGGCCTCCGAGGGCCCGGTCAGCGAGCTCATGCCCAGGTAGTGCTCCGTGGCCTTGCCCTTGGCGAGGATGCGGCCCCAGGCGGCTTCCGTGGCCGCGTGGGCCGCGCCATGGCCCGGCTTGACCTCCTCGCGGTAGAACATCATGAGAGGCGGCGGCGGCTGGGGGCCGCCCTGGGCCCGCAGGGCCGTGAAGCTCGGCGCGAGCAGGACCGGGGCCATGAGGAGCGCCAGTCGGAAGGCCGGGGACGGGGAGAAGAGGGAATGCTTCATGGAAGCCCACCTCCAGAGGGCGGTCCCGAGGGTAGTCCTCATCCATTGTCCATACCTAGTATTTTTTATGTTGTAACACCATCATTAAGTCTATTTAATCCAATTGAAAACCAGGTGGTAACTAGCTTGACGAGCGGGTTCCTGCGGCCTCCCAGGCCTGGCGGAGCCGCCCCCGCAGACGCTGGACGGCGGCAGGATGGGCGGTCTTGTCCCCGTAGAGGTGGTACTCGGCGGCCGGCGTGGGCGCCAGGTCCCGCAAGCGGGGCCCGTACTTCGCCTGGAGCAGGGCGAGGATCTGCTCGTAGCGCCACAGGGCCTCGTAGCGCACCGGCTCGCGCCAGACCTCGCGGGCGCCCAGGCGGATCACCAGGTCCTCGGCTTCCTGGTCCCAGAGCAGGTCCAGCACGGGATCGGGCAGGTCGGGCAGTTGGCTGGCCATCCGCAGCTTCAGGCGGTTGAAGCGGTCCCGGCCATGCTCGATCTGGCCGATGTAGGCCCGCTCCCCAGGGGCCAGCCGGGCCTCGTGGGCTCGCCATTCCGCCAGGGTGGGATGGGGCACCACGGCCAGCATGGGGCGATCCGTGAAGCCGTGCTCGCCGGGGCACTGGCAATCCTGCAAAGCATCATAGAGCTCGGTCCAGCCCTCCTCGAAGGTGCCCGTCCAGCCGCAGGTGGGGCACGTGAGCCGGCGGGTCCGCCAGTCGCCGAAGTAGTCCAGGATGAGCGCGGCCATGGGGCCTCCAGGGATGGAGCTTCCAGTCTTTCCGCATCCCCTGGACAGTCCCTGTCCAGTTCAGGCCCCCTCCGACTTGCCGACGTCCGACGAGCGGAAGCTCCGGTACAGCAGCAGGTCGTAGAGGATCTTCAGGCCTCCGGCGATGAGGAAGGGCGCCCCGGCCAGGGCGGGCACGGCCAGCAGGGGCCCGGCCAGCACCGGCGAGATGGCGGCGCCGGTGGTGCGGGCAATGCCCGTGACGCCAGCGGCGGCGGAGCGCTCGTCCGGGGCCACCACGGCCATGGTGTAGGCCTGGCGGGTGGGCACATCCATCTGCGAGATGCTGAACCGCAGCAGCAGCATGGCCACGGCCAGCGGCAGGTTCGGCATGAGGGGCACCAGGATCAGCAGCACGTTCGAGGGGATGTGGGTGAACACCATGGTGCGGATGAGCCCGATCTTCGCCGCCAGCTTCACGGCATAGAGGCTGGAGAGCCCCGCCAGGATGTTGGCCGCGAAGAAGATCGAGCCCAGGGCCCCCGGCGCCACGCCGAACTTCACGTGGAACCAGTAGGCCACGATGCTCTGAATGACGAAGCCCCCGGCGAAGGCATCCAGCGAGAACAGCGCCGACAGCCGCAGCACCACGCCCTTGGAGCCGTGCAGGCCCCAGCGGCTGGCATGGGTCGCGGCTGGCGGGGCCTCCACGGCCGGGGACATCCGCGTGAAGAGCGCGGCGAGGAGCAGTCCCACGGCGGCATAGGCGAAGACCAGCACGCGGTAGCTGGCCACGGGGGTGTGGCCGGCGGACTGGAGGGCCTGGGCGGACCAGCCCCCGGCCAGGGCACCGAGGGCGGTGGCGAAGGAGCCCGTGAGGTTGTACCAGGCGAAGACGCCCGTGCGGCGGCTCTCCGGCAGTACCTGGGAGAGGGCGGCCTGCTCGATGGCCAGGAAGGGCCCCACCTCGTTGCCCGAGGGGCTGATGACCCCGAAGGTGGCCGCCAGCACCAGCACGGTGAAGTCGCCGCTGAGGGCGAAGGGGATGCCCGCCAGCACCATGAGGCCCGCGCCCACCAGCAGCATCTTCTTCCGGCCCAGGCGGTCGGCGTGGAGGGTGATCCAGAGCGAGATGAGCGTGTCGCCCACCAGGGTCAGCGTGAGCAGCAGGCCGATGCGCCCCTCGCTGAAGCCCAGGCCCGCCAGGTAGAGCACCAGCACCACGGACAGGAACCCGTACGAGAACATCCGCGCCGCCCGCGTCATGAAGAGCAGCCGGCCATCGGAGTCCAGGCGGGCATTCGAGGGCATGGGACCTCCCGGAGAGCCCCCACTGTACACTTGCCCGGCCGCCGACCGGCATAGGGCCGCCCATGGACATCAAGCTCTCCCCCGACACCGAGAAGCGCCTGCACGGCGCCATCCAGCGCTTCGTGGCCGAGGAGTACGGCGAAAGCCTGGGTGAACTCGGGGCGGGTAACTTCATCAACTTCTGCCTCAAGGAGCTCGGCCCGGCCATCTACAACCAGGCCATCGCGGACGCCCAGGCCTGTCTGCAGGAGCGCGTGACGGACCTGGAGAACATCTGCTTCGCGGAGGAGACCAGCTACTGGGACAAGGCCGGATCGAAACGGATCCAGCGCAGGCCGGACCATCGGCGGTAGCATCCGGTACCTGCCTCTGGAGCCCCGGACCTGCCATGCCCCACTGCATCCTCGAAACCTCGGACAACCTCCTGGACCAGCCGGACTGGACGGGCTTGCTGCGGGAGATCCACGGAACCCTGGTGGCCACGGGGCTCTTCAAGGAGGCGGACCTCAAGAGCCGCGTGATCCGCCACGCCACCTTCCTCGTCGCGGATGGGGCCCCGGACCGGGCTTTCGTGACTCTGGACGTGCAGCTCCTGGCGGGACGGACGGATGACGTGAAGGCCCAGCTCAGCGAGGTCCTGATGGCGGTCCTCGCCAGGGCCTTCCCCCGCAGCGCCGAGGGCATGCGGCTGAATCTCACCGTGCAGATCAGCGATCTTCACCGCGCCAGCTACCGCCGGCAGAACAGCGGCTAGGAGCCTCCGTGACCGACCCCATCTCTTCCCGCCAGCTCACCCTGCTCCAGGTGGTGGCCAAGCATCCCGACGTGCCCCGGGACCACCTGATCAAGGCGGGCGCCACGGACGCAGACCTGGCCTACCTGGAGCGCCACGACCTCATCCGCGAACGGGCCATCGGGCGCTACCGCGTGTCCCACATGGGCCTGGAAGTGCTGAAGCGGAGCCTGTGAATCCCATCCGGAAGGAGAAGCCATGCCCCTGCTCACCCGCGCCGAAGCCACCCGCTACGAGGAGACCAGCCGCCACGCGGACGTGATGGCCTTCATCGCCGGCCTTGCGGCCAAGGGCGACAAGCGCCTGCACGTCACCTCCTTCGGCATGAGCCCCCAGGGCCGGGAGCTGCCCCTGCTGGTGCTGTCGGCGCACGGTGTGACGACCCCCGGGGAGGCCCGCAGCCTGGGCCGGCCCGTGGTGCTGGTCATCAGCGGCATCCACGCCGGCGAGGTGGAGGGCAAGGAGGGCTGCCTCATGCTGGTGCGCGACCTGCTCGACGGGAAACCGGGGCTGGACGCGGGCCAGATCCTCTCGGACCTCACCCTGGTGGTGGTGCCCCTCTTCAATCCTGATGGCAACGACGCCATCGACCCCGGCAACCGCAAGCTGCACCTGCCCAAGCTCACGGGCCAGCTGGGCCCGGACAGCGGCGTGGGCACCCGCGTGAACGCCGCCAAGATCAACCTGAACCGCGACTACCTGCGCTACGAAGGCGCCGAGATGCGCCTGCTGCAGACCCGCGTGTGCCAGCCCTGGGCCGCGGACCTCACCATCGACAACCACGCGACGAACGGCTCCGTGCACCGCTTCTCCATGACCTACGACATCCCCCACACGGTGGAGAGCGGGCGGGGCGAGCCCATCGAGTACATGCGGAACCGGCTGCTGCCGCCCGTCACCGCGGCCCTGAAGGCCAACCACGGCCTGGACGCGGGCTGGTACGGCAACTTCGTGGAGGACGAGCGGGCCCTGGACGCGGACCGCGACGCCGAGCCCGGCGCCCCCGTGCGCGAAGGCTGGATGACCTACCCGCACCACCCGCGCTTCGGCAGCAACTACCGGGGCCTCACCAGCCGCATGGACCTGCTGCTGGAGTGCTACTCGTACATCTCCTTCGCCGAGCGCGTCCGCACCGCCTACGCCTTCATGCTGGAGACGCTCAAGTACGTGGCCGCCCACCGGGACGAGGTGGTGCAGACCGTGGCCGAGAGCCGCACGCCCCGCGGCCGCATCGCCGTGCGCTACGGGCTGGAGGCCTTCGACCGGCCCGTGGAGATCCTCACGCGCACCCCCCGCACCCTGGAGGGCGCGCCCTCGACCGTGACCCTGCCCCACCTCGGCCGCTTCGTGGGCACCAAGGTGGTGGAGCGCCCGGCGGCCTACCTGGTGCCGCCCTCCGTGGCGGCCCACCTGCGCCTGCATGGCCTCGCGCTCCAGGAGGCCTTGGGCGCCTTCGAGGTGGAGGTGCCCGTGGTGGAGGCCCTGGAATCCGAGGGCGGCCGGGCCATCCTCGAGGCCGCCGCCGTGGGCGAGCTGGCCGTGTCCTGGCGCCGGGGCCCCCGCAGGGCGCCCGCAGGCTGGTCGCTGGTGCCTACCGATCAACCCCTGGGGGCCATCGCCGCCTACCTCTGCGAGGCGGAGAGCGATGACGGTGCCGTGGAGAACGGCCTGCTGCCCATGCCCGCCCTGGGCGAGGAGCTGGCCCTGTGGCGGGTGCCAGACCTGGGCTGAGGCCTTCCCGACACCAGGCACCCCGTCTGACCGAGCCGCCCACGCATCGGAGCGGCCCGGGCTATCGACGTTATTAACCCTTTGAGTACAACCTTTAACAATTCATCACAAAAAAAGTTTCAAAGCCTGTCGATTCCGCCGCCTCCCGTTCGACGCATGAGTAGAATCCGGGACCTGCCGCCACCTCGTGCGGAAGCCACCCCATGGTTCACGTCTGCAGCGCACCTGGAGGAGGCACCCATGCCAACCAGCACCCCACCCGTTCCCATCCCCGCCAGACGGCTCTGGGCGGGCCGCATCCTCAGCGCCCTGCCGGTGCTGTTCCTGGCCTTCGACGGCGTCGCCAAGCTGATGCGGCTGCCGCCGGTCCTCGAGGCCATGGCCAAGCTCGGCTATTCCGACACGGTCGCGGGTCCCCTCGGGATCACCCTGCTCATCTGCGTCGTGCTCTACGCGGTGCCCGGAACCGCCGTGCTCGGGGCCATCCTGCTCACGGGCTACCTGGGCGGCGCGGTCGCCACCCATGTGCGGGTCGGCGATCCCCTGCTCTCGCACATCCTCTTCCCGACCTATGTGGCCGCGCTGGTGTGGGGAGGGCTGTACCTGCGCGATGCGCGGCTGGGGGCGCTCCTCCCTTTCCGAACGATCGACTTTCCCAACCCCAACCCTTCCATGGAGGAATCACGATGAGAGTCATGGTCCTGATCAAGGCGACCCAGCACACGGAGGCAGGCGTCCTCCCCGATGAGAAGCTGCTGGCCGACATGGGCCGCTACAACGATGAGCTGGTGAAGGCCGGCGTGATGCTCGCGGGGGAGGGGCTCCACCCCAGCTCGAAGGGCGTGCGGGTGCGGTTCTCCGGCGCCACGCGGACCGTGATCGACGGGCCCTTCACAGAAACGAAGGAGCTGATCGCCGGGTTCTGGCTCTGGCAGGTCCGGTCCATGGCGGAGGCCGTGGAATGGATCAAGCGCTGCCCCAATCCCACGGGGGAGGAGGCCGAGATCGAGCTCCGCCAGGTCTTCGAAGCCGAGGACTTCGGCCCCGAGTTCACACCCGAACTGCGGGAGCAGGAGGAGCGTCTGCGCGCCGAGATCGGCCGGAAGGCCTAGGCCCACAGCCCCGCATCAACCACGCCGACAAGGAGAGCCTTCCATGCAAAAAATGATTTTCGTGAACCTGCCCGTCACCGATCTCAAGACGTCGATGGCGTTCTACACGGCCCTCGGCTTCACCAACAACCCCGCGTTCACGGACGAGACGGCGGCCTGCATGGTCTGGAGCGAGGCCATCTACGTGATGCTCTTGACCCATGCCAAGTGGCGCACCTTCACCACGCGGACCATTCCCCAGCCCACCTCCAGCGAGGTGATGCTCGCCGTCTCCTGCGAGAGCCGGGAGGCGGTGGATGCGCTGAACACCGCGGCGGCCGCGAGTGGCGGGGTGTCTGACGCCAACCCCATCCAGGATCTGGGTTTCATGTACAGCCGCGATTTCACCGATCCTGACGGGCACGTCTGGGAGGCGGTGTGGATGGATCCGGCCGCGGTCCCCCATGAGAAACAGCCCAAATGAGAAACCTCCGAATCATCGAACACATGTCGCTGGACGGCGTGATCCAGCATTCCGCCGATGACGACGGTTTCCGCCACGGCGACTGGACCGTGCCCTATCGGACACCCGCTGGCCGGGACGCCATGCTGGCCGCGTACGGCGAGAGCTTCGATCTGCTGCTTGGCCGCCGCACCTACGACATCTGGTCGGGCTTCTGGCCCAAGGCGCCGAGCAGCCCGATGGCGGACCGCCTCAATGCGGCCACGAAATACGTTGCGACGCACCGTCCGGAAAGCCTTGCATGGGGCCCGTTCGAGGGCCTTGGGCCGGACCTCGTGGAGGGCATTCGCCGCATCAAGGCCCAGGACGGCCCGGACCTGCTTCTCTCGGGCAGCTCCACGCTGACCTCGACGCTGCTCGACCATGGGCTTGCAGATGAAGTCCTGCTGGCCGTCTATCCAGTCCTGCTGGGCACGGGGAAGCGCCTCTTTGCGGAGGGAACCCCGCCACGTTCATTCGAGCTTGTCGGCACGAAGGCCTTTCCGTCCGGCATCCTCTTCACGACCTACAAGGCCGCGGGGCCCTTGAAGCCCTTCCCCAGCCATCACGAGCCACAGGAGGCTTCCCAATGAGCAAGAACACGATCTGTCTCTGGTTCGACCGTGACGCGGAAGAGGCGGCACGCTTCTACACGCAGACCTTCCCGCAGAGCCGCCTCGGAGCCATCCACAAGGCCCCTTCCGACTATCCAGATGGAAGCGCCGGCGACACCCTGGTGGTGGAGTTCGTCGTCGCCGGAATCCCGTGCATCGGCTTGAACGGCGGGCCTCAGTTCAAGCACAGCGAAGCCTTTTCGTTCCAGATCGCGACGGAGGACCAGGAGGAGACGGACCGGTACTGGAGCGCGATTGTCGGAAACGGCGGCCAGGAAAGCCAGTGTGGTTGGTGCAGGGACAAGTGGGGCATCAGCTGGCAGATCACGCCCCGCATCCTGACCGACGTGATGGCCAGGGGTGGACCAGCCGCGAAGCGTGCCTTCGAGGCCATGATGCCCATGGGGAAAATCGACATCGCCTCCATCGAGGCGGCGATCCGAGGCTGATGGCCACCTTCCGGCAGGCGCGACCGTCCCGGAGGTTGCGGCCCGCCGGCGAAGCTGGTCTGATTCCCATGTGACGACATCCGACGCCCATCGAGCCATCGACGCCGTCTGGCGGATGGAATCCGCCCGGCTCATCGGGGGGCTCCTGCGGATGGTGCGCGACCTGGACCTGGCGGAGGAGCTCGCCCAGGATGCCCTGGTCGCCGCCCTCGAGCAGTGGCCCGGAGCGGGAATCCCCGAGAACCCCGGGGCCTGGCTCATGGCCACGGCCAAGCGCCGGGCCATCGACCGGCTGCGGCGGATCAAGCTGATGGAGCGGAAGCACGAGGCCCTGGGCCGGGAACTCGAGGCCCAGCAGGAGACGGCCATGGAGGCCTTCCACGCCGAGCTGGACGATCCCATCGGGGACGACCTGCTGCGGCTCATGTTCATCGCCTGCCATCCGCGGCTCCCGCCCGAGGCCAGGACCGCGCTCACCCTGCGGCTGCTGGGGGGCCTGACGACCGGGGAGATCGCCCGCGCCTTCCTGGTGCCGGAGCCCACCGTCGCGCAGCGCATCGTCCGGGCCAAGCGGACCCTGGCCGAGGCGCGGGTTCCCTTCGAGGGGCCCGGCCAGACCGAGCTCCGCGACCGCCTGGCCTCAGTGCTGGAAGTGATCTACCTCATCTTCAACGAGGGCTATTCCGCCACCGCCGGCGAGGACTGGATCCGGCCCGGGCTCTGCGAGGAGGCCCTGCGGCTCGGCCGCATCCTGGCCGGGCTCGTCCCGCAGGAGCCGGAGGCCCACGGCCTGGTGGCCCTCCTGGAGATCCAGGCCTCCCGGCTGCGGGCGCGCGTGGGACCCGACGGCGAACCCATCCTCCTGCTCGACCAGGACCGCGCACGGTGGGACCAGCTCCTCATCCGGCGCGGCCTGGCCGCCCTGGAGCGGGCCCTGGCGCTGGGCGGACCCCCGGGCCCCTACACCTTGCAGGCCGCTATCGCCGGCTGCCACGCGCGCGCCCGCACGGCTTCGGACACGGATTGGGCGCGCATCGCCGCCCTCTATGAGGCGCTGGCCCGCCTCACGCCCTCGCCCATCGTGGAGCTGAACCGGGCCGTGGCGCTGGGCATGGCCTCCGGCCCCGCGGCGGGCCTCGAGCTCGTCGACGCGCTGGCCTCCGAGCCGTCGCTCATGGACTACCACCTGCTCCCGAGCATCCGCGGCGACCTCCTCGCGAAACTGGGCCGCGCCGCGGAAGCCCGGGCCGAGTTCCAGCGGGCGGCCGGCCTCACGCGGAACGCCCGCGAGCGCAAGCTGCTCCTCGACCGGGCCGCTTCCTGCGACAGCGCCTCCGGCGGCGCCTAAGCACGCCCAAGCCTCTCAACCCCACTCGGAAGGAGATCCCCATGCCTTACATGCTGTTGATCATGGAGCGACGGGAGCAGCGGCCGAGCCGATCGCCGGAGGAAGGCCACGCCGTCTACGACCGGATGGTGCGCTTCACGGAGGACCTGCAGGCCCGCGGCCTGCTCGTGGCCAGCAACTCGCTCCGATCCGATCGGGAGGGCGTCCGGGTGCAGGTGCGGGAGGGCCGGCGCACCCTCCTGGACGGCCCCTTCTCCGAATCCAAGGAGATGGTGGGGGGCTTCTTCCTCCTGGATTGCCAGACCCTGGAAGAAGCCGTCGCCATCGCGGCGACCTGCCCCGCCGCGAAGTGGGCCACCGTCGAGGTGCGGGAGATCGGCCCCTGCTACGACGACTGAGGCCGGGCCCCGGCTCGTCCGCGCGTAGCCGTGCCTTCGCCGATGCCCGCCCTCCGTTCGCCGGTTTCCCCCTCCGGAGGGCCCGCCCGAACCGTAGATTGGAACATCCATGGAGGTTCCATGCCCCTGCTGTCCCCGCCCCACCCCGGCTTCTTCGAGGTCCTGGCCACCCGCCGCGCCTATACGACCCTGCTCTACCTGCTGTGCTCCATGGTCACGGGCATCCTCACCTTCACCTACGCGGTGACCGGACTGTCCCTGAGCCTGGGCCTGGCCATCCTCATCATCGGCCTCCCCGTGGCCGCGGCCTTCCTGGCCGGAACCCGCGTGCTGTCCGTGGCCGAAGTGCACCTGCTGAAGGCCCTGGTGGGCGCCGAGGGCTCCGAGGCCCCCACCCTGCTGCCCGCCGGGGAAGGCTGGCTGGCGCGCCTGAAGGCCCTGGTCACCGACCGCCGCACCTGGACCAGCCTCCTCTACTTCCTGCTGCTCCTGCCCCTGGGCATCGCCTACTTCACGCTGCTCGTCACCCTCCTCACCACGGGCCTGGCCCTGCTGGCCGTGCCGGTGCTGCGCCTGCTCCACCTCGGCGCCAGCTTCACCGGGGACCTGGGCGGCGTCGCCTGGGTCACCGCCCATCCGGGCCTGGCGGTGGCCCTCTGCGGCTTGGCGGGCCTCGCCCTCCTGCCCCTCACCTTCCACCTGGCCCTGCTGCTGGGCCGCTTCCAGGTCTGGCTCGCCCGCCATCTGCTGGTCTGCGCCTAGGGGTGCCGGGATGAAGGGATCAAAAGCATTTTTTGCCACCGATTTCAGTGATTCCAGTGATTCTCTGCGACGAGGCAGCACGGGCGGAGTCGGGGGTGCCGTTGCCGCGCTCCAGAAAGGCACGGCGACGGCACCCCCGGCTCCCTTCCGGCCAGGCCGGAAGCCGCCTCTGGCGGGCCCATGCGGAAGACTCGCGGCGCGCAATCACCGTCATCACTGAAATCGGTGGCTGAAAGATCTTTTCAAGTGGGAGAGAGGAAAGCCGAGGAATCGATCCAGTGCCCCAAAAATTAGGAGAGTGCCATGTCCACCGACACGCAGAACCGCACGCGCACTGAGGAGTTCAAGCTCGATGGCGGCAAGGTCCTCGACAAGATCAAGGAGCTGATCCACGCGGGAAACATCCGCCGGATCATCCTCAAGAACGAGGAGGGGAAGACCCTCATCGAGATCCCCCTCACGCTGGGCCTGGTGGGCGCCGCCCTGCTGCCGGTGTTCGCCGCCGTGGGCGCCCTGGCCGCGGTGGCCACCCGCATGGTGATCGCCGTGGAGAAGGTGGATCCGGACTGAGCCGGCCCGGCCGGAAGCGCCGGATGTGGCGCGATTCATGACCGGCGGCTCCCTTGACTCTCCAGTTACGCGGTGAAAGGATGGAGCGTCTTTCCTTTTATCAACTGGAGGTAGTCATGAAAAAAACAACCATCGCCCTTGCCATGCTCCTCGGAGCGCCCCTGGGGGCCCAGACCTTCGAGCTGGGCCTCTTCGTCGGGCAGCAGCAGTACCCGTCGATCCACACCGACGTGGCGCCGGGCACCACCCTGCGGATGGAGACCGACAACAAGACCGTCTATGCAGTCCGCTTCGGCTATTCGGTGGTGGACCTGGGGCCCGCCCAGTTCCAGCTCACCGCCGGCTACCAGCCGGAAGCCAAGGCCACGGTCAAGGCCTCGCTCCCAGGCACCCCCGCAGTGGACGTCGGCGAGTTCAAGGAGAACCACTGGTCCGCGGGCGCCATGTTCAACTTCAAGGCCTTCGTGGCCATCGGCGCCGGACTGGAGTTCCGCTCGGAGCGGCTCTCCGCCAGCTTCTCCGGCTCCAGTGACAGCACCACCTACAACCGCGTGTGGGCCCGGGTGAACGCCGGGTTCGCCATCCCCTCGCCCGTGGTGAAGCCCTTCGTGGGCCTCGAGGTGGCCTTCCCCCTCACCACCAAGAGCAGCGGGGTGGACATCAATGCCAGCACCGCGGACGCGCTCAAGGCCATGGCGCCCAAGAGCCAGTTCGGCCTCTACGCGGGCATCCGCTTCTAGCGCAGGCAGTGAAGCAGGGCCCCGGGGCGCCTGGCGCTCCGGGGCCCTGCTTCTCTGTCCGGCTCAGGCCCCCTTGTAGAGCGACTCGATGAGGGTGGCGTACATCTCGTTCACCACCCGGCGCTTCACCTTGAGGCTGGGGGTCAGCTGGCCGGTCTCCAGGCTCAGCTCGTGATCGAGGATGGCCACCTTCTTGATGCGCTCGAAGTTGGAGAGCTGCTGGTTGATCTGCTCCACCCGCTCCATCATCAGCTGGTGCACCTCGGGGCGGGCCACCAGGTCGCGGTTGTTGGAGAAGGGGACCTTCTTCTGGTGGGCCCAGCGGTGCAGGCTGTCGAAGTTGGGGATGAGCAGGGCCGAGATGAAGTTGCGCCGGTCGCCCAGCAGGACGGCCTGGGTGATGAACTTGTCGGTCTTGAGCAGCTCCTCGATGGGCTGGGGCGCCACCTTCTTGCCGCCGCTGGTGACGATGATCTCCTTCTTGCGGTCCGTGATCTTGAGGAGGCCCCGGGCGCTCAGCTCGCCGATGTCGCCGGTGCGGAAGTAGCCGTCCTTGTCGAAGGCCTCCGCCGTGCCCTCGGGGTTCTTCCAGTAGCCCTTCATCACGTTGGGGCCCTGGACGAGGATCTCGCCGTCCTCGGCGATCTTCACGTAGGGCTTGCCCTCCCAGGTGTCGTAGATGGGCCGCCCCACCTTGCCCGGCACCACCTCGCCGAAGCGGTTGAAGGAGACCACGGGGCTGGTTTCCGTGAGGCCGTAGCCTTCGGTGATGGGCAGGCCGATGGCCCAGAAGAAGGCCATGACCTTGGGCGCCAGGGGCGCGCCGCCACTGATGGCGAAGCGGATGTTCCCGCCGGTCTTGGCCAGGATCTTGTGGAAGACCAGGTGGCGGCTCCACCAGAGCTGGAACTGGATCCAGAGGGGGATCTTCTGCTTCTCGTACAGGTAGGGCACGGACATGTCCCCGGCCCACATGGCCCAGTGGAAGATGAACCGCTTCACGATGCTGCTGGAGGCCACGCCCTCGCGGACCCGGGCGTAGATCTTCTCGTAGATGCGGGGCACGCTGATGATGATCGTGGGCTTGGTGGCCTGGAGGTCATCGCCCACGGTGGCGATGCTCTCCGCGTAGTAGATGCTCGCGCCGATCCGCATGGTCGAGTAGTGGCCCGCCATCCGCTCCAGGATGTGGGAGAGGGGCAGGAAGGACAGGCAGCGGTCGCCCTTCTTGAGCTGCAGCAGCTGGAGGGTGCGCTCCACGTTGGACACCAGGTTCCCGTGGGTGAGCATGGCGCCCTTGGGATCGCCGGTGGTGCCGGACGTGTAGATGATGGTCAGCAGCTCCTCCGCCTTCCGCTGGCGGCCCCAGGCCCGCACCTCGGGACGCCGGGCCTCCAGGGCCTCTCCTTCGGCCATGAGGCTGGAGAAGGGGATCACGGAGGGATCGGCGGGAATGCCGTCCATCTGCACCACCCAGGTCAGCGCCGAGTCCGGTCCCTTGGCGGTGAGCGCCTTCCGGGCCTGGTCGGCGGTGGAGCAGAAGACGATGCGGGCCTCCGAGTGCCGGAGGATGAAGGCGCTCTGGGGCGCATTCAGGGTGGGGTACAGCGGGACGGTGGGCAGGCCGGAGATGGCGCAGGCGTAGTCCACCACGGCCCACTCGGGCCGGTTCTCGCAGATGAGCGCCACGGGCTCGCCCGCCTTCAGGCCCCGGGCCTCCAGGGCCAGGGCCAGGCGCTCCACCCGGGCCTGCAGCTCCTGGTGGGAGATGGGCACATAGACACCCCCCTTCCGATAGGCCAGCGCATCCGGGGACTGGAAGGAACAGGCCTGGTAGAACAGGTCGGCGATGGTCTGGACCATGGCTGGCTCCAAGGGAAAGGACGTGCTCCGGGGAGGGAAGGTCAGGGGGCGGGTCGGACCACCACGATGTCGGAGGGGCCGACGCCCCAGCTCTGGAGGAAGGGCTCGGGCGCGGCGAGCACACCATCCGCGAGCCCCTGGACGAAGCGCACATCCTCGTGGGCCACGCCACCGCGCCACTGGATCCTCACCTGGGTGATGAGGCCGTGGCTGTAGGGCTGGAGGCCCCGCCAGCGGGACTCGTGGATGACTCCCAGCTCCACGTGGTCGCCCTTCTTGAAGAGGCCGGTCTTCAGGGTCTCCACCGCCAGGGGCACGGCGGGTTCGAAGACCTGGAGACGCTCCGCCTGCAGGAGGGCGAAGGCGGCTTCGAGCACCGCCGTCTCGTTCAGCTGGGTGGTGGTCATCACCTGATGGAAGTCCTGGTAGCCATCGAAGTGCGGGATGGCCTTCAGGGCGTCGGCGGACAGCTTCAGGCCCGCCGTGAGGGCGGGCTCGGGCAGGAAGGTCCAGGGCACCGCGTCCAGGGAGGGGAAGTAGGCCCCCAGGCGCCGGCGGGTGTCCAGGGTGCGGGCCGATTCCATGAGCAGGTCGGGCACGCTCCGCCGGATGCTCCCCACGGGCTTGACCGGGACCGCCTGGAACTCGAACTCGCCCCGCTCCCAGGCCAGGAGCTCGAAGGCGGCGGATTCGCCGGTGGTCCGGCCCGCCTCCGCATGGACCACCGCCCCGCCGCTCACGTAGATGACGCCCTGGAAGCGGCCGTTCTGCATGAGCAGCTGGCCGGTCTTCTTGTTCAGGTGGAGCATCTGGACCACGTCCGTGATGCTGATGCTCTCGAGGAGTCCCCGCAGGTTGCTCATGGGCGCTCCTGGGCCCGGCAGGCCCGGACCTCCGCCACGCCGGCAGGTGGGGCGGAACGACGGACGGGAATGGCTGAGTAGGGCATGGCCAAGGTCTTACCAATCAAGGGGGGCCAGAAGGAACGGTCCACCATTGGAAGGCCCAAGGCTGGCCGGGTCAAGAGGGCGAATAAGAGTCCGGCGGAGAGTCAATGGCAGCGCAACCGCCCCGGGGAAATCCCGGCCAGGCAAGAGACACCCCGTGGCGAAGCCGCCTGGGAACACGGATTCCCGACTCACCGTACACTGCCTCCAGCCCCGGAGCTTCCATGCCGTACCCCCGCCTGCTGGCCCCCCTCGACCTGGGATTCACCACCCTGCGCAACCGCGTGCTGATGGGCTCCATGCACACGAACCTGGAGGAGGCCAAGGGCGGCTTCGCCAAGCTGGCGGCCTTCTACGCCGAGCGCGCCAAGGGTGGCGTGGGCCTCATCGTCACGGGAGGCATCGCACCGAACCTGCGGGGTCGGCTCGCGCCCTTCGGCTCCCAGCTCTCCTGGCCCTGGCAGGTCGGCAAGCACCGGCTGGTGACGGAGGCCGTGCATGCGGCGGGCGGAAAGATCGCCCTCCAGATCCTGCACGGGGGCCGCTACAGCTACCACCCCTTCAGCGTGGCCCCCTCCGCCGTGAAGAGCCCCATCACCCCCTTCAAGCCGCGGGCCCTCTCCCAGCGCGGCATCCGGGCCACCATCCGCGATTACGCCCGCTGCGCGGCTCTGGCGAAGAAGGCCGGCTACGACGGCGTGGAGATCATGGGCAGCGAGGGCTACCTCATCAACGAGTTCATCGCCGCCCGGGCCAACCGCCGCACGGACGCCTGGGGCGGGTCCTTCGAGAACCGCATGCGCTTCCCCGTGGAGGTGGTGAAGGCGGTGCGCGCCGCGGTTGGCAGCGACTTCATCGTCATCTTCCGCCTCTCCATGCTCGACCTGGTGCCGGAGGGCAGCACCTGGGAGGAGGTGGTCCAGCTGGCCAAGGCCGTGGAGGCCGCCGGCGTGACGATCCTGAACACCGGCATCGGCTGGCACGAGGCCCGCGTGCCCACCATCGGCGCCATGGTGCCGCGGGGCGCCTACGCCTGGGTGACGAAGAAGCTCAAGGGCGAGGTGGGCATCCCCCTCGTCACCACCAACCGCATCAACACGCCCGAAGTGGCCGAGGAGCTCCTCGCCGGCGACTGCGCGGACATGGTGAGCATGGCCCGGCCCCTGCTGGCGGACGCGGACTTCGTGGTCAAGGCCGCCGAGGACCGCGCCCTGGACATCAACACCTGCATCGCCTGCAACCAGGCCTGCCTCGACCATGTCTTCCAGAACAAGCGCGCCACCTGCCTCGTGAACCCCCGCGCCTGCTATGAGACCGAGCTGGTCTTCGAGCCGGCCATCGCCCCCAAGCGCATCGCCGTGGTGGGCGGCGGCGCGGCGGGCATGAGCTTCGCGTGCCACGCGGCGGAGCGCGGCCACGTGGTCACGCTCTTCGAGGCCCAGCCGGAGCTGGGCGGCCAGCTCAACCTGGCCAAGCACGTGCCGGGCAAGGAGGAGTTCTACGAGATGCTGCGCTACTTCGGGCGTCGCCTGGCCACCGCGGGTGTCACCGTGCGCCTGGGCGAGCGGGCCACGGTGGAGGCGCTGACCGGCTTCGAGGAGGTCATCCTCGCCTCGGGGGTGCACCCCCGCACGCCCCCCATCCCGGGGGTGGACCATCCCAAGGTCATCAGCTACCCGGACCTGCTGTCGGGCCGGAAGATGGCCGGGAAGACCGTCGCCGTCATCGGCGCCGGAGGCATCGGCTTCGACGTGGCGGAGTTCCTCGTGCAGCCGGATCCGACCCCGGACCGCGGACGCTACCTCACCGAGTGGGGCGTGGACGGCACCCACGCCCACCGGGGCGGCCTGCTGGCCGCGCCCCAGCCGCCCCCGCCCGCACGCCAGGTCTTCCTCCTCCAGCGCAAGACCGACCGCATGGGTGCCGGCCTGGGCAAGACCACGGGCTGGATCCACCGCGCCGGCCTCAAGGCCATGAAGGTGAAGATGCAGGGCGGCGTCCACTACGAGCGCATCGACGATGAGGGGCTGTGGATCCGCGATGGCCAGGACGCCGGCTCCAAGTGCCTGGCCGTGGACAGCATCATCCTCTGCACGGGACAGGAGTCCGAGCGCAGCCTCGCGGAACCCCTGACCGCCCTCGGCGTGTCCGTCCATCTCATCGGCGGCGCCGACCTCGCCGCCGAGCTCGACGCCCAGCGCGCCATCCGCCAGGGCGCCGAGCTGGCGGCGAAGATCTGAATGCCCGGTCCCCTCCCTCTCATTTCCCGGTCCGCCGCCCGGCGCCTCTTCCTGGGGGCCCAGGGCCTGCTGGATGACCCTGTGCGCCGAGCCACCGCGGCGTCGGTCCAGGGCCTCATCGAGAAGCTGGGCTTCGTGCAGGTGGACACCATCAACGTGGTGGCCCGGGCCCACGACCTCACCCTCTTCAGCCGCCTGGACGGCTACCGGCCCGAGCAGCTGAGGAAGCTGCTGGAGGACAAGCGGAGCCTGTTTGAGGGCTTCACCCACGACGCCTCCGCCATCCCCACGGCCTTCTTCCCCCACTGGAAGCCCCGCTTCGCGCGGGACCGGGAGCGCATCCACGCCCACGCCTGGTGGCAGCACCACTTCCGGGGCACGGACGGGGCCCGGGTGGTGCAGGACGTGAAGACCCGCATCGAGCGCGAGGGACCGCTGAAGTCCTCGGACTTCGAGCACCCCGAGAAGCGCGGCCCCTGGTGGGGCTGGAAGCCGCAGAAGGCCGCCCTGGACTTTCTCTGGCGCAGCGGCGAGCTGATGATTCCCCGGCGCGAGGGCTTCCAGAAGCTCTACGACCTCACGGAGCGCGTGCTGCCGGAGCACCACGCCCGGCCCTGCCCCGAGCCCCAGATGCACCAGGAGTGGGCCTGCGCCAGCGCCGCCGAGCGGCTCTGGGTGTTTACTCCGAAGGAACTGGCGGAGTTCTGGGCGGGCATCGAGGCCCCCGAAGCCAAGGCCTGGTGCGCCGCCGCGGCGAAGGCCGGACGCCTCGTCCCCGTAGAGGTGGAGGGGGCCGATGGCGAGGTCCGTCCCGCCTTCGCCCTGGCGGACTGGGAGACCCGCCTGGCGAGGCTGCCGGATCCCCCGGAGCGCACCCGCCTGCTCTGCCCCTTCGATCCCATCCTCCGCGACCGCGCCCGCGCCCTGCGCCGCTTCGGCTTCGACTACCGCTTCGAGGCCTTCGTACCTGAGCCGAAGCGCCAGTACGGCTACTTCGTGCTGCCCATCCTCGAGGGCGACCGCCTGGTGGGCCGCCTCGATCCCAAGCTGCACCGCGACCGCGGCCTGCTGGAGATCAAGGGCCTCTGGTGGGAGCCCGGCGTCAAGGCCACGAAGGCCCGGAAGCGCGGCCTGGACGAGGCCCTGGAGCGGCTGGCCGCATTCGTGGGGGCAGAGGAGATCCTGCTGCCATGACCACCCACCCCGACTACTGGAACCGCCTCTACGAAGACCAGGGCCGCCCTGGCTGGGACATGGACGGCGCCACGCCACTGGTGCGCGAAATGCTGGATCTGGCCCTACCCATGGGCCTGCGCCCGGGCAGCGACCTGGTGGTGCCGGGCTGCGGCTATGGCCACGATGCCGTGGAACTGGAGGCGCGAGGCTTCGCGGTCACGGGCTTGGACTTCGCGCCGCTGGCCATCCAGGGCGCCATGAAACGCTATGGCGACCGAGTCGCGTGGTCGCAGGCGGACTGGTTCAGCACCCAGCTCGGCCCCTGGGACGCCATCTTCGACCACACCTGCTTCGTGGCCATGGATCCCGCGCGGCGGCCGGCCTATGTGGATGCCTGCGCGCACCACCTCCGGCCTGGCGGCCTCTGGATGGCCGTGGTCTTCCATGACGTGAATGGACGGCCGGGGCCTCCGCATGCCATCTCCATGTCGGAGATGCGCCTTCTTGCGGAATCCCGCTTCGAGATCCTGCATCTTGCGCACGCAACAAACAGCCATCCGCGCCGCCTGGGGCGGGAGTTCCTGCTGGTGGCGAGGCGCCGGCAGGATTGACCGGTGCACCTCCGGGAACCGTTGGCCTAGAATGGTCCAAACCCCCGGAGTACCCCATGCGAATGAAGCCTCTGGCCTTCCTGCTCGCCCTGTCCTCCCTGAGCCTGCTGGCCCAGGACGTGGTCCGTCTCGGCAACCTGAAGTTCGCGCATTACGGGGCCGTGTCCTACATGAAGGAGCTGGCGCCGAAGTACAACCTGCGGGTCGAAGAGCGGATGTTCGCCAAGGGCATCGACATCAATCCGGCCATCGTGGCGGGCGAGATCGACGCCAGCGCCGCGGCCCTGGACGCCGCCATCGCCGGACGGGCCGCGGGCGTGCCCATTTACGTGGTGGCCGGCTTCGCCAGGGGCGGCGCGCGCATCGTGGTGAACGCGAGCTCCGGCATCCGGTCGCTGAAGGACCTCAAGGGCCGGAAGGTGGGCGTGGCGCGCGGCGGGGCCCAGGAGCTGCTGCTGCTGGCGGAGCTGGCCAAGGCCGGCCTCACCTGGTCCGACAGGCCCGGCAAGGATGTGCTGGTGCTCTACCTCCCCTTCGCGGACCTGAACCAGGCCCTCATGGCCAAGAACATCGACGCCATGTGTCAGAGCGAGCCCTACAGCTCCCAGGCCATCAACCGGAAGTTCGGCGTGGAGCTGCTCAAGCCCTACGACACGCCCCTCGGCGAGCCCATCCGGGCCCTGGTCATCACGGAGAAGCTCTACAAGGAGCGCCGTGACGTGGCCCAGCGCTTCCTGCTCTGCTTCGTGGAGGCCACCAAGAAGTTCATCGACGAACCCAAGACCGCGGAGAAGTATGTCCGCGAGACGATGTTCAAGAACCAGATCAGCGCCGAGGACTACCAGGACGCCATCGGGAACTCCCCCTTCAGCTATGACATCACCGTGTCGCACGTGCAGGTCACCACGGACCTGATGGCCAAGTACGGCGTGGGCAAGATGGCCAATCCGCCCAAGGCCGGCGACTGGGTGAAGCTCGACCTCCTGGCCGAGGCCAAGAAGCGGCTGAAGGTGAAGTAGTGAAGCGGTACAGGCACGCCGCCTCCGGCATCCTCGTCCCCCTGGCGGCCCTGGCCTTCTGGCACCTGCTGTCCACCAAGGGCTGGGTGAACGCCACCATCCTGCCTTCCCCCATGCAGGTGCTCACCAAGTGGTGGGCCTACCTGCGGCCCCTGGAGGCCTTCGATCCCAGCCAGGGTTCGTATCTCAAGTGGTGCTTCACCGGCGAGCTGATCCAGGACGCCATGGGGAGCCTCTACCGCGTGCTGCTGGGCTTCGCCATCGGCACGGGCCTGGCCCTGCCGCTGGGCCTGGCCATGGGCTACAGCAAGGTGGCCTACGGCCTCTTCAACCCGCTCATCCAGGTGCTGCGGCCCATCCCGCCCATCGCCTACATCCCGCTCTCCATCCTCTGGTTCGGCCTGGGCAACCCGCCGGCCGTGTTCCTCATCAGCATCGGGGCCTTCTTCCCCGTGCTGATGAACACCGTCACCGGGGTGCAGACGGTGGACAGCATCTACCTGCGCGTGGGCCGGAACCTGGGCGCCTCGCGGTTCACCCAGTTCACCCGCATCATCCTGCCCGCCGCCACGCCCTACATCTTCACCGGGGCCCGCATCGGCATGGGCACGGCCTTCATCGTGGTGATCGTCTCGGAGATGATCGCCGTGAACAACGGCCTGGGCTACCGCATTCTCGAAGCCCGCGAGTACCTCTGGTCCGACAAGATCATCGCCGGCATGTTCACCATCGGCCTCCTGGGCCTGGGCATCGACACGGTCATGAGCCGTCTCAGCTCCCGCCTCCTGCGATGGCACCGCGGCCTGGAGCAGGGATGACGGACATGACCCACGCCAGCTCCCACATCTCCATCCAGGGCGTCCACAAGGTCTTCCAGAGCGGCGGCCAGGACGTCTACGCCCTCAAGGCCATCGACCTGGAGATCCCCCGCGGGGAGTTCGTCTGCCTGCTGGGCCCCTCCGGCTGCGGCAAGTCCACCCTGCTGAACGCCGTGGCGGGCTTCAGCCTGCCCAGCTCCGGCGCCATCGCGGTGGAAGGCACGGCCGTCTCGGCGCCTGGCCCCGACCGCGGCATGGTGTTCCAGGAATACGCCCTCTTCCCCTGGATGACCGTGGAGCAGAACATCGCCTTCGGCCTCCAGATCAAGGGCGAGGCCAAGGCCGCCATCCAGGCCAAGGTATCCGGCCTCCTCGACCTGCTGCACCTCCAGGATTTCCGGAAGCGCTACCCCAAGGACCTCAGCGGCGGCATGCGCCAGCGTGTGGCCATCGCCCGGGTGCTGGCCCTGGACTCGCCCATCATGCTCATGGACGAGCCCTTCGGCGCCCTGGACGCCCTCACCCGCCGCAACCTGCAGGACGAGCTGCTGCGGCTGTGGACCGAGCTGAGGAAGACCATCCTCTTCGTCACCCACAGCATCGAGGAAGCCCTCTACCTGGCGGACCGCACGGTGGTGATGACCTACCGGCCCGGCACCATCAAGCGCGACCTGCGCGTGGACCTGCCCCGCCCCCGCGATGTGGCCAGTCCGGCCTTCAATGCCCTGAAGAAGGAGCTGAGCCTGCTCCTCATGGAAGAGCAGAACCGGCACGAGCAGGACGAGTTCCGCGGCACGGCGGTGGACTGAAGGCAGTCCTCAGGCCTCGGTCCTCAGTCCTCAGGGTTCAGGATTTTGAGGGGTGGCTTCGGGTCTGCGGGGGTGCCGGGCTGGGGGAGGCCCTCTCCGCCCCGTCCCCGGGTGGCCAGGGCCACGGCCAGGGTCCAGAGGGGCGCGAGGTTCAGGTACGGAACCGCCTCTGTGACGAACGACGGCAGGAAGGCCCAGTGGAAACCGAGCATGGCCCACAGGACGACCATGGTGATCAGGTCGAGGCCGGCACCCAGGAACCAGCCCATGGGGCCCGTGAGATCCGCCGGCACCTGGATGGCGTCCACGGTCAGGGCGATGGCCCAGGCCACACGGATGCGGGTTTTGCTGAGGGGCCTGGGCATGGGGGAAGTCTACGCCCTGGAACCTGAGGGGTGGAAGATCGGAGCTCAGGCCTCGAGGTGGATGTCCGCCAGCGCCTTCATCACCAGGTCGGCACAGGCCTGATAGCGGGCGCGGCCGGTGAGCTCGGCGGGGAGTGCGGAGAGATCCACCGGTGGCCCGGCCACGATGGTGATCCGACCCGGCCTCGGCCATCGGGCCTCCCGGCCCCAGCACTCGAAGGCCCCGAAGATCCGCACGGGGACCACGGGTACCTCGCCCTTGGCGAGGATGAAGCCGATGCCGGCCTCCGCCTCCTGGAGGGTGCCATCGGGCGAGCGGGTGCCTTCCGGGAAGATGAGCACCCGGTGCCCCTCCTTGAGCAGGCCCAGGATGCGCTTCATGCTGGCGAGATCACCCTTGCCCAGGTCCACGGGCAGCACCTGGATCCTCGGGAGCAGCCAGCCCAGGAACCCCTTGAACAGGGTCTTCCGGGCCAGGTAGTAGATGGGCTTCCGGAAGGCGGCCCCCACGGCCGCCGGATCCAGGAAGCTCACATGGTTGGCCACGATCAGTGCGCCTCCGGCTTCAGGGAGGAACTCCCGGTGCAGCGTGCGGTGCCGGAACAAGATGCGACCGGTGAGGCGCGACAGGGTGTGGGCGATCCAATAGATCACGGGCACACCGTCGCCACGGGGCCGCGTACGCCCGCTCACCGGCGCGCCTTCCCGGTGACCCGCTCGATGCTGACGCGCAGCACCGCCGTGCGGAAGAGGTCCTTGTCGAGCTCGCGGTCCACCACCTCGGGGTGCCCCGCCGCGAAGCGCAACCCCAGGGCCCGGAGTGCCGCGCGCTTCTCCGCCTCATCCGTGAGCAGCTGCGCCACGCCGAAGACGACCACGCTCGCGTAGCGGGTGGCCAGCTCGGCGGGCAGGGCCTCGGCCAGGTTGGCGAGCTTGTGGCCCACCGTGGCGCAGTGGATGATCAGGGCCCCGTCCACCACGGCGTGGTTCACGGGCACCGCGTAGGGCCAGCCATCGGCATCCACCGTTGCCAGCACGCCCCACTCGGCCTCCTCGAGCAGGCGCAACGCCTCCTCCTCCTCGAGCGCCCGGTCGCGCCGGCGGATGGGATGGTTTGGCGCGCTCATGTCCGGTCCTTCTGCTTCATCGCCAGCCAGTTCAGCGCCTCCAGGGGCGTCATGCGGCTGAGGTCCAGGGCCTCCAGCTCACTGCGGAGGCCATCGGGCTCCGTTTCGAACAACGGGAGCGCGGGTTGCGAGGGCATGGGCGCCCGGGGCGGCGCTTCCGGCGCCTGGGCCAGCAGGCGCTGGGCCTTCTTGATGACAGCCTTGGGCAGGCCCGCCAGGCGCGCCACCTGAATGCCGTAGCTGCGGTCGGCCGGGCCCGGCGCCACGCGATGGAGGAAGTGCAGCTGCTCCTCCCATTCCTGCACCTCCACGTGGAGGTTCTGGATGCGGCTGTCATCCGCCAGCTTGGTCATTTCAAAATAGTGCGTGGCGAAGAGCGTCCGCGGGGCGCCGGACTTCAGGTCGCGCAGGAACACCGCGATGGCTTCCGCGAGGGCCAGGCCGTCCCGGGTGGAAGTGCCGCGGCCGATCTCGTCGAGGATCACCAGGCTCGCCGCCGTGGCCTGGTTGAGGATCCGCGCGGTCTCGGTCATCTCCACCATGAACGTGGACTGCCCCTTGGCCAGCTGGTCCGAGGCGCCGATGCGCGTGAAGATGCGGTCCACGAGCCCGAAGCGCATGAGCTCCGCCGGCACGAAGGAGCCAGTCTGGGCCAGCACCACCAGCAGGGCCGCCGTGCGCAGGAAGGTGGACTTGCCGCCCATGTTCGGGCCCGTCACCACGGCCATGGGCTGCGCCGCACTGAACTGCAGGTCGTTGGGGATGCACTCGCGGCCCAGGCGGGATTCCAGCATGGGGTGACGGGCGGAGGCCAGCACCAGCTCGCGGTCCTCGCCCAGCTCGGGCCGCGTCCAGCCGGACAATCGCGCCCGCTCCGCCAGCGCCGCGAGCACATCCAGGGCGGCCACGGCCCGGGCCAGGCGCGTGAGGTCCGCGCGGTGCTCCAACACCAGGGCCAGCAGGCGCTGGAACTGCACCGTCTCCAGGCGCCCCTGGTCGCTCTCAGCGCTCAGCAACCGCTGCTCGAAGGCCACCAGCTTTTCGGTGGTGAAGCGCTCGGCGTTGGCCAGGGTCTGCTTGCGGAGGAAGTGGGCGGGCACGGCCCCCAGGTTGGCCTTCGTGATCTCGAAGTAGTAGCCGAACACCCGGTTGTACTTGATCTTCAGGCTGTTGATGCCGGAGGCGGCGCGCTCCTCTTCTTCGAGTTCCAGCATCACCTGCTTGGCGTCCCGGGCCAGGCGGCGCACGGCATCCAGCTCCGCGTCCACGCCTTCGCGGATGACGCCGCCCTTCTCCAGGTCCAGGGGCGGCGCCTCGGCCAGGCAGCGCTGGAGCTCCCCCAGCAGCGGCGAGCAGAGGGGCGTATCACCAGGCCACAGGCCCAGGTCCGCCACCTCGCTGGCCCAGCCCTCATCCTGGATCCGAGCGGGGAGCTTCTGGAGGACGGCCAGGCCCTCGCGCAGCTGGGCCAGCTCCGGCGGGGTGGCGAGGCCCAGGGCCACGCGACCCAGCAGGCGGTCGAGATCCGGCACCTGGGCCAGCAGGGTCTGGATGGGCGTCCGGCGGCGATCCTCCGTGAGCCAGGCCACCTGGGACCAGCGGCGCTCCAGGGTGGCGCGGTCGCGCAGCGGCTGCTCCAGCCAGGCCTTCAGCAGCCGGGAGCCCAGGCGGGTGCGGCACTGGTCCAGCAGCGCCAGCAGCGAGCCCGCGCGGCCGCCGTCCAGGCCGTTGGCGAGGACTTCGAGGTGACGGGCGCTGGTGGCGTCCAGCAGGGGCCCCGAAGCGCCCAGCTCCAGGGACACGCCCTGGAGGTGCGCGGGGCGGCCCTTCTGGGTGGTCTCCACGTGGTCGAGCAGGGCCGCCAGGGCGCCCAGGGCCGCTGGGTAGGGATCGAGGCCGATGCCTTCGAGATGCTGCCAGCCGAAGAAGGCCAGCACCTGCTGCTTCGCGCGCGATGGCTCGAAGCGCCAGGCGGGCAGGCGGGTGCGGGCAGCCTCAAGGTCCGAGAGGTCCTCGGCGCCCTCGGCCAAGATCAGCTCCTGGGGGCCCAGACGCTCCAGCGTGGCCCGCAGGGCCTCCTCGCCCTCGCCCGGCAGCACGCGCAAGGCCCCGGAGGCCAGCTGCAGCAGCGCCAGGCCCCAGGTGCCGCCATGCCGGTGCAGGGCGCAGAGCCAGCGGGCGTCATCGTCCAGCCAGGTGCCGGGCGTGATGATGCGCTTGATGGCCCGGGGCAGCAGGCCCTTGACCTCCTCGGCCTTGGCCGTGGGTTCCGCGATGGCCGCGGAGAAGCCCGCCGCCAGCAGCTTCGGGAGGTAGGATTCCAGCGCGAAGTGGGGCACGCCGCACATGGGCGTCTCGGATTCGGAGCCCTTTCCGCGCATGGTCAGCGCGATTTCCAGCACCGGCGCGGCGCGCACCGCATCCTCGCCCAGGATCTCGTAGAAATCCCCCATGCGGGTGAGCAGCACAGCCTCGCCCGCCTCGCGCTTGAGGCCCGCGATCTGCTGAAGCATGGGAGTGGACATTCACGATCCCGTGAAAAAGCTTACTAAGCGGAGGTTTGCGGAGGAGCTGAGGAAAGCGGAGAAATACGAGAATTCAAGATCCGTTTGATGCCACCGTCCTTCATGGGCCATCGCCAGAAATTCAGTAGAAATCCGATGCGTTTGGCTGAAAAGCGGAGGTAGGTCAAGAGCTGAGCCTCATGGAATTCCGTGAGCCTCTCCACGGTTTTCAGTTCCAAGACGACGAGGTCTTCGACCAGGATGTCCAACCGATAGGCTGAGGGTATTTCGATTTCCTCATAAGTGATATCGAGTGCAACTTGCCTTTTGATACGAAGGCCAGATTTCTCCAACTCGTACGCGAGACAAGCCTCATAAGCGCTTTCCAGCAAGCCAGGCCCCAGAGCGCGTTGAACCCGAATGGCGCACCCCAGAATGACCTCGGTCAGGGATGCCAGTTCAAGATCTCCGCTTTCCTCCGCCACTCAGCTTTCCTCCGCTTTCATTTCTGTTTCCCCAGATCAAGGTTTCTCTCAATGGTTCAAGTCCGAATCCCCGATCTTCCCACAGCCTCGCGATTGCCGCGAAGATGGAGCCATGGAACGTGTGGACTGCATCGTCATCGGGGCCGGGGTGGTGGGCCTGGCGCTGGGGCGGCACCTGGCCCTGGCTGGCCGTGAGGTGGTGGTGCTGGAGGCGGAGGACCGCATCGGCACGGGCATCAGCTCCCGCAACAGCGAGGTCATCCACGCAGGCCTCTACTATCCAGCGGGATCCCTCAAGGCGCGGCTCTGCATGGCCGGCAACCGGGCCCTCTACGCCTTCTGCGAGGCGCACCACGTGGCCCACCGCCGCTGCGGCAAGCTCATCGTGGCCGCGGACGAGAGCCAGGTGGAGGAGCTCCAGAGACTCCGCGCCCGCGCCGAAGCCAATGGCGTGACTGACCTCCAGTGGCTCGACGCCCCTGAAGCCCGGCGCCTGGAACCCCAGCTCCGCTGCGCCGCCGCCCTGCTCTCCCCCAGCACGGGCATCGTGGACAGCCACGGCCTCATGCGGGCCCTGCGCCTGGACGCCGAGGCCGCCGGGGCCACAGTGGTGCTGAGGAGCCCGGTTTCGGGCGGCAGGGACGCGCCGGAGGGCCTCCGGGTGGATGTGGGCGGAGCGGAGCCCATGGCGCTCGTGGCGAAGCGGGTGTTCAACTGCGCCGGGCTGGGCGCCCTGGCCCTGGCCCGGGCCTTCGCCGGCATCCGCCTCGAGGCCCTCCCGCCCCAGCCCCGGCAGCTCGCCAAGGGCAACTACTTCAGCCTGGCGGGCGCGGCGCCCTTCTCGCGGCTGGTCTACCCCATTCCGGATCAGAGCCACCTGGGCGTGCATCTCACCCTCGACCTGGCGGGCCAGGCCCGCTTCGGTCCCGATGTGGAGTGGATCGACCACGAGAACTACGACGTGGATCCCCGCCGCGCGGATGGTTTCTACGCGGAGGTCCGCAAGTACTGGCCCGGCCTGCCGGACGGGGCCCTCCAGCCGGCCTACGCCGGCATCCGCCCCAAGCTGCACGGCCCCGGCGAAGCCGCCCCCGACTTCCTCATCCAGCGGGAGGACGCCCACGGCGTCCCCGGCCTGGTGAACCTCCTCGGCATCGAGTCCCCGGGCCTCACGGCCTGCCTGGCCCTGGCGGAGGCAGCGGCGGGCTAGGCTGTCCCCTGGCTGGCGGGACCCTGACGGCTCCAGAGTGGCCAATGCCCCAGGGCCGACTATGCTGAGGGCAACCCATGGCCGACCCCACCCCGGACCCATCGCTGCCACCTTCCAGCCCCGGCGGAAGCGGGGATGACTGGACGGCCGCCGGCCCCGCATCAGGCGAGGAGGCGACCCGCCTCGGCCCGGCCGGCGGGTCCTCCACCGGGGCGGCCTCCCCAGGTCCCAGACTGAGCCCCGGGGAGCTCATGGCCCGCTTCCCCCTGCCCAGCCAGGACCGCTACGAGGCCCTGGAGATTGTCGCCGAAGGGGGCATGGGCGTGGTCTACCGGGCCTTCGACCGCCAGCTGCAGCGCACGGTCGCCATCAAGCTCCTCAAGCGCCTTGAACGCGAGGACACGGAGCGCTTCCTCCAGGAGGCGAGGGTCCAGGCCCAGCTGGAACACCCGAACATCTGCCACATCTTCGAGGCCGGCGAGGCCCACGGCCATCCGTACCTCGTCATGCAGTTCGTGGACGGTCCGACCCTCCGCGAAGCCTCCGGGAACCTGAGCCTCCGGGAGAAGGTGGAGGTGATCCTCCAGACCGCGGAGGCCCTGCACGCCTGCCACCGCGCCGGCATCGTCCACCGCGACGTCAAGCCCGGCAACGTGATGCTGCAGAAGACCGACAAGGGCCTCCACGCCTATCTCATGGATTTCGGCGTGGCGCGGGACCTGGATGCCGTCTCCCACACCCACACGCACGCCATCATGGGCACGCCCATGTACCTGAGCCCCGAGCAGGCCCAGGGCCGGGCGGACAAGGTGGATCGCCGCTCGGATGTCTACGCCCTGGGCACCCTCCTCTACGAGTGCGTGGCGGGCGCGCCCCCCTTCCGCGACGCGACGCCCCTGGCCCTGCTGAAGGCCATCGCGGAGGACGAGCCGGTGCCGCCCTCCCGCCTTGTCCCCGGGCTCCCGCGGGATCTCCAGACCATCATCCTCAAGGCCCTGGAGAAGGAGCCTGAGCGCCGCTACGACTCCGCCCGGGCCTTCGGCGAGGACCTGCGGCGCTTCCTCGACGGCGACCCGATCCATGCCCGGCGCCCCTCCCTCATCTACCGCGCGGATCGCCTCCTGCGCAGGAACCGCCCGGTGGCGGCCCTCCTCACCTGCTTCCTCCTGGCGGCGGTCTACGGCCTCTTCTCCGCCCTGAGGGCCCGCTCGCAGGCGCGCTTCGCCCAGCAGCTGGCCCAGGAGGTCGAGCGGCTCAACAGCCGCATCTTCCAGGTGCGCAGCCTGCCCCGCCATCCCGCCGGTCCCGAGCTCCACGAGGTGCGGGCCGCGCTCGCGCGGCTCCAGGCTGAGACCGAGGGCCAGGGGCGGTGGGCCCAGGGGTCGGCCCGGCTGGCCCTGGGCCGGGGTTACCTCGCCCTGGGCGATCTGGAGCAGGCCCGCATCCAGCTCGAGGCGGCCCGGAAGGCCGCGCCCCGGGATCCCGACGCCGCCCAGGCCCTTGGCACCACCCTGGCGCGCCTCTACGTGGCGGAGTTGGAAGGCCTCCACGGCCAGGCCCTGGAGGAGCGCCGCCGGGACCTGGAGCCCACCCTCCGCAACCCGGCCCTGGCCCTCCTGCGCGAAGCCCAGGGCCGCAGCCTGGAGGGATCCGCCTACGCCGAGGGCCTGCTTGCCCTGGTCGAGCGCCACTTCGACGAGGCGCTCCTGAAGGCGAAGGAGGCCCAGGCCCGCCAGCCGTGGTTCCCGGAACCGTGGCTGCTTGAGGCCGAGGTTCGCCAGGAGATGGCCTTCGGCTTGCTCACGGCGGGCCGGCGGGACGAGGCCCTGGCCCAGATGGAAGCCGAGGGCGCCGCCCTGACGGCCGCCCAGGACCGCGCGCGCAGCGCGCCCGAGCCCCTGGTGGAGGAGGCTCAGCGGCGCTTCGCGCTGCTGGGCCTGAAGGTGGATCAGGGGCAGGCCACCCCGGCGGATCGCGACTGGGCGCTCGGCCCCGTCCGCGAGGCCCTGGCTGTGGCCCCCGACAGCTGGCGGGCCCACAGCTACAGCACGGCCATCCATCGGCGCTGGGCCTCGCACCTCCTGGCCCGCGGCGAGGATCCCAGCCCTGAGCTCGACGCCGCCGCCGCGGACGCCGAGAAGGCCCTGGCGCTCCGGCCCGTTGAGGCGACCCTCTGGGTGAACTGGGCCACGGTCCTGCGCAACCGCGCCGAGCGGGAGATGGCCCAAGGCCGGGATCCGGAGCCCTTCCTGGCGCGGGCGGAGGCCGGCCTCCAGACGGCGCTCCGCCAGCCGCGCCTGCATGACTTCCTCCTGGACGCCCTGGGCAACATCCACGCACTGCGGGCCGAACGCCAGCTCCAGACCGGGCAGGACCCGGCCGCCGAGGTCAAGGCCGCCGCGGATCATCTTGAGGCGGCGTCCGCCCTGCGTCCCTGGGTGGGCCACGACTACAGCGAGGGGGCCGCCTACCAGACCCTGGCCCAGTACCGGGCCTGGACCGGCGCCGACGCCCGCCCCGCCCTCGAGGAGGCCCTGCGCTGCCACCGGAAGGGCCTGGCCCTCCAGCCCTCCTCGCGGCTCTCGCGCCTGGGCCTGGCCGCGGCCCTCCTGGATCGGGCCGCCTTTGACCTGGACCAGGGCCGCGCTCCCGCCGCTGACCTGGCCGAGGCCCGCAGGGAAATCGGCCTCGCCCTCGCCAAGGGGCCCGGCCAGGCCGACGCCCTGGCGGCCAGCGCCCGGGAGCGGATGCTGTCGGCCCGCGCCGCCCAGGCCCCCCTCCCCGCCCGCGCGGCCCTCGCCCTCCAGAGGCGCGCCGTGGCCGCCGCCCCCCGCAACCCCGGCCTCCAGCTCGCCTGGGGGGCCCTGGCCCTCGAGGCCGCCCGGGAGCTGGGGCTGCCCCTGGACCCCGGGGCGGTCGCCGCCCTCCGGGCCGCCGCCAGGACCCGCCCCTGGGATGGCTGGGCCCAGCTGCTGGAGGCGGAGCGCCTGAAGCGGGACGGCCATCTGGAGGAGTCCCGGGCCCTCACGGCAAAGGCCCTCGGCATCAACCCGACCTTGAAGCGGGAGGCCCATCGACGGGGCCTGTCCTGAATTTCCGCTCAGGGGCCACACTTTGTATTAGAAGAAAATTTTAGTGCATTAACATCATATTTGCTCCATCATGGAACCCGAGGTGTTCCGTGTCCCTCCTTCCCTTCACCCAGAAAGCCAATGACGCCCTCGTGACCGCCCGCGAGCGGGCCGTGGCGGACCAGCACCCGGAGCTGGTGCCCCAGCATCTCCTCCTGGCCCTGCTCACTCCCGAGGCCGGCCTGCGCCCCTTGCTGGAGCGAGCCGGCCTCACGCCCGAATCCACCCAGGGCCTGGTGGATGCCGCCGAGGGCCTCGTCTCGAAGCTGCCCCGGGCCGTCGGAGGCGCCGAGCCCCAGGTGGGCGCGGCCTTCCGGCACTTCCTCGAGGTCGCCAGCGACACGGGCCGGGGCCTGGGGGACCGCTTCCTGGCCACGGACGCCCTGCTGCTGGCCCTCAGCAACGCCCACACGGACGCCAAGAAGGTGCTGGAGCGCTTCGGCCTGGACCGGAAGACGCTGGAGGCCGCCATCCGCGAGACCCGAAAGGGCGCGAAGGTGGAGGACGAGAAGGCCGAGGAGAAGTTCGCCAGCCTGGAGAAGTACGCCAAGGACTACACCGCCCTGGCCGCCGCCGGGAAGCTGGACCCGGTGATCGGCCGCGACGAGGAGATCCGCCGCGTGCTGCAGGTGCTCTCGCGGCGCACCAAGAACAACCCCGTGCTCATCGGCGAACCCGGCGTGGGCAAGACCGCCATCGTGGAGGGCCTGGCCCAGCGCATCCACAAGCGCGACGTGCCCGAGAGCCTGAAGGGCCTTCGCGTCATGGGCCTGGACATGGGCTCCCTGGTGGCCGGCACCCAGTACCGCGGCCAGTTCGAGGAGCGCCTCAAGGGCGTCATCGAGGAAGTCGAGAAGGCCGAGGGCCAGATCGTCCTCTTCATCGACGAGCTGCACCTGCTGGTGGGCGCGGGCGCCGTGTCCGGCGGCATGGACGCCGCCAACCTGCTGAAGCCGGCCCTGGCCCGGGGCGAGCTGCGCTGCATCGGCGCCACCACCCTGGACGAGTACCGCAAGCACATCGAGAAGGACGCCGCCCTGGAGCGCCGCTTCCAGCCGGTGCTGGTGGACGAGCCCTCGGTGGAGGACGCCATCTCCATCCTGCGCGGCCTGAAGGAGCGCTACGAGCTGCACCACGGCGTGCGCATCCAGGATGCCGCCCTGGTGGCCGCCGCCCACCTCAGCCAGCGCTACATCTCCGACCGCTTCCTGCCGGACAAGGCCGTGGACCTCATGGACGAGGCCGCCAGCGCCGTGCGCATGCAGATCGACAGCCGCCCCACGGAGATCGACGTCCGCGAGCGCCGCGAGATGCAGCTGCAGCTGGAGAAGCATTCCCTGACGAAGGAGAAGGACGCGGCCAGCCGCGCCCGGCTGGCCGATCTCGAGAAGGAACTGGCCGAGCTGAACGAGGAGCTGTCCAAGCTCCGGGCGCAGTGGGAGAACGAGAAGAAGGTCATCGAAGGCACCCGGGGCCTCCAGAAGAAGCTGGACGACCTGCGCATCGAGCTGGACCAGGCGAAGACGAAGGGCGAGTACGAGCGGGCCTCACGCCTCGAGTACGGCGAGATCCCCGCGCTGGAGAAGCAGATCGCCACCACTTCTCCCAAAGAGAGCGCCATGCTCCGCTTGGAGGTGGGCGAGCCAGACGTGGCGGCCATCGTGAGCCGCTGGACCGGCATTCCCGTGAGCCGCATCCTCGAAGGCGAGGTGGAGAAGCTCCTGAAGATGGAGGTCCGCCTCGGCGAGCGCGTGGTGGGCCAGGATCCGGCCCTCACGGCCATCGCCGATGCCCTGCGCCGCAACCGCGCCGGCCTGGGCGATCCCAAGCGGCCCATCGGCAGCTTCCTCTTCCTGGGCCCCACGGGCGTGGGCAAGACGGAGGTCGCCCGGGCCCTGGCGGAGTTCCTCTTCGACGACGAGAACGCCCTGGTCCGCATCGACATGAGCGAGTTCACCCACGAGGCTGATGCCACGCGCCTCATCGGCGCCGCGCCGGGCTATGTGGGCTACGAGGAGGGCGGCCGCCTCACCGAGGCCATCCGCCGCCGCCCCTACGCCGTGATCCTGCTCGACGAGATGGAGAAGGCCCACCCGCGCACCTTCGACCTCTTCCTCCAGGTGCTGGAGGACGGCCGCCTCACGGACGGCCAGGGCCGCACGGTGAACTTCCGGAACACGGTGGTGCTCATGACCACCAACCTGGGCAGCCAGGCCATCTTCGATGCCGGCGGTGAGCCCTCGAAGGCCGAGGCCGCCGTCCAGGCCGCCCTGCACGGCCACTTCCGGCCCGAGTTCCTGAACCGGCTGGACGAGGTCGTGATCTTCCGATCTCTCAGCCGGGACGACATGAAGGCGGTCGCCCGCATCCAGCTCAAGCGCGTGGAGGCCATGCTCCAGGAGCAGCGCCTGGACCTGGAGGTGCCGGAGGAGGCGCTGGACTGGCTGGCTTCTGAGGGCTTCGATCCCCACTACGGCGCCCGGCCGCTGAAGCGGCTCATCCAGCAGGCCGTGGTGAATCCCCTCTCCCGCCTCATCCTCCAGGGCCAACTCCAGCCCGGCGGCCGGGCCCTGGTCTCGATCCGCGACGGCCAGCTCCTGGTCGAGGGCGAGGCCGTCCAGTAGGCGCCCTCGCCCGGCAGCCGTTCACCCGGCGCTCCGCTTGGGTTCACGGGCCGGGCCTGCTCCCCCGCGAACGGACGCGCCACTGGCGCGTCCTCCCACTCGGCCTGCGCTGCGCTTGGCCTCGCGGAGCGGGTCCCGCGGGCTTCGATCCCCACTACGGCGCCCGGCCGCTGAAGCGGCTCATCCAGCAGGCCGTGGTGAATCCCCTCTCCCGCCTCATCCTCCAGGGCCAACTCCAGCCCGGCGGCCGGGCCCTGGTCTCGATCCGCGACGGCCAGCTCCTGGTCGAGGGCGAGGCCGTCCAGTAGGCGCCCTCGCCCGGCAGCCGTTCACCCGGCGCTCCGCTTGGGTTCACGGGCCGGGCCTGCTCCCCCGCGAACGGACGCGCCACTGGCGCGTCCTCCCACTCGGCCTGCGCTGCGCTTGGCCTCGCGGAGCGGGTCCCGCGGGCTTCGATCCCCACTACGGTGCCCGGCCGCTGAAGCGGCTGATCCAGCAGGCCATCGTCAATCCGCTGTCTCGCCTCATCCTCCAGGGCCTGCTCCAGCCCGGTGGCCGGGCCCTGGTCTCGGTCCGCGACGGCCAGCTCCTGGTCGAGGGCGAGGCCGTCCAGTAGGCGCCCTCGCCCGGCAGCCGTTCACCCGGCGCTCCGTCCGCGATCACGGGCCGGGCGGGTAAAAACAGCCTCATCCGTGCGAAACTTGCCATCCCCCTGGCCCCCTCCGATGAGGTCCAGGTCGACGGAGCCGGTGTGCCTCTCACTCCCCCCATCCCCATCCTCATCGTGGACGACGAGGCGGACCTCCGGAACCTGCTGGTGGAGGCCCTGACGGACGAGGGCTACGCCGCGGATGGCGCCGAGAACGGCGCCCGGGCCCTCGATCTCGTGCGCCAGAAGCACTTCCCCGTCATCTTCACGGACCTGAACATGCCCGGCGGGCTGTCCGGGCTGGAGCTGCTGCGGGCCATCCACGACGAGGACCCCAGGACCCTGGGCATCCTGATGACCGGCTACGCCACCACGGAGGCGGCCATCCAGGCCCTCAAGCGCGGCGCCTACGACTTCATCCAGAAGCCCTTCAAGCTGGTGGAGATCCAGGCCAGCCTGGAGCGGGCGCTGGAGCACTACCGGCTGCTGCGGGAGAACGAGGAGTACCAGCAGAACCTGGAGTGCATGGTGGAGGCCCGCACCCAGGAGATCCTGGGCCTGAAGAACGACATCGAGCGGCTCTTCGAGGGCTTCGTGAACGCCTCCGTGACCGCGATTGAAGCCCGCGATCCCAGCACCTCCGGCCATTCCAGCCGCGTGGCGGAACTCACCGTGGGCCTGGCGGAGGCCGTGAACCAGACGCCCAACGGCCCGTATGGCGCCCTGAGCTTCACCCCCACCCAGATCCGCGAGATCCGCTACGCCAGCCTGCTCCACGACTTCGGCAAGGTGGGCGTCCGCGAGCAGGTGCTGGTGAAGGCCAAGAAGCTCCACGGCGAGCGCCTGGAGAGCATCTACCAGCGCCTCCACCAGCGCACCCTCGAGACCATGCGGGACCGCATGCTGGAAGCCTGGAGCAAGGGGCAGCCCTTCGACCGCGACCAGGTCGGGAACCTGCTGCGCCGTCAGGAAGAGGAGACCCGGCACATCATGGACCTGGTCCGGCGGAGCAATGAGCCCACGGTGCTGCCCCAGGAGGTGGCGCGGGAGCTCGACAGCCTGGAAGACCTCACCTACCAGCACTGGAGCGGGGACCCCCGCATCCTCTTCGAGCCCAGCGACCTCGACCTGCTGAGGATCCCCAAGGGCAGCCTGTCCGCCGAGGAACGGGAGGAGATCGAGAGCCACGTCACCCACACCTACCGGTTCCTGACCCAGATCCCCTGGACGACCGAGTTGGCCGGCGTGCCCGACATCGCCTATGCCCACCACGAGCGGCTGAACGGGCGCGGCTACCCCCGGCGGCTGAAGGAGCCGGACATCCCGATCCAGAGCCGGCTCATGGCCGTGACGGACGTCTACGATGCGCTCACCGCCGCCGACCGCCCCTACAAGGCCGCCGTGAGCGTGGAACGGAGCCTGGAGATCCTCGACCAGGAGGCCAAAGTGAACCTCCTGGACAAGGAGGCCCTGCGCATCTTCATCGACGCCCGGATCTACGAGCTCACCCTGGGCCACGGGAGAACGCCTGTCCCATGACCGGTCCCGGCCCGGCGCCCGGTGGCCGTTCCCTGGAAAGTGATCGCATGACGAGCCCCCATCAGCTTCTGTGGACCGGCTTCCAGGGCCTGGACGCCCCGGAGGTGGCGCTGCCCTTCACGCCGGGCGGCCTCATCCTCTTCGCCAGGAACCTGGATCCCGACCCGGAGGCCGGACCCGCCCGCTGCCGGGCCCTGATCGATGGCCTCCAGGCCCGCTTCGGCGCGGACCTGCCCCTGGCCGTGGCCCTGGATCAGGAGGGCGGCCCCGTGAGCCGCCTGCGCCCCTGGGTGGGGGGCACACCACCGCTGCGACAAGTCTGGACTCGCGGCGGCGCGGAGGCCTGCGCCGCCTGGGGCCGGCTCTGGGGCGAAGGACTGCGCCTGCTGGGCTTCAACGTGGACTTCGCGCCCGTGGTGGACCTCTGGGACGGCCACCCGGAGGCGGGCATCGGGGACCGGGCCGCCAGCGCCGATCCGGCCGAGGTCGCCAGCGCCGCGGGGGCCTTCCTCCACGGCCTGGAGTCCACGGGCGTCCGGGGCTGCCTGAAGCACTTCCCCGGCCTGGGCGGCACCACCCTGGACAGCCACCTGGGCCTGCCGGCCCTGGAGGAGGCCGCCCGGGTGGACCACAACGCCGCGGCCTTCATCCCCCTGGCCCACGCGGACCGGCTGGTGATGGTGGCGCACCTGCGCACGCCTGCCTCGGCCCCCCTGCCCGCGAGCCTGCACCGCGGCTCCGTGGCCGGGAACCCCTGGGGCCTCCAGGGGCGCTTCCTCCCGGACGATCTGGAGATGGGTGGCTGCGCCGATTGGACCTGGGACGACCGGGTGCGCCTCTCCCTGGAGGCCGGGCACCAGTGGCTGCTGGTCTGCCAGACCCCGGAGGGCTGGACCGCCTGTGCCGAAGCCGCCAGCCGCCTGCCTGAAGCCCTGTACCAGGCGCCCCTCCGGGCCGCCCGGGCCATGCGCGGGAACCTGGTGCCCGCCGCGCCCTTCGACGCCCGGGCCTGGCAGGCCTGGCTCGGGCGGCTCCAGGCCGCCGCCGGGGAGGCCTGATGGCCGGCCGGGTGCTCATCGTCGACGACAACGCCATGATCCGCACCGAGATCAAGGCGGTCCTCATGAAGGATGGCGGGTTCACGCACTTCCTGGAGGCGGCGGACGGCCTCACCGCCTTCAAGACCATCATGGAGACCCCGCCGGACCTGGTGCTCTGCGACCTGGTGATGCCGGGCTTCGACGGCCTCAAGTTCCTGGGCCTCAAGGCCAGCCGCAAAGAGCTGGAGCAGATCCCGGTGATCATGCTCACCGCCGAGGACGACCTGGACCGCAAGGCCGAGATCCTGGAGCGGGGCGCTTCCGACTACGTCACCAAGCCCTTCCATGAGAAGGAGCTGCTCGCCCGCGTGCGCATCCACACCAAGCTGAAGCGGCTCCAGGATGAGCTGCGGGAGATGAACGCCCAGCTCGAGGCGCTGTCCGTCACCGACGCGCTCACGGGGCTGGCGAACCGGCGCCTCCTCATCACCCGCCTGGACGAGGAGGTGCGGCGGGCCCGGCGCACCCAGGTCCCCCTGGCCGTGGTCATGATCGACATCGACCACTTCAAGGAAGTGAACGATACCTATGGCCACCCCATGGGCGATGTGGTGCTGCGCAACATCGGCACCCTGCTGAACGCGAGCCTGCGGGCCACGGACCTGGCCGCGCGCTACGGCGGCGAGGAACTCACCCTGGTGCTGCCCTACACGGACGGCGCCGCCGCCCTGCGCGTCGCCGACAACCTCCGGCAGAAGTTCGCCGCCATGGACCACCTCCTGGGCAGCGCCACCATCCGGAAGACCGTCAGCATGGGGGTGTCGGCCCGTGAAGGCCAGGCCGGCAGCCCCGACGCCGAGGAGCTCCTGAAGCTGGCCGACGAGGCCCTCTACCGCGCCAAGCAGGGCGGGCGGAACCGCGTGGAGCTGGCGGAATAGCTATCAGCTGTCAGCCCATACAAAAAGGACGCGGCCCGGAGGGCCGCATCCATTTCCACTGATAGCTGACAGCTGAGAGCTGATAGCTGACAGCCTACTTGGCAGCAGCGCGCAGCGCAGCGACCTTGTCCGTCTTCTCCCAGCTGAACTCCGCCCGGCCGAAGTGGCCGTAGGCGGCGGTGGCGCGGTAGATGGGCCGGCGCAGGTCCAGGGCCTCGATCATGGCCTTGGGGGTGCAGCTGAACACCTCGCGCACGGCGCGGACGATGGCCGCGTCCGACACCTTCCCGGTGCCGAAGGTGTCGACGGCGATGGAGACCGGCTCGGCCACGCCGATGGCGTAGGCCAGCTGGATCTCGCAGCGGTCCGCCAGATCCGCCGCCACGATGTTCTTGGCGATGTAGCGGCCCATGTAGGCGGCGCTGCGGTCCACCTTGCTGGGATCCTTGCCGGAGAAGGCGCCGCCGCCGTGATGGCCGCTGCCGCCGTAGGTGTCCACGATGATCTTGCGTCCCGTGAGGCCCGTGTCGCCCATGGGGCCGCCCACCACGAAGCGCCCGGTGGGGTTCACGTGGAAGATGGTCTGCGCGTCCAGCAGGTCCTGGGGCAGCGAGGCCTTGATCACGTCCTGGATCACCGCATCGCGGATGCTGTTCTGGGTGACGTGCTCGTCGTGCTGCGTGGAGATGACGACGGTGTGGATGCGCTGCACCTTGTCCCCGTCGAACTCCACGGTGACCTGGGACTTGCCGTCCGGCCGCAGCCAGGGCAGCTGGCCGCTCTTGCGGACCTCGGAGAGCTTCCGCGTCAGCAGGTGGCTGAAGTGGATGGGCGCGGGCATCAGCTCCGGGGTCTCCCGGCAGGCGTAGCCGAACATCAGGCCCTGGTCGCCGGCGCCGCCCGTATCCACGCCCATGGCGATGTCGGGGCTCTGCTGGTCGATGGTCACCATCACCGCGCAGGTGGCGTAGTCGAAGCCCTTGATGTGGTGGTCGTAGCCGATGTCCTTCACCACGTCGCGCACGAGCGCGGCGACGGGGATGTAGGTCTCGGTGGTGATCTCCCCGGCCACCAGGACGAGGCCCGTGGTGAGGAGGGTCTCGCAGGCGACCCGGCTGCGGGGATCGTCCTTGAGGGCCGCGTCCAGCACGGCGTCGGAGATCTGGTCCGCCATCTTGTCGGGATGGCCTTCGGTGACGCTCTCGGAAGTGAACAGGTGACGCCCCTGGGCGGCCATTCGGGACTCCTCGGAATCCCCCCGGAAGATCCTCCGGAGGAAACGGAAAGTATATCGTGAGGTTGCTGCTCCTACATCTTTTGGATGACGCGGGAAACCTTGCCATGCCCTAGCCTGGGGGACTAAGGTGGGATGGCCCCATCTCCGAAGCGCCTATCCCAAGCCCCCTCAGTGGAGGAACCCATGATTGCCTTCCGCCGTCCGACGCTGGCCCTTGCCCTGATGGCCGCGTCCATCCTGATGGTGTCCACCGCCTGCAAACGCGAGGACCCCCAGATCCGGGAGCTGACCCAGAAGGCCGCCGAGGCCGACAAGGCCAGCCAGCAGCTGAACCAGGCCGGCACGGAGCAGCAGAAGAAGCTGGCCCAGGCCGGGGTGAACGACATCCGGCCCAACGCCGAGACCCTGCAGCTCACCGATGAGCAGAAGAAGGCCCTGGAAGAGCGCATCAAGAACGAGAAGAACAGCTCCTACCAGGCCCTGCTCCAGGAAGTGCTGGACAAGGACAAGGAGATCAAGGACCTCAACTCCAAGGTCGCCAAGCTGAAGGCGGACCTGCCGAAGCCCGACCTCGCCAAGCCCAATGACAGCCACTACGGCATGGCCATGCGCTTCCTCAAGAAGAAGGGCGTGCCCGAGGCCGAGGCCAAGAAGCTGGTGAGCCGCGTGGCCATCCTGGAGAAGCTGGCGCCGGGCTTCGAGGTCTACCACTTCTACGCCAACGGGACCTACGGCACCTGGGTCGCCCAGGGCCGGGCCAAGATCACCCCCAATGACCTCATGCGCCAGGAGCGCGAGAAGATCGAGGGCGAGCGCGACGAGGCCGTGGCCCAGAACGAGAAGCTGCAGGAGGAGGTCACCGACCTCGAGAGCCAGAAGCAGAAGATCACCGAGGAGATCGCCGGCCTCCAGACCGAGCGCGCCAACCTCATCGAGGAGCGCACCAAGCTCCAGGCCGACAACTCCGCCCAGCTGGCCAAGCTCAACTCGCTGCACTACGTCGTGGGCGTCCGCGACACCCTGAAGGCCGAGGGCGTCATCGAGATCCCCGTCTTCGCCAAGGACCGGGCCGGCAAGAACTGGCGCGACGAGGTCTTCACCCAGAGCCTGGACCTCCGCACCGGCAAGACCGTCACCATCAAGGCGGCGGACCTGGGCCTGAAGAAGATCGGCAAGGTGAATGTGGTGCCCGGTTCGTACCTGAAGGACGAGCACTACAAGCTCGCCATCAGCGCCGACAAGCAGACGGCCACCATCGAGCTCATCACCGTGAGCCGCTTCAAGAACGACAAGGTCGTCTTCGCCGTCACCGATTGATCTACGATAGTCCTACCCGAAGTAAGGCTGGGGCCCCTCCGGGGGCCTCGCCTTTTGTGTGGCAATTCCCCTTCGGGCCGCCTATTGTCATCAAACCAATCCTCGAACCCTTCCCAAACCCCACCCATGAGGTGACGCGATGCTTCCACGCTTGAATCAAGCGGTCCTCGGCGCTTCCCTGCTGGCGCTCCTCGCCTGCACCGGCGGCGGCGACTCCAAGGCCCCCACCATCGTGACGGGCCCGGCCTCCATGCCCAGCACCACCACGCCGGTGTTCGACCCGGCGAACGCCAACGTGCCCCTGCCGAACATCCTGGCCACGGCCACGGCGGCCGATCCGCTCGTGGGCCGGCCCGCGAACAAGCCCATGACCCCCCCCGAGGCCCTGGCCTACGTGAACCTCAAGGAGATGGGGGGCACCAACGCCGTGGCCGGCCTGAACGCCCCGGTCTACCTCCAGTTCAATGCGGCCGTGGACGCCACCACCGTGACCCCCGCCAACATCAAGGTCTTCCAGCTGACCCCCGACGCGGCCGGCACCGAGAATGCCGCCCTCGGCTTCGCCGATGTCTCCGGGCTGTTCACCTACCAGTACACGGCGGGCGGCACGGACCTGTTCCTGTTCCCGAACTTCCCCCTGCTGCCCGGCACCCGCTACCTCTACGTGGTCACCAGCCGCGTGAAGGACACCGCCGGCAAGCCCATCTCCGCCTCCCCCTACTTCGAGGCCCTCAAGTCCCTCACGCCGCTCACGGGTTCCTTCGGCGCCCTGGAGCCCATCCGGGCGAACGTCACCAGCGGGACCACCATCCTGCTCTCCGGCTACGCCAAGGTGATGAACGACCTCATCACCGCCAGCGCCACCACCACCGTGACCCAGCGCGCCGACATCGCCGTGATGGGCCGGTTCATCACCACCGGCGCCGGTTTCATCGCCCCGAACCCCGCCTCGCCCAACACCCGCATCCCCGTGGAGAGCGCCCTGCGCTCCTTCGCGGCCGGCGCCACCCTGGGCGGCCTGGCCGGCAAGACCTGGACGAACACCGTCGCCGTGACCACCACCTTCGACCGGGGCGGCACGAACCCCAGCCCTGATGCCTACTGGACCGCCGTGATGGGCACCGCCACCGCGGCCCCCGCCACCGTGGGCACCGTGGTCCTCGGCACCTTCAACAGCGCCGACCTCTCCGTGGATCCCGTCATCGTGGCCGCCAACGCCGCCGTCGCCGGAGGCGACCTCACCGGCGTCACCGGCGCCTACAATCCTGCCGCCGGCGTCGTGCAGCCCTACCGGACCGCCGGTGCCCTCACCAGCTACTACCACGTGCCCCGCAGCGTCCCCTTCGTCTACATCGCTCCCGCCACCGGCTCCAACTGGCCCCTGGTGATCTACCAGCACGGCATCACCAGCCGGAAGGAGACGGTCATCGCCCTGGCGCAGACCCTCACCGCCATCGGCCGGGCCGTGGTGGCCATCGACCTGCCCCTGCATGGCGCCCTCGCCGTTCCCACCCACACCACCGGCACCGCCTGGGGCCAGGACTTCATGGCCATCGGCGCCCCCCTGGCCACCCGCTCCAACATCCAGCAGGCCGCCTTCAACCTGCACCGGCTGGAACTCACCGTGGCCGTCGGCGGCTTCGCCGCCCTGCCCGCCCCGCCCTCCAACACCGGCATGCGCTTCGTGGGCCACAGCCTCGGCTCCATCGTGGGGGCCTACTACCTGGCCGGCAACACCACCCTGGCCACCACGGGCGCGCCTTACACCCAGGCCACCCTCGACACCGACATGAAGGGCTACCTCTCCGTCCCCGGCGGGCGCACGGCCTACCTCATCCAGAACAGCCCCGCCTTCGGCCCCTCCGTGGACTCCGGGTTGGCGGCGGTGGGCATCGCCAAGAACACGCCCACCTACCACCAGTTCTTCCAGGTGACCCAGAGCGTGGTGGATCCCGCGGACCCCGCCACCATGACCACCCCCCTGGCCGCGGGCCTGCCCAGCCGCCTCTCCAACCGCGTGGTCATCCAGGAAGCCGCGGGTGACACCGTCATCAGCAACCCCTACACCCGGTATCTCGGGAACGCCCTCGGCGGCCGCGAAGTCCTCGGCAGCGCCGGCGCCGCCGTGGCCCCCGGCTTCAAGCAGCTGGCCTACACCGCCGGCGGCACCCCGGCCCACGCCGCCGGCGTGCCCGCCCAGTTCATGTTCACCCTGATCGGCGGCGCCCCGGCGCCCAAGGTCGCCAACGCCGCCATCGCCGCCACGGACACCACGCCCACCCAGGGCTACTTCCAGTTCGACCAGACCGGCATCAACCACAGCTCGCTGCTGGATCCCACCGCCAGCCTGGCCAACACGGGCCTGCTCCAGAAGCAGATGCGCTACTTCCTGGGCATCACCGGGGTCGCCCTCGTGGTGGATCCCACCCAGGGCGGCGCCGCCCTGCCCCTGGCCCCGCTGTCCTTCCCGGACGTGCAGGTGCCCGAGAAGTTCACCATCCTCGGCCACTGATCCAGTCGCCGACTCGGGAAAGGCGGGGCTCCGGCCCCGCCTTTCCTTTTGCCTTCCCCAGTCAGCTTTCCAGCTCCGGGAAGGCCGCCAGCAGCTGCTTCCGGGCCTCCAGCAGGTGAGGCACGGCCGGGTCCCGGCGCCTCAGGAACCCCCGGATGGCCTGGAGGTCCTCCCGGGCCCGTTCGAGCACCGGCAGCCCCAATAGCGCGAGGAGCAGGGCCACGGGCGGGACCAGGGCGGCGGGCCAGCCCCAGCACAGGCCGGAGAGCACCGCCAGGAGGACGGCCCAGAGCGGATGCAGGAGCAGGCCACCCAGCAGCTTCAGGGTGGCGGCCTGGTCGCCCTCATCGGTGAAGCGCCCGGCCGCCCAGTCCACCAGGCGGTACGAGGGCCAGAAGAGCAGCGCCAGGGGCAGCAGCAGGACCGCCAGCCCCAGGCGCAGGGCCGCGCCCGGCAGCCAGTGGCGGATCTCGGCGCCTGGATAGGGATGGCCCACCTGGTCGGGCCGGAGGCCCTTGGCCCGGAGCCAAGCCTGAGCCTCCCGCACCCGCGCCTCCAGGGCCGCCCGTTCCCCCCCGGGCAGGGCGGCGAGGCGCGGCACCAGGGCCCGCACGCGGCAGCGCAGGGCCTCCAGGTCCACGCGGCTGCCGGGGGCCTCCGCCAGGAGCCAGGCCACGTCCTGGGCCAGGGCCAGCACGCGCACTTCCGCCTCGTGGAGGGTGAGGGGCTTCAGCGCCGCCCGGATGCGGGCGGTCAGCTCGGCCACGGCCGCCGGCTCGGCGCCCCCGGCGGCCAGATCCCCCCAGACCACGGGCTCGCCGAGGCGCAAGAGGGCGCTGTGGCGGAAGGTCGCCCGGTCGCCGTAGACCAGGCCCGCCGGCACGAGCGACAGGGGCACGGGACTGGAGAGGGCCATGCGGGCGGCCCCGGTCTTGAGGGGAGCCAGGTCCGCGTCCGAGTGGCTCACGCCCTCGGGGAACATGGCCACGGACCCGCCCAGGGCCAGCACCTCGTGGACCTTCCGGAAGCACTGCTGGATGGACTCCGGCGTGGCGCCGCCGTCCTTGGGCCGGGTCACGGGGATGGCCCGGAAGGCCGCCAGAAAGGGACGGAGGGGCGCCATCTTCCAGAGGGTGGCCTTGGCCAGCCAGCCCGCACGCCGGTCCAGCAGGGCCGCGGCCGCGAGGGGATCCAGCAGGCCGTTCGGGTGGTTCAGCAGGATCAGGCAGGGCCCCGGCGGCAGGGGCGGACCTTCCCGGCGCAGGGCGCGGAACCAGATCCGGCCCAGCAGGCGGGCGACCGCGCTGCCCGCCATGTCAGTCCTTGACCGGCTGGTGCCGTGCCCACCAGAGGGCGGCGCCGCTGAGGACGATGGCCGGCAGCACCAGGACCAGGGCCCGGGCCAGGGCGTCCCCGCCCGACAGCCCCGCCGCGTGGAGCGCATCCGCCCGGCGGCCCACCAGCTCCGGGCTGATGGCGTCGCCCATCAGGTGGATCAGGAAGACATTCAGCCCGACCCCCGTGGCGCGCACCGAAGCGGGCAGCGAGCTGACCGTCATGGCGTTCACCGGGCTGGTGTTCACGAAGAGCAGGAGCATGCCCAGGAAGAAGGCCAGATAGACCGCGCCCAGGCTGCGGGCGCCGAGCGCCCAGACCACCACCGGGGCGGCGGCCAGCAGGGTGATCCCGGAGATCCAGGCGCCGGCGTCCGGCCTGCGCTTCTGCCACCGGTCCGTGAGCCACCCGCCCAGGAACGTCCCGACGAGGCCCGTGACCGCCGCCAGGCCGCCGAAGGCCAGCCCCGCCCGGGCTGTGCTCACGCCGAAGCGGCGCTGCAGGAGGGTGGGCCCCCACAGGCTGAGCGCCCCCATGGCGAAGGTGTAGGCGACGTAGCTGGCGGTGCAGGCCAGCCAGACCCGGTTGAGGAAGATGTGCCCCAGCCGCGTCCGGAAGGACTCGCCCACGCCCAGGTCGCGGGCGCCATCCATCGCCCCGCGCTCCGGGTCCACCTGGAAGGCCATCCAGAGGGCCAGGGCCAGCCCCGGGAGGCCCGCCACCAGGAAGGAGGCCCGCCAGCCCCAGGCCCCGGCCACCAGGCCGCCCAGGCCATACCCCAGGGCGCTGCCGACGGGAATGGCCAGGTAGAACCAGGTGAAGGACTTCGCCCGGTCCGATTCCGCGAACCCATCCGCCAGCATGGCGGGGCCGAGGGTCGCGTAGGCGGCCTCCCCCACGCCCACCAGGGACCGGGTCACCAGCAGGGCCGGATAGCTGTGGACGAGGGCTGCGCCCATGGTCGCCAGGCTCCACAGAGCCACGCCCCCGGCCACCAGCCTGGGCCGGTGGAGGCGGTCCGCCAGATACCCGAAGAGGGGCGCGGCGCACATGTAGACCAGGAGGAACACCAGGGTCAGCCGCCCCAGCTGGGCGTCCGAAAGGCGGAGCTCCTTCCCCAACGGATCGAGGATCGCCGCGATGACGTACCGATCCAGGTAGTTCACCAGGTTGATCCCGGTGAGCAGCAGGAGCAGCCGTCGCGCGGCGGTCATCTCGTCAGGCGATGGGGCTGACTACTTCTTGGGGGCGGGCTTGGGCGCGGCGGGCTTGGGCGCGGGAGCGGCAGCGCCCTCGCTGGCGTCCAGGCGCTTGGCCACTTCGGCGGTGAAGCCCTTCATCCACTCCGCGTCGGCCCAGGAGAGGATCTGCACGGACTGGTCGGAGAAGACCATCTGGAGCTTCTGCTCCTTGGCCAGCTGCTCGACGATGGGGCCGGCCAGCTTGGTGATGGCCTCGCCGACCTTCTTCTCCACGCGCTGGTACTCAGCCTGGCTGTCCTCCTGCATCTTCTTGGCCTCGAACTCCAGGTCCCGGAACTTCTTGGCCAGGGCCTCCTTCTTGTCGGGGTCGATGCTGGGGGAGTTCAGCTGCTGCTGCAGGGTCTGCAGCTCCTGGCCCTTGGCCTGGAGCTTCTCCTGCAGGTTCTTGCCGGTGATCTCGAGCTCGGAGAAGATGGCGCCGGCCTTCTTGGAGCTGCGGACCAGCTGGTTGATGCTGAAGAAGGCGAAGCGGGGCGCCTCCTGGGCCGCGGCAGGCATGGCGAGGGCGGCGGACAGGCAGAGGGCGGCCAGGGACGGGGCAAGCAGGCGCATGGGAAGACTCCAGGGGGAAAGGCTCATTGTAGCGTGGGGGACCCGGCCCCCATTCATCAGAAAGTGGTGCCGATGGAGAACTGGAAGTCGTTCTGCCCCTCCAGGTCGAAGGGATAGGGGTTCAGCTTCCGCGACCAGATCAGGCGCAGGGGGGCCGGACTGATGGGCAGGAAGAACCGGAACTCCAGGCCCATGGACCGCACCAGGGACGGGCTCTTGTAAGAATACTGGTTGTTTGCGGCGTCCTTGTAGGTGACCACGTCGCGGCTGAACACCTTGGTACCGGTGCCCCAGGCATTACCCGCGTCGTAGAAGAATACGAGCCGGAATTGGTCGGCAATCATGAATTGGTACTCTACGTTGGCGATGAACTGCTTGTTGCCCCCCACCACGACCGGCTGGCCATTGTTGTCCAGGAGGACGGAGCCCACCTGGCCATAGCGGTAGCCGCGGATGCTGTTCTCGCCGCCGGGCCGGTAGAGGTCGTAGAGCGGCAGCTCCTCGTGACCCATGTTCTGGAGGTAGCCATAGCTGAGGTTCATGGCGAAGATGTGCCGTTCCGCCAGATTGGCGAACTTGGCGAAGTCCCAGGTGGCCCTCAGGAAGGGCTTGTCGCCGCCGAATTGCCAGCCGCCGTACTCCAGGCCGAAGGACAGGCGGGTGCCCTGGGTGGGCTTGAACTGGTGGTTCACGGTGCTGTAGGACAGGCTCTGGCTGAAGGTGGAGGTGAGCTGGTTGCTCAGGTCCCGGAAGTAGTAGTTGCGGCCGCCCTCGATGCGGATCAGGCGGAAGCTGTAGCCCGTGGAGTAGGTGGTGAAGAAGGCCCAGGGCTGGTTGGGGAACCAGTTGCTCAGGCGCGCGCCCACGGACAGGCCGAGGCTGCGGGTGAACTGCTTGTAGGCGTTCGCGATGCCCACGCGCGAGGCGTCGTAGTCCGCGGATCCGTTCGAGACGGAGGTGGAGAAGGAGTAGGGCAGGTCGAACACGAAGGGCTCGGTGAACCCCACGGAGACGTTCTTGGAGAACTTGCCGCCGTTGTAGCTCACGGACAGGGTCTCACCGCCGCCGCCGAGGTTGCGGGTGGAGAAGCTCACGCCCAGGGAGAAGCCGAACAGCGAGCCGTAGCCGCCCTGGAAGAGCAGCTCGTTGACACCGGCCTCCTCGCCGCGGACCACCACGTCTACCTGGGGCTTGTCCGGCACCAGGTCCACCTTGGGCTCGGAGGTCTTCACGTCGAAGAAGCTCAGCTGGCTGATGCCCAGCAGCGAATCCTTGAAGATATCCATGCGGAAGGGGTCGCCCTCCTTCAGCATCATGCTGCGACGCAGCACCTTGTCCTTGGTGGTGAGGTTGCCCTCGAACTCGATGCGCCTGACGGTGAACAGGTCACCTTCCACCAGCTTCAGGGTGGTGTCGACCTTCTTGACGCCGTCCTCTTCGCGGATCTCGAACTTCTTCTCCGCGCGGAACATGATGTAGGCCTGATTGCTGTAGGCCTCCTTGATCTTGTCCACGGTCTGGTTCACCGCATCCAGATCGAAGGGCACGGGCTTGGCGCCCGCCTTCGGGGCTTCCATGGAAGGCCGGATGTTGAAGAACTTCTTGAGGATGGAGTGGTTATCCCGCTTCACCTCCGCGTACTTCATCGGGTAGTAGGTCTCGCGGAAGAGCTTTCCATCCTCGGCCTTGAAGGTCCCTTCGAAGAACTGCTCGCCCTCGAGGATGGGAACCGCAAGGGTGGCGCGGAGGTCGTACTTGGGGGACTTCGCCTCCTTGATGCGCTTCTCGTTCTTGATCTTCTGCTTCGCCGTGGTCCGGTCCTCCACCTCGATGACCGGCTTGCCTACGAAGACATCCTTGTAGCCCAGCTTCCAGTAGGCCTTCTTGAGGTTCTCCAGGTCCTCTTCCAGGTTCTTGTCCACCAGCAGGTCATGGGTGGTGAGCCAGCTGAACATCCAGTGCCTGCGGGTCTTCTTCATGACGCTGCGCAGCTGGGCGCTGGAGAACACCTTGTTGCCACGGAACTCAACCTTGTAGATCTTCGCCTTGCCGCCTTCCTTCACCTCGAAGACCAGCCGCGCCACGCCGGGGCCCATGGGCTCGAGCGTGATGTCCACCACCGGGTTCCGGAAACCCTTCTCGCCCGCCTGATCCACGATCAGATTCTTGATCTTCCGGGCCGCCTCGGGATCGTAGATCGTGTCCGGGTTGATGGTGAGCTTCTTCTCCTTCACCTTGTCCTTGATGTTGGTGATGCCCACCTCGGTGCCGCCGCGGTAGTCGATCTCCTTGATAAGGGGCCGCTCCTTGATGCGGATGACCAGCTTCTTGCCGCCCGGCGCATCCTCGAGCTCCAGCTTGATGTCGTCGAAGCCGCCGCTGGCCCAGAGCCTGCCCATCACGCCGCTGAGATCGACGTTCCGGAGATCGTCGCCCACATGTACACCCGACTTGAAGATCACCGTCTCGGCCGTCTGCTTCTGAGCCCCCACCACCTCGATCTTGACGATGGGCTCGATGTCCTGCGCCGTCAGCGGAAGTGCGAAGCCCGCCACCAGGGCTACAAGGGTCAGGGGCAGCACGCCCCTCCACCACCGGGGCTGGACCCGGTTCCAAACCATGTTCCGCTGCGTCATTCAGGCGCTCCGACCAGATGGGTTTCCTGGCCAGCGGCCACGTCTCCGGAATCAGACAGGGTGGGGACGAGCTTCTCGTCCACCAGATCGAACTTCACGAGACCCGAGGGCACCGTGTCCTGGCCCACCATGAGCTCGGCGAGGGGATCCTCCACCTGCTTCTGGATGGCCCGCCGCAGCGGCCGGGCGCCGTAGGCGCGGTCCCGCAGGGTGGTCTTCACCAGCCAGTCGCAGGCGGCATCCGTGAGGGACACGGAGAGCTTGTGCTTCTGGAGGGTGACGTTGAGGTCCTCCACCAGCAGGCGGACGATCTTGCGCAGCTCCTCGTCGCCCAGGCGGTTGAACACCACGATCTCGTCGATGCGGTTGAGGAACTCGGGCGGGAAGGTCCGCTTGAGCACCTTCATGGCGTCGCTGGATTTCGCGTCGGGACGGGCGTCCTGCTCGACGAAGCCGAGCCCCTTCTCCGCCAGCAGCTCCCGGCTGCCCACATTGGACGTCATGATGATGATGGTGTTCTTGAAGTCCACCAGGTTCCCGAAGGCGTCCGAAGCCTGACCATCGTCAAAGATCTGCAGCAGGATGTTGATCAGGTCGGGGTGGGCCTTCTCGATCTCGTCGAAGAGCAGGACGCAGTACGGGTTCCGCCGGATGCGGTCCGTGAGCATGCCGCCCTCCTCGTAGCCCACGTACCCCGGAGGGGCCCCGAGCAGCTTGGAGACCTCGTGCTTCTCCATGTACTCGGACATGTCGAAGCGGATCATCTTCTTGACATCGCCGAAGAGGAAAGCCGCCAGGGTCTTGGCCAGCTCCGTCTTGCCCACGCCCGTGGGGCCCAGGAAGAGGAACGAGCCCATGGGCCGGTTGGGGTTCTTCAGGCCCGTGCGGGCCCGGCGCACGGCGCGCACCACGGCGCTCACCGCCTCGGGCTGGCCGATGACGCGCTCGTTGATGCGGGGCTCCATGTTCACCAGGTTGGCCTTCTCGTCGCCCTTGAGGGCCGTCACGGGAATGCCGGTCCAGCTGGCCACCACGTCCTCGATGTCCCGCTCGGTCACCTCGGGGAAGCGGGCATAGTCCTCGTCCGTCAGCTCGCCGCGATCCTTCTGGAGCTCGTCGCGCAGCTGCAGCTCCCGCTGCCGGAGCAGGACAGCCTTTTCGAAATCGCGACTCAGGACCGCCTCGTTCATCTCGTTGATGACCCGATGCAGCTCCTCTTCGTGGGATTGGCCCTCGGTGCTGGCGCCGCTACCGGCCGCCACCCGCAGCTTCACGCGGGCCCCCGCCTCGTCCAGCAGGTCGATGGCCTTGTCGGGCAGGAAGCGGTCCGTGATGTAGCGGTTGGACAGGTAGACCGAGGCCTCCATGGTCTTGGCGGCGTAGCGCACCCGGTGGAACAGCTCGTAGCGGCTGCGGATGCCC
>Ga0255338_1001026_pt1 | contig 62137 bp, 67 predicted proteins | sample MeOH1_35cm_T4_19_FD_203715 | JGI IMG/M metagenome (GOLD analysis project Ga0255338, IMG submission 203715) | Sandy soil microbial communities from University of British Columbia, Vancouver, Canada - MeOH1_35cm_T4_195 | ecosystem: Engineered > Artificial ecosystem > Sand microcosm > Unclassified ... | reverse complement strand
GGGCTGTCGAGCGTGGTGCGGTTCTTGGTCACCAGATAGCCGATGCCGTCGGCGGAGGTGAGCATCTCCGAGACGACGACGCCGATGATGGTAAGCGCGCCACCGAGCCTGAGCCCCGCGAGCACCGTCGGGATGGCCGCCGGAATGATGACGCGGCCGATGAGCTGCGGCAGGTTCGCGCCCATGCTGCGCGCCGCCAGCAGATATTGCTCGTCGATGGTGCGGATGCCGGCCGCGGTCGACAACATCACCGGGAAGAAGCCGTAAACGCCGGCGAAGGCGATCTTGGATTCCGAGCCGATGCCGAACCAGGCGGTGAACACCGGGTAGAGAATGACGATCGGCACCGCATAGAGGCTGGAGAACACCGGCAGCATCAGGTTGCGCAAGCTTGCGACGCCGCCGACCACCGCGCCGGTGAGGATGCCGACGCCGCAGGCGATCACCATGGCGAGGGCGACCTCGTAGACGGTGACGAGCAGCGCGGCGCCGAAGATCGCCCGGTCGAGCCACAACACATAGAGCGTCTTGGTCAGCGGTGGGATGAACAGCTCGGGCAGGATGCCGAGGCGCGGGATCGCCTCCCACAGCACCAGCAGCGTGATGCCGATCATGCGGCGCACGGTGCGCGGGGAGGGCCACCTCATGGCGTCGCCCGGATCTGTTCCCAGATCCGCTCCCGCAGCCGCCCGAACATATCTGTCGCCATCATCTGATAGGTGCGCGGCCGCGGCAGGTCGATCTCGACGCGGTCGAGAATGCGACCGGGCCGCGCCGACATCACCAGCACTTCGTCGGCGAGATAAACCGCCTCGGTGAGGCTATGCGTAATGAAGATCACCGTCTTGGACGTCTGCGACCAGATGCGCAGCAACTCATGGCCCATGGTCATCCGCGTCTGTTCGTCAAGCGCGGCGAAGGGCTCGTCCATCAGCAGCACCGGCGGGTCCTGCACTAGGCCGCGCGCGATCGACACGCGCTGCTTCATGCCGCCGGACAGCTCGTGTGGATAGCGGCCGCCGAAGCCTTCCAGCCCGACGAGCCGCAGCATGGCCTCGGCACGGGCGCGCCGCTCCGCCCGCGGTGCGTGCTTCAACACCAGCGGAAATTCGACGTTCTCGACCGCGGTCAGCCAGGGATAAAGACTAGCCTCCTGGAACACGACGCCGACGCGCGAGGGGTCGGGCTGCGTGATCGGCCGGCCGTCGCACAAAATGGTGCCGGTGGAGGCCGCCCGCAGGCCTGCGAGCATCATCAGGAGCGAAGTCTTGCCGCAGCCGGAGGGGCCGACGATGACGACGAAGCGTCCCGCCGGCACGCTGAGCGCGATGTCCTGCAAAGCCGGCACGTCGCCGTCGCGGCCGGCATAGACATGCGACAGTCCCTGCACCTCGACCGCCGTCTTGAGAGGCTGCGCCGCGTGCATGCTCAGGTTCGCCACGTGCTGCATCGCGCCTCCAGGCCCCGCACCGCTTCGTTGAACAGCATCGCCGCCACCGCCAAGAGGATCACACCGGCGAAGAGCTGCGGCATTTGGAAGTTCTCGCCCCAGTTGGCGATCATGTGGCCGATGCCGGTGCGCGAGGCATACATCTCGGCGATCATCACACCGGTGAAATTGAAGATCATCGAGATGCGCAGCGCCTCGAGCAAAATCGGCAGCATGCTCGGCACATAGACACGCCGCAGGATTTGCGCGCGCGTCGCCCCATAAGAGCGCGCCACCAGCAGGTGATCGGCCTTCACCGATTCCACTGCCGCGCTGGTGCACATGATGACGATGAAGATGGTCGAGAACGTCGCGTAGGCGACCTTCTGCGGAAAGCCGATGCCGAAGACGAGAATGAACATCGGCAGGAAGATCGATTTGGGGATGCTGAACACATAGAACAGCATCGGCCGGAAGATATCGCCCGCATAGGCGTTCTCGGCGAGCAGCACGCCGATCGCGGCCCCTAACGGAACCGCGATGATGAACGCGACGATCACCTCGGCGGCGGTGACCGCCATCGCCTCCTGCACATTGGCGCGCCCCAGGATGTCGCCGAGCGCCCGCAGCACCTCTGACAGCGGCGGCAGCACCATGGCGTTGGCGATGCCGGCGCGCGGCAGCAACTCCCAGGCGGCGAGCAGCGCCACCAGGATCGCGATCCGGACGAGGACGACACCTGGGGCCCGCATGTCGCCCTCTCAAGGCTTGGTCGGCACCGGCGTGAACTTGGTGGTGTATATCTCCGATGCCGGCGCCAGATCCGTCATGCCGATCAGCTTGGCGAGCCCAAGCGCCCGGTCGATCCATTCCGGCTTCATCTCGCCGGTGCTCGACAGCTTGAGGATGTTGCCGTCGAGCTCCGCCTCGGCGATGGCCGGCGGGATCTCGTCGATCTCGGCGATCAGCTTGATCGCCGCCTGACGGTCGTTCTTTAACGCCAGCATGGCGCCGAACAGCGCATTGTTGACCTTCTGGATCAACGCCGGCTTGTCCGCGATCAGCTTGTCCGAGGCAAGCCACACGCCGCTGAGGTGCTCGGGGACTTCCTTGCCGTAGTCGACGAGGACGCGCACGCTCTTGTCCTGCAGCACCTTGAAGGAGAGGGGCGAGTACAAGACGATCGCCTCGACGTTGCCGGACAGCAGGTTTGGCACGAGGCCGCCGCCGCCGAGCGGCACGCTGGTGAACGCCACTTTCTTGTCGGACACCGTCCACTTGGCCAGGAGATCGGAAGCGGAACCCGCCGAGGTGATGCCAACCTTCTTGCCGGCGAGCTCCGACACGTTCTGAACTTTCGAGTCGGCCTTCACCATCAGGAACCAGCCGTTATAGCCGAGGCCGGAACCGGAGATCGCTTTCGTCTTCACGCCTTTGTTGATGCCGGCTGCGACGATCGCACAAGAGCCGAGTGTGATATCGGCGGCGCCCGCGGCCACCGCCTCGAAGGCTTCCGCGCCGCCGCGGTAGACGGTGAGCTCGGCCTTCAGGCCTTCCTTCTCGAACAGCTTCTGCCGAACGGCAGTTTCCGCAATGATGGTCGGGAAATATGTCTTTGTCGGCAGCGCGATGCGCACCGTGTCCTGTGCCAACGCGGTATGAGCTGTGACAGCGGCAAGACCGCCGAGCGTCAGGATGGCGAGTGCGCGAAACCCTCGGAACGAGAACATCGTAATCCTCCCCGGTTTCTCTCCGCACAAACGCGTCCGCTTGTCTTGATCGCGCGGATTTTCGCTTGTGGCGCGGTCAGCATGACAGTGGCGCTGTGGCGTGACAAGGGAGGCGCCAGCAGGGCTTATCGACGCGGAGCGTCGAATGTCCGCCGCATGAGATAAGCCGCACAAGGCTTCCTGCCCACCCGTGCGGATACGCCGGTGGGCAGGCGTTCCTTACGTCTGCCGCGATGTCAAAACGGATCGTACCCGCGCAACGCCGGCATCACTTTCTCGCCGAACAACTTGATCGAGCGCATCAGGTCGTCCGCCGGCAGGTCCGAGAAATTGAATTCGCTGAGGAACACGTTGTAGAGGCCGGCTTCCGCGGTAGCGCGGATCTTCTCCGCTACCGTCTTGGGCGAGCCGATGAAGACCAGATCGTTCTTCATCAGGTAGTCGGGGTTGAACACGTTGGCCATGATCTCGGAGGCGCCCGGCTCGCCGCGGCCGATGAACTTCTTGGCGTGCTCGCGCACGCGCTCCTCGAAGGTCTCGCCGGGCTTGGGCGGCGGCAGGAAGCCTTCGTAAGCGCGCGCGGCGCGGGCGAGCGCCACGTCGAGCGCCTTCTGGTCGCTCTCGTCAACATAGACCAGTGTGCAATAGGCGATATTGGGCTTGCGCTCCCAGCCCGCTTTCTTCCAGTTCTCCAGGAACACACGATAGCGCGGTGCGGCGTCGGCGCGCGGATAAACCAGGAAGTAGCCGGGATTGATGCCCTTCTCGGCGCAGAACTCGAGCGTGCGTGGGTCGCGGCTCATCATCCATAAGGGCGGATGCGGCTTCTGCACCGGCATGACGGAGAGCAGGGCGTTGTCGGTATTGAAGTTCTCGCCGTGCCACGAGAACGGCTGCGTCTCGCCATAGGCCGCGCGCAGGTAATCGACGAATTCCAAGGTCGGCGTCTTGCGCAAATCGTAGTCCACGCCGAACGGACGGAAATAATCGGCGTTGATGCCGGGCACCAGGCCGCACTCCATGCGCCCGCCCAGCATCTGGTCGACGATGGCGATCTCCTCGGCCAGTCGTAGCGGATGGTAGAGCGGCACGATGAAGCCCATCGGCCCGACGCGCATGCGCTTGGTGCGCGCGCCGGCGCCGACGGCGTAGAGCGCGGGCGAGGATATCCAGCTCTCGTCCGGTCGGAAATGATGTTCGACGCAGAAGCCGTAATCGAAGCCGAGCGCGTCGCATAATTCGAGTTCGCGCCACAGCTCCTCGTAACGCTGATGCGGCGTCAGGCCGGGCTTGTTCCAGATGTGCGAAAAATGCGCGAACTTCACGTGGATTTCCTCCTGAAGTGTTCTTCTCGTCTTCTGGTCGGCGCCGGCGACGTGCGCGAGCACTTCATTCTGGAACGTCGCAAATGTCCAGTCCGCGACGCCGCGCGAGAATGCTCTGCTTCGCGCTGGCGGAAGGCGCGCCGCTCACTTAGGATATCGCGGACTTCTCGTGGGCAACGGCCCATCGATATTCGCCCTGCGAAAAGAGGCGAAACCTCAAGGGAGAACGTCATATGCCGCGGCACGGAAGCTACATCCCTCACGGCGTGATACCCGCTGTCCTGTTGCCGTTCGATAACGATCTGGCGATCGACGAAGCGAGCTTCCGCAAACATCTGCGCGATGTGGTGAGCGTCGAGGGGCTTTCCGCCATCACGCTCAACGCGCATTCGACCGAGGTCGCCTCCTGCACCTTCGAGGAACAGCGGCGCGTGCTCGAGGTGGCGCAGAACGAGATCGGCGACAGGCTGCCGATCGTCAACGGTGTCTGGGCCGACGGCAGTTTGGAGGCCGCGCGCATCGCCAAGATGGCGACGCAAGGCGGCGCCTCGGCGCTCTTGGTGTTTCCGCCGGCGCCGTTCACGCTCGGCCAGTCGCCGGCCATGGCGCTGGCGCATTTCAAGCGCATCGCCGATGCAACAGATTTGCCGCTGATCGTATTCCAATATCCGCTCGCGACCGGGCAGGGCTATCCCAAGGACACGCTTCTGAAGCTGTGCGAGGAAGTGCCGACCATCCGCGCCATCAAGGACTGGATCGGCAACGTGCCGCACCATGAATGGCACGTGCGCACGTTGCAGAACCTGCCGCGCCCGGTGAATGTGCTCTCGACCCACAGCGCCTGGCTGTTCTCCTCGCTGGTGCTCGGTTGCAATGGCCTCCTCTCCGGGTCGGGCAGCGTCATCGCCGATCTGCAGGCGCGGCTGTTCCGCGCGATGCAAGGCAACGATCTTGCCGAGGCTAAGCGTCTCAACGACCGCATCGAGCCTTTGATGCGCGTGTTCTATGCCGATCCCTTCGTCGACATGCACAACCGTATGAAGGAAGCGCTGGTGCTGCTCGGCAAGTTGCCGCGCGCGGTGGTGCGCCCGCCGCTGGTGAAGATTGGGTCCGCGGAGATCGCGCGCATTCGTCAGGCGCTCATCGAGGCCGGGCTGCTCGATAAGAACGCACGCGACGCGGCGTAAACCTTGGAGCTGTCGTCTCCGCGAAAGCGGGTCGCCGCCGCGATTTTCACCAGTTTGAAATAGCGGTCACGCGCGCGTGGCCGCGCGATCCGCACTCCCACCATGTGAGTGGCCGTCCGCCGATATCGAAATAGCGGTTGCCAACCGCTATGGGATCAAGTTTGCTTGGCGATCAAGAGGCTCAAATAGAAGCCCGGATGGATCAGGGGAGGACGTCGATCATGTGTCATGCAAGATGGACTACGTCTGCGCTCGTGGCGTTTGCTGCGGTCGCGGCGATACCGGCCGCCGCGCAACAGCCGGCGACCGTCAAGCTCGGCATCGTGTCGTTTCTGACGGGGCCGGCCGCATCGCCTTTCGGCATTCCCGGCCGCAACGGCGCGGAAATCGTTCTCGAGGCGCTCAACGCTGGCAAGGCGCCGGCACCTTTCGACAAGGTCGGCTTCGGCGGCGCCAAGGTGGAAGCGAAATATGTCGACGAGGCCGGCTCCGCCGCCAACGTCGTCACCGAATTCCGTAACCTCGTGCAGCGCGATCAAGTCGATGCCGTGGTCGGCTACATCTCGTCGGGCAACTGCCTAGCGGTGACGCCGGTGGCCGAAGAGCTCAAGGCGTTGACCGTCTTCTACGACTGCGGCACGCCGCGCATCTTCGAGGAGAAGGCGCGCAGTTACGTCTTCCGCGTCAGCCCGCACGCGACCATGGATAGCGTCGGTGCGGCGCGTTATCTCGTCGCCAAGAAGAAGAGCATCACCAGCTTCTCGGGCATCAACCAGAACTATGCCTGGGGCCAGGATAGCTGGCGCGATTTCGTCGGTGCCATGAAAGTGCTGGCGCCCAATGCCGTCGCCGAAAAGGTGCTGTTCCCGAAATTGTTCGCGGGCGAGTTCGGCGCCGAGATATCGACGCTGCTGACGTCGAAGTCGCAGGCGCTGCATACCAGCTTCTGGGACGGCGATCTGGAAAGCTTCATCTTCCAGGAGCAGGCGCGCGGTCTCGACAAGCGGATGACCATCATCATGACCACCGCCGAGACTGCCATGTGGCGTCTGCGCGACAAGATGCCGGATGGCACCATCATCGGCGCGCGCGGCGCCAACGGCCCGCTGGCGCGCGACACGCCGATCAACAAGTGGTTCCATCAGATTTACACGGACCGCTACAACATCCCGCCGACCTATCCGGCCTATCAGATGGCGCAGTCGCTGCTCGGCCTGAAGCTTGCCTATGAGAAGGCGGCTGCGGGCGGCAAACCGAACGCGGATGCGATCGCGGCCGCGTTCAAAGGGATCGAGTTCACCGGTCCCGCCGGCCACGTGAAGATGGCGCTCGGCGACGGCCACCAGGGCATCACCGAAACCGCCTACGGCACCTACAAGTTCAACAAGCAGACCAAGCAACCGGAGATCGTCGACATCATCCGCTTCCCGGCCGAATGCGTGAATCCGCCGCCGGGCATCGATGCCGACAAGTGGATCGCCGAAGGCATGAAGGGCGCCAAGTGCTAGCTCGGCGTTGAACGTCATGCGCGGCGGGAGAGGGACCTCCGTCTCCCGCCGCTCCCATGTCTCGCTTTGAAGTGGACGGGTCCGACGTGCTGACCGCCTTCGCCATCCTCACCGACGGCCTCGTCTACGCCGCGTATCTCTTCATCGTCGCCATCGGCCTGACGCTGATCTTCGGCGTCATGAAGATCCTCAACGTCACGCACGGCTCCTTCTACGCCTTCGGCGCCTATGGCGCCGCCACCGCCGTCGGCATCTATGCTAATGCCGACTGGCCGGCCGCGCTCGGCTTCCTCTTCATGCTCGCCTTCGGCATGGCGGTCGGGCTGGTGATGGGCGTCATCCTCGAACGAGGGCTTCTGAGGCTCGTCTATGGCCGCGACGAGGTCGTGGTGGTGCTCGTCACTTATGCGACGTTCCTCATCCTCGAGGACGTCATCGTGCTGATCTGGGGGCCCGGTTCGTATCCGGCCTATCAGCCGCTCGTTTCCGCCGGCAACACCGAGATCGGCGATCTCGTCCTGTCCAACTACGACATTATCCTTGTCGCGCTGGCCGCCGGGCTCGCAGGTGCGGCCTATTGGGCGCTGAAGTTCACGCGCTATGGACGCCTGCTGACCACCGTGATCTTCGACCGCGAGACGGCGGCCGCCTTCGGCATCAACGTCACGCTGGTCTACACCGTGACCTTCATCATCGGCGCCATGCTCGGCGCGCTCGGCGGCGCGGTGATGGCGCCGAAGATTTCCGTGACGCTCGGCATCGGCGTCGAAGTCATCGTGCTCGCCTTCGCGGTGGTCGCCATCGGCGGCATGGGCTCGATCGAAGGCGCGCTGATCGGCGCACTCATCGTCGGCATCTGCCGCGCAGCCGCCGTGCACCTGGTGCCGCAGGTCGAGCTGTTCGTCATTTACGGCGTGATGGCTTTGGTGCTGGTGGTGCGGCCCTACGGGCTGTTCGTGCGTGCGCAGCCGAGAAAGATCTGACATGGCCGCGCGTGCGCACCTCGTCGGAGCCCTGATGTTCCTGATTGCCGCCGCGGCCGGTCCGGCGCTGCCGGATTGGGTGGTGTCGTTGACGACCATCGCCTTTTCCAACGCGCTGGTCGTGCTCGGCCTCGTGGTGTTGTGGCGCGCCGGTCTCGTCTCCTTCGGGCAGGCGCTCTATTACTGCATCGGCGCTTACATCGTGGCGCTGATCGGGCGTTGGGCCGGCTTCACCGACGCCTTCGCGCTGGTGTTGCTCGGTGGCGTTGGGGCGGGGCTTGTGGCGGCGTTGGTCGGCGCGCTTCTCGCGCGCTACCGCGAGATATTCTTCGCCATGCTGTCGCTGGCGCTGTCGATGATCCTCTATGGCGTGCTGGTGAAGACCGAGTCGCTCGGCTCGACCGACGGCTTCAGCGTCACGACGCCGACCTTCCTCGGTTTCGCGCTGCATGGCGACAAGCTCATCCTGGCGCTCTATTGGCTGACGCTCGGCATCGGCGCGGTCGCGGCGCTTGCCGTCGGCACTTACTTCCGCTCCATCGCCGGCGCGCTCGCCGCGCCCATCCGCGACAACGAGATCCGCGTCGAATTCCTCGGCGTGTCGGTCACCGGCATCATCCACATCAAGGTGGTGATCGCCGGCGTGCTCGGCGGTCTCGGGGGCGCGCTCGGCGCGCTGACGATCGGCCATGTCGATCCCAACATGGCCTACTGGACCACGTCCGGTGGCTTCGTCTTCGTCACCATCCTGGCCGGTGCCGGCTCGGTCGCCGCCGCCTTCGTCGGCTCGCTGCTGTTCGAGGTCATCCGCACCATCGCGGTCGATGTGATGCCCGGCCTCTGGCAGATGGTGCTCGGCTCGGTGCTCCTGCTCACCATCCTGTTCCTGCCCGACGGCCTCGGCTCGCTTGTCGCGCGCTTGAAGAAGCGCGGGGAGGCCAGATCATGAGCGACATCCTCGCCGTCCGCGATCTTGAGAAGACCTTCGGTTCGCTGGTCGCCGCGCGCGACATCACGGTGAGCATACCGGCCGAGCAGACCGTCGGCGTCATCGGCGCCAACGGTGCCGGCAAGACCACCTTCATCAACATGATCACCGGCCACCTGACCCCGACCAAGGGCTCGATCCTGTTCGAGGACAAGGACATCACCGGCAAGCCCTCGCGCGAGATCACGCGGCTCGGCATCTCGCGCTCGTTCCAGGTGGCGCAGATATTCCCGACGCTCACCGTGCGCGAGAACATGGTGATCGCCGCGGCCATCGCGCGCCGCAGCGGCGGCATGCTCGGCGCGGTGACGACGCCGGTGCACTCGGGCGCCGCCATCGCCGAGGCGGAGGCGACCATCGAGCTGTTCCAGATCGCCCGTTACGCTGACACGCCGGCGAGCACTTTGCCGCAGGGCGTACGCAAGCTTCTCGACATCGGCATGGCGGTGGTTGGCTGGCCGCGGCTCCTGCTGCTCGATGAGCCGACCAGCGGCATCTCAATCGAGGAGAAGTTCGACCTCATGCAGGTCGTGATGTCGGCGCTGAAGACGCGCAAGATCACCGTGCTGTTCGTCGAGCATGACATGGAGATCGTCGGCCGCTTCGCCGACCGCGTGCTCGCCTTCTACGACGGCACCGTGATCGCCGACGGTACGCCGCACGAGACGCTCGACAATCCTCGCGTGCAGGAGCTGATCACCGGCGTGCGGCTCAAGCCCACGGGGTTCGCCGATGCTTAAGGTCGAGAACCTCAACGTCTCGATCGGCCCGGTCCCGATCATCCGCAACGCCTCGCTCGCGGTCAACGAAGGCGAGATGTGCGGTCTTATCGGCCGCAATGGTGCGGGAAAAACAACGCTCATCCGCGCAATCATGGGCGCGCTGCCGGCGGGCGGCCATGCCGTGCTCGGCCACGTCGACCTCATCGGCTTGCCGGCACATCGGCGCGCGAGTTTCGGCATCGGTTACATGCCGGAGGACCGCCGGCTGGTGCCGGAATTCACTGTGGAAGAAAATATACGTTTGCCGACCTGGGCGACGCAGGTCGACGGCGTCGATCAGCGGCTGGAGTGGATCTACGCGATCATGCCGGAAGTGGCGCGCTTTGCGCAGCGGCGCGCGCTCGAACTGTCCGGCGGGCAGCAGAAGATGGTGGCACTTGCGCGCGCGCTGATGGCCGGCACGCGCATCCTGTTGCTCGACGAGCCGTTCGAGGGCCTGGCGCCGGCGCTGGCCCGCCGCCTCGGCGAGGTGCTCGCAAACTTAAAGAGCGAGGGCGTCTCGGTGCTGATCGCTGAGTCGAATGAGGTGCACGTGCTCGATCTTCTGGCACGCGCTTACTTCATCGAGCGCGGCAGCGTCAGCGATAAACGCTAGGCCGGCGCCTTCGTCGCGTTGAACGCCGGCTCGCGGGCGGCGAAGTCGTCGAGCCATTTCGTCAGCCGCGGATGCGCCTCGCGCCACATCACCGGTTTGCGCCAATCGAGATAGCCGAGCGCGCAGGAAAGCGCGATCGCCACGATATCGGTCGCCGCCGCCGGCGGCGGGTCCGCTTCGAAAGCTTTGAGCGCGCGCATGATCTTGCCGCGCTGATGCGCGAGCCAGCGTTCCGAATACGTGCCCGGCTCGCGGAAGCGGCCCTCGTAAACCATCAACAGCGCCGCGTCGGCGAGACCGTCGGCGAGCGCGGCGCGGGTGAGCGCGACATAGCGGGCCACGCCCTTCGCCGGGATCAATTGCGTGCTGCCGGCGATCTCCTGCAGGAATTCGATGATGGTACGGCTGTCGTAGATCGCCGTGCCGTCGGCAAGCAGCAGGCACGGCATCTTCCCCAGCGGGTTCTGCTGGCGCAGCGTGTCGCCCTCATCGAGCGTATCGGCGGGCGCGAGCGTCAACCGGTCGCTCACGCCAAGCACGGCGGCGGCCATGCGCACCTTGCGCCCGAACGGCGAGGTCAGCGTCGAGCGCAGGATCAAGCGACCGGAGGCGGGCATCGGCAGTCCCCACTATGGCCCGCATCGCGGGACGTGTTCTTCGCCGTGTGCGCGGCGTCGCGGCTGTGCCATAGCATCGCGCAGCGCGTTGCGGCAGGGGACGGTGGTCCGCCGCAGCTTGCGCAATACCGCATCGGCCATCATAGTCTGAGAGACAGGCCGGCGGAAATGATGGATTTATCAGACACTTACGACGTGGTGGTGGCTGGCGGCGGCAACGCCGCGCTCTGCGCCGCCATCACCGCGGCCCGCGCCGGCTGCCGCGTGATCGTGCTTGAAGGGGCGCCCGAATTCTATCGCGGTGGCAACACGCGCCACACCCGCAACCTGCGCTGCGCGCACGACGGCACCGCGCCGACCATGACCGGGCCTTACGCCAAGGACGAGTTCCTCGACGACCTCTATCGCGTCACCGGCGGTGAGACCGACAAGGCGCTGGCCGAGCTCACCATCGCGCGTTCGCGCGAGTTGCTCTCCTGGATGGACGAGCAGGGCGTGCGCTTCCAGCCGCCGCTCGGCGGCACGCTCTCGCTCGGCAAGACCAACGCCTTCTTCCTCGGCGGCGGCCGCGGCATGCTCAACGCGCTTTATCGCCGAGCCGAGGCGCTCGGTGTGACCTGCCTCTATGATGCGCCGGTCACCGCGCTCGCCGTCGAAGACGGCTATTTCGTTTCCGCCACGGTGAAGTATCAAGGCCGCGAGCAACAGGTGCGCGGCAAGGCGTTGGTCGCCGCCGCCGGCGGCTTCGAGTCGAACATCGACTGGCTGAAACAATATTGGGGCGAGGCGGCCGACAACTTCCTCATCCGCGGCACCGCCTACAATAAAGGCGATGTGTTGCGTATGCTGCTCGACAAGGGCGTCGCCCCGGTCGGCGATCCGACGCAGTGTCACGCGGTGGCGATCGACGCACGCGCGCCGAAGTTCGACGGCGGCATTGCCACACGCCTCGACAGCATCGTGTTCGGCATCGTCGTCAACCGCGAGGCGCAACGCTTCTACGACGAAGGCGAGGACACCTGGCCCAAGCGCTATGCCATCTGGGGCCGGCTGATCGCGCAACAACCCGGCCAGATCGCGTACTCGATCGTCGACAGCCGCTCCATTCATATGTTCATGCCATCGATATTCCCGGCGATGCAGGCGGACAGCATTAGCGAACTTGCGATCAAGCTCGGCCTCGATCCGGCCGCGTTGGAAAAGACCGTCAACGCCTTCAACGCCGCCGTGCGCCCCGGCACCTTCGATCACACCGTGCTCGACGATTGCGCGACGTCCGGTCTGACCCCGCCGAAGACACATTGGGCGCGCACGATCGACCAGCCGCCGTATTACGGCTATCCGCTGCGGCCCGGCATCACCTTCACTTATCTCGGCGTGCGTGTGAACGAAGAGGCGCGCATGTTGCTCGCGAACGGCAAGCCATCGGGCAATATGTTTGCGGCGGGCGAAATTATGGCCGGCAACGTGCTGGGCAAGGGCTATCTCGCCGGCATCGGCATGACCATCGGCGCTGTGTTCGGCCGCCTAGCAGGGCAGGGAGCGGCCGCGCATGCACGCAACTGAGGCGCTTCGCGAAGCCGACCGGCTGATGACCATCTGCAATGCCTGCCGCTATTGCGAAGGCCTGTGTGCGGTATTCCCGGCCATGGAGATGCGCCGAACCTTTGCCGACGGCGATCTCGATTATCTCGCCAATCTCTGCCACCAGTGCGGCGCCTGCTACACCGACTGCCAGTATTCGCCGCCGCACGAATTCGACGTCAACATCCCGGCCTCTTTCGCCAAACTCCGCAACGAGAGCTACGCGCGTTATGTCTGGCCGGGCTTTCTCGCCGGAGCCTTCAACCGCAATGGCCTCGTCATCACGCTTGCGACTGCCGCGAGTCTTGCCGCCTTCATCATCGGCTTCGTGACCATGGTCGCGCCGGACGCGCTGTTCTCACGCCATGCCGGCGACTTCTACAAAGTGATGCCGCACAACGCGATGGTGGCGGTGTTCGGCGCGGTGTCGCTCTATGCCGTCCTCGCCTTCGCGCTCAGCCTGCGTTCTTTTTGGCGCGACACCAATGCCGGCGGCCCGCGCGTCGGTGTCGCCGCATTCGGCCGCGCCGTTGCCGACACGATTCATCTGACTTATCTGCACGGCGGGGGCGGCGGCTGCACCAGCGAGAGCAAGGCGCCGTCGCCGGCGCGGCGCATGTATCACCATTTCACCTTCTACGGCTTCCTGCTTTGCTTCGCGTCAACGTCGGTCGCGACGATCTATCATTATGCCTTCGGCTGGCGCGCGCCTTATGCTTTGATGAGCATGCCGGTCGTGCTCGGCATCCTTGGCGGCATTGGTCTGCTGATCGGTCCGGCCGGCCTGTTCATGCTCGCGCGCAAGCGCGATCCCATCCTCGCCGACACCGCGCATCGCGACATGAATACCGCCTTCATCGCGATGCTGTTCCTCACCAGCCTCACCGGCTTTGCGCTCATGTTGTTCCGCGACACCGCCGCGATGGGCATTCTGCTGGCGATCCATCTCGGCGTGGTGCTCGGCCTGTTCCTGAGCCTGCCTTACGGCAAGTTCGTGCACGGCCTTTATCGTTTTCTCGCGCTCGTCAAATACGCCGCCGAGCGGCGCCAGGGTACGTTCGTGGAGTAGCGCCGGTACGAAAAATGACAAAATCCATGTCGCCTCGATAAACGGGGGCAGCGGAGCTTTCCTGTCGTCATTCCGAGCTCGCGGTCTAACGGCCGAGCCCGTAATGATGGCTGCTCTCGACTTTTGGCCGCAAATTTGCATGCTGCGAAGCCGAATTGCAAAGCCAAATTGCGGGCCGAATAAGGACGACACGAATGGCTACCGACACGCTCGACGACTTCATCACCACCGCGGCAGCGGCGCTCAACCTGCCGCTCGACCCTGCCTGGCGAGCGGCCGTGAAGGCCAATCTCGTCGTCACGCTGCAGCACGCGGCCACGGTCGCCGAATTTCCGGTCCCGGACGAAGCGGAACCCGCGCCGGTGTTCAAGGCCTGACATGAGCAAGGATTTCTCTTGGGAGAGCGCGGCCGAGATCGCGCAGGCGGTGGAAAGCGGGCAGGCGAGTGCATCGTCCGTCATCGATGCAGCGCTGGCGCGCATCGAGAAGCTCAACCCGGAGCTCAACGCCTTCACCACCGTCACGGCCGAACGTGCGCGCGCCAAGGCGCGCGCCGTCGATGGCGGCGACAAGAGCAAGCTGCCGCTCGCCGGCGTGCCGTTTGCGGTGAAGAACCTGTTCGACGTGAAAGGCATCCCGACCGTCGCCGGCTCCAAGATCAACCGCGCGCATGTGGCCGCCGGGCAAGACCAGCCGCTGATCGAGCGCCTGGAAGCCGCCGGCGCCGTGCTCGTCGGCGCGCTCAACATGGGCGAGTACGCCTATGACTTCACCGGCGAGAACGTGCATGACGGCCCCTCGCGCAATCCGCACGATTTGACGCGCATGACCGGCGGCTCTTCCGGCGGCTCCGGCGGCGCGGTCGGCGGCGGCTTGGTGCCGCTGGCGCTCGGCTCCGACACCAACGGCTCGATCCGCGTGCCGTCCTCGCTGTGCGGCATCTTCGGCCTGAAGCCGACTTACGGACGCCTTACGCGGGCGCGCTCGTTTCCGTTCGTGGCGAGCCTCGATCATCTCGGGCCGTTCGCGCGCTCAGCGCGCGATCTCGCGCTCGCCTATGATACGATGCAGGGGCCGGACGCCGACGATCCGGCCTGCGCGCAGCGCGCGGCCGAGCCGGTGCTGCCGCTTCTTGACCGCGGTCTCGACGGCCTGCGCATCGCGGTGGCCGGAGGCTACTTCAAGAAGGGCGCTTCCACCGAGGCGCTGGAAGCACTCGACCGCATCGCGAAGGCTTCCGGTGCGCTCTCCGAGATCGAAATCCCGGAAGCGGCCCGCGCCCGTGCCGCGGCTTTCGTTATCACCACCACCGAAGGGGCCAGCCTGCATCTCGACCGCCTGCGCAAACAGGCGAACGATTTCGATCCCGCCGTGCGCGACCGCTTCATCGCCGGCGCCATGGTGCCGGCGACGCTCGTCGTGAAAGCGCAGAAATTCCGCCGCTGGTATCGCGAGCAAATGCTCAAATTATTTGAGCGCTACGATGCGATCCTGGTGCCGGCGACGCCTACTACCGCGCCTAAGCTCGGTCAGGTGAACTTCACTCTCGATGGCATCGACATGCCGGTGCGCGCCAATATGGGCCTCTACACGCAGCCGATCTCGTTCATCGGCCTGCCGGTGGTGGCCGTGCCGGTGCCGCTCAAGCCCTTGCCGATCGGCGTGCAGGTGATCGCCGCGCCCTGGCGCGAGGATGTGGCCTTGCGCATCGCGCATGCGCTCGAGCAGATGGGGGCGGCCACCGCCCTGCGCCCCAACCTTTAGTTCTTTTAGGAGAGACGACGATGGAAATCGACCTGCCGGAGGTCGTGGCTGAGGTGAAGGCTGCCTTCGACGCTTACGAAAAGGCGCTGGTGACGAACGACGTCGACACGCTCGACGCTTTGTTCCGCAAAGACGAGCGCACCATCCGCTACGGCGCGACCGAAAATCTTTACGGTTATGCCGAGATCGCCGCTTTCCGCGCCGCCCGTTCGCCAGTTGCGCTAGGACGCACGATCTCGAAAACGGTCATCACCACGTACGGCCGTGAGTTCGCGGTCGCCTCGACGCTGTACGAGCGCCCCTCCGCGCCCGGGCGGATCGGCCGGCAGATGCAGACCTGGGTGAAATTCCCCGAAGGCTGGCGCGTCGTCGCCGCCCACGTCAGCCTGATGGAGCCGCCGAAGAAAACTTAAAGGGCTGCTACCGTCTGCACCTCGACCAGGAGGGGCTCTTGCACCAGCCGGTCGACCATCAGCAGCGTGTTGGGCGGGTAGGCGCCGTTCGGAAACATCTTCGGAAATTCGCGCAGGCGGAATTTCATGAATTTCGGGATGTCCTGCGAGTGCACGAGATAGGTCGTGAACTCGACCACGTTGCCCCAGCCGGCGCCGCACGACTTCAGCGCTGCCTCGATGTTGGCGAAGGTCTGCGCGCACTGCGCGTCGAAGTCCTCACCGGCCAAAGTGCCGTTCTTGTCGACGCCCACCTGGCCGGCGATATAGATGAATTCCGATGCCTTGACGCGGGTGATCTGCGAGTACTGACCGAGCGGCTTGCCGAGCGTGTCGGGATTGATGATCTTGATCTCGGCCATCGTCCCCTCCGTGTCACGCCGCGGCAAGGCTGCTCGGTCGTTTTCTCAGTCCACGCTCACGCCGCTCGCTTTGATCGGCGCTTCCCATTTCTTGATCTCGCTTTGGACAAACGATGCGAGATACTCCGGCGTGCGCTGCTCGGGCGGCACGATGTTGGCGCCGAGGCCTTGCAGGCGTTCTTTCACTGCCGGCGTGTTCATGGCCTCGACCGCCGCGGCGTTGACTTTCTTGACGATGTCGGCCGGCACGCCCTTCGGCATGAAGATGGCGTTCCACGTATAGGCTTCGAAATTCTGCACGCCCTGTTCGAGGCCCGTCGGCACGTTCGGCAGCACCGGCGAGCGCGTCTTTGTCATCATCGCCAGCGCCTTCACCTTGCCGCCATCGACCTGCGGCTTCCCGGTGGAGACGATCTCGCAGAGGAAGTCGATGCGGCCGGCGATCAGATCCTGCATCGCAGGGCCGGTGCCTTTATAGGGCACATGCGTGATCTTGGTGCCCATCGCCATGTCGGCCACCACGCAGCCGAGATGGGTGGCCGAACCCGGGCCCGCCGAGCCGTATTGCATCTTCGCCTGGTTTTCCTTGGCGTAGGCGATGAATTCCTTGAGGTTGTTGGCCGGCATGTCGGGCCGCGTGATCAGCATGATCGGCACTTCGGCGATCAGCGCCACCGGCGTGAAGTCGGTCGCGGAATTGTAGGCCGGCTTTTTGTACAGCGTCTGGTTCTGCGCGTGTGTGCCGACAGTGCCGATCTCTATCGTATAGCCATCCGGCGCGGCGTTCTTGACGCGAATTCCGCCCGTCATGCCGCCGGCGCCGCCGATGTTCTCGACGATCACCTGCTGGCCGAGGATCTCGCCCATGCGCTGCGCCATCACGCGGCCGAGCACATCGGTCGGCCCGCCGGCGGCGAACGGAATGACCATGGTCAGCGGCTTGTTGGGAAAGTTCTGGGCGCCAGCCGAGCCGGTCAAAGCCAAGCCGAAAGCCAGCGTGGCCGCGAAAATAGCCTTTTTCATTGGAATCCTCCCTTAGAGGGAGGAAACCTTACCCCTCAACCCGCTGCGGTCAAGCCGTCAACCGACTTCGATCACTTCCTCGGGGAACTGATGCAGCCGGTCGCCCGGACCGTTGCCGCCGATCAAATAGTTGTCGCACAGCCAGTTGAAATAGCCGCCATGAACATAAGTCGGATGCACGACGATGTTCATATCCTTCTCGATCGTCCACGGCTCGTCGTTGCGCACCAGCGGTCGCTCGACGAGATCGTAGCCTTGGCCGTGGCAGTAGAGGCGGGATTCTTCCGGCCGGCCGTTTTTCTTCATGAAGGTGTTGAATGCGTTCCAGATGTCCTTGCACGGCGTGCCCGGTTTCAGGAGGTCGAGCGTGAACTTGCGCGACTCGATGCAGAACGCGAGTTCGTCCTTCATCGCTTGCGGCACCGTGACGCCGACCACGCAGGAGCGGCCGAGCTCGGTGTACATGCCGCCGGGGCCGTTATCCTCCACCAGCAGCGCGATCTGGTCGCCTTTTTGGATGATGCGGTTCTGCAGGTGGCGATTGGCAAAGTGCGACGGCTTGCCGAGCGGCATCGACGCGCAGAGATAGATGCCGTTCTCGCTGCCGTGCGACACGCTGTATGCTTGCGCGATTGCCGCCACCTCGATGTCGCGCATGCCGGGCTTCACCGCCGCGAAGGCAGCGCGCATGGCGCCGTCCTGCATGGCGGCGGCGCGCTTGACGAGCTCCATCTCCTCCGGGCTCTTGATCACCTTGATGCGGTCGACCATCTCGGTCGCATCCACAAAACGCGCCTGCGGAAACGTGCGCTTCATGTAATCGAGCAGCGCATAGGACATCTGATAGGTGCCGACATAGCCGATCGTTCCCTTGGCGAAGGGGACGAGGGCCTTGGCGGCGAGTTCCGAGTCGTATTCTTTGGTGTAATGCGCGGAGGCGTAGCTCGGCGTAGTGTACACCTTCTTGACGCCGCGCCAGGTCTGCGGGTCCTGCGGCGGCACGATCTCGACGCCGAACGGGCCCTGGCAGACGACCGACATTTCATCGTCACGCGGGAAGACTACCGTCTGCGGATAGCCATTGGTCGCCGGAATATCGGTGAACCAACGAACATACCCGCCCATGTGGTCGTTGTTGTTCTGCATCAGAAGAACGTCGATCTTGTCGCGTTCCATGGCGGCGCGAACGCTGCGCCAGCGCCGCTCGAGCTCGGCGGTGGAGATCGGCGTGTTCAGGCGTTCCGACAGAGCCATGACTTACACTCCTCAAACTTATTGCCAGGATGCGGGCTTGCGCACGATGTTGACCATGTTCTTGAGATCGCCCGCGAGATATTTTTCCATGTTGCCCGCCAGCGTCGGCATGGCGCGATGCTCGTAGCCTTCCGAGTAGCCGCCGAGATGCGGGAAGATGGTGATGCCTTTCGTCTTCCACAGCGGGCTCTCCGGCGACAGCGGCTCCTGCGCGAACACGTCGAGGCCGGCGCCGGCGATTTCGCCCGCTTCCAGCGCCTTGATCAGCGCGCCTTCATCGACGACGCCGCCACGCGCGACATTGACGAGGTAGGCGGAAGGCTTCATCGCCTTGAACACTTTCTCGCCGACGATGTTCCGCGTCTCCGCGCTCATCGGGATCAGCGCCACCAGGAAGTCGAGCTCGGATGCGATGCTGACGAGATCGTCGCGCTTCGCCATGCGGTCGAACGAAGGGGTCGGCCGTGGGCTGCCGGTGATGCCGACGACGGTCATGCCGAAGGCCTTGCAGATCGGCGCCAGATATTCCGCGATCAATCCGACGCCGAGAATGCCGACGGTCTTGCCGGCGAGCAGTTGCGAGGGCCAGCGCTCCCAGGTGGAACGGTCCTGCGCACGCGTCGAGCGCGGCATGTCACGTGCGAGCGACAGCATGTAGGCGATGGTCGCTTCCGACACGGGCGCGCCGTGAATGCCGCGCACATTGGTGACCACCACTTCTTTGTTCAGCGAGGGCAGGTCGACGACGTTGTCGACGCCGGTCCCCAGCGTCTGAATCCATTTCAGCTTCGGCGCGTCGCGGACGACGTGATCCGCCATCGGCGGCGAGAAGCACATGAGGACATCCACGTCCGCGATGTACGGCTCGACCAACGTATGATGGCCGACAACGTTGATGGTGAGTTGTGGAAAGCGCTCCAGCAGCATCTGCTTATAGCGCTGCTGCATGGCTTCCTGGACTTCGGTGAGAATAAGAACATTGGTCATGGCGGTGCTGGTATAGTGCCAAATGAGTTGTTGGGAAATAAGCGTGCTATCGTGACCCGCATGGTGGGCCTGCTAACATATGGGTCCGCTGCAAAGGAGACCAATCATGCCGATCGATCTCGCCACCGTCGACTGGATTTATGTCGGGGTGCTGGCCGTTCTTGCCTTCCTGGCCACGGTGGTCGCGAACCTGTTGTCGTTCAATCATCGCGGCATCGCGGCGGTTCTGTCGGCGATCGTCTTCGCCGCACTGTTCGTCGCCTGGACCTATTATCCGCACGGGCTGCCGCTGCCGACCCGGCTTGCGGGACAGCCGCCGGCCCCGACCTTCGCGCCGCCGTCGCCACCACCGGCGGCAGTCGCTCCGGCGACGCCGCAACGGCCGCGCAATCCCGTCACCGACATCACGCCGCCGGCGCCCGCGCGATAGGCTTGCATCCGACCCGGGACTTGATGTTCTCTCATTCTCGAATGGGGAGCGCCGCCGTCAGGCGGACGAGAATTTAGGATGAAGAAAGTTTATCCCGACGCCAAGGCCGCACTTGCCGGCGTCCTCAAGGACGGCATGTTGATCTGCTGCGGCGGCTTCGGCCTGTGCGGCATCCCGGAAACGCTGATCCTCGCGATCCGCGACGCCGGGGTGAAGAACCTGACCATCGTCTCCAACAATGCCGGTGTCGATGGCGCGGGCCTCGGCTTGCTCCTGGAGACCCGGCAGGTGAAGAAAATGATTTCGTCGTACGTCGGCGAGAACAAGCTCTTCGCCCAGCAATACCTCGCCGGCGAACTCGAGATTGAGTTCAACCCGCAGGGTACGCTCGCCGAACGCATCCGCGCGGGCGGGGCGGGCATTCCCGCCTTCTTCACGCGCACCGGCGCCGGTACCGATATCGCCAAGGGTAAGGAAGAGCGCGAGTTCGACGGCGAGCGCTACATCATGGAGCGCGGCATCGTCGCCGACCTGTCGATCGTGCACGCCTGGATGGGCGACCACGAAGGCAACCTCGTCTACCGGAAGACGGCGCGCAACTTCAATCCGATGATGGCGACGGCGGGCAAAGTGACGGTCGCCGAAGTTGAGCACCTGGTGCGGCCGGGCGAGATCGATCCCGACCACATCATCACCCCGGGCGTCTACGTGAAGCGCATCGTGCACGTGCCGAACGCCGTGAAGCACATCGAGCAGCGCACTGTGCGCAAGCGCGTGGCGGCCGCCGCCACCGGAGAGGAGGTCTAACAATGGCCTGGACCCGCGATCAGATGGCCGAGCGCGCAGCCAAGGAATTGCGCGACGGCTTCTACGTCAACCTCGGCATCGGCATTCCGACGCTGGTGTCGAACTATATCCCCGACGGCATGACCGTGCAGCTCCAGAGCGAGAACGGCATGCTCGGCTTTGGCCCATTCCCGTACGAGGGCGAGGAGGATCCGGACCTCATCAACGCCGGCAAGCAGACCGTTACCGAACTGCCGACGACGAGTTTCTTCTCGTCTGCCGACTCGTTCGCGATGATCCGCGGCGGCCACATTGACATCGCACTCTTGGGCGCGATGCAGGTGGCGGAGAACGGTGACCTAGCCAATTGGATGATCCCCGGCAAGATGGTGAAGGGCATGGGCGGCGCCATGGACCTCGTCGCCGGCGTCAAGAAGGTGGTGGTGATTATGGAGCACACTGCCAAGGACGAGCCGAAGCTGCTGCACAAGTGCAACCTGCCGCTCACCGGGGCGGGGGTCGTCGACATGGTGATCACCGATCTCGGCGTCTTCACCATCGACCGCAAGAAGGGCGGTATGACGCTGATCGAGCTCGCGCCGGACGTGACGCTCGATGAGATCACCAAGAAGACCGAGGCGAAGTTCGCCGTCGATCCGAAGCTGAAGCATTGAAGGACCGGGATATGGGGCGCGGATTTTGGAGTGCCGGAATTACCCTGCTGGTCGGGATCGCCGCGCTGGCGATCTCAACGGCGGCGGAGGCGCGTGACGGCTGCGGCCGCGGCTACTACTTCGACGGCTACGCTTGCCGGCCGGAGCGCTACTACAGGCCGCCGCCACCCGGATATTATCCACCGCCGGACCGCTATGGCCCGCCGCCGCCGCGCTATTACGAGCCGCCGCGCGACGATGTCTTCCGGTTCAACTTCGGCGGTGGCGACGACCGGCGCTATGCGCGGCCGGTCCGGGGCCGCGACGGCAGGCTGGTGTGTCAGCAGCGCGGCTACACCATTCAGGACGGTCTGTGTAAGCCGTATCGCGGTTACTGAGCCCGCTTCGCCGCAGGATCAGCGACAGGCCTGTAGCCTGTAGCCCGGATGAGCGAAGCGCAATCCGGGGCTGCGCTTTGCGATGTTGAAAGTCGGCCCCGCATTCGCTGCGCTCATGCGGGCAACGCACTGGTCGGCTTCCAATGACGAGCAGCAGCGAGAAGGCGCAATCCCGCAAGAAGCCCCTGCTTATCTTCTTCGGCTGTGCCGCTCTTTTGTTTTTGGCGATCGTCGGCGAATGGCAATTTGAAACCAATTTCTATCGGCGCGCTCTTCCCGCCGAACTTGAGACTGAAGGGCTCGCCACCACGGGCAGTGACTTCAGTTTACTTCGGTTGCTTATGCCGATACGGCTCGAAGCTTGTGGCGGCGCAATTTTTCGTCTGACCGAACGAAATGTTGCAGACATCAAGCGGCAAGGACTCTCTTTCTTTCGCGCCGCGCGCCAAGGGCGTGGATACCAGGAAGGAGATCCGGGTTACCGAAGTCACATTTACCAGCCATGGCAGGAAGCACCTGTCCCCGACTCGTGGGTCTCCGAAGGCACATGGCTGGGACTTGCATGCATGAATCTGGGGCGGGATCTAACGCGAAGCATCACCAGCGCTGCGCGCGGACCGGGTGTATATTTTACAACAACAACGGGCGGGGCATTCCTGGTCGTGCTCCCGGAAATGAAGCTAGTCGTTTTCACTTATACTTCGTGAATTGGCGCGTGATTCACGGCACTGCGAGCTTGGACTTCTCCCGCGGCACGTAGTCGCCGCCGCCGAGTTTCCCGACGAGCTTCCCATCGCGTACCACGAATTTGCCGCGCACCATGGTCGAGACCGGCCAGCCGGTGACCGCGATTCCTTCATAGGGCGTGTAGTCGGTGCCGCCATGCATCAACGATTGTGAGATCGTTTCCTTGCGGTTCGGGTCCCAGATCGCGATGTCGGCGTCGGCGCCGACAGCGATCGTGCCTTTCTTCGGGTAGAGCCCGTAGGTTTTGGCGTGGTTGGTTGCCGTCAGCGCGACGAAGTCGTTCAGTGAGATGCGGCCCTTGCCGACGCCTTCAGAGAACAGGATTGGCAATCGCGTCTCTACACCCGGAATGCCGTTCGGCACCCAACGGAAGCTCGTGCGGCCCTTCGGGTTGAGCTTGCCCTGCGGATCGTCGTAGCGGAATGGGCAATGGTCGGAAGAAAACAGCGAAAAGATGCCTTGCTGCAATCCTTCCCAGCAGGCGGCTTGGCTTTCCTTGTCGCGCGGCGGCGGCGAGCACACATATTTGGTGCCCTCCATGTTGAGGCCTTCCATGTCCTTCTCGGTCAGCACCAAATACTGCGGGCAGGTCTCGCCGTAGATCTTCAGGCCGCGCCGCTGTGCACGCGCAATCTCGTCCATCGCTTCGCGGTTCGACACGTGCACGATCATGATCGGCACGTCGATGATTTCGGCGAGCGAAATGGCGCGGTGCGTCGCCTCGCGCTCGACGGGAATGGGGCGCGACGCGCCATGATAATGCGGTGCGGTCTTGCCGGCTTGCTCCAAGCGGTCGGTGAGGAAGCGGATGGCGTCGTAGTTCTCGGCGTGCACCATCACCAGCGCGCCGGTCTCGCGCGCGACGGTCATCACCTTCAGCATCTCCATGTCGGAGAGCGCCAGCCCCTCGTAGGTCATGAAGACCTTGAACGAGGTGTAACCATCGTTCACCAGGGCAGGGAGCTCCTGGCCGAGCACGCGATCGCTGGCGTCGGCGATGATGAGGTGGAAGGAGACGTCAACGTAGCACTGGCCGTCCGCCTTCTTGTGATAGTCCTTCACCACCTCGCGCAGGCTCTCGCCCTTCTGCTGCATGGCGAAGGGCAGCACCATCGTGTTGCCGCCGAAGGCGGCCGCGCGCGTCGCCGAGGCGAAGTCGTCGGCCATCACGATGCCGGGGCCGGAGGGCTGCGAGATATGCACGTGGCTGTCGATGCCGCCGGGCAGCACCAGCATGCCGGTTGCGTCGACGATCTCGGCGGCCTGGCCGAGGTCGAGGCCGAGCGCGGCGATTTTGCCGGCCTTGATGCCCACGTCGCAGGAGAAGGTGTCGGAAGCGGTAGCGACGGTGCCGCCGCGGATAATGGTGTCGAAGGTCATGCGTTACTCCTGGCGCGGACTATAGCAACCCTTGTGCCAGGGAACGAAGTCCCGGCCTATTCGCCTTGAGCCGGGTCATTTGATTTTCCGGCGAGAGCCGTTACAGATCGCCCCCGACCTAAAGAAACGTGACGAGGGACGCCCCCATGCTTTCCGACGCCGACCGCAAAAAGTGCGCCGACATCCTGGTAAATGCCCAGAACGAGCGCAAACAGGCGACGCCGTTCTCCCAGACCTTCCCGGCCATCACGATCGAGGATTCCTATGCGATCTCGGCGGACGTCGCCCAGCGCAAGATCAAGGCCGGCGCCAAGCTGATCGGGCACAAGGTGGGCCTCACCTCCAAGGCCATGCAGCGCTCCTCAATGATCGATGAGCCGGATTATGGCTACATCCTCGACGACCAGATGATCGGCGACGGCGCCAAGGTGAAGCACGCCGACTACTGCAAGCCGCGCGTCGAGGTTGAACTCGCTTTCGTCATGGGCAAGCGACTCCAGGGCCCGGCCGTCGGTCTCGCCGATGTGCTGCGCGCGACCGAATACGTCATTCCGGCGATCGAGATCGTCGATGCGCGGCTGGCCGATCCGCGCAAGATCGTTGACACCGTCGCCGACAACGGCGCCGCCGCCGGTATTGCCTTGGGCGGCCGTCCGGTCGGACCCATGGACGTCGACCTGCGCTGGGTTGGTGGCATCATGTATCGCAATTCCGAGATCGAGGAGACGGGGCTCGCCGCCGGTGTGCTCGGCCATCCGGCGCTCGGCGTCGCCTGGCTCGCCAACAAGATCTGCACCTACGGCCACGCGCTGGAGCCCGGCCATATCGTGCTCGCCGGCTCGTTCACGCGCGTGGTGTTCGCGCAGAAGGGCGACACGCTGCACGCCGACTTTGGGCCGCTCGGCGGCATCGCTATCCAGTTCGTGTGAGAACCGTCATGCCGGAATTCCAGATCAACGCCTTCAAGCACGGGCTCGCGGCGGGCAAGTTGCAGATCGGCCTATGGTCGAGCCTGTGCTGCAATATCGCGGCCGAGATCATTTCGGATTCCGGCTTCGATTGGATACTGCTCGACACTGAGCATTCGCCGAATGAGGTCCCGAACCTGTTGCAGCAGTTGCAGGCGGTGCAGCGGGGCACCGCGACGCCGATCGTGCGGCCGGCCTGGAACGATGCGGTGCTGGCCAAGCGCTGCCTCGACATCGGCGCGCAGACGCTGCTGTTTCCCTATGTGCAGAACGCCGAGGAGGCCCGCCGGGCGGTGGCCTCGACCCGCTATCCGCCGCAGGGTATCCGCGGCGTGGCGGCAGCCGCGCGCGCCAGCCGCTATGGCCGCGTGCCGGGCTATCTCGGCAAGGCCAACACTGAAATCTGCGTGCTGGTGCAGGTGGAGACGCGCGAGGCGCTGAACGAGCTGGAAAAGATCGCCAAAGTGGAGGGGGTCGACGGTGTCTTCATCGGCCCGTCCGATTTAGCCGCCTCACTCGGCCATATCGGCAACCCGGCGCATCCGGAGGTGCAGGCGGCGATCCAGGATGCGGTTACGCGGCTGAAGGCCGTGGGCAAGCCGGCCGGCATCCTCACCGGCAACGAGGACGAGGCCCGCCGCTATATCGAATGGGGCTATCTGTTCGTCGCTGTCGGCGCCGACATCGGCCTCCTGGCCAAGAACGCCGACGCCCTGGCCAAGAAGTTCAAGGGCTGACGGGTCCGGCCAGAATGCTCTGCCCCTTGGTGTTTTGCGCTAGATCAAAGCGTCCCTAGGGTCCCCCGCCAATAGTTGCGGGGGGGAACCAAGGAGACGGTCATGGCGGCGCAGGCTGAGCCACTTCACGACATCGCGCATCTGGGCAGCGTCGAACTGCTCACGCCCAAACCGGAAAAGAGCCTGTGGTATTTCCGCGAGCTCCTGGGGATGGAAATCGTCCATCAGACCAAGGAGACGGTCTATCTGCGCGGCTATGGCGACTACGCCACCTCGACTCTCAAGCTGACCGCCGCGCGCAACGCCGGCGTCGGCTGCGTTTCCTGGCGCTGCGACAGCCCGCAGGCGCTGGAACGCCGCGCCAAGGCGATCGCCGATGCGAACCTCGGCATCGGCTGGACCAATGGCGACTTCGGCCGCGGACGCTCCTATCGCTTCCGCGATCCCGACGGCCACACGATGGAAATCTATTACGAGGAGCAGAAATACGTCGCGCCGCCGGAGCTGCATTCCAACCTGAAAAATCTGCCGCAAAAATTCACCGGTCGCGGCGTCGGCGTGCGCCGGATCGATCACTTGGCGCTTTTGGCCAAGGACGTCGAAGCTAACCGTAAGTTCGCCACCGACCTGCTCGGCTTCCAATTGCGCGAGCAGGTGCGTTACGACAACGGCAAGACCGAGATCGGCTCGTGGATGAGCCCGACCGCGATTCATCATCAACTTGCTTATGTTGTCGACATCAAAGGCGCGCATGGCCGCCTGCATCACTTCTCGCTGTGGGTCGACAATCGCGACGACGTGCTGCGCGCCGCCGACATCCTCACCGAGAATGGCATCTTCATCGAAGCCGGCCCCTCCAAGCACAACAACTCGCAGGGCTTCTATCTCTATACTTACGAGCCGGGCGGCAATCGCGTAGAGATCTATTCCAGCAGTTTCCTTGTCGTCGCCCCCGATTGGGAGCCGGTGACCTGGAACGAAGAAGAGCGCGGTACCGGCACCTATTGGGGTGCCACGCTGCCCGACAGCTTCATCCAATACGCGACACCGGACGTGCCCGACGGACCGGGGGCTGAGGCTGCGGTCCCTGGGGTTCTCAAGGAAGCCATCGCATCGCTGTCGTGAACCGACCGCGCTCTGGCGCGGTCACGCTGCCGCAGTTCTCGGTCTTTTTCTAAGCAAGCATTCCTAGTTTTCGCCGGCGGTTCCATGCGGCCGCGCAGAAACTCCGCGCGCGCTAGCGCTCGGAGCATGCTCGGACCAGATGCCTGTTTTGACGGCAGTGTGACGCGGCCTGTCTTTTGGGCCAAACGTCAAAAAACGAGCCGTTGGTAGCCCTTGCGCCGCGTGAAAAGATGCAGAGAATGCCGGCCGAGGGGAACGCTCATAATGAATAAGAATGACATCATCCTCAGTACTGAGGATCTGACCAAGGATTTCGCCGGTTTTGTCGCCGTCAACGGGGTGGACCTGCAGGTCAAGCGCGGCACCATCCACGCGCTGATCGGGCCGAACGGGGCCGGCAAGACCACCTGCTTCAACCTGCTCACCAAGTTCCTCAGCCCCACCCGGGGCCGCATCCTGTTCAAGGGCGAGGACATCACGGCCATGCAGCCGGCCGACGTCGCCCGCTTGGGCCTGGTGCGCTCGTTCCAGATTTCGGCGGTCTTTCCGCACATGAGCGTCCTGGAGAACGTGCGCATCGCGCTGCAGCGCAAGCGCGGCGGCTCGTTCGACTTCTGGCGCTCGGCGTCCACACTCAACGAATTCAATGAGCGTGCCCTGGCCCTGATCGCCGATGTCGGCCTGTCGTCTTTCGCCGACTGGATTGCGGTCGAGCTGCCGTACGGCCGCAAGCGCGCGCTGGAGATCGCCACGACGCTGGCGCTCGACCCGGAGATGCTCTTGCTCGACGAACCGACCGCCGGCATGGGTCATGAGGACATCGACCGCATCGCCCAGCTCATCAAGCGCGTTGCCGCCGACCGTACCGTGCTAATGGTCGAGCATAACCTGTCGGTCGTTTCCGATCTCTCCGACACGATCACCGTGCTGACGCGCGGCCGCGTGCTGGCGGAGGGCAATTACGAGACCGTCTCGTCCAATCCGGACGTGCGCGAAGCCTATATGGGGGTCGGTCATGCTTGACGTGACGACGCCCTTGCTCACCGTCAAGGACCTGCAAGCCTGGTACGGCGAGTCGCACATCCTGCACGGCGTGAACTTCGACGTGCGCGAAGGCGAGGTGGTGACGCTGCTCGGCCGCAACGGCGCCGGCAAGACCACCACGCTCAAGTCGATCATGGGCATCGTCGGCAAGCGCACGGGCTCTGTGCGCTTCGAGGGCCGCGAGCTGATCGGCGCCACCTCCGACCAGATCGCGCGCGCCGGCATCGCGCTGTGCCCCGAAGAGCGCGGCATCTTCGCGAGCCTGGGCGTCGAGGAGAACCTGCTGTTGCCGCCGGTGGTGCGGCCCGGCGGGCTGACGCTCGAACAGATCTTCACGCTCTTTCCCAACCTGAAGGAGCGGCTCGGCTCCAGCCAGGGCACCAAGCTCTCCGGCGGGGAGCAGCAGATGCTGGCGATCGGCCGCATCCTGCGCACCGGCGCGCGGCTGTTGCTGCTCGACGAGCCGACCGAAGGCCTCGCCCCGGTCATCATCCAGCAGATCGGCAAGACCATCCGCGCGTTGAAGGAGCAGGGCTTCACCATCCTGCTGGTGGAGCAGAATTTCCGCTTCGCCTCGACCGTCGCCGATCGCTACTACGTGATGGAGCACGGCCGCATCATCGACCAATTCAAGAACAGCGAACTCGACGCCAATGTCGAGAAGCTGCACGAGTACTTGGGAGTGTAAGACAAGTCGAAATTCTGACAACAAAAAGACCGGGAGGATGTCGATGAAGCGAATGATGGCTCTGACGGCGCTCGCCGCCACGCTGACCTGTGGTTCCGCTGTTGCGCAGCAATTGAACGTTAAGATCGGCGTTCTCACCGACATGTCGAGCCTTTATGCCGACGTGACGGGGCCTGGCGCGTTGGTCGCGGCGAAAATGGCGGCCGCCGACTTCATGAAGAGCAATCCCAACGTCAAAGTCGACGTGGTCGGCGGCGATCACCAGAACAAGGCCGACGTCGGCTCTCAGCTTGCCAACACGTGGTACGACGTCGACAAGGTCGACATGATCATCGATGTGCCGAACTCGGGCGTGGCGCTCGCGATCGCCGAAATCACCCGGCAAAAGAACAAGGTCTTCGTCGGCTCCGGGCCGGCGTCATCCGACCTGACCGGTGCGAAGTGCAGTCCGAACACCGTGCACTGGACCTACGACACCTGGATGCTCGCCAACGGCACCGGCAAGGCGATCGTGAAGACCGGCGGCGACACTTGGTTCTTCCTCACGTCGGATTACGCCTTCGGTCACGCGCTTGAGCGCGACACCGCCTCCGTCGTCGAGAAGAATGGCGGCAAGGTGCTCGGCAAGGTCCGCCATCCGATCAACACCAACGACTTCTCGTCTTTCCTGCTGCAGGCGCAGGCGTCGAAAGCGAAGGTGATCGGCCTTGCCAATGCCGGCGGCGACACCATCAACTCGATCAAGCAGGCGGCCGAGTTCGGCATCGTCAAAGGCGGTCAAAGCCTCGCCGGCCTCCTGGTGTTCGCCAGCGACATCAACGCGCTCGGGCTCAATACCGCGCAGGGCCTGATCTTCACCGAGACCTGGTACTGGGACATGAACGACGCCAACCGCGCCTGGACCAAGCGTTGGCAGGCTGAGCGCAATGCCGCCGGCAAGGTACCGACGATGAATCAGGCCGGCGTCTACGCCGGCACGCTGCACTACCTCAAGGCGGTTGCGGCGCTTAAAAGCGCCGCCGACGGCAAGGCGGTGGTTGCCAAGATGAAAGAGATGCCGACCGACGATCCGTTGTTCGGCAAGGGCGTTATCCGTGCCGACGGCCGCAAGTTGCATCCGGCCTATCTGTTCGAAGTGAAGAAGCCGTCCGAATCCAAATATCCGGGCGACTTCTACAAGGTGCGCGCCACCATTCCGGCGGAGGAAGCCTTCCGCCCGCTCAAAGAGGGTGGCTGTCCGCTGGTTGGCGGTTAAGCGCGCCAATGCATTCGCCTTGACGGTCCGTGCCGCCAATGCCGATAACTGAATGTATAAAATGGAGGAAGTGATCCGATGAAAAAAACCATAGGCTTGGCGGCACTTGCCGCTGTTCTGACTTGCGGCGTGGCGAGCGCGCAGCAGGTGACCGTGAAGGTCGGCGTGCTCAGCGACATGTCGAGCCTTTATTCCGATATCGGCGGTGCGGGCTCGGTTGCCGCCGCCAAATTGGCGATCGCCGACTTCACCAAGGCCAACCCGAACGTCAAGGTCGAGCTCGTCTCGGGCGACCATCAAAACAAGCCTGACGTTGGCTCTCAGCTTGCCAACCAGTGGTATGACGTCGACAAGGTCGACATGATCATCGACACACCGAACTCCGGTGTGGCACTGGCGGTGAGTCAGATCACCACCACCAAGAACAAGGTGTTCGTCGTCTCCGGCGCCGCCGCCTCCGACCTCACCGGGCCGAAGTGCAACGCCAACACCGTGCACTGGACCTACGACACCTGGATGCTGGCCAACGGCACAGGCAAGGCGCTGGTGAAGACCGGTGGCGATACCTGGTTCTTCCTCACCGCCGACTACGCCTTCGGCCATGCGCTCGAACGCGACACCGCGGCGGCCGTTGAAAAGAACGGCGGCAAGGTGCTCGGCAAGGTGCGCCACCCGCTCAACACCAACGACTTCTCGTCCTTCCTGCTGCAGGCGCAATCGTCGAAGGCGAAGGTCGTCGGGCTGGCCAATGCCGGCGGCGATACCATCAACTCGATCAAGGCGGGCGCCGAATTCGGCATCGTCAAGGGCGGCCAGAAGTTCGCGGGCCTCCTGGTATTCGCGAGCGACGTCAACGCGCTCGGCCTGCAGACCGCGCAGGGCCTGGTGCTCACCGAGACCTGGTATTGGGACCTGAACGATGCCAACCGCGCATGGACCAAGCGCTGGCAAGCCGAGCGCGGCGCGGCCGGCAAGTTCCCGACGATGGTGCAGGCGGGCGTCTATTCGGGCCTGACCCACTATCTGAAGGCGGTGGCCGCGTTGAAGAGCGCCGCCGACGGCAAGGCGGTGGTCGCCGAGATGAAGAAGCTGCCGACCGACGATGCACTGTTTGGCAAGGGCACCGTGCGTGCTGACGGCCGTAAGGTTCACCCGGCTTATCTGTTCGAGGTGAAGGCGCCGTCGGAGTCGAAGTATCCTGGCGACTTCTACAAGCTGCGCGCCACCATCCCGGCGGAAGAAGCTTTCCGCCCGCTGGCGGAAGGCAACTGCCCGCTGGTGAAGGGCTAGAGGCCACGCCACACACAACTAACCTCACCCTGAGGAGCGCGCGGAACGCGTGCGCCAAAGGGTGAGGTAAGGAGTTTCGCCCTCATCCTTCGGGACGGCGGCCAACAAAAGTTGGTCAACTCCTCAGGATGAGGGCATCTCTCGCGAGAACCGCATGTTCGAAATCTTCGGCATTCCATCGACGGCCTTGTTCGGTCAGCTCCTCATCGGGTTGATCAACGGCTCGTTCTACGCGCTTCTGAGCCTGGGTCTCGCCGTCATCTTCGGCATGCTCAACATCATCAATTTCAGCCACGGCGCCCAATACATGCTCGGCGCCTTCACGGCCTATCTGCTGCTGCAATACACTGGGCTCGGCTACTGGCCGGCGCTGATCCTGGCGCCGCTTATTGTCGGCATCAGCGGCATCATCATCGAGCGGCTGTTCCTGCAATGGCTGTACAAACTCGACCATCTCTATGGTCTGCTCTTGACCTTCGGTGTCGCGCTCATCTTCGAAGGCTTGGCGCGCAATGAATTCGGCTCTGCCGGTCTGCCCTACACGCTGCCGGATTCGCTGCGCGGCGGGCAGAACCTCGGCTTCATGTTCCTGCCCAACTACCGCGCCTGGGTGATCGTGGCCTCGCTCGTCGTCTGTCTCGGCACCTGGTTCGTGATCGAGCGCACGCGGCTCGGCGCCTATTTGCGCGCGGCCACCGAGAACCCGACTTTGGTGCGCGCCTTCGGCATCAACGTGCCGCGCATGATCACGCTGACTTATGGTTTCGGTGTGGCGCTTGCGGCCTTCGCCGGCGTGATGGCGGCGCCGATCTATAACGTTTCGCCGCAGATGGGCTCCGAGCTCATCATCGTCGTGTTCGCGGTGGTGGTGATCGGCGGTATGGGTTCGATCCTGGGCGCGGTCATTACCGGCTTCGGGCTCGGCGTGGTCGAGGGGCTGACCAAGGTGTTCTTCCCTGAGGCGTCGAATACGGTGATTTTCGTGATCATGGCCATTGTGCTGCTGGTGCGGCCGGCCGGACTGTTCGGGCGGAGAGGGTAATGGAACGCGTGATGGATCCTGTGGCGCAGAAGCAGCCGTCCGCCTTGCGCTCGCAGGCCGAGACGATCGCCTTCGCGATCATGGTGGCGGCGCTGATCGTGGCGCCCTTCGTCACCTATCCGCTGTTCCTGATGCAGGCGATGTGCTTTGCGCTGTTCGCCTGCGCTTTCAATCTGCTCATCGGCTATGTCGGGCTTCTCTCCTTCGGTCATGCGCTGTATTTCGGCTGGGCGAGCTATCTGTCGGCCCATGCCGCCAAGGTGTGGGGCTTTACGCCCGAGCTGGCGATCCTCACCGGCACCGCGACCGCGGCCGTGCTCGGCCTGCTAGCCGGCGCGCTCGCCATCCGCCGCCAGGGCATCTACTTTGCCATGATCACGCTGGCGCTGGCGCAGATGATGTTCTTCTTCGCGCTGCAGGCAAAATTCACCGGCGGCGAGGATGGCATCCAGGCGGTGCCACGCGGTTATCTGTTCGGGCTGATCGATCTGCGCAACGAGATGGCGATGTACATCGTCGTGCTGGCGATCTTCCTCGGCGGCTTCCTGTTCATCTACCGCATCATCCATTCGCCCTTCGGCGAAGTGTTGAAGGCGATCCGCGAGAACGAGCCGCGCGCCATCTCGCTCGGCTACAAGACCGACCGCTATAAGCTGATGGCTTTCGTGCTGTCGGCGACGCTCGCGGGGCTCGCCGGCGCGACCAAGGCGATCGTGCTGCAGCTTGCTTCGCTCACCGATGTCAACTGGCCGATGTCGGGCGAGGTGGTGCTGATGACGCTGGTCGGCGGCTTGGGGACGATCTTCGGGCCGGTGGTCGGCGCCTTCGTGATCCTGGTCATGCAGTACAAGCTGGCCTCGGTCGGGGAGTGGGTGCTGGTGATCCAGGGCGTCATTTTCGTCTCCTGCGTGCTGCTGTTCCGCCGGGGTATCGTCGGCGAGTTCGCCCATAAGCTCCGCATCAAGCTCTAGCGCACCCGGCCGCGGATCCTTAATAACCGCTAAATTCGGGTCTCTGGGTGCAGCCCAGGGGCGGTCAGGCACACGTTCCGGGGGAACTTCGCCCCTCCATTGGGGCGAAATTGGTGCGTGGCGTTCATCCCAGGGTCAGGTTCCGGCGGTATTGTGGGTGAATCGTTCGTGCTTCCCGCGCTCCCTTCGGCGCTCTTGGCCCGCTTGAAACCTGAAAAGATGAACGTCCACGACCCCCGCTTGACCTTGGCACCCGAGCCTGCGCCCACGCCGGTGTCGCAGCGCAAGCGCACGGCGGCGTTCTCCGGCGGGCAGATCGCGGTGGTCACGCTCCTGATGCTGGTGGTGGCGTCGATTCCGATCTGGACCAATCCGGTTCCACCGCTGTCGGACTACGTCAATCACCTGTCGCGCATGCAGGTGATTGCCAATATCGGCAAGGATGCCAACCTGTCGCGCTTCTACGAGATCGTCTGGCAGCCGATCCCCAATCTGATGATGGATCTGATCGTGCCGGTGTTGGCGCGCGGCGTCTCGGTCTACCTCGCCGGCCAGATATTCCTGATCGCGATGTTCGCGCTCCTGATCTCCGGTGCGCTTGCATTCAACCGCGCTTTGTTCGGCCGCTGGTCGGCATTCCCGCTGGTCGCCTTTCCGCTGCTCTATAATCACGTCTTCCTGGTCGGATTGACCAATTATATTTTCGGTGTCGGTCTCGCGCTGTGGGCGCTTGCGTGTTGGATATTCCTGCGCGAGCGGCATTGGGCGATCCGGCTCACCGTCTCGACGCTGTTCTCGGTGACCCTGTTCTTCTGCCATTTGTCGGCGCTCGGCGTGTACGGCGTCGGCCTTCTGGCGATCGAGTTGTGGCGGCTTTGGACGCGGCGGCAGGAGCCGCTCGGCTGGCGGCTCGTCGATTTCGTCGCTACCAGCATTCCGTTCCTGCCGGCGCTGCCGCTGCTGTTGCAGAGCCCGACCCTGCGGCTCGCCGATGAGAACTATTGGGAGCGGCTCGGCAAGATCGACGGGCTCGTCTACGCCATCCAGGTCTATTCCGACATCGCGGCCTTCGCGCTCTTGGCGATCGCCATCGCCGGTATTGTTTGGGCGGTGCGGCACAATTTGATGCGCTTCCATCCGTTGTTCTGGGTGATGCTGGCGGTGTGCGGGGTGGTTTATCTGGCGATGCCGCGCGTCGCCTTCGCGACCTACATGGCCGATCAGCGGCTGCCGATCGCCTTCGTCTTCATGCTGATCGCCTGCGCCGATATCGATCTGCGCCATCGCCTGGTGCGCCGCGGCTTCCTCGCCTTCCTGGTGGTGACGCTTCTGGTGCGCGTCATCGAGGTAGACGTGACGTGGGCCGAGCTGTCGACCTCGACCAGCGAATTCCGCGCCTCGGTCAAGCGCATCAAGCCGGGCTCGAAGGTGCTCGTCGCCTATGCCAAGGCCGACGGCGGCGACAACGTCGCCGAATTCGGGCTGGTGCATGCGGCCTGCCTCGCCATCATCGAGCGTTCGGCGCTGGTGACGACGGTGTTCAGCGTGAAGGGCAAGCAGGTGCTGCACGTCAAGCCGGAGTATCGCAGCATCGTCGATAATGAGGACGGCACGCCGCCGACCATCGCGCGGCTTCTGGTGGCGGCCGAGCGCGAGGATCCGGACGGTCCGAAATATTGGGATCAGTGGCCGAAGAATTACGACTACGTCTATTTCTTGTTCACCGAGAGCGACGCCGACAATCCCGATCCGAAGCATCTGACGCTGATGCAGGATGGGACCAATTTCCAGCTCTACCGGGTGAACGCCAGCGCCGTCTCGGCCCGGCCGCAGCGGCTCTCCGCCGGCGAGACGAAGCCCGCGGGACGCTGATACCGCCGGCTTGACTCCTGCGAGTCTTTCTGAGCCGGACCACCTTGGGATTGCGGGGATGACGGGGTGCGATTTCCTTGGGAAAACGCACGAATCATTGTACGAAACGAATCAGTCGAAAATTTCTGCGGTGGCGTCTGCGTGTCTTTGCCGGTTACCGCACGATCCGTCGATCGAACGGTCCACAGCCCGGCCTTCGTCACGGACCCCTTATGGCGGCTCACAGCCGATTCAACATAGAAGCCTCAGCGCGCCAATGGCACGCGCTCGCCGAGCGTCGGGTCGCCGCCTACATGGACCTCTATCGTAGCGGCCGTTGGCGACACTATTACGGCAGCCAGGAAGAGTTCGCCGCGCGCATGCTGGACGTGATAAGAGTTGCGAAGGCGTTCCAGAAGCTTTCGGGCGCGCCGCAGCCGGCCTTGCCGGACGTGCAAGACGTCTTTCGCACCGCAGCATGAGCATGACCCGTTTCGTTCTGTACGCCGCCCTGATCTGGGCGGCGTTGAGCATGCCGGCCTTGGCCGCGGACGATCCCAAGCACGGCGAGGAATTGCTGCAGAAGAACTGCGCCTCCTGCCATGCCATCGGCCGCACCGGCGACAGCCCGCACAAGTTCGCGCCTGCGTTCCGCACGCTCGGTCAGCGCTATCCGATCGAGTCGCTGGAGGAGGCCCTGGGCGAGGGTCTCATGTCCGGCCACCCCGATATGCCGGAATACAAGTTTGACGCCGACGACGTCGGTGACATCATCGTCTACCTGAAGTCCATCCAGCAGCGCTGATCCGCCCTCCGGGCAACAGCCGTCACCGAGTCATCCCCTATGAGCAGTGCGTTGTTTTCGCCGATCAAACTGGCGGGCCTCGAGCTTGCCAGCCGCCTCGTCGTCTCGCCGATGTGCCAGTATTCTGGCGACGACGGATGCGCCAACGACTGGCACTTGATGCATCTCGGCATGCTGGCGCATTCCGGCGCCGCGCTGGTGGTGGTGGAGGCGACCCATGTCGAGCGCTCAGGCCGTATCACCCATGGCTGCCTCGGTCTCTATACCGACGACAACGAGGCGGCGCTCGCACGTGTCGTGGCGCAGGCGCGGCGTGCCGGCAACGCCAAGTTCGGCATCCAGATCGCCCATTCCGGCCGCAAGGGCTCCGCGCATAAGCCCTGGGACGGCGGCAACTCGCTGAAAGCGGGCGAGGATCCTTGGGAGACCATCGCGGCGTCGCCTATCCCCTTCGGCGACGGCTGGCAGACGCCGCGCGAGGCGACCGAGGCCGATCTCAACCGGGTGCGCGATGCCTTCGTCAATTCGGTCAAGCGCGCGCTGCGCATCGGCTTCGACGCTATCGAATTGCACATGGCGCACGGCTATCTGCTGCACGGCTTCATGTCGCCGTTGTCCAATAAGCGCACGGACCAATACGGCGGATCGTTGGAGAACCGGCTGCGTTTTCCGCTGTCGGTCGCGCGCGCCGTGCGCGCCATCGTGCCGAAGGGCATGCCGCTCGGCGCGCGCATCACCGGCAGCGACTGGCGGGAAGGGGGCCTCACGCCCGACGATGCCGTTGCTGTAGCCAAAGCCTTGAAAGCCGAGGGGCTCGACTTCCTGTGCGTCTCCTCGGGCGGCGTTGCCGGCGACATCCGCAATCCGAGCGAACCCGGCTACAACGTGGCGATCGCCGCGCGCGTGAAGCGCGAGGTGGGCATTGCCACGCGTACCGTGGGTCTGATCGTGAAGCCCGAGCAGGCCGAGCAGATCGTCGCGCAAGGCCAGGCCGACATGATTTGCCTGGGTCGCGCCTTCCTCGACGATCCGCATTGGGGCTGGCACGCCGCCAAGGCGCTCGGCGCCGACGTGCCGCGTCCGGCGCAATATCTGCGCGCCGGACCGAAGCTGTGGGCGCCTGCGGCGGCAAAGGCATAGGCTTCGTTGGAAAACTACGTCTTCCTCGCCGTTCTGTTCGCCGCCGCCTGTCACGCCGGCTGGAACGCGCTGATCAAAGGCGGACTCGACCCGCTCACCTCGACGACGTTGATTTCACTTGGCGCCGGCGTGGTCTCACTGGGTGCCATACCCTTCGTCGGCATGCCGGCGTCTGCCGCCTGGCCATGGCTGATCGCCTCGGTGGTCATCCATTTGTTCTATTTCGGCTCGTTGATCGAGAGCTATCGCACCGGCGATCTCGGGCAGGTCTATCCGATCGCGCGCGGCGCCGCGCCGCTGATGACCGCCGGTGTCGCGACGGCCGTCGTCGGCGAACATTTAAGCGCGCTCGGTTGGGGCGGCATCGCCGCTTTGGTCTCCGGTGTCTTTCTGTTGTCGGCGCGCGGTGGCCGCGATCTCGCGCGCGTCGATCGCCGGGCGGTTGGTTTCGCGCTGTTCACCGCGGTCACGGTCTGCGGCTATTCGGTGGTGGACGGCATCGGCGCACGCGCATCGAACAACCCCAATGCCTATTCGCTGTGGCTGTTCTTCGGTATCGCTCTTGTCATGCTGCCCTATGCCTGGTGGCGCGGCGGCTATGCCGTCCTGCCGGCAATGCGCGCTTATTGGCCGCGCGGTCTCGTGGGCGGCGCCATGCAGCTTTTGTCCTACGGCATCGCGATCTGGGCGATGACCTTGGCGCCGATCGCCATGGTGGCGGCGTTGCGCGAAACCAGCGTGTTGTTCGGCGCAGCGATTGCCGTCGTGGTGCTGAAGGAGCCGTTGCGCGCCATCCGTATCGTGGCCGCGCTGTTGATCGTCTGCGGCTTGGTCTTCATCCGCCTGCAGTGAGCGCAAGCTCCGGGATCTCGCGCTCCATCCGCGCGAGATCGTCCTCAGTGTCGACATCCCACAGCGGCGGAATCTCGTTGAGCCTGAGCCCGCGTGCGATGATGCGGGCGCGCGTCTCGGCGAGCACCTTCGGCGTGCCCCATGGAATTCTGTCGAACAATGTCGGCTCGGCCTTGCGCAGGCCGATCAGCACATAGCCGCCGTCCTCGGCCGGGATCAGCGTGACATCGGCGCCTTCATGAAGCGCTCGTGCCGCGCCGCGCAGATGCATTGGCGAGAGGGCCGGGCAGTCGGTGCCGATCACCAGCACCGGACCATTGGCCGCCGCGGCAGCGGCGAGCATGCGGGCGCCGAGATCGCCCGCCGGCTGCGGCCTGAGCGCCACCGGCTGGCGGGCCACCATGGCCAGAAAGGTGTCGTGGCCAGCGTCGGGCGCTGCCCAGAGCGTCACCGGACCGATATCCGCCGAAAGGGCGGTCGCAACCGCCCGGTCGGTCAGCCGCCCCTGGAGAATGGCTGCCGCATGCTGACCGATGACGGGAATGAGGCGCGTCTTGGCAAAGCCCGGAATCGGCGCTTTCGCCATGATGGCGACGGCCGTTTTGCTATTGCTCTGCGGGGACATAACCATAGAGGCGGGCGAGCTTTTCCGGGTCGGCCCCGCAGAAATACGCTAGTCGCAGCCGCCACATCAACAGCACCGTGCGTGCAATCCCGTGCCGGCGCCAGCGCCGCGCGGCCGTGGTTACCCGGGCGTGAAGGGCCGCCGGCCGGCCGAGCCGCTTGAGGGCGGCCGAGAGGGCCACGTCCTCCATCAATGCGATAGGGGGAAAACCGCCCGTCCGGGCAAAGGCCGCGCGCGTGACGAACATGGCCTGATCGCCGGTGGCGATGCCGGTCATGCGCGAGCGCAGGTTCATCGTGAAGGCAATGAGGGCGAAGATACCGCGTTCGTCGAAGCGTACGTCGAAGCGGCCCCAAAGGTGGCCCATGAGGGCGTCGTTGACCAGACGGTCGGCCTCCGGCGGCAGGCGCGTATCGGCATGGAGAAATAGCAGCAGATCGCCATGCGCTACGGCGGCGCCGGCATTCATCTGAGCGGCACGGCCGCGCGGCGCGGCCAGCACGTGATCCGCGAGCGGCCGGGCCAGCGCGGGAGTGCCGTCGGTGCTGCCGCCATCGGCGACGATCACCTCCGCGCCGCGCGCGCGTAGCGGCGCTAGGGCCCGCAAGGCTTCCTCGATGCCGGCCGCTTCGTTGAGCACCGGCATAACGACGGAGAGGATTGGGTTCACTCCGCGGCTTCCTTCAGCGCGCCGCCGCAGCTCGAGCCTTGGCCAGCCGTGCAGCCATAGCAATGGCCGGCGACGCGTACCGGATTCTCGGCAATCTCCTCGTCGAGCATCTCCGAGAGATGCATGCGCGTACGCCTGCCACGCGTCAGCGGCAGATCGAGCATCTGGTTAAAGTCGCAGTCGTAGACATAGCCGCGCCAGTCGACGGACAGGAGGTTTCTGCACATCACGCCGTCGAGATTGGCGTCGAGATGCGCATCCCGCAGCAATTGCAGATAGCCGTCGAACTCGCCTTTGGTCACCAACGCGGAGCCGAAGCGCTGGATCGGCATGTTGGCGAGCACATAGAGCTTGTTGAACACGATGCCGTGGCGTTCGCCGAGCACGCGTTTGTAGTCGGCTTCCAGAGCGGCTTGCGCCGGCGGTAGCGAGGGCCCTTGCGGATTGTAGACGAGGTTCAGGACGAGCGAAGGATCGCGCCCGTAGCCGAGCGCGTTCAACTGCCTCAGGCCGCGGATCGAGCCGTTGAACACGCCCTTGCCGCGCTGGCGCTCGACATTGTCTTCCAGATAACACGGCATCGACGCGATAACCTCGACGCGCTCGCGTGCGAGGAAATCGGCCAGATCTTCCTGGCCGGGCTCCGAGAGGATAGTGAGATTGCAGCGGTCCATAACATGGGCGCCGCACGCTTTCGCTTCGCGCACCAGGCGCCGGAAGTGCGGATTGAGCTCCGGCGCGCCGCCGGTGATGTCGAGCGTCTTGATGGCGTGGCGATCGATGAAGGAGAGCACGGTGTCGACCACGTCACCCGTCATTTCCTCAGATCGCGTTGGCCCGGCATTCACATGGCAATGAAAGCACGACTGGTTGCAGCGATAGCCGACATTGACCTGCAATGTTTCAAGCGTGGCGCGGCGTAACGGGGGGAAGGGGATCGCATCGAGCAGCGGCAGCATGTCGCGCATCAGGGGCACCTCACTTGCAGGGCGACTCTGCCACGCGGCGACGGTCTGCGTTACCCCGGCCTGGACAAATCACCGTGAGGTGGAAACGCCGCTATTCATCATTCGGGACCCGCCGCTCGGCGGCGCTCCGGAATAACTTCAGTGGCTTTGCGCCACCGCCACGGATGTGCCGAAGCCGATATGACCGAAGCCCGGCAGCTTCACGCCCGGGTGTCTCACATCGAGACCGGCGACGAGGCCGAGCAGGTTGACCTCCAGCCCTTCCACCCAGCCAAGCTTGAGCCCGGCCAGGCCGTTGAGATTGATCTCGACCCCGGTGCGGCTGTCGGTGAGGCCGGCATAGAAGCCGTTCCGGTAATCGCGGCCGACCGCGTTGGGCGGCAGTGCCACGCCCAGTTCGGGCACGGAGCGCAGCACGGCGGCGACAAAGCTGTTGCTGTTCGGTCCCGGCCAGATGCGGTAGTCGCCATTCTTGGCATAGCGATAATCGGCGACGGAGGCCTCGATGCGCGGGATCAGCTTCTCGGCCTCGTTGCCGGATACGTCAGCGATTGCGACCGGCAGGTTGCCGAACCAGCGGCCGTCCGGCGGCCAGTTGTTGGTGCGCACGGGATTGCCCCAGCCGACCACGTCGTAGCGCGTCCAACTGCGGGCATTCGGCGCCTTGTAAACGATCCAGCTATGCACCGAAAAAATGCCCTTCCAGGCGCCGGTGGTGCCGGTGAAGACGATGACGCGTGCCTCCTTGTCGGCCGTGGCCGGCGGCAGAAGACCGGTGCTCGACCAGTCGGCTTGCCGCCAGGAACGGGCGCCGTCGCCGGCGGCGTAGAACGCCGCCCGGGCGAGCAGAGGAACGAAAAAGACGCAGACGATGGCGAGCATGGGCAGGGTGCGGCGGCGGGCGGCAATCATGGGTGATCAGTATAGATGGGTTCGCGGCGGCAAGGTGGCAATGGCGCGTGTCCCGGGCGCGGCTTTGCGTCGTATATGGCCTATCAATTCGTCATGGCCGGGCTTAACCCGGCCATCCACGCCTTACTTGCTGAGTGAAAGAAAGACATGGATGCCCGGCACAAGGCCGGGCATGACGGCGGAGAGGTCGGTGCGCCTGCAGGCGTTCTTGCTCTAGCGCGCCTGATTGTCCGCGATCTTCAGTTGCGGATAGGCGCCGGCGCCGTCCTTGATCAGGTCGCCGGTGACGGCCTTCGCCCATTCCATGCCGACGATGCCGCCCCGCTTGGCGCCGGAAATCACATTGCCGGTGATCGCCGCATCGCCCGCGCCGCGCACCACCGACACGGCGATGCCGATGCCGGCATTGCGCACGACATTGCCGCTCACCGTGACGTTGCGCAGATAAGGTCCCCAGCCGACGCGGATGCCATAGCCGGGCGCATCCTCGATCACGTTGCCGGTGCAGGCGGTTTCCGCCTCGACGCCGATGCCGATGCCGGTCCATTCCGGCGGGTTGTCGGGCCGGCGCACGCCGACATTGCGCAGGAGGTTGCCATGCACGACGGCGAGCCGGCCGCCATTGTTGAAATTGGTGACGGCGATGCCGTTCTCGGCGGTCTCGATCACGTTCTGCGCGAACAGCGCACCTTCGTAATCGAACTCGGCATACATCGCGGTCTCTTTCATCACCGCGCAGTTGTTGCCGATGACCTGCATGTTGGAGGCTTCGTTGCCGCGCACGGCGGAGAAGGCGCAGCGGCGGATCGTATTGTTGCGTACGGTAACGTTGGCGGCGCGGAAGACATTCACTGCATTGCCGTTTTGGCCGGTACCACCCGCGCGCGCCGCGATGTCCTCGATGGTGTTGTCGGAGACGATGCTGCCGTCATGGCGCTTCGTGCTCTGCCAAACGCGGATGCCACCGTTGCCGGCGTTGCGGATGATGTTGGCGGTGATGATGAAGCCGGAGTTGTCGACGCAGTAGAGCGCGTTGTCGGCTGAACCTACTATCGAATTTCCGCTCATGCTGCCGCTGTCGCTGTTGGTGACGGCGATGCCGTTGCCGCCGGCGTTGCCAACGGTGCAGTCGGTCAGGCGCAGGCCGCGCGTCGAGGCCAGGTGCACGAGGCCGCGGTTCGGTGGCAGCTTGATGCCGTTGCCCTCGCAGGTGAGGCCGGACAGCGTTACGTTGTCCGCGCCTTCGGCCGCGATCAGCGACGCGCCGCGCGTGAACGAGAGCTTGGTGGCGCCACGCACGCCGAACACATGGACGCCAGCGGCGAGCTTGAGGTCGCCGGCACGGTAGGCGCCGGGCGCAAGCATCAGCGGCATACGGGTCTGCGCGCAATGATCGAGCGCACGCTGCAGCTTGGCCGACTGATCGTCGGGCGCGCCCGGGCGCACGCCGAACTGGGACGCATCGATGCCGAAGGTCGCCAAGGGTGCTGCGCGCGCCGGGGAAGCGGTCGCGGCACTCGCGGCGGCGGCGATGAGGAAGGCGCGGCGGTCGAGGGACATGGCGGGCGCATCTTGCCCGACCGAGGTTAAGGCCGGTTAACGCCGGGCCGCCGCGGCCATGGCCAACAGAAGGCAGGTTCCCGCGCGGGTGAGATCGTTGGCGGTGAAACGGCGCTGGGCGCCGCGCCGGCGGGGGCTGCGGCTTACCAGCGGCACATGCACGAAAGCCGCCAGGCGCGGCCCGTTCGGACGTGCCACGGCTTCCGCCGCCTGCCAGCAGAGGTAATTGCACAGGTAGCGCCCGGCATCGCGCGACAGTGCAGCCAGCACGCGGGCCCGGCGCGCGGCCGCGAGCAAGTGCCGCATCGGCGCTGTCATCGCGCGCGCGAGCGGAGCACCGGGCGCGATGGTATGGCGCTTGAGCGCGGCGTTGGTCGCGTCCGGCAACAGCGCCAGCGCGTTGCGCGCGCGCATCTCGATGCGGATGTATTTGGTGCGCGCGGCGAGGCCGAACATCAGCAGCGCGTCGGGCTTGTGCTTGGCGATCAGGGCCGGCAATTCGTGGTCGACGGCGGTGTAGCTGGTGGCGAAGATATGCGTGACGACGTTGATGTCATGCAGCGCCGGCCGCCGCAACTTGCCGAGCTGGCGGACGAGCAATTCGGTCGGGTTATACGGCGCACCGGGAAACGGCCCGAAGCCGGTGATAAGGATGGTGCGCATCACACCCCCAACATCGCCGCGATCTCTTCCACCGCCAAGGTCGGCGCGAGCTCACCCGCGGCGACCTGCGCTTCGGCGTGCTTCACCTTTGCGCGCACGGCCGCATCGCTGCGCAGGCGCGCGGTGAGGCGCTCCTCCAGCATGGTCCACATCCATTTGACCTGCTGTTCGCGGCGACGCTCGGTCAGCTCGCCCGAGGCGTTCATCAGCTTCTTGTGCCGTTCGATCTGCGCCCACAATGGCGCGATGCCGTCGCCGGTGAGCGCCGAATAGGTCACGACCGGAGGCGACCAGGTAGCCGAGCGCGGCGTGAGGATGTTAAGCGCGCCGCGGTATTCCGCCGCGGCGGCGCGTGCACGGTCGATGTTATCGCCGTCGGCCTTGTTGACCGCGATCATGTCGGCCAATTCGACGATGCCCTTCTTGATGCCCTGCAATTCGTCGCCGGCGCCGGCGACCATCAGCACCAGGAAAAAGTCGGTCATGTCGGCGACCGCGGTCTCCGACTGGCCGACGCCGACGGTCTCGACCAGCACGACGTCGTAGCCGGCGGCCTCGCACAAAAGCATGGTCTCGCGCGTCTTGGCGGCGACGCCGCCGAGCGTGCCGGAGGAAGGCGAGGGGCGAATGAAAGCGTTGGGGTCGATGGCGAGCCGCGCCATGCGCGTCTTGTCGCCGAGGATGGAGCCGCCGGTGCGCGAGGAGGAGGGGTCGACCGCGAGCACCGCGACCTTGTGGCCGTGCTCCGTCAGGTAGGTGCCGAGTGCGTCGATGGTGGTGGATTTGCCGGCGCCCGGCGCGCCGGTGATGCCGAGCCGCACGGCCTTGCCGGTCGCCGGCAATAGTTCCTGGACCAGATGATGCGCTTGCGTGCGATGGTCGGCGCGCTTGCTCTCGATCAGCGTGATCGCGCGGGCAAGTGTCGCGCGGTCGCTGGCACGGATGCCGGCAGCGAGGGCGGAGACGTTGGCGGGCGGCTTCATGCGGGGCCGCTATGGCTCATCTTTCTTGGCGTCGTCTTTCGGGCGCTCGCCGCCGAACAGCGCCGCGCCTTCGGCCGACAAATGATCTTGGAGCGCGGTCCACGGCACGAACACGGTGTAGTCGCCTTCGGCATAAGCGCCGACGGCGTAAGGCGAGAAGTAGGCAATCAGCCCGCTCGCTTTGTTCGCCTCAGTCGACGGTGCCAGCGCAATGGCGCCGATCTTCAACAGGCTCGGCTTGACGGAGCCGATGCCGCTGTCGTTTTCCTCGTAGGTGTCGCGCCTTTTCTTCTCGACCACCAGCGCGGCGCGGATCGCCTTGGCGATGGTTTGCATGGTCGGGCCGTTATCGGCGGCTTCCTTGAAGAAGGGCCGGATGCTGATGCGTTTCTTGGCGTCGACGTCCCAGAGGATCGTGTCGGTCGAGTGGTTGGGATGCGCACCGAGGCTGTTCACGTAGTCGGCGCGCAGCACGCTGACATAACCGCCGACGATGGAACGCTCGGTGTAACCACGCTCAAAGCTGTAGCGGCGGCCTTCGCGGAAGATGTCGGGCATCTCCCTGCGGTCTTTGTCCGCCTGGGTGCGCCATTTGGCGAGCTCGCGCCGGCCCTCGGCGAGCAGGTTGTCGTACAGGCCGGGATAGGCCTTCAAGGCGTCGTCGATGGTGACGCTTGCTTCGATGCTCTTCGTATTGACCGTGGCGGCGGGTTTCGCGTCTTGAGCATACGCACTGCCGGCGAGCGCGAGGACACAGGCCGCCGCAATTATTGTCCAGCGCACGGTCACTCCGCCGCCCGTTGATCGTGGCCGAGCCGGTGGCGCAGCGTTTTCAACAGCTTCTCTGCCGCGTCCGAGATCACTGTGCCGGGCGGGAAGATCGCCTCGGCGCCGGATTTCATCAGCGCATCGTAGTCCTGCGGCGGCACGACGCCGCCGACCACGATCATGATGTCCTCGCGACCCTGCTTCTTCAGTTCGGCCTTCAACTCGGGCACTAGCGTCAGGTGCGCGGCAGCGAGCGACGACACGCCGAGCACGTGCACGTCATTCTCCACCGCCTGGCGCGCCGCTTCCTCGGGCGTTGCAAACAGCGGCCCAATGTCGACGTCGAAGCCGAGATCGGCAAAGGCGGAGGCGATCACCTTCTGGCCGCGGTCGTGGCCGTCCTGGCCGATCTTGGCGACCAGGAGGCGTGGGCGGCGGCCTTCCGCCGCCTCGAAGGCTTCGACCAACTCGCGCACACGTTCGACGGCGCCGGTCATGCCGACCTCCCGCTTGTAGACGCCGGTAATGGCTTTGATCTCGGCGCGGTGACGTCCGTACACCTTCTCCAGCGCCGCGGAAATCTCGCCGACGGTGGCTTTCGCACGGGCGGCCTCCACCGCCAGCTCCAGCAGATTGCCGTTGCCGCCGTCGGCGACGCGGGTGAGCGCCGCGAGCGCTTCCTGCAAGGCGGTCGGATCGCGCTCCGCCTTGAGCTTGGCGAGCTTTTCGAGCTGGCGCGCGCGCACGGCGGTGTTGTCGATCTTGAGGACGTCTATCGGGGCTTCGTCGCTCGGCTGATACTTGTTCACACCGATCACCGACTGGTGGCCTGAGTCGATGCGCGCCTGCGTCTTGGCGGCGGCTTCCTCGATGCGCAGCTTCGGGATGCCGGCCTCGATCGCCTTGGCCATGCCGCCCAGGCCTTCGACTTCCTGGATGTGGCCCCAGGCTTTCTTCGCCAACTCGTAAGTGAGCCGCTCGACATAATAAGAGCCGCCCCACGGATCGACGATGCGGGTCGTGCCGCTTTCTTGCTGCAAGACGATCTGCGTATTGCGGGCGATGCGTGCGGAGAAGTCGGTCGGCAACGCCAGCGCCTCGTCGAGCGCGTTGGTGTGCAGCGACTGCGTGTGTCCCTGCGTCGCCGCCATCGCCTCGATCATCGTGCGCGCGACGTTGTTGTAGACGTCTTGCGCGGCCAGCGACCAGCCCGACGTTTGCGAATGCGTGCGCAGCGACAACGAGCGCGCGTCCTCCGGCTTGAACGGCTTCATCAGCTTCGCCCAGATCATGCGCGCGGCGCGCATCTTGGCGATCTCCATGAAGTAGTTCATGCCGATCGCCCAGAAGAACGACACGCGAGGCGCGAACTGATCGACCGTCAGCCCCGCCTTGATGCCGGCGCGCACATACTCGACGCCGTCGGCGAGCGTGTAAGCGAGTTCGAGATCCTGCGTCGCGCCGGCTTCCTGCATATGATAGCCGGAGACGGAGATCGAATTGAACTTCGGCATTTCGCGCGAGGTGTAAGCGAAGATGTCGGAGATGATGCGGAGCGACGGCGCGGGCGGATAGATATAGGTGTTCCGCACCATGAACTCTTTGAGGATGTCGTTCTGGATCGTGCCCGACAGCTTGGCGTGCGGCACGCCCTGTTCTTCCGCCGCGACGATGTAGAGCGCCAGCACCGGCAGCACCGCGCCGTTCATGGTCATCGACACGCTCATCTGGTCGAGCGGGATGCCGGAGAACAGCGTGCGCATGTCGTAGATGGAATCGATCGCCACGCCCGCCATGCCGACGTCGCCGGCAACGCGTGGATGATCTGAGTCGTAGCCGCGGTGGGTGGCGAGATCGAAGGCGATGGAGAGGCCCTTCTGGCCGGCGGCGAGGTTGCGCCGGTAGAAGGCGTTGGAATCCTCCGCCGTGGAGAAGCCGGCATATTGCCGGATGGTCCAGGGCTGTGCCGCGTACATCGCCGGGTAGGGCCCGCGCAGGTAAGGCGCTTTGCCCGGATACGTGTCGAGGAAGTCGAGGCCCTTTAGATCGGCTTCGCCATAGACGGGCTTCACCGAGATGCCTTCGGGCGTCATCCAGGGGGCGGTGCTGCCTTTGCCGGCCTCGACAGGCGCATCTGCAAAGGCGACGGAGGCGAAGTTTGGAATCTGGCTCATGACGCCCTCAACTTATCATGCGCGGCCTGCAACGCCGAAAGCACGTCACAGCCGACATAAATATAGGTCTTCACGCCCGCTTCGTTCCAGGCGGCCTCGTGCTCGCCGGGACGGCCCGCGAGATGGACCGTCGCGCCTGCGGCGCTGAGCGCTCTGGCGGCATCGACGGCCTGCGTCTCATAAACTTTGTCCGCTGAGCACAAACAAACGATCTTCGCACCCGAAGCCTTGAACGCGGCGAGCATTGCGGTCTGATCGGGGAAGCCGTCATTGCCGAGGGTCTCGAGCCCGCCCGCTTCGTAGAAGTTCTTGGCGAAGGTCGCACGCGCGGTGAAGTCGGCGAGCTTGCCAAGATTGGCGAGGAACACCTTCGGCCGCGCCCCGGTCTTGGTAAGGATCGCATCGGACTTGTCGCGCAAGGCTTCGAACGGTTCAGCAAGACGCATCGACGGCAGCGCCTCGAAGGTCACCGCGGCGGGCATTGGCGCAGCGCTTACGCGCTTGACGTCGAGCACCTTGACGCGTGCTTCGCTCAAGTTCGGATAATCGCTGGTGCCGGTGAGCGGATCGCGGCGCTTGGCGATGGCCGCCTGACGCAAGCTCCGCGTATGGGCGATCTTCTGTTGCAGCAGGCCTTGCTCAAGCGCGGCGGCCGCGCCGCCGGCCGTTTCGATCTCCTGGAACAAGGTCCAGGCGTTGTGCGTGAGCTGCGACGTCAGAGCTTCGATGCCGCCGGCGCCGGCCGCTGGATCGGCGACGCGATAGAGGTTCGACTCTTCCAGCAGGATGAGTTGCAGGTTGCGTGCGACGCGGCGCGCGAAGCGGTCGGGCAGGCCGAGCGCCTGTGTGAAGGGTAGCACGCTGATAGCGTCGGCGCCACCGACGCCGGCGGCGGTTACCGCGATGGTCTCGCGCAACATGTTCACGTTCGGATCGCGCGCCGTCATCATGCGCCATGCCGTCTCGGCGGCGACATAGGCCGATCGCGGCGTCAGATCGCAAGCGTCTTCGATACGCGCCCACAGCTTCCGCAGCGCGCGAAACTTGGCGACGGTCATGAACTCATCGGCATCGGCCGCGAGCAGGAACGACACGCGCCGTTGCGCTTCATCGAGCGCGAAGCCTGCGTCTTCCATGAGACGCAAGTAAGCGACGCCGGCCGCGATCACGAAAGCAAGCTCCTGCGCCTCCGAGCCGCCGGCTTCGTGCACGGCGCGTCCGTCGGCGCGCAGGAAATGCGCGTGGTCGAAGCCTTTCGACTTCAATTCTTTGGCAGTGCCGCCGGCGCGGGCGGACAGGTCAGGCCATGCGATAGGCGCACCGCCCGTTCGCGCCATGTCGCCGATGGGATCGAGACCGAAATCGATGGCGAGCTTGGCAGGGTAGAGCTTGTTCTTCTCGACGAGCGCTGCGATCAGCGTCGCGACCGATCGCCCGGCAAAAGGCGCGGTCTCGATGCGCAGCGAAATAAGATCGAGCATCACGTTCTTGAGCGCGCGCTCGAGATCCTCAGGCCTATCGGCGACCAGGCCATAGCCGCGCGCGGTGAGCGCGCCGGCAAAGACCAAAGCGAGGCCGGTGGCGCCGTTCTCCAGGTCGTGCAGTGCCTCGGCATTGGCGGCCATCGGGTCGGGATGGTCGATGCGCTGGACCACTTGCCAGGGCTGCGCCGGCCGTCCGGCGATCGGCAGGGCTCCCGCCGCGCGCGGATAAAGCGGCTCGACCTTCAGGCCGTCATAGGTGCGGCTGACGAGGCGCTTCTCGAAGTCGGCGCCTTTCAGCGCGGCATCGACCAGCTTGCGCCATTCGGCGACGCTGGTGGCGGGGAATTCGGCGGCAAGGGCAAGGTTCTGGTGGGCTTCCTGGGTCATCGCCGGAAAATGCCATAGTCCGGGGAGGGCCGCTATTGCGGTACAGCAAAATTGCGCACCGCATAACGGCTAACCGGCCGGTGGCAGGCGCTCGATTCCGGCCCGATCGACGGCTTTTGCCGCCTCGCTGACGCGGCGGCCGGCGATGACGCGGTCGCCGGCGATCTCGGCCAGCGGCACCAGCACGAAGGCGCGCTCGAACAGGCGCGGGTGCGGCAGGATGAGACCGCCTTCGGCCAAGGTCAGGGCGTCATAGGCGAGGATATCGATATCGGCGGTGCGGGGACCCCAGCGCTGCTCTTGCGAGCGGTCCCGGCCCAAAGCGCGCTCGACCGCGTGGGCGCGTTCCAGCAAGGTGTGCGGGGTGAGGGTGGTGTCCACTGCGATGCAGAGGTTCACGAAGGGCGCCTGGTCGGTGACGCCCCAGGGCGGGGTACGATAGTCGCCCGAGCGCGCGAGGAGGCGGATGTCGGTGCCATCGCAGAGCAGGGCGACCGCGCGGTCGAGCGTTGCGCGGGGCTCGCCAACATTGCCGCCCAGCGCCAGCCAGGCCTCCGTCATGGTTTGCGGGAGCCGCGGGCGCGGGAGAGCACGATGCCGATGTCGCTGAAGGTGGCGGCGACCGGGGCATGCGGCTTATGGATGGTCACCTTCACCGCCTTGACGCGTGGAAAACTCTCTAAGATAGCATCGGCGATGCGGCCGGCGGCGGCTTCGATCAGTCGGAAGCGCTGCGCGCAGAAGACGTCGCTCACGCACTCGACCACTTTGTCGTAGGAGACCGTGTCGCGTACCTTGTCGCTGGCTGCCGCTTCCGACAGATCGATGTCGAGCTCGAGATCGATGGTGAAGGTCTGCCCGACCTTGGCCTCGTGCGGCATCACGCCGTGGTAGGAGTGCAGCGCCAGCCCGGTGATGAAGATGCGGTCGCTCATCGCGCAGCCTCGATTGCCGCGGCGACGCGCAGCGCCTGCACGGTTTCCTTCACATCGTGCACGCGCACGATGGCCGCGCCTTTCTCGACCGCAATGAGGTGGCTGGCGATCGAGCCGCCGATGCGGTCGAGCGGCGCCGACGGCACCACCGAATTGATGAAGCGCTTGCGTGACGCACCGACCAGCAGCGGCAGGCCGAAGCGGTTGAACTCTTCCTGCCGCGCCAGGCAGACGATGCTCTGCTCCGGCGTCTTGCCGAAACCGATGCCTGGATCGAGCACGATCTTGTCACGTGCGAGGCCGGCCTTGTCGGCGATCGCGAGCGAGCGCTCGAAGAACGCCATCACGTCGGCGACAATGTCGATGCTCGGATCGGCCGCCTCGCGGTTGTGCATCACGATCACCGGCGTGCCACGCTCGGCGGCGAGCGGCGCCATAGCCGGATCGTGCTGCAGGCCCCAGATATCGTTGATGATGGCCGCACCCTGATCGAGCGCCCAGGCGGCGGTCGCGGCCTTGAATGTGTCGATCGAGATGGGCAGGCCGAGTTTCACGATCTCCGGCAGCACAGGGTCAAGGCGGGCGATCTCGTCGGCCGTCGTGACCGGCTTCATGCCGTCATAAGGGCGCGTCGATTCCGCGCCGATGTCGAGAATGTCGGCGCCTTGCTCGGCCATCTCGCGCGCATGCGCGATCGCCTTGGCAGGATCGAAGAAATGGCCGCCGTCGGAGAACGAGTCGGGCGTCACATTGAGGATGCCCATGACCAGCGGCCGGCCATGCCGGAGCAGCGCCGACAGTGCGTCCGTGCCGCCAGTTTGCGCGATTTCGGGCCTATCGCTGATTTTATGTGCGAGCGCCATGCGGCTGGCTTTGCGCGGTCGGGCGACCGGTGTCAAGCCGGGAAGACCAATGTTTTGATGTCAGTATTTGATCTTGAGCGGCAGGGCCTTGGCGCACTCGATCCAGCGAGCTACCACGCGTTCGGACGGCACCAGCTGTACCAGCTTGCGCTTCTTGTTGGCGTCGGCCAGGGCCTTGGCGAGATTGGCCGGGTTGCGGTGCTTGAGGTCCTTGACCGTGTCGACCCCTGCGGCCGCCAGCAACTCGGCGTATTCCTTGCTCACGCCGCGCACGCGCATGCGGTCGGCGACGTTGGCCCAGCACAAGAGCTTCTTGGCGTCGATGCCGGTTTCTTCCGCAAGCATTTTGCGCTTCGTCACGGTGCAGGCGCGCTCCAACAGCCGCGCAGTCGACCTAATACCAGCCGACTTGAGGAGCGTGGCCACGTCGCCATCGATCCCCCCAATATCTGTAATGGGATAAGACATCCGCTCCTCCTCGCCCGCAAGTCAGTCGCGCGGCGAAGTCAGATGGTTCAAATGAACTGGCTTAAACCGGGAACGGCGCCGACGATCTCGCCGACGGTATCTTCGCCGGCCTTCTCGCGGGCGAAAGCGAGGGTCTCGCGGCTAACAGCCTGGACCTGGCCCATGCTCAGGCCAGCGGCCATCATTTTGGTGCCGGCCCCCATGAGGCCACCCATGGAAAATAGCCCGCCACCGGCCGATTCCTGGGCTGCGATGAGCGCTTCCGCGCCGGGCAGCTTGTCGATCAAGGCCTGCACCTTGTCGGCCGGGCCTTCCTTGCGCAGAAATTCGAGAATGATGCCGACGGACTTTTCAGCGGCTTCCTTGTCGATGCCGACGTTGGCGACGAGCCGCGCAATCAATTCTTCCATAATCCCCTCGCGTCCCGCGCTTCCGGCAGGTTGAGTAGATATTGAACGCCACCCCAACGCCGATGACAAGCGCGATGACAGTTCATGCGGTGCAACACTAGCCGTTGCGTCTTCATTGCCGCGTAGTGCTGTCAAGTCAACAACTCCCCTTGGACGAGCGCCGCAGCAGAGCGAAATGTCCGCGGGCGTCATTGCATGAGCGAGCTGTCCACTAGTACCGCCGACGCGGAGTTTCAATTACGATCGCCGTTTCCGGTTCCATTCCCGTTGCGATCCTTAAAGAAGTATATGGGAAGAGCCGAAAATCGCGCACGAATTGTGTGTCACATCGTTTTTCAGGGCTTTGTGTGCGGAATTCACCCGAAGGGAGCGCCGGTTGCGCGCGCTTCATCATGCATACGGCCAATCCGTTGGGAGCGGCTTCATGGCTAGGCGACACCGGCCTTTTCACGGCGCCGCAGCATTGTTACGTTGCCGCTTCCCCGGACGGAGGACGACATGAGCACTTTGGACGCGGTGCTGAGCCGCATCGATCAGGATATTGATCAGAGCGTGGAACGGCTGTTCGCGCTGCTGCGCATCGCCTCGGTCTCCACCGATCCGGCCTTCAAGCCGCAGTGCCAGGCCGCGGCCGCGCACGTCGCTGCCGATCTCGCCTCCATCGGCTTCGCCGCCGAGGTGCGCCCGACCGAGGGCCATCCGGTCGTGGTCGGCAAGGCAAACGGTGTCTCAGGACCACGGGTACTGTTCTACGGCCACTACGACGTGCAGCCGGTCGATCCGCTCAATCTCTGGAAGACGCCGCCGTTCGAGCCACGTATCGAGACGCTGCCGGACGGCCGCAAGATCATTGTCGCCCGCGGCGCCTGCGACGACAAAGGCCAGGCCATGACCTTTATCGAGGCCTGCCGCGCCTATAAAGCCGTCACCGGCAAGCTGCCGCTGCCGATCACCATGATGATCGAGGGCGAGGAGGAATGCGGCTCCAAGAACCTGTTCGGTTTCGTCAAAGACAATGCCGACGAGTTCAAGCTCGATCTGGCGCTGGTCTGCGACACCGCCATGTGGGACCAGAAAACGCCGGCGATCACGACCTCGCTACGCGGCCTGGTTTATGAGGACGTCAAGATCACCTGTGCCGACCGTGACCTGCACTCCGGTGTGTTTGGCGGCGCCGCGCAGAACCCGCTGCGGCTCCTGACGAAGATTCTGGGCGCCATGTGGGACGATGATGGCCGCGTCACCATCCCGGGCTTCTATGACGGGGTGAAGGACCTTCCCGCGGACATCAAGGCCGACCTCACCGCGCTCGATCTGACGGAGGAGAAGTTCTTAGGTCCCATCGGCTTGAAGAAATCCGTCGGCGAGAAGGGCCGCCTGCTGATCGAGCAGATCACCACGCGTCCGACCGCCGAGATCAACGGCATCATCGGCGGCTATACCGGCGAGGGCGCCAAGACCGTGATCCCCGGCGAAGCCAACGCCAAGGTGTCGTTCCGCCTCGTCGGCACGCAGGACCCGTTCAAAATCCGCGATGCCTTCCGCACCTTCGTGCGCGAACGCCTGCCGGCCGACTGCAAGGTCGAGTTCGGCAATTTTGGTGTCGCGCCGCCGCTGCAGCTTTCCTTCGACAACCCTGCGCTCAACAAGGCGCGCGAGGCACTCGCGCAGGAGTGGGGCAAGAAGGCGGTGACGGTCGGCGCCGGCGGCTCGATCCCGATCGTCGCCGATTTCAAGAACATCCTTGGCATGGACTCACTGCTGGTCGGCTTCGCGCTCGACGACGACCGGGTACATTCGCCGAACGAAAAGTTCGACCTGACCTGCTACCACAAGGGCATCCGCTCCTGGGCGCGTATCCTGGACGCGCTGGCCGCGCAATAATCAGGCGCGCTCCAGCAGGCCCTTGATCAGGAACATCTCGGCTTCGTGGACGGTGGAGATTTGCGTCCACGCGGCGTCGTCTTGTGTCGCCAGCCGCCAAGTCAGCAAGGTGATGACGCACTTGTCCGGGCCCATCTTGAGGAGATCGCCCGGAATGACGCGCGACATGTTGCGGAACTGCATCGCCTCCTCGGACGGCCCGACCTCATAATCGACCAGCAGGCGCTTGCGGTCGACGTCGAGGCGCACATAGGTGTCCTTGCCGCTGAACACCGACTGTCCGACGAACAACCCCGGCTTCACTTCGCGCCGCTGGAAGCTGCCCCAGGTCCATTGGCCCTGCTTGAGCCCCTCGGACATGATCTCGAAGGCGGTTGAAGCCGGCCGCTCGACCATGATGCTGCTGGAGTGACAATGCGGGTCTTGCATGGACAGCCTTATTTCTTGAGCTTGTAGCCGGTCTTGAACATCCACCACACCACGGCGAGGCAGATGGCAAGGAACAGCAGCGTCATGGCGATGCTCACGCCATGGCTCACGTCGGACACCTCGAAGAAGCTCCAGCGGAAGCCGCTGATCAGGTAGACGACCGGATTGAGCAGCGCGACGGTCTGCCAGAACGGCGGCAGCACGCTGGTCGAATAGAACGTGCCGCCCAGGAAGGTCAGCGGCGTGATGATCAAGAGCGGCACGATCTGCAGCTTCTCGAAGCCTTCCGCCCAGATGCCGATGATGAAGCCCAAGAGGCTGAAGGTGGCCGATGTCAGGATCAGATAGGCGATCATCCACCACGGATGGGCGATGGAGAGCGGCACGAACAGCCACGAGGTGGCGAGGATGATGACGCCCAAGATGATCGACTTGGTGGCGGCCGCACCAACATAGCCGAGCACGATCTCGAAGGCCGAGACGGGGGCGGAGAGAATCTCATAGATCGTGCCGGTAAAGCGCGGGAAATAAATGCCGAAAGAGGCGTTCATCGTGCTCTGCGTCAACAGCGTGAGCATGATCAGCCCCGGCACGATGAAGGAGCCGTAGTTGATGCCTTCGATCTCGGTGATGCGCGAGCCGATGGCCGCGCCGAACACCACGAAATAGAGCGAGGTCGAGAGCACCGGCGAGACAATGCTCTGCCAGATGGTGCGGGCGGTGCGCGCCATCTCGAAGATGTAGATTGCTTGGACGGCGCGCCAGTTCATGATCGGTTGCTCACCAGTCCGACGAAGATGTCCTCGAGCGAGCTCTGCGTCGTATGCAAGTCGCGGAAACGGATGTCCGCGGCGTTGAGGTCGCTCAGCAGCGCAGTGACGCCGGTGCGCTCGCTCTGCGTGTCATAGGTGAAGATCAGTTCGCTCCCCTCATTGCCGAGCGTCAGGTTGTGCGCGGCAAGCGAGGCGGGCAGGGCGGCGAGCGGTTTGTAGAGATGCAGCGTGAGCTGCTTCTTGCCGAGCTTGCGCATCAGCTCAACCTTATTCTCCACCAGGATGATCTCGCCTTTGTTGATCACGCCGATGCGGTCGGCCATGTCCTCGGCTTCTTCGATGTAGTGCGTGGTCAGGATGATGGTGACGCCGGCATCGCGCAGGTCGCGCACCACCTGCCACATGTCCTTGCGCAGTTCGACGTCGACGCCGGCGGTCGGCTCGTCCAGGAACAGCACGCGCGGCTCATGGCTGAGCGCCTTAGCGATCAGCACGCGCCGCTTCATGCCGCCCGAGAGCGTCATGATCTTGTTGTCTTTTTTGTCCCACAGCGACAGGTCCTTGAGGATCTTCTCGATGTAGGCCGGGTCGCGCGGTTTGCCGAACAGGCCGCGCGTGAAGCTCACGGTCGCCCATACGCTTTCGAAAGCGTCGGTGTGCAGCTCCTGCGGCACCAGGCCGATCAGCGAGCGCGCCGCGCGATAGTCAGAAATGATGTCGTGGCCGCCGACGGTCACGGTTCCGTCCGTCGGACGCAGGATGCCGCAGACGATGCCGATCAGCGTCGTCTTGCCGGCGCCATTAGGGCCGAGCAGGGCGAATATCTCGCCGGTACGAATGTCGAGATTGATGTTCTTGAGCGCCTCGAAGCCCGAGTCATAGCGCTTCGACAGGCTCTTGATGGAAATCATCGATGACATGAATGAATCGCGATCGGGCCGGGGTGGCTCGCGGCGGATATAGTCCCGCCCGCGCGGGCTTGCCACCCCCAGCCACTGCCTAAATTGTTAATGCTCAGGCCGCGTCGGCCAGGGCGTTCAGATCGCTCAGCGTTTGTAGGGGCGGAAAATCGAGATACTCGTCCGGCAGCTTGGCGCGGTTGATCCAGTAGGTGCGGAAACCGACCGAGACAGCGGCCATGACGTCCCAGCGATTGGACGACACGAAGGTCACATCCGCCGGCGAACATTTGAAATGATCGGTGACCAGTGCGTAGACCTCCGGCCGGGCCTTGAACATCTTGAGCACGTCGACCGACAACGACGCATCGAGCACCTCGCCGAGGCCCGCCGATTCGATCGCGCTCGCAAGCATCTTGGGCGAGCCGTTGGAGAGGGTGCAGGTCTTGTGGCCTTTGGCCTTCAACGTCCGCAATGCGCTGCGCGCATCTGGAAATGCGTCGAGTTTGTAATAGGCGTCCATCAACTTCGGCTTGAGTGCCTTGTCGACCGAGGGCACCCGCGCCAGCGCGTAATCGAGCGCGCGCTCGGTGAGCGTCCAGAAGTCGGCGTAGTGGCCGGCGAGCGTCAGGGTCCAGGTGTATTCGAGTTGTTTCGTCCGCCAGATGTCCGACATGCGGTCGGCGTCGGGTCCGGCTTCGGTCCGGTAGCGGGCGATGGCGGCATGCACGTCGAACAGAGTGCCATAGGCATCGAACACGAAAATCCCCATCGTCATCCTCCGAAGCGTCGGTCCGCCGGGCGTGCCGCGCGGCGCCAAAAGACCCTACGGCGCGACGCATTGCAAGGTGGGCGGCTTTATCGTAATCCCCGCAAGCTTCATCGGGCCTTCACAAACGCCAAATCCTGCTCATGGGCGACACCATTCTCGAACAGCAATCCGCCGGCCGCGCGCGATCCTTGGTCGATCTCGACGCTTACTTCGCCCGTATCGGCTATCGCGGGCCTCGGACTCCGACGCTCGCGACCCTGCGCGCGCTGCACGAGTTGCATCCGGCGGCGATCGCCTTCGAGGCGATGGATGTGCTGCTCGGCCGCGGGATCGATCTCGATCCGGCGGCAGTCGATGCCAAGCTGATCGGACGCAAACGCGGCGGCTATTGCCACGAGCATAACGGGCTGTTCAAGCGCGTGCTCGAGACGCTCGGCTTCGAGGTGGAAAACCTGATCGCGCGCGTGGTGTGGATGGTGCCGCCCGGTACGCCGCTGCCGCGTGGCCATGCCGCCTTGCGCGTGATGGTGGAGGACGAGCCGTGGCTCGCCGACGTCGGCTTCGGCGGCTGCGTGCCGACCGCGCCTTTGCGTCTGGCCACGCGCGAGCCGCAGGCAACTCAGCATGAGTGCTTCCGTCTCGTCCCGTCGAGCGACGGCTATATGTTGGAAGCGCTGCGCGGCGACACTTGGCTGCCGATGTACGATCTGGTGGACAAGCCGCAGCTCGATGCCGACCTTGTCATGATGAATTGGTTCACCTCGACGCACCCGGGCTCTCCGTTCCGCCGCTTCTTGATGGCGGCGCGCACGGCGCCGGAGGCGCGTTATGGCTTGCGCGACAATCGCCTGACCGTGCGCACGGCGGACGGCCACACCGAACACCGCGCACTCAATGCCGACGAAATCGAACAGGTCCTGAAGGGTATCTTCGGCCTGCCGGTAGACCCGTCCTGGCGGCCGGTGATCGAACGCTTCGTGCCGGCCTGAGAACCGGTTACGGCGGCGGTTCGGTTAACAGCTTCGGCTGCGGTCGTCCGCGCAGATCGTAGACGCGGGCATAGACGACGCCGTCGCGTTCGATGCTCGCGATGATCGGCCGCGCGATCTCCTCGCAATAGAATGTGCCGAGCGACATGGCGAAGTCGGCGCGCTTCTCCTCCCAGGTGGTCTCAAATTGCGGTCCGAGATCGACATCGGCGGGCGCCTGCGGTCCGCAAATCGCCACGACCCAGCGGCGTCCTTGCGGCGCTTGCTCGCCCGTCGCCTTCAGGTGCGCTTGCAACTCGTCGGCGGCCTGTTTGAACGCAAGGCCCCAGTAATCGAGCATGTAGCGTCCATGCGCCGCACGGACGCCGCCGGAAGCCCAGTTGAACGACGTGTATTGATAGGGGTGCAGGCGCACCATGTCGCTGATCGGCAAGGCCACGCCGATGGCGAAGACAGCCGCGGCGGCGGTAACCGCGATACGCGAGCGCTCCCGCCCCCAGTCGACGATCCAGGCGCCGGCGATGCCGCCCAGCACCGCAAAAGGTGGCACCACGAAGACGAAATGGCGTAGCCCGTTATAGAGCGCCGGCCGCATGATCATGGCGAGCACGACCGGAAACAGCGCGGCGAGCGCGACTGTCAACAAACAGGCGCGGCGATTGAGCGGCACGCTCGGCCGCGCGGCCGCGATAAAGGCGCCGACCATGCCGATGGCGCCGAGCACCAGCATGATCTCGGGCAGCTTGAGCGAAAACAGATGCGGCAGATAGCTCGCCGGCATGTCGGGGACAGGGATGCGCTGGCCGTCGTACAGCTCGCGCCAGGGTTTCTCGAAGAACTTGTCGAAATATTCGGCCGCGCGCAGCGGATTGAGCGGCGACACGATCGACCAGGGCCAGAGCAGGCCCATGATCAGATAGCCGAGCGGCAATGCCGGCAAGAGCGCGAGCACGAACTGGCCGAAGCGCGAAAGGGTTTTGCCGAGACCTTGCCGATTCATCTCGACGGCGAGGATGAGGACAAGTCCGGCGGCGACATAGGGACCGGCGACGACCGCGAGAATGCGCGACCCGAACGTCGCGCCAAGACCTAGGCCGATCAGCACCATCGTGCGCGGGCTGGGGTTTGGGTATTCATCGAGCGCGCGAACTGCGCCGAACAGCAGAAGCACCATCGCCACCGCGAAGGGCGCATCCTTGGCGTTGATGAACATATGGCCGTAATAGATCGGGCAGGTGGCGAGCAGGATGAGCGCGATCAGTCCGGCATTGGGGCCGGCGAGACGGCGGGCCAACCGCCAGGTGATCGCGAGCCCGACAATGCCGACGGCGGCGCCGACCAGACGACGCGTCTCGAACAGGCTGAAGGGCAATACCTTCGCGACGAGCGCCGCAGCCATGTCGAAGCCGCCGCCGTATTTGTAGAGATTGACGAAGGACAGTGCGCGCGCGTCGGTCGTGCCCGACGCGTAGAACTTCACCAGCAGGTCGCCGTATTGCGAATGGGTGAAGTCGTCCCAGCCGAGACCGTAATCGCGGAAGGTCAGCGCGGCGACGACCGCCACCGCCGCCAGAATCAAAACGGCCGCGCGGTCGGCCCACAGTGTCGCCGGCCGCGCGGCCATGGTCGTCGAGATCAAGATATTACTTGGTCGCTGCCGCAAACATCTCTTCGACGTGTTCCCAGTTCACGAGGTGATCCAGGAAGGCCTTGAGATAATCGGGCCGGCGGTTGCGATAGTCGATGTAATAGGAGTGTTCCCACACGTCGCAGCCGAGGATCGGCGTCGCGCCGTGCACCAGCGGGTTCTCGCCATTCGGCGTCTTCATGATGGTGAGCTTGCCGTCCTTCACCGCGATCCAGGCCCAGCCGGAGCCGAACTGGGTGATGCCGGCTTGCGTGAAGTCTTCCTTCATCTTGGCGATGCCGCCGAGATCCTTGTCGACCGCGGCCTGCAGCTTGCCCGGCAGCTTGTCGCCGCCGCCGTTCGGTTTCATCCACATCCAGAAGTGGATGTGGTTGTAATGCTGGCCGGCGTTGTTGAAGAGACCGGCGTTCTTGCCGAACGAGCCCTTCACCACGTCTTCGAGCGACTTGCCTTCGAGCCCCGAGCCTTCCAGCAGCTTGTTGCCGTTGTCGACGTAAGCCTTGTGATGCTTGTCGTGGTGATATTCGAGCGTTTCGCGCGACATGTAAGGCGCCAGTGCTTCGTAGGCGTAAGGCAGCTCAGGCAGTTTGAACGACATCGCGTCCTCCTCGATCCACAAACGAAATTTCGGAATAAGCCGGCTCCGGAATGAAACCGGTACGTCCCCGGGCGAGTTCCCAGGGAAGGTTAATTAGGCGCTGGCGCGCGGGCGAGCAACCGCTGGGCGCGAGCATCGTTAGGTTCAGTGCAGGAAGTCGTTGCGGCGCTGTGGCCCGAGTGCCGCAAACAGCATTAACAAACTGTGAGGGCCTTCGATGATATTTTATGGGATTAGTTGCCGCAGGTGCCGAAAAAGGCGAGAATTGTCAATCGGAATAGGTATTTAGCCGACGGCCCCCGGCCTCCGGCGCGCGATTGGCGGACCACGAGGAGCTTTGCGCATGCCGATGTTGTTATATGGCCTTGGGGCGCTCTGCGTCGTCGGCGGCCTAATCGTGGCTTGGCTCGGCTTTCCGGATCGCGAATTCAGCTTTGGCAACACTCTCATTCTAACCGGCGCCGTGACGGCGGTCGGCGGCTTGATTCTCGTTGGCCTTGGCGCCGTCGTTTCACGCCTCCAACAGCTTCTCGACGTCGGCGTGGGGCAAACAGCCGCCCCGCCGCAGCGTCCGATCGAAAGTTTTGAGGCCGCCCCGCCGCCCCGGCCGCCGGCCGGCCGCATCCCTTTTCCGCCGAAGCCCAAACTGGAGCCGCGCCCAGTCGTCATGCCCGTCGATGTGGCGCCGAAATCCGAGCCGGGGATGGCCGCCGCGCCGATTCTGCCGAATCCCGACGAGCCGCCGGTGCGGGTCGCCGAAGAAGTGTCGCTTTCGCCGCCGCAGCCGTTGGAGCCGGGCCCACTCGACGAACTTCGCGATGAACCGAAGACCGAGCCAAAAGAGGCCTTCGATAAGGAATGGCCGTCCCCCGAACGCCGGACTCCCTTCGACTTCACCTGGCCCGAGCGCAAGGCGGAAGAAAAGGTTGCGCCTCCCGAGGAGATGCCGGCCGAGCCGGAAGCTGCCGCGCCGGAGGCGGAGCCGACGCCTGCAGCCGAGCCAAGCGTGCCGGCCGAACCTCAGCCTGAGGAGCGCCCGCGTGACGTGGCCGTGCTCAAATCCGGTGTCGTCGACGGCATGGGCTATACCCTCTATGTCGACGGTTCGATCGAGGCCGAGCTCCCGCAAGGGACGCTGCGTTTTGCCTCGATTAACGAACTGCGCCAACACCTCGAACAGAATACTTGAGATACTGGCAATCTCCGACCTTGAAAACTCGGGTAACGCAATAATTCTCGTGGTTTCTGCTTGCGAGCAGGCAAATCGATACTATACTTCGAACAGTTTTACTGCGCCGGATGAAGGACTGGAGAATTCGTCCAGCGCACGAGCGGTTGCTTCTTCAGCAGCCGCCGGGACCAGCGGGACAGGTCGATGAGCGACAGCACGGGCAATTTCATTGAGCTTACGGCGGAAATCGTCTCGGCCTATGTTAGCAACAATACGGTGCCTCCCTCCGAAATCCCGAATTTGATCAATCAGGTGCACTCCGCGCTCAGCCGTGTCTCGGGCAAGTCGACGGACATGCCGATCGAGCCGTTGAAACCGGCGATTTCCCTGAAGAAATCGATCACCCCAGAATACATCGTCTGCCTTGAGGACGGTAAAAAATTCAAGTCACTGAAGCGCCACCTGCGCACGCAGTACAACATGACTCCCGAGCAGTATCGTGAGAAGTGGGGCCTGAGCCCCGACTATCCGATGGTAGCGCCCAATTACGCCGCCGCCCGCTCGGAGCTGGCCAAACAGATGGGCCTCGGGCAGCAGCGCCGTCGCCGCTCGCGCTGATTGCGGCCGGGCGTCCGCAGGGCCTCAGCGGGTTTCTTAGAAAAGATTCCTCGTAATATCAGTCGTATAGCGTCTCGAAAAAGAATTTATCCCCAGTCTCTGGGGTGGCGATAATCTGTAGGCAAAAGGTCCTACAGAGGAGATCGCCGGATGACCTGTTTGGCCGCGCCTGAGAATCCCCTTTTAGGTCGAAGCCGGCAGTCGCCTATCCCCGGCCCAGCCGGCGTTTGGCCGCAGATCGAAGTGACGATCGCGCTCACGCTCAGTGTGCCCCTCATTGAGCTCCGCGCCCCAACGCGCCGCCGTGTGGAAGTGGCCTTCGCGCGACAGGTGGCCATGTACATCGCCCATGCCGCTTTTGGCATGCGCTACCTGGCGATTGGCCGGCTCTGTGGTCGCGACCATACAACCGTCGCCTATGCCTGCCGTGTCGTCGAGCAGCGGCGCGACGATCCCGACTTCGACCGCATGCTCCAGCTGTTGGAGGCACTCTGCCGCGACATGTCCAGCGACGTTCCAGAAATGGAGGTGCGCACATGAGCGGCCGCCCTCGACCGCAGACCGCCAAAGTGCCAGAGCAACCCGGGCCCGACATCTCTCCGGAGCGCGCGCGCCATCTGACGCTGGCCAGGCGACAGATCGTCACCGAGACCGGCCGGGTGAATGTCGTCGTCGATGAAGGCGA